>Ga0209700_100265_pt1 | contig 91481 bp, 45 predicted proteins | sample SiratroredBW_FD_187528 | JGI IMG/M metagenome (GOLD analysis project Ga0209700, IMG submission 187528) | Root nodule microbial communities of legume samples collected from California, USA - Siratro red BW (SPAdes) (version 2) | ecosystem: Host-associated > Plants > Roots > Nodule | place: USA...
GAAGACTACCATTTGAGGACATGAATCCAATTGAGGTTGTTGTTGCTGTAGCACATAGGAATGAAAGGCCTCTTATTCCCACATATTGCCCACATGCTTTGAGAGATTTGATCAATCAATGTTGGGCATTGAAACCAGAGAAGAGACCTGAATTCTCTCAAATTGTTGGAATTTTGGAGCAATTGATCTAAGACATTTCTCTCAAACAAAGAAAACTCACTTCTTTCATTCTCAAAACAGTGATTTACAATGTAAAGATTGCATTATCAATCACTTTTTGTTGAAAAGAAACAGAAATATGTATATATATTTTAATATGATAAAAATAAATTTAACTTTTTTTATTAATTTTACACTAACTTTATAATTTTAGCTATATTTATTTTATATTTTATATTTTATTATTTCAAAATATTTTTCATAAATAAATTAAAAAATAATTATCAGAAATATATATATATATATATATATATATATATATATATATATAAAAATAAATATAAAAAATATATATATATATATATATATATATATATATATATATGATCAATTGCGTAATCTTATATTCAATATTTAGTTTTTTTCAAATATTTTTAATTCAATAAATTTTATATAAAACATTTTCTTTTAAATAAAATCTATGTTTATAGATATATATAGTTTACATTATCTTCACTTATTGTATGATTTGTAACGATATCAAATATAATCTCTCAGACTATTTTACTTTCTAAGCGACATGAATTGTAAAAAAATTAAAATCTCATTAAACTAATTAAAATACCAAATTTTAAAAACTAAAAGATATCAACACATAAAACATCTTTCTACGAAAATAACTGAAAATTGTTAAGAGTTATGTCAATCTTTATTGGGCCTAAATAAGTATTTTTATAAATATTAGGGGTAAAACAAATATTTCAAAACTTTACATTAATTTTGCACATTTATTATCAATAATAAAGAAACCAACATTTAATTTCAAAAGAAACCAATTTAGAACAGAATTAATTTCTTCTCATAATGTAATTACTAAAAGAATTTTTGGTTTTTAAAATTCAATTAATTAACAACTAAGTTTAGTTTGGTATGTATGAAGGGTTAAAACAAATATTTTAAAAATTTACATTAATTTTGCACATTTATTATCAATAATAAAGAAATCAACATTTATTAATTTTGCAATTTAATTTCTCACATCTCAGTTTTATACTCAACCCAATTTTTTCTTTGTAGAATATAAATAAGCGTCGAAAATCTTTTGGCAAAAGACGTGACAAAATATGTGATTATGTTCTACAATACAAAGAGACTAAATAAATATACAAAAATTTCAAGAAGCACAATGTGTCATGTTTAAAAAACAAAAAGCTTTGAAAACAAAATCTGATTGATTCAAAACAATTGAGTTTGTTTCAAAAGTAAATCTCAAGCATCTAACAAGTTGTTTTAACATTAGAAGGTCTTTGAAAATCACTAATTGTTATTATCCAAAGTTGATATAATTGTCAATTGATCTTCTTTGTTTCTTTATTTTCTACTTGATATTATTTTTTCCTATTCATTTTTCTCTACATATCTAATTCACATTATAGTCCATATACCGTCCACATCACAATCCATATTATAGCCCAATGAGTTCTCATTATTTATAACTGTTATTTTTTAGTATTGTGGATGTGAGAATTATGTTAAATTTATGATTGTGTTTGCTTGCATGAACAATAAGTGAATATACACAAGTCTAAAATAGTTGAGTTCGAAAGTTTGTCTCATGTACCCATTGTACCTAATGTATCACTTGTTTCTTTCTTGATTTGAACTACTATCTTGGTTGATCTAATTTAAGAAATCTTATTCACATTTTTCTTGATTTCTTATTTTCTTGATTCATATTTATGTCAATTCTATTTTTCTTTTGGATCAAAATTGTAATGCTTATTCTTTTTGTTGCCAAAATCAAGAGGCAGGAATAGGTCAGCATTTACATAATTGCATAATTTTTCTAAGCATAATATTCTACATAATTTGCATACATGTTTATGCATAATAATAAAATGTTGTGAGTTGTTTTTAGTACAAAGGGTAAGATTGTTAAACATTAGATATTTTCGTTAGTTTCATGTATGAGATGATCTCACTCATTACATAGTTTTTTATATATGTTTTGATAATAATAAAATCAAGTTTATATTTTAATCATTTTTTTAATAATTTTTTCATAAAAAAATTAAATAATGTATGTATAATTAGAATGTCAAAGTCAAAATAGACTATTAAGTCAAATTAAACTTTTAAAGTCCGATTAGACAGTCGAAGGCAAAATTATACATCTCAATTAACATGTATGAACATAAATAGAATTTGATTAATAATAAAAATGAAAATTAATTTTTAATAAACATAGAATTTGATTTTTAATAAAGATAAAAATTAACTTTTAATAAAAAAAATAGAATTTGATTTTTAATAAAGATAAAAATAAACATTTTCATACCATAACAGTAATGCACTTCAATCTGGTACAATTCTATTATCGATTTATGTTTTGTTCTACATTTTTCCGTGTTTCTCGATTCATCACTGAATTTAAATTAAAAAAAAAAAAAGATAAAGTTTACATTTTTTAAAATATTACATTGCGTCTCAATAGAGTGTTGCACGATTGGTTTCTCAATATATCTCCAGATTACGTTTTTGCACTGGTTTCTCTATATCTCCATATTACCTTTTTGCACCAGATTTAAACAACAAAAAATGAATATAATATTTAATGATAACACAATTCCGTAATAAAAAGAAATTAAAGATATAATTGTTGAAAACAAAAATCTACATGTTTATTTTCCTGTTTTACATTTAAAAGATTAGAAGTTAGAATTAAAGTATAAGAAGTTTTTCTTAAAATCAAATTCAAGATGTACATGTCAATTCTAGCACCTAGAAGTACCAAAACAAGCTACATTGAACATCTAGAACAAAAGAATATTTTGAGTTGAAAGCTTAAATTATTTTTCATATTATAAGGAAAAAATATTTGTATAACCTGAAAATATAATAATATTTAATTTTTTAATTAGTAAAAACTCTAAATAGTTGCTTAAGAGAATTGAATGGAATTTAAATTTAAATAAAATAAATCTTGTGCTTCTTAAACTTAAATTTAACATTATTTATTATTCACTGCGAATTTATAAATTCTATTCAAACCCCTTTCTGAAATTGCATCTTCATTTTTAACTTGTGACTTTTTAACCACAAACTGGCTAATCCAAGGTAATATACAGTGTTTTTGCAGACCGAAAAAGCCAGTTAACTGAATTTTGATTCAGAATTTACACCTTCATAGTTCATAATGCATAATTGAGTAAAGTTCATGTTAGAAACAGCCATACATAAATCTGCCTCTTGCCTCTTTCTGTTCCAGCCCTCCATTAATTAACATAAATTACACGTCAAGATATAAAAATCCACACTTTTGTAAAATGCCTCAAACAGCATAATTTTAAATGACATGATTGTTGACTAAAAATTCAGACCAAATTACAAGGTGGAGAATTTTAATCATAAATTATTGTTTCTTTTTTAACAAATATACAAAAATTAAACGAAAATAAGTTAATCATTGCAGTTTAATATAAACTAACCAGACAAAAAATATACATACTAAAAATGACAAAATCATCTCTTCAAGCTGGTCATGCGCCTTATGTCTGCTATTATACACACTGAACTGCATTTCCATTCTAGGCAAGAAATCCAACTGCAAATCAATAAAGAAAAAGTTAGAGAACTACCTTTGGACATGTGGATCACCAAACCTTTTAGGTTGCACAAGATGGTTCAAGTTAAAAGCATTCTCCACAAATTTTATCTACAACCTCTAATTTTGCTCTCAAAGAAATCAGAATCAAAAGTACAAAAGTATCAAGTGCATGATGACGTAGAATATTATAACAGATTAAATTTAGGTCATATGCTTGCTACAGGCTTTTCTTTAAAATATTGTATTAGAATTTAGAAGTCACCCTTAATAGGTATTAAGAACACAAACTCTGAATGACGCATAGGTCTTGTGTTGGCTATATTGCATGGATACCAGTACAATACCAATATCCAGTATGTAAAAGACGAGAACAGTAAATATGTAATTTAGTTTATGCTATCAAATACTACTTTTATAAAGAAAAAATATTACTGGTATATATATGTGTGTGTGTGTCCGGAAGCTAGTATTATAATTATTAAAACCCGAACCATCACTGTTTCCACTAAATTTCTATTATCCGCCTCAAGTTATAAAAGTCTTGAAAGAGTACAAAACTCTTACCTATATATACAAGGCCTGCATATCAACTTTGAGCATTTGAAGGCGTTGCGGCCAACTTCAAACTGATATCCCCATAAGGTTCTTCTTGTTTTACCTCAAGAAGTCTATTAGTCTGTAAAACCTGTAATTTAACTTCCACATCAGTCACAGGATTAAAAGGTGGGGAGGGGAACAGTACTGGGATGCTTGCTTTTTTTAAAAAAGCATTATCTGTAGGACATGAATTCGTCTATGATATAAAATATATATATATCCCTTAATTTTACAATCGAATTGACTACACATTTTTCTGTCAAGTATTAACAAAATAAATGTGTAAGCACTAAGTAGGATTTAAAGCTATAACTAAGTTAATCACAAGAAGTCCAAACTTAAAAAGTATAGGGATTATATCCGGTGAGAAAGCAAATTTTAGAAGAGAGAAATAAATAACATCAAGAATCACACACTTTTACACATACATGTGTGTATATCACATTCTAATCATTAAAAACAACATACAGCAGCAATATGATGAGTTTTCCCTTCCAAAATCTTTTTCAAATCATTAAAAACATACACGCAAACAACAAATATTCACATTCTTCGACATAATTGAAGTTTCTTTGAAAGGAAATGTTTCAACCCACCAATACTTCATAGAACATACGAGCAGCAATATGGCGTGTTTTCCCTTCCAAAATCCTGTTCAAGCTGAGATCAGGGAGATCTCCAGCAGGGTCCTCCAAAATTGGGGTGATTGGATTAAGTCTTTTCAAATATTCAGCTGCATGCCTGGAATTACAAAAGTGAAGAATACTAGCAAAGTTCAGACACTACAGAACTACAATGAATAAAAAAGTAGTATGAAAAGCAACAGGACATAAACAACTTATACATAGTAAATATGCACATTCTAACTTGCAGGAAAAAAGACCACATGAAGAAAATGACTTCAATTACTAAGATTTCTTTAAGGATTTCCTCACCTATCACCACATCATTCTTCAAGTTATACACATTTTTACTACAAAATAATACCACACTATATTTCAATACTTGGTCTTGTTTTTTATCTGATGCTCAATATTTCACTCTATTGTGTCTAATGACGTATTGGATGAATAATCATTTCAGGCCCAAGGCAGAGGAAGAAAGTCAGGTAACAGATCCTGTGGATAGAGTACTGAACAAATTCACAATGTGCAAGTCCCTAGGTTATATGCATCAAAATAAACAATTAAATTTTGGAAAAGGACAACCACAATGGTATGCTTAAGCAAAAAATTTCACAACAATGATACTTGAAAAGACTATCCTACGAACCAATTTTATTAGTGTATTACTATTAACTATAATTTCATTAACTTCAATTGTTGATTAGAAACAATTAAAATAGTTATAATTGACATCTAGGGATGAGGGGATATGGATAACTGCTGAGTCTTTATTAGCTATCCATCAAGAAATACTATCAACTGTCTCAAAAAATTACATGTTATGAACAGCTTGAACAAAAGCATGCATATTCCATGAAAGTGTATGGATAAATGGACACGTACTTGGTCCTTTCGGACAATGTCATGTTACTTCCACTTGTACCTTGTGAACCTGCATAAATAACCAGTGTTAACCTTAAATCTGATATAATAGAAATTGGGCATCCAGTATCACCTGAGTATCACATAATACAGGCAATGCCAATAATAAATAAATAAGTAATAAAAGGGTATTTGACAATAAAATCAAATTTGATATGACATTTAAATAGAACCTACTGGCTGGTGTGTTGCTGCCCAGATTCAGAAACCAAAACTCCTACAAAAACAAGTTTGACAAGCTATTAGATTCAATGCTTCAATTAAACCCCATTAGGAGCGTTACTAGTAAGATTACTAGAAGCAATTTTCCTGCTCCACAACAAGAATGGAATCCACAGATGGTGAAAACAGACTAGGCAGAGTAAACAGGCAAGTACATATAAAAAAATTGTTGCAGATAGACACATGAAGTCGTGTACAAAAGTATAATATTTGAGTATGTTTGTATTGCTACTACTTTAAAAAGATGATCAGAAGACAACTTGTCAAGCAAGTATTTTAACTAAAATGAGCCTTAAGTCCTAAAATATTTTAAAACTGATGATTGACACTTAAATATCAGGAAGATTCAACATTATGCCACACATACAACAATATCTCTCACAAGGGACTAACAAGTTACAGTTTTACATTTATCCTACTCACGTATGCCTCTCCTAAAGGAAAATCAGAATAGATGCTTTAAACTGAAAGGAAATTGGATGTGATTAACCAAGACTGACTATATGAAAGCATACATAACGAAATCTTACCTCTGTTGCAGCAGAATCGATCACGCGATGCATATCTGAATCTGGCGTTCGCATTGTCTCTGATCGATAAGCACTAGGTGATGCTGCAAAATCTAGTGTCTGCATTCTCTCAGAAGCAATATCTGTTCCCAAAACTGATATGTTACGAAGCGAAGTCATAGTCAAGTCATCTCCTCTATCCGGGCTCCTGTAGTCATCATCAACCACACTGTGTGCTTGGAAGGTAGGAGGGGGAGAGACAGCGACATTACGAGCTTGTTCAACTTCTATATCAAATGTGGTACCAGGCGATGTAGCAGCTAATGGATCATCATATATTTGGTCAGTAACAGCTATTGGGTCTTCAGAGGTTTGGTTTGTAGGAGCTATAGACTCTGCAGGGGGCTGGTTAGTAGGATCTATTGGCTCTTCAGGGACTTGGTTAGTTGGAGAAAGAGTTTCAGCCATAGTAGCATCAGTATGATCTTCCTCAGATATGACCAAATGAGGTCTTGAACGTACATATTCACCATTGCATACGTCCAAAAGATCTTTGCCAACCCCTGAACACAGCCACAAGTTTTCAGATCACACGTTGAAAAAATTACAAGGTAACGCCACAATTAGCAAAATAAAATACAGACAACAGCCTACCAGTTAACAAGGGCTGGTCAAAAATGTGCTCTTTTCTTCGACTATTGTTCACTTTCCATATACCCAAACTAGAGGAAGGAGCTTCCCTTCTTTTTCTCATTATATCACGTGTGTTATTAAGTGCACTCCGCATGAATCTACAAAGACACATCAAATATGAGTAACAAGCATAGAAAGAACAGGAACTTATAACTTGTACCGGTATGATCTATAAGTGGCATGAGAATTATTACTTGTTCTTTAACACAATGTTTTCATCAAAGAATTGTTTTCTTTTTCTTCCTCTCCCTTGTGGCTGCTGTATTGGTGGACTTTCAGGAAGCACAAAAGCGGGAGAAATATTATCTGAAACATTGTGAGGCAAACAAAAGTAAAATTCTTTTCTGGAATCTATATGCAACACAAGAGACATAGATAGGCATGCACTAACCGACAGGAACCTGCACATTTGAGGTGGTGCCCCCTTGAGATGTGGGTGGAGTTGGCGGATTAAATCGAGGCAGAGATGGTCCGGACATCCTTTCAGGATCAAAATCATGAATCATAGGGTCAAGAACTCTGTTTGGCTCAGCATCGTGATCCTCAAGATTTGAAAATAGTGGAGGGTTTTCAAGGTTGTGATCATCACTGGCATCAAGACCAACCTCAAGTGCCTCAACTTGGGCTGCTTGTGGAGGACTAGGGCCCAACCCCCGACGAATCTCAATGGGCTCGACTTGGGTGGTTGCTTGTGGAGGACTGTGTATGGTAGGATCCAACTGGATAGGTGATGATTCTCTTTGGGTGCTTGGACCAACATCTGCAGCACCCGAGACGTTCATTGATGATGGAGATGGCGGAACAATGCTGTAAGAACAAAACAAGTACCATTGGTTTATAATCCCAAAAAGATTGAAAGAAAAAGAAAAAAAATAAAAATACAACAAAAGCATACTCCTCCTCCATTGGTATAGGGCCAGAGTCATGCGGCACTTCTGTATGCGAAGGATCCATTATTATATCCTAAATAATAAAGAAATATTACAGTTTGAGAATAAAAAAATAAAAAAATAAATATCACAAGGAGTTACACAGTTGTCTGAAGAGAACAAGACTGCACCTCATCAAAAGATACAGTCACGTAATAATCTGTTGTCACCGGAATTCGATCTGCACATTGAGAATTATTAATTATTAACGTCCATCTGCTCACAAACTTTCAAAAGGCATGCAATGAGTTCATAATCAAATTAGTCCCAAAAAGGTAAAGGGTGTCATGATGATCCCTGAAAATGGAAACAACACTCAGGGTTCCCAAAGTGGATTTCTTTTATCAGATGAGTCCTCACATCACTAACTTTTCATTGATCAACAAAATACATATAGGAACTGGCTTAATAAAAAATTTGGCAAAAATCACCATCTTAGTAAAAATGCCATAAAAAATCAGTCTTTTCCCTGGACTAATTTACTTTTCATTTTTCAAATACAAAAACAACTATTTCATCATCTTTCAGAAACTATTCTGACTAAATTAGCATTCCCCTTACGGGTTTAAAAAAACAATAGATAACCACAATCTCAACTGTAATATCAAGGCTTCCGAATGTCTATGACCACAATGGGACTACATTCATGGCTGCATAACCGCATTTGTCTGCACACAATTCAAAATCCTAAGGGACTAATTCAATAGTTTGTTCTACAAAACTCAACCAATGATGTAACCTGTTAGTGTGATGTCTTCCGGATTCCTGGAGTTCCGATCCTCAACCCTGAGAGACACGCCCAAAATCATCCACAATGTGATAACACAAATCAGACCACGGAAACTCAAAACAAAAAGAAAAAAAAAAGTGAAAAAAGCCAATAAAACATTACCCTGTGTTATCTATTTGGTAGTCAATGTTCTGCGCATCGAGGTCGAAAGTCTCCGGCAGAGTCACCGACTGAAACGGCGCCGGCGCCACCTCCTCCGGCTGAGCAAACTGGAGAGAAGCAAACGCCTTGTAGAGACGCGACAACGCGTCCTTGCAATCTTGGTGAAGATACTCAACTTTCTTGGAGTATATCCGAACCACCCCAAGGAGAAGGTGCCCAGACATTCTGAGCGCAATGGGAACGCCAGGGTCCATGATGCGCACTGAAAGAACACAAGAAAAAGAAGGACTAAGAACAAAAGGGTTGGTTTTTGAAGATGATTTTCGAAGGAAGAAACGACGGCGTTCACTTACGGACTGTGGAGGGAATGTCGGTGGTGGTGTAGTGCGATTTCTTGAGGCGGTGCTGGAGGTGAGCGGCGATCCACACGGTGGAGAGTGGGCCCTTTCGCGCCAAAAAGGTTTGAGAATAGAACATGGTAGTGTTCTTGGGATACTTGGTGTGGGACTAGGATTCGGAGAGAGCGAGGAAGGGATTTGGGGGTTTGGTTAGGGTTGTCAAGTGATGTCAATGTGAAAAAAAAATTGGCGGCAAACAACGTTCGGAAAGAGCGAAGTGGCGCGGTTCGTGTAAGAGAATCGATGTGATGCGCACTTTCCAGTTTAGTTGAAAGGCCCTTATTTTCCCCTTTTATTTACAGTACCTGCCATCGGATTTCTTAGCCTCACATTACTTTCATATTAGATTAAATAAAATTATCCTTATGCATAACATATGTTTCTGGCAACATCATACTGAAAAGGTAAATGAAAAAATTTAAAAATAATGAAAATATGAAATAATCGATAATATATATATATAGAGAGAGAAAAATAATGGATATTAGATTTCATAAATGTTTTGTTTTATTTCTTTTATAAACCAATTTTTTAGTTTTTATTTGCTAAAATAACCATCCATAAAAGCAAATTATAATTACTATTTTTAAATAAAAATTGCATATTTTAGTTTAACATATATATCTTAGTAAATTTTACCTTTTATTTTGATGAAAATTTAGAATTGTTTTTATTATATAATTCTCATATTATAAAATTAATAAAAAAACTATACTTATAATTATTTTTTATGCATACAATTTTAGGACTTCGATTTAAATTTTAGTAATATTTTTAAATTATTTTTTTAAACTGGAATCAAGTAAAAATATAATAATAAATTAAGTTTTAAATGTTTTAAACACTGGAAGTAAAATTATAAATAATATTTGAACTTGCATTTAATTTTTCTTTTGTATTTGATTACTATTACTATTTTCAAACCACAGTATGAAATAACCCTAACATAGTAACGTTTAATTATATATTTGGAAAGAAAAACAGAATCGCAACTATTATTGTTTGTTTTCAATTAAAATTACCAACAAGTTTCCTGTTGCCTTATTTCAAAAAATTGTAAAATAAATAATTAAATCTTAAAAGAATAAAAAATTTAAAAATTATAAATACACGAGAAATATGAAATATTATATATTTCAATACTTTGTTACTAACTCTTCTTGTTTTCCAATTTTGTAGATAAATGGAATTTTTAAATTTTACTAATTGTTGTATAATTCTCATATGGGAAACAATTTACCATGGTTTGTTTCTAAATCTTAATTTATAAGTGTAGGAAACAAATCGAATGTCAGTTTTTGTTCTTGATTTTGTCGAATTAATTTAATTAAAATTAAAAGAACTCAAGTTTAAATAAATTAAATACTTTGAATCTATTTTTCTGTAAAATTAAAACAATTTAATTATAATGTGAATGCTAAAACTGAAATAAATTTTATCTTTAAAAGTTTAAGTTGTGATTTAGATTTTGGAAGTGAGTTAAATTTAAAATTTTTATTCTCAGTAATGATAGATGCTAATTATTAATTTTTTATGTCAAATTGTTATGTTATAATTATTAATTAATTTTCAAGATTAAATTGCTTTTAATTTTTTACTTTTACTTATTTAATTAATTAAATATATATTTATAAATATAACCTTCGTTTGGGATGAAATTTTTTAACTCGGACTTCCTTTTATCATCATATAAGATTAAATCAACTTATTTGTTTATCAAATTAATTTGACTATAATCAAAATAAAGTAAATTAAATCATTTTAGTATACTTTTTCCAAATATTTAATCGATATTGTCTTCGCTATAAATGATAGAACAAAGATAATTGTATCCTTAAAAACATAAACTCTAATTTGAAAATTTAAAACTTTTGAAAATAATTTCAATTTAAAATTTAAAACTTGAAAATGATTTCAAAATATAAATTTACTTCAAACTATAGTGGATCTGATAGAAAACTCCATGAACTTATTTGGGTCCATTAAAAAATAATCTAAAAGCTTAATCCATTTGATAAAAATATAAATAACCAAATCCATTAAAAAAATTGATACATATTCAATCCATGCATAAAAATAATATTTAAAAAATAATAAAATAATTTTATAAATTAAATAAATTATCTGTACTGTTATATAAACAAGATACATTATTGGATAATTTATTTTAATGTCATCTATTAATTGAATAATTTGACTCCCTAATAAATGAAAAATAATATATTTATTAGTTAATAAAATAAATAATTAAATAACTTTTCTTTGTATCGAAATAATTAAATGATTCATTTTTAAATATTTGATATTTTTTAATAATATTTGATATTTTTTAATAATATTTGTATTAAATTATATATGTATCTACATTTTAAATTATTATTTTTTATTCTTAATTAATTAAATGTTATTATTTTTATGTACATGTTTCTGGTAGTAAAGATTAATAGAGAACTAACCAGAACGTAAGCTATTCAGCTGAAAGACCTTCATATAATTTTAAAATTCCAAATCTATCCCGTGTAACAAGACAGTTGTGCCCCTGTAAATGTTTGATAAAACAATGGAACGGCAGCGACGGTAGACGGCGGCAACGGCAGCAGTAGCGACGACGGCAAACACTTCTCAACAGTGGCGGCAGCTTCAGGGGATTCACTGTGAAATGAATGGAGGTGAAGAAATATATGTAGGTATAGAGTTAGGAAGGATATAAGTGACTATACAATAAAATATGAGGGCATATTTGGAAATTTATAGTTGTATGTAGGTGCTGGAAGAAAGTATGAAGCTGACAGGAAGAAGCCGTCCAGCTAAAAAGACAAACAAAAGCCCAAAGCATAGTTGGGTTAAGTTTAGAAAGCCCGGCCCATTAAGAGGGAAACGGTGCGTTTGAGGGGCATACATAAGAATTAGGGTTTTGCAGGAGGAGGGTGAGCAGAAGCAGACGGAAAGGGAGAAGCAATGGCGCCGAAGAAGCCAAGAACCGCGTCGAGAAACCCTGAGCTCATTAGGGGTATTGGCAAGTATTCCAGGTCGCAGATGTACCACAAGAGGGGCATCTGGGCCATCAAGGCCAAAAACGGCGGCGCTTTTCCTCGCCACGACCCCAAGCCCAAGCCCGACGCTCCGGTCCAGAAGCCTCCCAAGTTTTACCCCGCCGACGATGTCAGGAAGCCTCTGGTCAACAAGCACAAGCCCAAGCCCGCCAAACTCAGGTACTTTCTTCCTCAATCTTGTCTCTGTGTTTGATGCTTTGATTTGTTCGGTATGATGGATTTTAATGTTTCGCTGATTTTGTTGTTAGAAAATGTGGAACTAAAAAAGGGTCGTTTTAGTTTTGGGATGCAATGAGACGTAGATTGAACCTATTGTGTTTGTGTGTGTGTTTAAGTGTTTTGATTTGTTAGAAATGATGGGTTTTTAATTGTTCTGTGGCTCTCAATGTTAAAAGGAAAATATATTTGTTGTGATTTAGAGGTCTCTCTGTGGAATGTATGCAAAAAATATTATTTTTGTGTTTTTTTGTCTAATGATGAAATCAAAAAGAAATCCCATTATGTGGGTTTTAATTTTTGTATCTTGTTTTGTCGATTGATTGATGTGCTTTGATATTTTGGGCTTGTGTTGTTTTTTTTCTTTTTTCGTTGAATGATAAAATGAGCTCACTTCCATTATAAAACATATCCCATTGTAAGAGTTTTGATGGTGCATTTTGTTTTATTATTTTGAGGCCTTATATTTGGTGTGTTTCCACTTCAGGGCTAGCGTTACTCCAGGAACTGTGTTGATCTTGCTTGCTGGGAGGTTTAAGGGAAAGAGGGTTGTTTTCCTGAAGCAGCTTCCATCTGGATTGCTTCTTGTAACAGGTGTGTTGTGTTTGTGATGAGATTGGTTTATGTTCAACTAGTTCTTACATTATGACATTTTTTGGTAATCAGTTATTCATTCTGTTGTGGTTATTGTACTTCAACGACTTAATCTGGTTGCATTAGTTTCTCACTTCTGAAACATAGTTGATTGACAAGAGCTCTTCAACATGTTTAGTTCTGTTTTGTAAAACATAATATTTTGGTTACAGTTTTATGCTACCCCTCAATTATTTGTTCTTGCCATGTGATTTGTACGTTAGTTGAAATGTGATCTTAATTAATGTTTTGCGTTTTTTAGGTCCCTTTAAGATCAACGGTGTTCCCCTAAGAAGGGTGAACCAATCATATGTCATTGGTACATCCACAAAAGTGGACATCTCTGGTGTTAATGTTGATAAATTTGATGACAAGTACTTTGCCAAGGATGCCAAGAAGAAGAAAACAAAGGGAGAAGGCGAGTTCTTTGAGGCAGAGAAGGAGGTTGGTTAACAATTAATTTCTTACAAGTCCCTTGTTATTTTGAGCTGATTATACGATTCTGATCTATATTATAATTTTTCCATTGTAGGAGAAAAATGTGCTTCCACAAGAGAAGAAAGATGACCAGAAAACCGTGGATACTACTTTGTTAAAGGCAATTGAGAGTGTTCCAGACCTGAAGACTTACTTGGGTGCTAGGTTTTCTTTGAAGGCAGGAATGAAGCCCCATGAACTAGTCTTCTAGAATGCCTAAATTATTAACCTCATTCTGTTTTGTCGAGCATTTTCTTCCTAATAGTTGCACTGTTTTTTTTTCGTTGTAATGGAACTTTATTACTGTTAAACTTTTTTCTAAAAGTTTTGGCTCTAGTTGTTTTATACATTATTATCGATTGATACATTATCTTAGTATGTGTTTTTGTGTCTACCCATGGTGCTATCGTGTGTGTGTAGTAGCCAGGCCAAAAGGGTTTATGTTATTCTGTTGCAGTGGATAATCTCACATTATTTCACCATTTTGAATCCCAAGCTGCATTATATAAGTATTCGTGATGGATGTAAATTTGAGGGGAAAATGCGTTTAGTTTTTGTTCTTTTTGTCGTGGTTTTAATACTCGAACACTGAGATCGATGAATTACTTTACCAATTGAAATAAGTTATTTTTCATTTTTAAATATAACTTCAGGAGGCGATTTTAGCCGTAACAAAATTGGTGGAGGTACTTGATTTAAAGAGCTAGATAAGTTTTTGCTATTTTTAAAATTTTGCGGAGCTTAGTTATAATTTTATACTAAAGAATGAAATATTTTGAAATATTTTGAGGTATTAAAGAATTATTTATTCTAATTAAATTTGTTTATACAGTTTGCGGATTAATTTATTGATTTAAGTATCTCAAACAGCATGGAGGCTAAAAACATAGTTTTCCCTATTAAAGAGAGTTATGGATTTTGATAAGGTAGAAGAAGTTTAAACATTTATGTTGTTTTTGGAAAGAAGTTAGAATAGCATTGATCAAATATATTGGATTTGTGAAGCGATGGATGTTGGATTGGATTCTGAGTTCAATTGAATAGATAAACTAGGGTTTGAATAGATAAACTAGGGTTTTAAGCGGCTTGTAATCAATTTGTCCAATCCAACAACTTAATCTAAAGAATTTTAAATAGGGTTAGATAACGATTTATAAAATTTAAATTCAAAGAACTCTATTCTGCCCAACATATAATAACTATAAATATATAACAAATATTATTTATCCAATAATTTTAAATTGAAATAATTTTATATTTTATAATATGAATGTCATCTGTGTATGTATTATAAATAAATACATATTTTTTTTTATAATTATTAAGAAACATTAGAAGTGTCAAAGTAACAAGTAGCTATTTGCATGATTAGACTGGTGAGTTATCATTGATATTGTGTAGGTAAGTTTACAGAACTGTCAGACTATACCGTTTGTGTTTTCTTACATAAGTAAAATTCAGTGATGCTAATCTGAATCAGGGATCTAACATTGTGAAATGAGAACATTGATCTTCAATAGCAGAAAATAAGTTAAGTTACAACATTAAACATAAAAGTCCACGAAATGAATGAAACGCATACTGAACTCTTTACTATAATCATCACAGCATGCTATCTGTTCTCGCTGGAAGCCTCTTGAAGAAGTTGATGGGCACAGAAGGAAGTTTGCTACGAAACTTTGGATGCCTGAGATAATACAAAGCTGTTACCATAGCCACCACTTTTGGTGGTGTTGCATAGAGAACCACAGCTGAACACAAACTGAATACTACGAAGAGGCTGGTGGCTCTTGTGTCTCTCCAACTCAGTAGACAATGAAACCTCTCTCCCTGCGTTGCTATGTCTCCAACCACTGTTTGGATCCTTCCCGCAACACTTCTAAGCTTGTCATACCTCATTCTCACCACATCATGTGGTCTAGAAGTTGGGAATGTGTCAAACTCTTCATCAAGCTCATCAGGGTGCACTGCTTCTGCCCATGAGAGTTTTGTGTCCATGTGGGGTGGGTTTCTTGGCCTAAACCTGTAGTTCCACAGGCCAATCAAGAACATGTAGAGAAACAAAGTTGGAAGGATCAATTCAGGGTAGCAAATGAGTATGAGAAAGAGAATGTGAACTAGGACGGATGTGATGGGGCTCTTCCAATGGCAAACTTGGTTAAACCACTGCCCCATTGTGATGATGCCAGAGAAAAGTGACATGATCCGGAAGAAGTTGGCTTTGCTTCTTCTCATGCTCCACATATTGGAATCAACATCCAACATGTACTCCACCACCTCCTTCCTTAGAGGAGGTTCAGCTCTTCCAAGCCTCCCGGCCACAATGTTCATGGCTTGGTACCTCAAACTCTCTATTTGGTTAACTGTGAAAGGGCGCAAGTAATGCATCTTTGGAAGCAAGGGCTGGCCATAAACGTAAATCATGTTAGCCAGTGAGAGGCTAGTGAATCTCACTGCTAGCTGAAGCTCACCCATTTTCTTGACACCATGTGTGTGCAAAACAAGAAGTGGATAACTATGAGTGTATATTCTTTGAGTTTCAAGTGTTGAGAGCCTAATTCTTACCTTTCCAATTCTTGAATCCCTGGCTGAGGTACCTGCAGTGGCTTTTTCACCCCCACCTAAATGGCAGTTGTCAAAAACACCAATTGTTATCACGGAGCAAGGATCATAAACCTCCCATGTGTATTGCTCATTCCATTTTGGACTATGAGTGCCAATAATTGTTCGAGTTCTGACCCATTTTTGACCATACTTGGCAACACAGTATGCATCTGTGCTTCCATGGCCATCCCTCATCTTCATTGGGAGGAGTCCTTGTGCTCCTAGAATGCCTACTTCAAGTACCCCAATAGGCTGCTTCCATAGCTGTCTAGCTGTTGGTCTTTGGTCACTTGAGTACAAAGTGGACTCATCAAGAACATGGTATCCACCTTCAAGGCAAATTCTTAGGTGAATCCTGCTAGAAAATTTAAGCTCGTTTCTCCTATCAGCTTCCATCATTCCAAAACCAAACTTCTCAAGATTGAACCAGCGAGAATGAACTGGCCTGTGGTCTAGCCGCTTCTCAAAGAGGGTCAGTGGCAAGCTTATCTTGCCAAGCACTTCATCTTTTGAAGGGTGCACGCGATCCTCCACGGTGATTGTCAACATCTCCTCAAACGGTTCAGCCGCCACAAAGACCAAATCTTCATTCCAAAGTGGTGTGGTTGTCCTAGTTGGACATATCTTGGTCTTCAACACCTGGCTCCCCATCTGCGCCTTCACAAAAACCTCTGGCAACCGGTTTCTGTCACCTGGTATCACATCTTGTGCTTCAATGACATTCACCCTCAGATACCACAGTTTTGGTGACAGATAAACCTTTGATCTGACATTGAAAACACCCTCTCCATACACAGTGGCAGCATCAGAATGCCAAGCCTCAGAGAAGGCCTCATCAGCTTGAGTTCCCATCCACACTGCAAGCATGATATCACCTCCTCGCCCCTCCAGTCTGTACCACTGAGGAGCCAGTGGACTATCCGGGGGAACTCTTGTTGGAACCTCATTGAGATCAAATGCCACCCTTCCAATGCAATCATCTCTTCCCAACATTTCTTTGTCTTTCACTATGACTTCCAAAACAGAAGATTGAATTCTGTCTTTGGAAAAAGCGTAGACTTGGTTCCATTCTGGGTTTGTTTTGTTCTGTACATGCTTTGTTCTCCCTTTGTAGTTCCCCAGCTTCACTTCCACGTAAGGATCACAGCTTGAGGTGAGAGTGCCGCGATGAAGATCCTTGGCTTTCACTACCCTAACATACAGATAGAACATCTGCTCAACAAGGTCATGTGTGCTTGCAAATCTTTCACCACCAGTCATCCACCCTCTTCTGGCATTTGGCCACCGCTCCCCTCCGAGCTGTGGATTGGTTTCCCTCAGATTGTAGTCTTCATCTTGCCTAGTAGGATGAACTTGACGACCAACTGAATGCATTGTGGCTGCTGGAGCATGACCTCTTTGTCTTCTCTTTATTGAATTCATTGACCGCTGCTGCTTGGTGTTTGTGTAGTTGCTGTGTTATCTGTAGGACAGGCTCTATGCTTTCTTTTAGATCTTGGCCAGTATCAATGCCACTACACTGCAGCTGATCTCACTTTCTCAGCTCCTTTTGTGATTGATTTTGGAGTGTGATCTTTGTGATCAGCTTTAGGTGTTATGTCAGTAAGGTCAATATTTTCTGTGATTGGGAATGGGCAATGAGGAAGATTGGTTTTGGTAGTGTTGGATTTGTACTCTTGTACTTTTGGTGAAGTTGGAGATGAGAGGTTTTCTGATTCTGAAGTAGGAAAGTTAGAAGGAGATTTGGGATTGGACTTCAATAGTTTGGTGATGGTAAGGTTTTGCTGCATCCAAATGGAATAACAGTTTCTGATTCCAAGTGGGGTTCAGGTTCTTTAGGACAATTCTGGTTCTTTTTAAGGTTTTCAAACTCTACTTCAACAAATGCACTTGTGATCTCTCACTGTGTTTGGGAATAAGATCATGAGCATCAATGATCTCCACTTAAACTTCATATCCTATTCTTCCTTGTATCTATGCCACAGCAAGCTAAAGCTTATATGGCTGTTCACAAGTAACCCAATATTCGATTCTGAAGCAACAAAATTCCACTTAAGAAGGCAAAAGATGGAAGAAAACACAGTGGTGGTTGTCTCACTTTCCTACACATTAGAACTCCTCACACTACCTTGGTTTAAGAAAGGAATAATTTGATGAAGAAGCTGCATGAGCTTTAGTAGTAGTAGTCTAAATATGGCAAAAAGAAAAAAAACAGAAAAGAGTTTTATCTTAGTGATTATAAAACATGAGCATTGTTACTTGGTATGAAACAAGGAATGCTAAATAGAAAATGGCAAATAGTATAATTTGTTTTTACTATGTTTGTGTGAAGGTGATGTAATAACTTAATGAATGGGGTTATTTGCTTACAGGAACTGGTTGAAAGGATCAGTTCTTTCTTGAGTGTGCAGCAATGTGAAAGTAGAGAAAAAAGTGTGCTTGTGCTGTGACATTGCTCAAAGATGCTTTCCTTGTGCTTTATTTCCCTTCTCCTTTTGAGAATGTATATTATAATTTCTCTCTTCTATCTTCACATTGCTCATGTTTTTAAATGTTCATATTTTACCTTGCCAACTCAACAATTCCTGCCAAAAGTTGTTCATAGGTGCTTTGCTGTTAACTTTTCAGGGTGGACAAAGAAGAAGGGTGATGCAACAGTCAACAAAAGATGAATATGAAACTTCAAACATAGAAACCAAAAACACACTCCAGAGTTTTACAATTGTTTGAATCTTGATATGTGTTTTAGAATTTCTTATTCAATTTACCTAAACTTTTTGATAAGAGAACAAAGTTGATGCAGTGGCATATGATTTTTATATAAAGTTGGTTCTGGCCAAGATACATAACATACTTTATGAAGTTGTTCGTTACTTCATGGAATGTGATTAGAAAGTTTTCCTAGTTACGGAATTTATCACGAGTACAAATGTGATTAGATTGAACTCTGTTCTTGGAAATGATTATTTAACTGGGATACACCAGTAAAGGTTTTAATATTATAATATAATAATAAATTGTTGTGCAATGAAAATTGAAAAATTTTGAAATAATTATAAAAAAAAGGTGATGTGTAGTTTTCTTTTAATATTTTGTGTGGATTAATATTATGAGAATAAATAAATAAGAAACTAAAACAAATAGATTGAAAAATGTGTATCTTTATATGGATAAAACAAAAAGAAAGAAGTACAAAACTTTATCTTCACTTTTTAAGATGAGTAGAAAAGAGAATGAAATAAATAAATTATATAGAAAATATTTTATATCAATTAAAAATAGTTTTTAATGTATTTTTTTAACAAAAAAGATATATATACACACACAAGCACACCTATTTTTAAGCAAATATATTAAAAAAAATAATGAAGCATGCATTTCCATCCAAATTCATTGTTAAAATATAAGAAAATATAAAATATTGAGACTTATAATTTTTTATAATTTTCTCCAAACAAATAAAGGAAATACTCAATGTCTTTCCTAAAAATTTTCTTCTTAAATCTATCCCTCCCAAATTTCCTATTATAAATTCCCTCCCAAAACTCTTACAATAAATTCTGTGTAAAAGTCATCTTAAGTGGCAATTTATTATTTTTTTAATAAAAGTACTTTGATTATTGGGTTATATAGATTGAGTAATATCCATTACAAGAGTCATTTTAATTTACATTTTGTGGAGGTTATTATACCACGTCAATTTTGTGTGACTTATTGATGAATAAAATCTAATAAGATGTATTAGTAACACCTTTTTAACATGTTTTATGCTTAATTAAACTTTTTTTAAAATTTAAAATTACCAAAGAAAACTACTAAATACGAAGTAACATTCATAAAAATTGTAATTTTTGATAAATTTTAATTAAATTTAGAGAGTGCAGTATGTTGCTATAATTTCTCACATTCTAATTGTCTTTAGAAATTTAAAATTTTCTAGGTGTGATTTTGGAAACAAAAATCGTGGGTTGATTTTACATGTGAGCACGGATAGTAATCTTAACTATATATGGGTAATAAGTTAAACTTTTTTTAAATTATTGAAATAAAAATGAATTTGGTTCGTAGATAATGTATTCTAAATCAGAAATTAACATATAGAATAAATAAAATGAAAAAAAAAATCATCGTAAGCTTTTCGCAATGATTTCGTACATGATAACGTTTTCGGGAATAAATTAAACCAAATCAGATTCGTCTTTTGGTTCTCTCCAATATAATGTAAAGGTCAGAGAAATTTTAATAGTCACTATGATAACGAAATTAGCACATGCAACATATTTCTATTATGAAAAATGATTTGACAATCTTTACTTCATGGCTAAAATGTAGGTGGCAATTTTGAAGCATACATATTTAAGTATCTCTTTAGCTTCTTCTTAAAATATAAATTAACAACAAAAAATATAAAAAGTTTGTTGGTGTAAAATTAAACTGTGGAAGAATAATTAAAAAATAAAAAAATAATTCAAGATAAATAAGAGAGGGAAGAAACTTTTATTAAAAACTTTTGTTTTTCCTGTTAAAAATAATAAGAGAGTAGTCATATTTATATTATTTAAGGGAATATTATAGATTTTTAATTAATTTAAAAATAATTTTAGACTTCTCTTATCTATTCTATTAATATATAGAAATCTCTAAATTATTCTAGATATAATAAAAAAATAACTTTATTTTCAACATTTTCAATCAAGAACATGACAAAATTTTCATAAACTTGATGTAGTCATACAAAGGCTTTGTTTTATTAGGACTAGTTAGGCATAAGTCTACTAATATATAAATAATTACATGCATTCTTTTATATCAATAATTACATGTATTCTTTTTATATCGCTCTTATTCTTAAGGATTTATAGAATAATTGATGGTTGGATCTTAAAATACCATGTGCAAAAGTACTTAAAGAGACTAAAATAAACATTAGTGAAAAAAATACATTTTATAACAGTTATCATAGTGATCTCAACTGCTGTAGTATCCACTATTTTAATCCTCACACACTATTTATTAATCTAATATTTTCACTGTTTTCATTATTTGTCTTTCCCTCTTACGTCGTTGAGTCTGCCTTGTGCGTTTTTTGCTTTTCTCACTTATGCTTATTTTGTTGGTTCATTTGTTGCATTCATCTACTTTCTTTAGCATTTTTGACATAGGTGGTTTGCTAACTTTTCTACGTTGCAGGTTTTAAAGATGTTATACACTTGGTTCGACATCTCTTACCGTTTCTCTTTACAAGAGGTTAGCAATTTTGTAAAATTCATTAAAAATAGTTAGAAATTTATTTTTTACCCAAATTTTTTATCAACAACTTGATTTACCTAAACCACCTATGCAACCACTGTATATCCTAATATTACAACGGTCGCCTTATGCAACAGCTATAATATCTCTCTCACTGGCCAATTAGGTGGCTTTATTACAATGGTTTGTCAAAAACCGAGATAATATCTCCTATATACTACAGCGGTTGGTCAACTGTTGCGTATGTCTAAACTTTTTATAACGGTTGAATCTACAATGATTCTAGACCGGTGTTGTATGTCGTCCAAAACCGATGTAGAAGGTGGTTTTTCCACTAGTAAAAGCTCCTTAATGTTCGATTCCTAAGTTACTATTTGGTACATATGTATTTATGTGGATAAGTGAAAAATGGTATATACTTTATGAAAATATAGAAAATCAAAACATGATATTTGAAATTAATGATATATATATATATATATATATATATATATATATATATATTAAAGAAAGAACATGTGTATTTTTTGTTAAGAAAATAATTTTATGTGTTATTTATTTTAACCTGTTGAAAGAATATGTACATTTGGTATTCACTGATGCAAAGTTATTAAACTATATTTTTAATGGTGTAATGATACTATCAACAATTCAAAACCTTAAAATAAAGTTTCACACGTGATTAAAATATAATTTTAGTGGTCTAAAATATTATTAACAATTTCAAGCTTTAAAATAAAGTTTCACAAGTTAACCTAAAATGTACCCTCAAAACATGTTACAAAATCAACTTTCATGGTAGATGAAACAATAACACTTTGTTTTGTGCTTTTTCTTAATATTATTCCTCTAGCTAAAAGATATATATAGCTAAAATTGAATTTTCTTGTATTCACACATCCAACAAAATCAAAGTTTGAATATCCAATCACCTTAAGATGATTGAACCTCCAATATCTAAATACGTGATCCTTTGTTTATGTAACTATCTTAAAACTTTCTTTACAAATTTTCAATGTTCCATTCCCATATTGCTTTGATATTTTCTAACATTTCAGCTACAAAGTTTATAGTTGAGTATATGTTTGAGTATACATAATACTCCCAACAACAAATGCATACGGAATTGCTTCCATCTGTTTATATTCTAAGTCATTCTTAGGACATTGAACTGACTAAACTTGTTTGTCTTTTGAATCATAATAGATGATTGAGAATATTTTTTCCATCTCAAATATCTCCAATACTTTATTTATATATTTTTTTAGGATGAGCATAACATTTCTTGTAATTTATTTTGCAATATTTTAATTCTTATCTCATAACTTATCTCATCCAAATGTTTCATTTCAAAGTTGCTAGAGATAAACTTTCTAGTCTTATGAAGGAGACTAAGTTTATTAGTTACAAACGAGATATCATCAACATACAAAATTAGAAATATAACCTTACTCTTAATGATCTTAGATATTCACATTCCTTAAATCTAAAAGAAATAATAGTATCATTAAACTTTAAATATTATTGGTGGGAAGTTTGGAAAAGTTTCTATGTTGATTTCTTTAATTTTGCACACATTATGTTTATTTTCTTCTACTAAAAACCTCATCGGTTGGTCTAGATAAACATTTTCCTCTAAAACTCTATTAAAAAAATAATTTTTATATTCATATAATATAGCTTAAAGTCATAATAAGCTATCGGTGTCATGATGATCATAAAGCAATCTTTCTACAACTATAAAAAATATATATTTATAATCAATATCATTTTTTTAGTAAAATCTTTAATAATAAGCCTGACTTACTTTCTTCTTCATCATATAATATTATCATACATAAAATAAAATAATGGAGTTTTATAGACTAGAAGCAAGAAGCTAAAACAATTGTGAGAGGTTGACTCTCTTAGCTTCCATATTTAAAAAATCTAAATATATTTTTAGGATAAATAATCAGTTTGATACAAAAGATATTATCATATTTCGTTTTTAATATAATAGAAAAGACACTTTTAGTAAAAAAAAATAATTTCGTTAATTTTATTTAAATTCAATTAATGATTAAGGTAATTTCACACATTTTTAGCTTTTATTAATTATTTCATGTGTTATGAAAGAAAAAAAAATTGAAGTTATTAATTATTCTTGAAGGTAGTCCTTTATCTTTTACTTTTTGTTTTATAAATTTAAAATTTTTAGTAACTAATTATATATTAACATTAGTTTTCTCTTCTATACATACATTGACAGTTATTAAATCCTAAACAAACGCTTAATTACCATTAAAGAAATTCAAATAAAATTACCTGAGTTAAAAATATTATACTAAAATTGTAATTGTTAGAACTGTGAAATGGATTAACATCGTACAACAGAATGAAGGAGATTGTTATTAAAAACGAGAAGACAAATGAATTAACAGAAGAACTGCAAAGAGAGAAACAGCAGGATGCATTCTTAGACATTCGAAAAAATATGTGGAAAAAGAGAAGAGAGGTTGCATAAATAGTTATCCATAAAGTATTATGAGAAAACTGCATGAAATTTTCTTAGAAGATTTTGAAAAGAAAAATAATATTTTGATAATTAGAAAATGACTTAAAAATTATATTATAATAATATAAAAGATAATTAATAAGTTAAATAACATCGTAATTTGATTATGTTTTTAAATAAAATTATCAATATATCATTATTTTTTTAAAAAAAAGCTGTGAATAAGACATTTTTAAAATCTTAAATTTTATGTTTACTAAACGTTATTTACAGGATTTTTTTTTCCGAAATGTTTTAGAATGATTAATTTAAAACAATTAAAAAATAATTTTAAATTATACATTTTATTGTTATAAAAGTATATCTTCTTAAAGAATGTTTTCAAAAGGTACAATACAAAATCTTTTTATTATATTAAAATAATATTTTTGAAAAATATAAGAGTTATAAAAAAGTTATTTTTGTGATTATATTGATAGGTGTGTTAAGAAAACATGCAATTCGAGAACAAAATTGTGTTCTGTTTTTCTCTTTATTTATAAAAATAATATAAAGTACATTTTTAAAAAATAAATAAAGTTAAACCTTCTCTTCTCTTTTCATTGCTTACAACTAGAACCTTCCGATTGCTCAAAACATTAGGGTTTTTGGAAGGGGTTTTAGGGCTATTGCTTGCAACCAGAAAACCCCAATTCTCCTTCCAAAGATTCAACATTTCTCATCGAGTTGCTCCCAAATGCTTCGCTCCAATGGCGTTAGGCTTCTCCGATCGCTGCCCCCTAAATTCCTCCGTCACGCTGACGAACCTGTACTGGACAACCATTCCTCTCTCTCTCGCCCCTTGATCTGTCATTCATTATCGAACTTCGAATTTTGAGACGTTTTCTCTGTCTACTTTGATGGAATTTTGTTTTGTTTGGCTGATTTATTTTGGATAAATCTCAGATATGTGAAGGAGTGTGCCAAAGGGGTTATAGGACATTGAATTCGGGATTTGGTAATCCATACAGAGGAGTTATTGGGAACTTATCACCAAAAGGTTGTGCTAAAGGATAATAATGCAAGTTTCAATTTTTTGTTTTTGATTTTTAATTTTGTTGTGCAATTATACAAAGGAATGAGAATATGTGGAATAAGTCAGTTATTTTTTGATTAGTTTGACAATTGTTGGTCCTATTATTTGTTTTTTTGTTGTTGTGATGTTATATTGACCATCTTATTCAAAAAGTGAACGCTATGATTTTCTGGTTTTTTTTTTTTCTGCTGATCTTTTTCTGCTCTGTCTAATTGCAGTTGGAGATGGTGTTACTTTGAACAACTGGTTGCTGTATGGAGCAGCTAATACATATTGGGGGACATCTAGGTCCATTCATGGGTCAGGTATAAGATGTTTTGTGTGCTTGCCTTACATTTCATTCCTGCTGATGTCACATCGAAATGCATTTAGAGATCTTCTTTGGTTATTCATGGCTTGTATTTTGTCTTTTCCTTTGGTGATGAAGTATACGTGGCCTGAAGTTAATGCTACTTTTATTGAATTACCTCTGCATTTTCTGTTTTGGTCATTTCCCGGAATGGATATACTTGTTTATTGACCCTTGCATTTGAATGACTTCTTTTTTCCCCTCAATTTCTTTTCAGCATCATTGGCTAGAGACTATTACGAAGTGCTTGGTGTGAGTAAGAATGCAAGTTCTTCTGAAATAAAGAAAGCGTACTATGGGGTAGGTTTTACTTTACTAGTATTGATATACATGTATTTTTGTATCAACGAACATTTGTTAAGTTTTAGATGAACATTTGACTTATTTAAAAAATTGTGATTTCTTATACCTTTATCCTCTTTTAATTTCAAGTGTTTCCCAAAATGTTTGGCAAACTGTTTGTTTTTCTTTTAGCATGTACTGCTGTCATTTCCCAAGTACGTGAGATTAAAATAATTGTTTGAATCGTATGGGGAAGAGTTTGTTTTATATCATATCGCTGTTACATATGCCCAACCACTCATTTATGTTATATAATATAGAAATACATTTTTTCTCCTTTTGCTGTTTAATTTTTATACTTGGTAGTTGCCACCTTTTTTATGTGTTGCTTATTCTCTTGTAAGATTTTAGTACCTACAGTAGTTGTATGTTTGTGAAAATATTTCATTCCCTTTATTTTTGCTTTATTCTCTTGACATGAATTCTTCAAATGCACTTGATGAGCATGAGTTATTTGTCTGAAATAATTCTATTTCTGCCTATTTTTTTGACTGTTTGTTTTCTCCATGTTCTGTAGCTTGCAAAGAAGCTCCATCCAGACACAAACAAAGATGATCCTGAAGCTGAAAAGAAGTTTCAAGAAGTTTCGGTAGCATATGAGGTGTACTGTTGTTGTGCTTGTTATTTACCTAGAGCACTATTGTAAATTGTTATGTGATGAGTGAACTTGCTTATGATTTCTTGACTCTCCCCCCTTTGAATAACTGCATTGTAGGTTTTGAAGGATGAGGAAAAGCGTCAACAGTATGATCAGGTCTTGTGTCTTTCCAGATATATTTTTGTTACCTTTGTGAAACATTTTTTGTTACTCGATTGGGGTAAATTTATAGGACAGGTTACTGATTTTATGCACAAGAGACCTACATTGTAGATTATAATAGCATAACAAGGAAATAATAGCTGTACCTGAGCAGAAGACTTCTGTTTTATGGACTTGGAGGATGGAGATAGGGGAGAAAGTTGAACGAAGGGGTTGGGCAGTGAAAATTAGCACCGTTTTTAGATGTGTTTGCAAATTTGAAAGATAAACACAGCTGATATTGCAAACAACTTTTAACCCCCAAAAACGTCTGACATCTTGAAATTAATCTTTTCCAAGCTTGCTCTTATTTTATGTGATTTATTAATTATCTCTGTGATTTGATTTGATTTAATATGGATATGTAGATTGGCCATAATGCGTATGTAAACCAACAAAGCTCTGGTTTTGGAGGTGACAGCGGCTTTAATCCATTTGAGCAGATATTCCGAGATCATGTAATGACTTGCTGCTGCTTTCAATATTCTTGCTATTGGTCATGTCTAATTGTATATTGGTTGATCCTATATATTTTTTTAGTAGTTCAGTCGGCATTGCTGTAGAGATTTTATTAGGAATTTTGCTTATGTATGCAGTTCTAATGTTAAACTTGTGATGTTCTAACGGAAGGATCTGTTGTTGTTGTTGTTCATACACTAATCACGCAATTGCATCAGTTACTAGTTCAGATCAATGGCAGAATAATCTATTTAGTTTTTAATAGTTTACAAATGTGCATGCTTCAATAATCATACAAGCAATCAAGCATCTTAATTTTTATATGTTATGTTTCGCTGTGCCTCTGTTCTGCTTTTAAATTTAATTTTAGTAGAAAATAATATTAGAAAATATTGATTCAATAAATTATTGCACTATAATAAAACAAAAGTGTCTAAGAAATTTTCTTGAATTACATGTCCCACATTTTAAGACTAGTGTGATTTTTAATCCTCTAAGCATTTCCCTCAAATGGTGATCAGGATTTTGTCAAGAGCTTTTTTCATCAGAATATTGGTGGAGAAGATGTTAAGGTTCTTTCTCTCTTCATATCTTCTGGACATCTTTAACTATTCTAGGACTTGTTTGAGTAAATGCAGCTTGTTCTATTATTGTTCACAGACTTTTATTGAACTATCTTTTATGGAAGCTGTCCGAGGATGCACCAAAAATGTTACATTTCAAACAGAAGTACTCTGTAACACTTGTGGTATGCTCATGACTTAAACATCATTTGCACGCTTAATTGTTAGCCGTCTCTACTATATGTAGTTTAGTTTGCAGGGCTTATATGGTCCTGGAAGGTGACAAATTCTTTCTCTTTGTTGACTATTTCAGGTGGGAGTGGTGTTCCTCCTGGGACAAGACCTGAAACTTGTAAGCGCTGTAAAGGGTCAGGAGTGGTCAGTATTGTCTTAAATATAACTTTCTTTAATAATGTATTATTATTATTATTATTATTATTATTATTATTATGATAGTGATGTGAACCAGATGGCTTTTGTTATATGTCCAGACATTTGTACAAACTGGTATATTTAGGATGGAGAGTACTTGTGGTGCATGTAAGGGAACTGGCAAAATTGTATCGGTATGATGCAAACATTTAACTTTGTTCATATTAATTCTCTTATTCTGTAAATTTGGATTGATGGATTTGCCTGTGATTCATGTAACTTGCCGTGCTGCTTAATGTTGTTGCTTTTTTTCTTCTTATTTAGCGACAATCCATATTTGGACATTTTTTATCCTATTTCATTTATTTTTATAAAGAAATTATACAATCTATAATGTAGGTTCATCCAATGCATGTATTTGTACTGATTTCTTATACCAATCGCTAGTAATTTTGTTCTTCTTTGTTTGTGTCAGAATTTCTGCAAGTCATGCAAAGGCGCAAAGGTTACCAAAGGAACAAAATCAGTCAAATTGGATATTATGGCTGGTAACCATTATTTTTAAAATCTTACAATGTATTGTTATTGTGTGAATCATATTCATATTACAAGTTGCAAAGAAAAAAGTCAAATTAATGAGTAGTTTCCCTATGGATTTTCCTTAAACTGCTTTTCAGAATAAAATTTGTTTGGTAGAAGCTAGGAAGAGATCCATTACTAAATCTGAGTTTTGCCATTTTGTATTAGTATTAATCTGACAACAAACACAATCAAAAAGAAGCTACCATTATGCTTTTGATCACTGACCTTTTAATAATTTAGAGCGATGTTGGGTGTTGACTACCTTTCTATTGATTGATTGGATTTTATTAATTGTGGGAGCTAAAAGGAAAAAATGGGTTGACTGATTGACATGACATGCTTGTACATTTGCAGGGATTGACAACAATGAAACTATAAAGGTTTATAGAAGTGGCGGTGCAGATCCCGATGGAGATAACCCTGGTGATCTTTATGTTACTATTAAGGTGACTGTTCAATCTAGTCATTGCTTGGTCATCATTTACATTTTTTTGTCCTATATCTTTCCACAAGCCCGATCATTTATTTATCATGTTCCTTTGTGCAGGTCAGGGAAGATCCTGTCTTCCGTAGAGAAGGATCTGATATTCATGTAGATGCTGTCTTAAGTATCACTCAGGTAATGATTAAAAAGCTTTAAGCCTATGTCTAGTTGATATCTTTTCAGCTTTCTATTAACTTATGCCTGTATTTTGTTTGTAGTATTAGTCTATAATTCTGGGGCAGCAAATTGGTGTCATGGTCTAGATAGAGAAAGTGTTTTGACCAAGTTGGGTTTTGTATATTTGTTGTCAAATTGAAATCATGTGAAATGATCTACCTAATCTTATCACTATATGGAGTTGTACATCTTCATTGGGGTTGGGAGGGGAGAGGGATACTCTTTCTTTTTTTACCAAACTAAATCTTTTTGTGTAAAACACCTTCCCCTAGCATTACTACAGGTGTGTTTGACGCAGATGTCAGTTGCCTTTAGACACTGATCCGCCCGCCTAAAACAACTAAAAGTTACTTCTGTTGGTTTACTTATTTCTTATGCAGATTTGAACAATAATGTGTATTAGAAACGTAGATGCAAACATGCTATACAGCAATTAAATTATGTGTAGATGTGTATTTTTTAATAATATCAATCGATATTATTGGGGCTGTTTGCATTTTTGTTTACAATTCTAGTATATTCCATGGTGATATAAGGTACGATCTGGCAAATATATGAATTATATAGTCATGATGTGTTGGAAAAACACACCAATGGAATCATTGAATTGTCTCAATGGGTTCTCCATCTCAAATATGATTACAAGAATTTTAACCCATTCCATATTGTCACTATACATGCCTTAATAATACCCCCCACTCAAGGGTTCTAATTTAAATATTACTAAATATTACTCGGGAGTACTAAATATTACTTGAAAATAATTTAAATGCTATAATATTTTTCAGGCAATTTTGGGTGGAACTATTCAGGTCCCAACTCTTATCGGAGATGTTGTTCTTAAGGTTTGTGTTGCTATTGCACATAATTTCTCATGGCATTTTGGTTTAGTAACCGATGATGTTTGACGATGGGTCATGTTTTGGCAGGTTCGTCCTGGCACCCAACCAGGTCAAAAGGTGGTTCTGAAAAAAAAGGGTAAGTTATATGATATCGTATACTGATAATTTGAGAGTATTTTTACTAGACAGCATCGTGTAAAATTATATTTGAAGTTCCATGAACCTGTTCAATGGATTTTGAACAGTTTAAGGTTATTTTTTGATCTTTATTAACTTGTTTGTTCTCTTAACAGGGATCAAGACAAAAAATTCTTACACACTTGGGGATCAATACGTTCATTTTAACGTCAGCATTCCAAAGTGAGTGTTACATTTTGATGTTGAATGTGGTTTATGAACTACTTACGTACATGCTGGAATTTCCATTTGGAAAGAGCTCCAAACCCTGATTTGTGTTAAAGTTAGTCTCTTCACTTTTGTCCAAATCATGATTTGGAGGCTTCTAATGGGAGTCAACTCCTCTTGCACACCCCACAAATAAAAATAGTGTAGGATCCGGTTGTGTAGGGAAAGATTTTTCGTTGTGATGGTCTGATAGATGTTTATAATACAATTGATCTCTTTTTTGTGTGTTGTTCTGCAGCAACCTGACAGAGAGGCAGCGTGAATTGATTGAAGAGTTTGCCAAGGAAGAGCAAGGGGATTTTGAAAAACAGAGAGCTGCATCTGCTTCTGGTTGAAAGCATTGCAAGAGTTACCAAATCATGCTCAACTAGGTGGGTGTTGAAGTTTTGTAGGATTAATTATTGGTAATTTTATTTGTCCCTTCCACTTTTTTGTTATGTAATATTTCTCATCCAAGTGATGATAAAATTCAAAATTTTAATTTAAGAAGGCCGCCCCCTGTGCTCCTATAGGCTAGTATTCTAGTCAGTGCTGTATATAGTTTCGTTATAACATAAACAAGGGCGCAAATCACTGAATGTGATTCTTTTTCCTGCTATCATCACATCACATATAGGGGAACCTCTATAATTGGGCCATTGGTAAACTAGAACATAATTTCTACACAGTATTTTTTTGAAACATTAAACAATACATATTCATTTGTCTCTGGATCAGTGCTACTGTTTTCTTATTATGCTAGTGATGAATAAAAAGTTGTGATTTCAGTTTTGTGGGGTCCCCTCAAAGGCGACTTATGATAAGTTATGGACTTCAACATTATCTTTCTTCCTTTAAATGCTTTGGTGAATTCATTTTTACCTGGACTGGTTTACTTTGGCAATCAACTTCACATTAAAATGCAATTAATGGATTTTTGATTTATAAGAAAAAAATCTGACTTTAAACCAAATATTGCTGTTTGGTCTAAAAGCTATCAATCCTGTGGTGTTTGTATGTATTTTAAGGTTTTCTTATGTTTAATACAGAAGTTTTTAAGTTTTATTTAAAAATTTCTATTCATCTGGTCTTGCAAAATTGTGAAAATCGTGTTTTGTTTTTTAAATCATGATAACTGAATTAAGATTACACCGTTGTTGGACTAGATATATGTGGACAATGTACATAGAGGAGTAAATATAGTCATATCTTAAAAGCTGAGTTAAGCTTTTTACGCAAATTTATTCTAAATTATTCTGTACTAATTAAATACTTGAAAAAAGTAATATTAACATTTTCTAACCTCTTTTCTAAAAAATAACCATAATTATAACATTGACCTATTATTATTGTTAGAACATTGTTCTTGTATTGGTGCATATTTTGGGTAATAACGTATTTGCATTAACTATTATCTTGTTAAGTTTATAAATATGTATTTAAATTAAGAGTGATTAAAATCACGATAATATTAAAACTGATTTCTGTAGAAGTAAGACGTTCGAATTGTACTCTTAAAGAGATCTATTTTATGAGAGATAATATTGTTCAGGTTATATCTGATAAGTTATATTTGTTAAGCTTGAACAATTGTGTTAGCTATGTATTTAAATTTATGGACATTAAATTGTAATTTAAGTTCACTCAGTTTTTTTTATTTCCGTATCATTTTTTTCCCAATTTAAGTAATGTTTTGAAAAATTATTTTGCAATTTTGGTGATGATATTTTAAAAGAATGTAATCTTGGTTAATTTAAAAGAAAAAAATCATGGTTGTAAAAAATTGAAGGATTAAAGTTGCAATCTAGGACAACCCCCAGTAATAAACATTTTTAAATTTTTTTGAAGTTAAAATAATTTTGAGCATGTTATATTATTTCAACAACAATCGATTATCGTAACATAGATTAAACTAATCTATTCATGACATATTATAGCACTATTATTAGAAATCATTACATAAATTACTTCTCAAACTAAAAATCTTATTTCTAATAACATTCCATCTTAACTTCAGATTTCATTTTATCACATGATTTCACCTGCATAAAGAGATAATGAAGATTAATCTTCTATCACTTGCAAAACATTCATATAGAACTAACATAAACCACTTCATAACCATTCTTTTCTTTTTCTTCAACATTATTATATAATAAGAATGTTTCATATATATTATTTAATTTATTGATTAATACAATGCTAAGAATTTTTATTTAAACAAATTTCTTGTTACATATTTCTAAGATAAAAAAAATAAGAAAAAATATGATGATTTTCTTTGTAAACAAAAACTAACTGTGAATTTATAAGAGTTTCTCTAAATTTTTGTTTTTAATTTGTATATGATTGTAAATTTACAAGAGTTCATTCATATCACTTCTCTAAATTTTTCAAAAAAAGATTATTTTATTTTTCGAAATTTTGCAAAAAAAGATTATTTTATTTTTCACTTTTAGAAGTTGTTATAGGTAAATTTATTAAAGAACAAATATTTAAATAATAAAGATCCATTAAACAATAAAAATTTAAATAAGAAAAAATATTAACTAAATAAGCGGGTTTCTTGTAACTTTGTTAAAAGTCTTTTCTTAAAATAAAAATATTACTTTGTTATACCTTGCCCAATCCAACTGGTTTTAATGATTATAGGCAAGAAAAATATAATAATAAAGTCTAATTCTTCTTATTCTTTATTCAAAATAAATCTAAAAAATTATCACTAGATTATTTTATTTAAAAACTGTTTTTTAATGCAACATATCATTTTGTCAAAATGATAACCAGCACAAAATTTGTCAATGACATTTTGAAATGGTGGGACGACATTCCAAAATATCACCATTACACAACAACTACAGCTGTTATCTTCAAAAAATTATTACATGATTCTAAATCAACAATGGTCTTATAAAATCTTCATGAAACACATAATATATATATATATATATATATATATTTGTGAGAGAGGAGAGATTACATGGTTCAAAGTTTGTTGTGCACTTGTCTGGGAGCTGTGAGGCCATGTTACGGTCTACCCCAGAAATTGGAGGGCCATTGACAAGGACACACAAACAAGGCTGCCCTAATGCCCTAAGGGCATTGCAGCATGCCTCACTTGGTGGAATGGAGCTAAATGGAGCAACTGCTGCCCTACAAGGAATGAGCTGCACAAGTGCTGAGAAGAATGTGCTTGTGCATGCACTGCTTTCAACTTCTGCCACTAAACCTACCATCATCATCAAAATCCACACCAATGACACTGCCCTAATCTTCATCTTTGAATTGTTCCTATTCTGCATTTCCACCTCCTAATCAACCAAACTCTTAAAATATCTCTCAGGGTTTGGCTTTATTTATACATATGATTTACACGTCATGTCATGCATTATACCTGTTCTAACTAAGGGTCATTCTAGTCATGCTTACCAGCTATGCTTCTCAAGAGATCATCATCAATGCGATTGTGCTGACTGCTAACAGTTAGAAGTTTCGAATGATGTGATTTCTTCCAAGAAAATTTGTAAAAATTGCATTATTTCAATGTGGAGACGTGTTTAAGAAAGGATGAAGAAGTATTAGTGTGATTTTATGATTTCGATCTGTCATATTTAAATTTGTCTAAGATACGATAATTAACAGTATTTTATTATATGTTACGTGAATATTGATCCACTTAATATTTTTTTAAGAAAAAGTCACGTGTAATCATTACAATTTAAGCTCATTTAAGTTTGATAAAAGTTATGTCATTATTATGAGTTTGCTTATATCTAATAAGAGTAAACAACACTGAAACCAATAACTTGGTGGTACAACTGTTATCGATCTTAATTGTTTCTTATCATAATAAAATTGGTCTTTACATAGTAATGCACTGATAAAATTGGCATGTAGGATAATCTGTTCAAGTATCATTATGAAATTTTTTGTCTGAAACATGTCATTAAGATAGGTTTAGGTCTTCATAGAGTTACAAGCATTATGCAGTTTCCTTTTGAATTAACAATTACTATATATCTGCCTGTTTTTAACTTTATACGAGTAACACGAGGAATTGCACATTGTTATAATTTAAATGTTTGAGTGAACAAATTTTAAACATTAGATTTGACCATGAACAAGATTAAACATAAGAATCACGTAGTATCCTTAAAACTAAAATGGCTTTTTAAATTAATCACATAAGTTAGTGTATTACTAAAAATTTAGTAATACTAATATTTGCTCAAAAAATGTGTAGACAATTAAGTAGTAAGTAAAAATTATGGGATATAAATTTTTGTGATATATTCAACTCCTACTAATGATGCTTTCTCAAAGCAAGCAACCTTGTAAATAGTTATATTCTACTTTTTCTTTTATCTCCTTATGAATGATGTGGAAACCTTGTAAATAGTTATATCCTACTTTTTCTTTTATCTCCTTATTAATGATGTGGAAGTGGAATTACAGGTTTTAAAGATTAATGGACATGTACAAACATAATCTCTTGTTAATAGGATATTGAGTGTAATTTTAGAAACTCTTAGAAGATTCTATAAAGATTACTTTGAAAATCAAGACTTTAGGATAGAGTATGAACTAGAAGAAGGTATTTTTGATTTCATAGTTTTGAAATATAATGTTCTCAAATTTTACATTGTTAGAGTGTCGGTGTTTAATTATTATTAAGTCACCAGGTATAATCTTTGTCCATATAGATATATTAAGGAATAAATGTAATTTCAAGTACTTACAATCACTAAAAAAAAATGGGGAGTTATAGCATGGGTCAAGAATCGTCGCAAAAATGAAAAATCGACGCTTATGTGTTGGTTTAGCAGTGACTTCATAGCGGATGTTAAAATTCTGGAAGCAATGCGAAATTAGCATCAATCAAAAATTGGACGTAAAATCCGACCGTCTCAAAAACATCATTATTTTATAAGATTGCGTTAGCCAAACTTGCACTAAGTGTGTGATAGGTAGCGTCGGCCTAGCCACGCAAGCATGTTAGCGTGGACCAAGCCGTTGCAAAAGGCAAAGGTAGTTGCGGGGCCAAGTCGTCGCTAAGATGCTTGCGTGGGCTAAGTCGACGCACTCTAGCACAGACGTGGCGTGGGTTAGACCGACGCAATTATGAATTTAGATGAAAAAAATTACAGAAAAATAAATCAACTAACCTAATCCTGAAAATCAGAAAAATTTCAACATTCATAAATATATATAAATGAAATTTTAAAAGACATTTAAAGTTATAATTGTAAGATATCAATATTTACAATCCAATTCAACTAAAACTTAAAACAAAAAAATCATAAAAACTTAAAACAAAATATATGATAATAGAAAAAGTTTTTTTCAAATCAAATGTTGGAAAGAACCTGTCATAAGAATGAAAATTATTTCAATAATAATTTTTAAAAATTGAATTTGATATAAGTAAGAAAATATTATGGTAATGAAACTCATATACTGTGGGTGTGAAGGCCAGGAGAGGGGGTGGTGGTCATTGTCTTTTGCATAATTGGGGTGGATCTCACTTGTACCAGTGGAAACATCACCATGTTGTCGGTCCATCATCGTGGCAAGATGCTCCTTTACCATCCTCAGGTCATCCTCCATCTGGTGAAACTTTGTGTTTGCCATAACAAGTTATTATGTTACCGTCTTTGCTTGTTCCTCTGCCTTCCTTGCTTGTTCCTTTGCTTGAACGATTTCGCGAGCCATTTCTTCTTTTTCAGTCTGAACCGAAAAGTTATTGGCAAAAGCAAGGGACGAGGTCTGAGTGAGGGAGGACACTCCTTGGCGATAGTTAGCAGCCAAGTCTGCAGTGCCATAAACTTAACCTCTACTCTTCCCTCCAGCAACTTCCTTCCAAGCTTGAAGCTTGGTTGTTGCATCTATCTGGGCATATTCGACATTCGAACCTAATGAACTTTTTGATTGTATGGCCTTCAAGCGTTGCTGGTAGTTTTCCTACACAATCATTTGGGCGTTTAAACATTACAAATTACAAAAAAAAAATATAGCTAATATGAAAAAAATTGTAAGAATAAACTTACATAAGTCTGCATGAGCGAGTATCAACCCATTCACCCTTCTTGTTGGTGTGAGTGGCCATAAATAGTTCATCAGGCTCAACTGGGCGTCCATATTGACGCTTCTGCAAAACTTTTATAATTAGAAACAATATTTGTTAAAAAAAATTATTACATTAAAGAGTTAGTGAAATAATACTTACCAGGCCCAGTGCAATGTCCAAGTGTGATTTACGCCTTGACGAGTGCAACGCTCCACCCTGACCTAAAGACCGATTAATTTTATTTTGAGATGATTTTTATTTGAACTTTTGAGTATCCCAATAGCTCAAAAGTCCACCCCATGCTTCCTCACCCATCCATGTAGGTCGTGAGCCATGTGCCCTTGCCTTTGTCAAAATGTTAGAAAGCATTTTTCTGACTTTGGACTCATAGATCTTCCTGATCTGCCACTTATCCTGAGGAGCCCAAGTCATTATATTTTGTAAAAAAGTTATAAACAAAAGTTAACATAATGTTAATGACAATTATTTCATTATAGTGTTATTTGATGTTTAAATTAAATTACCTTAAAGTCAGGCACAATTTAAGTTGATCCTCCTCAGTCATGGCATCATAATGATTGTAGAGTCCTCTGAATGATGACCTGATGCAATGCCCAATAGCCTCAATATCATAATGATTTGGTGCACAACTAAAAAACATACAAATAAACATTTTGTTAAGCATTGACAAAGTATGAAATTAAATGTAAATATTATTACTTACCCTTTACCTAGAGGCTGGATGATGACCCTTCCACTAGGATCACGTCGAACCTCATCAGGAGGCATCTCATGATGGGAAGGAACAACTGTGGCATGATCACCATCGTCACCTAGTGGAGGCACTGAGGGACTAGCATGGGCAGAGCAACCAAGTGTGGGGTCAACTATAGGAACAGGGGTGACCTGTGTGAAGGGAGGAGTGGACTGCACGAAGGGGGGGCAGTGAGGGGTACAAACGAATGAGGGGTGTGTTGTACAAAAGGAGGGATAGTAGGGTGTACAAAAAAAGGAGGAGTTGACTACATAAAGGGAGTTGTGGTGGGGTGGAGTGGTGCAATCCAACTTTGATGACAGTCGAAACAGACGAAGAGGGACTGGCTGGATAATAAGTATGACACCCCTGGTGAGCTGTTCCAGCGTATGACAGTGGCTGAGGTGAAAAATATGGTGGTGAAGTGCTGGGGGTGAAGTGAAGATGGAATATATGTGTGGGGGCTGGATAACGGAGTAGATGAGTGAAGGGACAAGGATGGAGTATATGAGTGGGGGGACAAGGATGAAGTAGATGAGTGGAGGGACAAAGATGGGATAGATAAAGACGGGGACGAGGAATGTGATGTACCGTGAGAGCTTCCACCATTAGACCATGCTGATAGCCCTGAATAAGGAATACGTCTGAGGTCTATAGCAAGTTGGCCATGCCTAGATGTGGAAGCTTCACGTCTAGGCTGGCATGTCTAACAATGGAACCATCTCTGCCTCTAGTCCTAACCATTTTCCCTGAAAAAAATTAATTAATGTAAAATTAATATAATTGTGAAAATTTTAAATGGTTTAAGTAACTTAGTATATAAACAATAGTATATGTTCGATGTTGTTGTACTCTTAATCTGGATATTGTTCGTCATCGACTTCATCTGAGAAGTCAATATCTTCATCTGTATCATCATCAACTGGTTCAATGGGGTCATCATCAAATACTTTAAGAATGGTTGTGTCAGCTAGACCTTGTACTAGTTGAATTGTGAGAACTGGTAAGACAGTAGGCGACTCATCAGCTTGATATGGCAATTCATCTTTGACGTGGTCAACTTGGACATTCATGTTCATTTATGAGATAAGGTGGCCCATTCATTTCAACTTTGTTTTTGAGAAATCTCTTCTGACTCTTTCTGAAAGGATGATTTGTTGGCAAGAATCGTCGATGATAATCAAACCAAGAAGTTTTACCCTCATGTCTCAATTGGAATGCTTTAGTGTCCTGTATGCAATATGGACAAGCTAATTTGCCCTTAGTTCCCCACCCAGACAACATCCCATATGCTGAAAAATCATTTATCGTCCACATCAAGCATGCTTGCATTACAAAGTTCTCTTTAGTTGAGATGTCGTATGTGAAGACACCTTCATTCACAATAGTTGTAGGTCATCAATGAGCGGTTGTAAGTACACATCAATCTTCTTGGTTGGATTTGTCAGACTGGTATTAGACAAGTTAGAAACATGTATGGAGTCAGAAATTTTGGCCAACAAGAATATGGGGATGCTGAAGCTTGCACATATTGTGTAAACCCATCTGAACATAAACCCAATCTAATATGTCGTGGTTTAGCTGCAAAATCGGGATATACATTATCAAAATGTTTCCAAGCTTTCCCATCACTAGGATGTCGTAATAAGCCATCATCTCGTTTGTTCTCATGGTGCCGTCTCATTTGCCTTGCTGAATCCATTGAAGCATACAATCTCTGCAATCTTGGAATGATTGTCAAATAGAATATTCTTTTAATTGACACCTTTTCATATCTTTTGTTCTGACCCTTGCCAGGCATATATCTTGGAAGACCACAAAATTTGTACTTAGTTAATTCACTATCATCTTTATAATATAACATGCAACCACCTTGACAACTATCAATCTTCACAGACTTCAATACGAGACTTGAGACAACTTTTTTTGCCTCATAGTAGTTCTTCAGGATGAAATTTTTTCTTGGAGCAATATCAAGCAATAGTTGTATGAAATGATCTAAACATTTTTCTGTGGTATGCCAATTGGTCCTAGAGGCCAAAAGCCTAATGACTACCAAAGTCGGGACTTTGTTGCTCCATCGTAAACGGGTTCATTTGCAGATGCTAATATGTCATAAAACTTTTGCGTCTCTGCATTAGGGGTTTCTCCTCTATTCATCTCTTCACTTTGGACATTTTCATAATGAGTTGTTATGTCAGCTACCTGCATGTATGCATTGTACACCATTTAATGAATCATTGTTTTAATCTCTTTGAAGGATCAAGCATATCATACATCCACAGTCGATCCATCTTCTACATGCTCATCATGAAATTGATATTACTAACAAATTATATGCAATTGTTATTGTCACAAAAATCAACCTTAAAACCACCAACGGAAATAACATAGGACGAGGCCAATGCTTGATATAATGAAAATTCATCCATGCTAATCTTAATATAAATGAACAACATAGTCGACATATTATCAAACTATATTATCCGATTGTATGAAATTTATATTTAAAGTATAACTTTTATAAAACAACAATTAAATGTATAAATTATGTTTCCAATATTTTCTTCTTTATAAGCACAACACATGATATTATCATAAAGAGATCAAGAGCTCAAAATATACAATAGAGACCAATGAGAAAGAAATGATAAATAGTTCTCGAAGAAAATGTAACTTATCACTTATAAAAAATATTGAAATAAAAATAACTATGAGACTAATTATTAATAAAACTAATCAAATTGGTAGCCTAATCATGTTTTCAAAATTGGTACTTATTCTAATTATTACCTATCACATTTTTTTGGGATTATCTTCAATTACATAGATCACAGAAGCGATTTATATTTTGTTAATGTAAAATGTTAATTTTTTTATATTAGTTATAATTACAACTAACATACTTTTATATGTTCTTAATTATAGAAAAATTATATTTTTACATCATTATAATTACAATTAATATACAACATGAATTTTTATATCAACTATAATTATAACACTATAGAAAGTCAATTTAAAAAAGTAGGTTTATTGTAAAAAAAATTATATTGTATGAAAACAATTTTATTTCATATTCAGCATTCATTATATAAATGATAACTTGTAGCAATATAATTCTTATGTGGAGGAGTATTAGGAAAGCAACGAGGATATATCCTATATGCCTATGTGCTTATAGTTAGGACGCAATTGGAAAAAGGAGTGATTCTTCCTGCACCTCCATATTGACTTCTTGTACCTCCATAATTTTAACATATTCTCATTTTAGCCTTGAGAAAAATATGAAAATAGCCTTCACTGATGGTAACTAGGATTTTTTTTCCTCTTCGCGGGTTACACAAATCGCAATACAATTAAAAAATAAATACATTGCGGATTTTACAACCCGCAATTATTTTTTCTACACCTTTTACATTGCGGGTTGTACAACCCGCAATACAATTTTTTTTAAATACATTGTGGGTTGTACAACCGTAATACAAAAAAAAATTTAAATGCATTGCGGGTTGTACAAACCGCAATACATTTAGAAAAATATTTGTATTGCGGGTTGTACAACCCACAATGTATTTATAAATTTTTTTGTATTGCGGATTGTACAACCCGCTGCTATGGTGTGCTTGTAATATTTGTTTTTATCATAATTTATAAAAAAAAAACTTGTGTTGCTACCCAGGATCGAACTGGTGACCTTTAGCCCAATGCATTTAAAAAAAATTGTATTGCAGGTTGACAACTGACAATGTATTTAAAAAAAGTTTTGTATTGCGGGTTGTACAACCCACAATGTATTTAAAAAAAGTTTTGTATTGCGGGTTGTACAACCCGCAATGTAAAAGGTGCAGAAAAATAATTGCGAGTTGTACAATCCGCAATGTATTTATTTTTTAATTGTATTGCGGTTTGTGCAACCCGCGAAGAGAAAAAAAAATGAATCGCAGTTACCATCAATGAAGGCTATTTTCGTCTTTTTCTCAAGGCTAAAATGGGAATATGTTAAAATTATAGAGGTGCACGAGATTAGTATGGAGGTGCAGGAAGAATCAGTCTGAAAAAAGAAGCCTTTGCTGCAACAAAATTCTAATTGATGGGTTTGTATATTAAACAGGACTGAATCTTTTTGCACCTCCATATTGACTTCCTGCACTTCCATAATTTTGCATATTTCTATTTTAGTCCTGAGAAAAAAGATGAAAATACCCTTCAGTAGATTTAATTTTTTTCCTCTTTGCTGATTGTACAAACCGCATGCAATTAAAAAATATTATCATTGCGGATTGTACAACCCGCAATTATTTTTTTGTACCTTTTACATTGCGGGTTGTACAAACCGCAAGTATAAATTTTTCTAAATGTATTGCGGTTTGTAAAACCCGCAATGCATTTAATTTTATTTTTTTTTTGTATTGCGGGTTGTACAACGATGTATTTATAAATTTTTTTGCATTACGGGTTTGTACAACCCGCAATGCATTTAAAAAATAATAATTTAATATGTGTTGTCACTATAACACCACCTAATCATGTAATTAAATGAAGAGTCTATTTTGCTGGCTATGCTTATTCTCATTCCAAGTTCCAATCCACTTTAAATGAAGAGTCTATTGTGTTCCCCACTTATTCTCATTCCAAGTTCCAACCCCACTTTAAATGAAGAGTCTATTGTGTTCCCTATACCAATTAAATAAAGAGTCTCTTCTCTTATTCTAAAGCAAGAGTCTCCTAGATTGTTATGCTGAAATATTCACTCCTCTTTCTTGATTGGTTTCATTTCAAATTCAATTAAAATAAAACTAAACTAATTAAATTAAGGCAAATGAAGAGTCTGTGTAAAACGTATGACTTAAAGAGACTAAACTAAACTAAAATTAAATTAAAAATAAATTAAAACAAAACTAAACTAATTTTATTTATTTTATTTTATTTTAATTGAATTTGAAAAAAAGGTGTGACTTATAGAGACTAGACTAAACTAAAATTAAATTAAAATAAAACTAAACTTATTTATTTTATTTTATTTTATTTTAATTGAATTTGAAAAATGTGTGACTTACATAGACTAAACTAAATTAAAATTAAATTAAAATAAAACTAAACTAATTTAATTAATTTTATTTTATTTTAATTGAATTTAAAATGAAATTCAATCAAGAAGTGAACTTACATATACTTTTCATTTGCCTTAATTTTACTCTTCATTTGTCTTAATTTAATTAGTTTAGTTTTATTTTAATTGAATTTGAAATGAAAAAAAGAGGAGTGAATGTTTCAACATAACAATCTAAGAGACTCTTTGTTTAGAGCAGCATAATAGACTCTTTATTTAATGAGTACAGAGGAGCATAATAAACTTTTCATTCATTGAAACTTGAAATGAGAAAAAACAAATAGACTCTTCATTTAATTACATGATTTGGTGGGTGGTGTTACACTGCAACACATATTAAAAAAATTTTAAATGCATTGCAGGTTGTACAAACCCCAATATAAAAAAATTTATAAATACATTGCGGGTTGTACAACCCACAATACAAATTTTTTTAAATGCATTGCGGGTTGTACAAACCGCAATACATTTGCAAAAAAAATAATTGCGGGTTGTACAATTCGTAATGATAATATTTTTTAATTGCATTACAGTTTGTACAATTCGCGAAGAGAAAAAAAAATTGAATCTGTCGAAAGATATTTTCGTCTTTCCTTAAGGACTAAAATGGAAATACGTAAAGTTATGGAGGTGCAAAAAGTTAATATGGAGGTTCTAGAAGAATCAGTCATTAAAAGGATGTGTGTGAATTTTGTTTGGTTGTCACACTCATTTGTGTGAGACAGAGAGTTTTTCTTACACGCCACATCCATCCTCCATAACATTAGATAACACTTTCAGTTCACATCCTAATAATGTTGTCTCTTTCTTTCTTAGTTTCCTTAGGCTGAACATTTATCAACCAAATATTTATTTATTTATTTGACATTTAACTTGGGTCCTACACCAAGTCAAATTTAATCATTATAACATTAACTAAATATGTAATATAACGACACATTTACCTGTTTACATGTCTTATATATTACATTTTTTTAAATGTTTATGAATTTTATGATTCATGATTCAAAATATAAGTTCTTTAATACATAATTTGTATCGCAATTCAAGTAGCATAACTAACATATAATATAAATTATAATAAATTAGTTTCTTTTGTCACAATTATCCGAATAATAGTACTTCTTAAGCATGTACTTCATTGTGAGAAGCATGTATTTCATTGCATCAATCCATGTACTCCTGAAATTACTTGAAAAGGATGTCTTAATTAGATCCCCTCCCAATAAAAGTGATAGAATTTTGGTTAAAATTAGGATTTTCTTCCTTCTCTTATTTGTTTCAATTTTTTCTCCTTACTATTCAATCAAATCCATTGTCATCCTACTTGTCTGATGTAGAGCTGTAAGTTTGCTAATACAAAATGTTTGCACAACAATCTACTTATGTTTTATTCTTTTTTCTTTTTTTTCATCTTTGGAATATAAGCTTTTTAAAGTTCTTATACAAGTGGGGTATCAAGTGAAAACTTTACACAGTGTAAAATGAAAATTATAAATTTGAGTCATACATGTCAAGATTCAAAGTTAGTGGTCACATGAACACTAAAAGTCCTGATATCTTTGTCCCTGTATCTGATGCCTTTTGATACCCCATTATCATATATTCCTTCTCTGGAGAAATCCAGGGATAAGGGTAAAAAGTAGTTCTCTCAATTTTTCTTTATTCATTTGCGGTTGAATTTCTTGCCTAGAAAGAAAATGCAGAAGGGTGTGTATAGCAGACACAAGGTGAATTAGGATCAGCTTGAAGATATGGTTTGTTTTGCATGTGATTGGCGTTTTTCTTTAATCCAATCCAAATACAGGACTAATTTTTTAAACTTAAAATAAACACTTTAAAAGTAAATATGATTTTTAAAAATCACTGCATAATATTTTATTAATTTAAGAAAAAGAAATTAATTATTTTTACAATAAACAGTTTAAATACACACATAAATTGAAATTTACGTACTTTATTAAAAAAAATACCTTTTCTAAAAAGTAAACACAAACCAATAAGCCCATATTTCATAGAAGAAATAACAACATAACTTTTGATTAAAATTTTATCTTCCATCTTGTAGTTTGGTCTGGTTTTATCATCTCAATAAATAAGCATGTGCCACGTAAAATTAGTCATTTTAACTCATTTTCCAATAATGAAGAATTATTTATACTTGTCTTTTGAATATGAATGAAGGGTTTACAAAATACAAAAGTTAGGAGATAAAAATGATGTTCCATTAACCAATTGGTCTGTCATTGTGTTTTTCTTAGGCTATCAAGGATTTCCATACCATGAAAAGTTTTAGTATAATGTACCTCAAACTCATCATCTTCAACATATCACAGGCATCTTCAATAATGAGATAACATTTTATTTTGCATGTAAATGCCTATCACTCAACTTTGTGTGTCGATTCTTGGGCAATGAAAGCAGTGACTGGTACAGTAAAAATTGTTGAGATCTTTTATGAAGATACATTTGAGATATTCAATACTAATGAACCATCAACAAATAGCGTAAGAGACTTCACCACTCCTCTCTAAACCTTTGAGATAATAAATTTAGTTTAACTTTTTCATTTCTAATTAATATTAAACTCAGACTCATACTTTAGTTCCTAAAAAAATGCAGGAGCATGCATGGCAAAAAGGTTTTTTTTTTTTTTTTTTTCTGAAATGTTAAACTTTCAGTTGTCCCAGACATGCTATAAAATAACATGAAAGGTTACTATGAAGGTAAAAGTTCTGAATCAGAATTCTTTGGACTATTTTTCAGTCTGCAAAAACATCACAAGTATTTAAATTTCTGGCTGACTTAGGTTATATACAGAGCAACTGAAATTATATAGGATTAGCCAATAAATTTATAATGCCGAAAAACTAAGGTTAACAAAAATTCAACTGAATCGTTAATATTGAACTAAACTGAATTGTATAGTAAATAGTTCAAACAATTTAAAAAGCAATTCAGAGTAGTTCATTTTGATTCAGTTGACTCAAACTATGCAGTTTAATTCAACTCATCTAAACAGTTATACAGTTCAATTCTTTCAAACCATAGAGTTAAGTTCAGTTTTACACTAACTTAGTTTAGTTCAGTCTATGCATTTTGTACACACTTGCCTAAAAACACAAACAAAAAGAAACACAATATAAGAGCCAAACATGGATTTATAGACTTCCCTTGTCACCATTGGCAATCATCATTTATTATATTCTAGCAACAAAGTTATAAAGTATAGGGAGGACAAATTGCTGACAAAAGTGCAGCATACATTATTGAAAAACTATGTGATGCCAACTAAGATGCTCCGCTATGGCAATCATTCGTCACTTGTCAGCGACAAGAGCTTCAATTTTGCTTTCAATGTGAGATTCATGATCCTCCAAGCGACCTTTGATTGTGTCATTCTCCCAACGGATCAATGTAGGCACCCCAGTGAGCTTGAACCTAGGGTCCACCCTCCATGGATGTTGGGGGGTTCTCCATGTTGGTCTATCTCCAACATAGGCTCTCAAAAGTGCAATGTTATCAGATGAAGCCTCCAGCTTCTTGTAGATCACAGGTTCTGCTCTCACACAATCTAAGAAGTAAAAGGGCACATATCAAAACAAAAAATATAGCCACGCTTTTTATAGATCAGGGGTTCAGCTCTCACTATGTTCATGGATTCTGATAAACTACTCATACTTCTCTAGTTTATAGAAACCCCTCCCTCCCCTACTCTCCATTTTCCCCAACCAATCACAGTGTAACTGTCACCAAATTCTAGCACTTCGATTGGTAATTCACATTAACCACCATAGAGTAAAAGAAGTAAATTAAAGCATGAACAGAAAATCAATCTAAGAGAAACTCTTCCCACAAGCTAACCAACAACATACTTCTCTTCAGTTTTCCCCAATATTGACAGAAAAAAAAATAAAAAAAATCTTCCTCCACCCCCATTTTTGTGCTATGCAGGCAAAGAATTCCCATTTACAATTTCAAATGCTCCATGAAATAAAATACACAGTCACCAAATTCACACATTGACATAGCTACTAAATCAGAAGTTTTGGGGCAAAAAGACTCAGATTTGAACATGTTGCAATAGAAAGAAGAAAAAGGGCATGCATGGATAAAAAGATGGATAGATACCAGGGCACCAGCTGAGAGAGGTAGCAGGGTCTTTGTCAGCCAAGAAGAGGATGAGATTCGCCTTGTTTTCTGCAGCCTCTGATCGGAACTTCTCAAACACCCCATCAAAACTCGACACTGTTGCCTCCAACACCTTCAACGGCATTTTTTCTTCTCTGCAAACGGCAAAACCACACCCCCAATTTCTCAGACTCTTTTCCAAGACCAAAGTTTGATTCTTTTCCTCAAATACCAATACCCCTTACGTTATTTTATTTATTTGTAACTGTCAAAATTTCTTTCTTTTGTATGACAACATAAAAGTTAAGGGGAAAAAAAAAACCCTAACTTTCATTTAGGTCACTGTTTTTTAAGTCTAATTTGACCTAAATTATAGGTTATGGAGACTGATCCATGAAAACAAACCCAATCTTACATTTTGTTCTCTTCTCTTCCCAAGTTTTATCTTTCGTTAAATCTATGGTGTCGTATAAGGATACACATTTTTTTATAATCATTTTTGGTATTATTTTTAACTAAACAATTTTATTTTTTTTATTAAGTTACAATAATTTTATTATTTGATAAAATAAAATAAAAAAATAATCATGCAATTTTTTAATCAAAGTAATTGTATAACTCTTTAACTGAAAAAATAGCCGAGTAAATTGTGTATCTTTTATAAAACTATTTATACTTTATTTTATAAAATTATATATATTTTACATGAAACGCGGCTTATAAAATTATATATATAACACTTTCACATACTAAATTGGCCAATAAGTTTTCACAATAAATGGGATGAATTTTTTTTTCTTAATTGTTTTTATCTTTTTTTTATCAGTATAAAACTCACGAGTTGTTTTGTTTTAACGTAGGAAGATAAAAATATTTAATACCTTAAAAATAGAAAACATATTTTTCATTTAATAAATTGGACTATTAATATATAACTACCTTGGAATATTTAGAATTATTTTAGCCCTAAAAACATAATTGAAACTGAAGAATTCAGATTTTAAACATGTGATCCTTTTATATTCTTATAAGCTTACTTTTAATTATGCTCTATATTGAACTCGTGCTATGTCCACGAAATAAATATTTATGAGACATTTTGGTCATTTTAAGTTTTTACTTTACTTAATACTTACATAACTAAGTATAAATATTTGATAGGAAAGATAAAGTCTCACTTTAAAAAGTAATTGTTTTTTCCCCTGATTTATTGTTATTCAAAATATAAGATTAAACGAAATTGTTTCTTTGAAGGTACCATCGTCATTTTTTATATAAGGACTTTGTCAGCCAATGTTATTTTTATAGTAATTATAATTGCAGAAGTAATATCTTTTTTTCTCAAATTATTAATTCACAACCTTATTTTATTAAAAAAAATTGTTTGATGAACATTTCTCATAATATTATACGTACAAATACTTTCAAATTCAGATTGATGCTTGAAATTTATGAATATTTAGTATAATTCAAAAACTCTTATATAAATTATTTATATAAATGATTTTTATCAAATTGACAAGATGTATATGTGTTTAAATAAATAACTTTTTAAATAACATGAAATGGTTAATAATTTCAACCCATTCAATAATAATTTATATATGTTATTGAATCTTATATATGACATACAAAATAAGAATAAAATAGGATGTAATCAAATTACATAACATCATTTATTTAAATATAGTTATTTTTAAGTAATAAGGTCTTCATCAAATTTTATAAAATAAAAGGAAATTACTTCTCTCATTATATACATTAATTATAGGATAATTTTTTAATATATTCTCTCTCTTTAAGTCTTCAAAACTTTATCTGAACTTTATATCTCAAAGTGTTTGTGTAATTATCTCTACATAATTATGATAATGACAGACACTAATTTCACAAATTTATATATTTACTATCATTTTTGTATCACAAATACATTGAGTTAAAATTTTCATCTTACACGTCATCCTAATCTAAACACATACATATCATCAAATCAATCAACGTGAAAACTCATTGTGTTTCTTATTGTTCATCCATACCACCCACACATATATTTATAGTATCAACTTAGCTCCATATAACTTACAAGACAAACTTGTGAAACACATGTTATGATAGGAGAAAGTCTACACCAACTAGTAATTATACTTGAGACATCAATACATGAATTTAGAAGAGAATAACTTTCAATTGAAATATTATAGATGACAAAATTCAAAGGAAGACAAACAGGCCATATATTTCATTTTTATACATTTAATTGTGTAACAATTCACAACTTAGATTTAGAAATTTCAAAGAAATTTTGCAACAATTCACAATTCACTCAAATTTTTTAGAAATTTGCGTGAAGCTAAAACACACAAAGAAGAATTAAAAATATAAATAAGAAAAACTACCTACTATATGTTTGGCTAACATGTTTTCACTTGCAAAAACTTTGAAAAATTTAGGTTTATTTCTAATGAATTGATGGACAAGTAAATGACTAAATAAAACTCTAAACAAACGAGGAGGATTTATAAATTCAAATCTAAGTAAGACAAAAGAAATTGAATCAATTAGAACCTAAAAATAAACTAAAACATGCAATAGAGAATTTTAGAACATAACATTGATTCAAGAAAATTGAAACTAGAAAATTGAATAAATAGACAATGAAATTGACACGAACTAAAAGGGATTTAAAACTATTCTAAGCATAAAAGGAAATTAAGAACAAGACAAGAACAAACAAACAAAGAAAAAGTATCTCATGTAAACCTTCAAGCTTGACTCTTGATGTCCAAATGATGGAAATATCTTTGGATCAACAAAGACTCAAAAAAACACTTAAAACATTTTCCAAGTTTCTCAAAGGAAACTCGTAACTAGGGTTTCTCTTCCAAGAAATATGCCTTGGTGAAAATCCCTTAGGAAAATACTCTCATTTTAAAGACTTCAAAAGAACAAGAAGACAAACAAATATGCATGGTCAAGTTTAATTTCAAAGTAGTAACTACACACACAAGTGACTTTGTACATAAATGCTTGAGCCCTCTTGCACACCATGAATTAATGAATGTGAGACTAATTATACAAGAGAGAAAAAAAACTTAATTTTGACACCTATGCTTGCCTTCAGGTCCCACATCACCCAAAATAAGGCATTTATAATGCACTCCATGTCGATAGCTTGTTGCTTGCATGATCGTGTTATGTTATACGATGGTCATGTATTGACCTTCTCCATTAGGGTTTTGACTTTATTAACGAGGAAGGTTAAATGTTGACTTGCATATTAGGGTTTTGACATCCAATTCAAACATCGATTAAAATTCAATTGTAACTCGCTTATGCTTCTACTATATTTTACTTATCTGAGATGGTCTCCCATCACCTAAAATAAGGTGAACTAATATAATATTGTGTTATTTTTTATATTTCTATTACACATTGCATTATTTGTTGGTTATCCCTTTTAAAGGACTTGTGAATGTGTTTTGTAAAACCATGAGGCAACCTCCACATAGCTTCTGATAAGCCTTTTGTGAAATATTTTTCAGAAATATTTTTAATAGTTCTATTCAAACCCTTATTTCTAAAGTTAGCTTATCTTTTTAAGATTTGGATTGCAAAATCTTAGAACACATTTTGGATTTACTAACCATAAAGAATCAAAATAAATTTAAGATTTTGAATAATGTTATCCAAAAAGCTTTCAAATATTAGGTACTCCAAAAATCTACTCCAAATAGAAACATTTTATAAGTTGTTTAATTTTCAATGTGAATAATAACATGATTGAGAAGTTTGGAATACATCATTGTATTGCTTACTTATTGTTAATATTGATTATCATTTTTTGTGTACATTATTATGACTATGATAAGAGAGGGTTTCAACCTATGAAATATAAAAAACTTATTGCTTTAATACAAAAAAGAAAGAAATGGGGACCCAATAATATTATCGACAAAAATGAACAAAATGTGCATGAAGAAGATGCTCAAACTACCAGTTGATGAAACATTTTCGAAGGGTTGCCATGATACCTTAGTGAACATTAAATCCTTTCTTTTTGAAACACATTTATTTGTCACCTCTTTTACAACCTAATAACATATATGCCTTCATTCTTTATCACCAATTTGTTATATTTAATCCTAATATGATAATGACAAACTCAAACTTAAAAAGACATTCTCTCACACCTATTTAAGTAAGTCTCCCTTCATAGCCAAAAGTTACACAAATAGATCACACACATAATTATACGTAACTTTCTCACATTTTGAATACAAATAATGAAATATATTTTATCCAATCCTTTGTATAAATATTATTAGAACTTCCTTTAATAATTTTATCCATAATTAAACCAATTTTTACAAATATGGTCAACTTCATCCATAAAAGTAAACATATCAACTTAGTCTAATATTTTTCTCGAAATCTCATATTCCATTGCAACTTTATAAAACAAATAATTACACACTAATATATAAAGAATTTTGTCATGAGCTAAAATACATTTTGAAAAATGTATTTTTAATGTGGGGACTAACAAGTTATAAATTTACATTATACATAATTATTTTTGAATTAAGGGTTATGAATCTAGAAAAAATTATATTTTGATATCATTGATCATCAATTACATCTGTAATTATTTTTGAATTTTTTGGATTAAGAGCTATGAATTATATTTTAGTATTACTCGTCATGAATTACATCCATTTGATACTTGTTTTATTAATAAAATATTATATAATAATAAAATAATAATTTATTTTAATGTTAAATGATTGTATTTTATGCAATGTCAAAGTATCAGTCTCCACAAAACTAATATATTACCTTCTAACATATCTTTTAACCTATGTAACCATGATACCATTCAAAATTGTTATACTTTAACTATAGATTTTATTATTGATAATGTAATATTTCTTTTATGGAACATAAAATTGCTAGCAGCAAAAATTCCTAAAATTTACGGAATTATAAAGAGAAAATTGGTATTATAACCACTGTTAACACTCTTATTGTCACTACAGTGAGACATTTAAAAGAGGAAGGGACAATGTGGTCTTTTTAAAAAAATAGGATGTGAATGTAGAAATTATGTGTTACAGAAAAATAAGAATGAACGATCCAAGCCCAATAGTTCCAAATTATTACACATTCCATTTCTCACTGTTCCTCTCTTACGGGAAGAAGCCGCCTCAGCCACTGCTTCTTGGGTTTCTCTCTCCTTCTCTCAAACCTCAAAAACCTTCTCTTCTCAAAACCTTCTCTAAAACCCTTTTTCCTTATTTCTATGCAGCTTCTTCTTATCTAATTCGCACTTCGGCTCTAATTGCTTCACGTACTATTCTCGTTGGTAACAGTCTTCTCCCGTGATATTTTTGTTCACTTTCTGACAAAAATAAAATAATATTAGGAGAGAACGTCTAATATTACTTTTGATGATTTTGTTGGATGGGTTTTGTGGGAATTGAAGAGATAATGAATAGTGTTGTGGTGATTATTTATGTGTTTTTAACGTTATTTGTGGGTTATTTGTGGGAATCAGTTAGGGGAATCAGAGAAATGGAAATGGGGTGTGTTTGTATTTAAAAGTTGAGATTTATGTGGATTTTATGTTTTGTTGGGTTTATTTTAGACATTGTGACATTAATTGCATGTGTTATCATGTTTCACTGTTATCATGTGTGCATGCTTTTGAATTAGGTAAATTGTATTTGTAGGATGGCTTGTTAAGGGTTGTCTTGACTGATTGTTTGTTTGGTGGTATTGGTTTGGATTTTAGAAAGAGGAAATGGCTGGAAAATCAAGCAAGGGGAAGAACAACAAAAAAGGGTCACAGTCTAGTACTTCGGAACCAGCCGTCCATTCTGATGTTCCTGTGAAGGATAACGTGGAAGCCACCTTAGACTCTACAAAAGCTGATGTGGCTGAAGTTGCAGCAATTGGTGATTCTACTGCTGCAAATCCGGAGCTGAAGGAGAATGAAACAGCAACTGAAGGCAGCCAACAAAAAGGTGAAATGGGTTAGAGAAGTATTTCTATTGCTTATACATATAATAGCATTGTAGTATGATAATTGGATCTGAAACACTCTTTCGATGTAATTTGCATTAAAAACTATATATAGAAAGTACTAAGAAATAAAAAAGTTAACGTCAAAATTACGTTAAATAAATTATGTTTCAGAACATAACATAAAAAAGTAACGAAAAAGTTGGTATGCAGCTGTTTGTAAGCCACACATATTTGAAGTATCTTTGTAGAATTACAGTCCTACATTAAGTGCATATTTGAGAATGATTTTTGTTGTCCATAGAAAATGTGGCTAACACTGTAACCTTAAGTAACTGTTATGGAGGCGGCTAGGTGATTATCATGTCACGTGATGTGGCATCCATCATGGAACTCCTCTCATTTTAAAAAACCGTTTTCAGGGTTACTTTATATACTTTAAAAGATATCTTTCTTTACAGTTATTTTCTTTTGTTTTCTCTCGTCCCTTCCTCCATTTCTTTCTTTTTCTCAGCTTATTCTTCATTTCTTTATATCTTCCTAATATCCTTTTATCTTTGTTTATCAGTGTGGCTGTTATTGTTCATCTTTTATTCAATGTTTTTGATCTCTTTCTTTTTTCAATCTTTCAGAATTTAGTTCTTTGTTTTTTTAGAATTTCATGTTGTTGTTATATGTATTTTTATTCAACCTGTTCCCAATTTTTTTACTATAGTCCAGTGTCAACCACCAAAAGATGTTTTGTTGGATTTTTGTCTATGGTTATGTTATTGTAATTTATTTATGTTCATTTTTAGATTTTATACATATATTATCCTTCTTTGTTCATGGCTTCAGCCATAGGCCACCATTCCATACGCCATAAGCAGCTATCTGCTATTGATAACTTTAATAGTCACTCCTAAATTTTGTGAAAGTAATTGGAGTTGTCATATAGTTATTAAATAATGTACTGTTTCTATATCCATTTTTAAATGACTATTGACAATAGTTTATGCTCCTCATAACAATTACTGTTTTATAGGGAGACAACTTTCCTATTTTTATCTCACTAAATCTGACTTTATCTGACTGGATGTACATATTAGGCCCCTTTAGGTCTATTAATGACCCCATACTTGTTTAGTGATCTGAATTGCTTTAACAAAGAATTGCTTACAGGATGACTGTTCACTAATCCTTGTGTTGTCTTTGTTTTTAGTTACTACTTTAGAATTTTTTTATTTGTTTTAATTTCTATGGTCATTATTTAGTTGATGTTGATATTATGTTTCCAAGTTTTTTCTGTCCTGTTTTGTTCTTTTTCCATCACTCTCACGATGCTATTTTTTTTTCGTTCCCATGGTTTAAAATTTGAAATTACTAAGATTATTTGTAAATAATGTGAGTTTTTGTAACTTACTATATTTTTACATAAGAATGTATGCCTGTCAATAGAATTGATACTTTATTAGGTGATTGTGCAAGTTTATCCTGTTTTGTGTTAAGTATTATGTTTGATAATTTTTGTTCTCTACTTGTTTAGTCTTCTATTAAAAAATTGGTAATTTAGTCAAATTTATTTCATTCCTTTTGGTAATGGATACTAAGACTTCAATCTCATTTTATGACCAATATTTCGTGAAATGATTGTGCAGGTGATCTTCAACTTTATCCTGTTTCTGTTAAAACGCAAAATGGGGAGAAGCTTGAGCTTCAGGTGAGTTAACTTCATGTGCATATCACATCACATTAAGATAAACTAATTTCCATTCATTGTTGATGTAACCATTTATAATATTTTACCTAGGGAATTAAGTTTATTCTAACTTGTATTCACAGTTGAATCCTGGAGATTCTGTCATGGATGTACGACAGTTCCTCCTTGATGCTCCTGAGACGTGTTTTATCACTTGCTATGATTTACTGTTGCATACGAAGGATGGATCAACTCATCACCTGGAAGACTATAATGAAATTTCCGAAGTAGCTGATATTACTACTGGTGGTTGCTCCTTGGAAATGGTCCCTGGTATGTTAATTAATTAACTTTGATTATTTATGATCATTATTAAGCATTGGTGAATTACAATACAATAAATCCTCTTTTGCAGCATTTTATGATGATCGATCTATAAGGGCCCATGTTCACCGTACTAGGGAGTTGCTTTCCCTTTCTAATCTCCATGCTTCACTATCAACATCGCTCGCCCTACAGAATGAGACATCACAAAATAAAGCTGCAAATTCAGGAGGTATGGGATAACTCTGTTGCTATAATCTGTTACTTGATAATTCAGGAAGATATGGGATAGTTACGAGACTTCTGCATTCCTGGAATATCAGATACCTTGAAACCTGAAGTTCCTGAGCTTGATGGGCTTGGTTATATGGAGGACATCTCTGGTTCATTGGGTAATTTGTTGTCGTCCCCATTGAAGGATATTAAATGCGTAGAGAGCGTAGTGTTTTCATCCTTCAATCCTCCTCCAAGCTACAGAAGGTATCCCAAGATGCATCCTCAGTTAATAAAATTTCATTGGCTTGCTTAGTTTATTATATGAATGAGGCTGGCTGTTCTGTGGTTGCTTGTAGGCTTCTTGGAGATTTGATTTATTTGGATGTGATCACTCTTGAGGGTAATAAATTTTGTATCACGGGAAGTACAAAAATGTTTTATGTCAACTCAAGCTCAGCAAACACTCTTGACCCAAGGCAAAGTAAAGCTACTTTTGAAGCAACAACTCTTGTTGCTCTCTTACAAAAGATTAGCCCTAAGTTCAAAAAAGGTAATGAAATGTGATAATTTTAGGACTTAAATTTATGACAAGTTTGCTTTGAAACCCAAAACTTGATCTTTTGTCGAATTTTGTAGCTTTCCGAGAAGTATTGGAGGGTAGAGCTGCTGCCCATCCTTTTGAAAATGTGCAATCTTTGTTGCCACCTAATTCTTGGCTTGGGTTATACCCTATTCCTGGTGAGCTTAGCCTCTGACATTTTGTTTCATCAGCATTAGTTTTCAACTCTCGTTGTAGTATTTTCTTTATATGGTTTGATGATATTGTTATGTATTTTTCTTATGTGTTTAGAGATGTGTTGGGTTCTATTAACACATGGCCATGTAGTTTTTGTTAGTATAGTTCATCTTAAATTGACTTGATTGAAATGCTGTCATGTTCTTTGTACTGTACCTAGTTTCTAAATGTGACCTTTCTTATTCTTTTTCTTTTCTCTTTCCTCTCATTCAGTGTATCTGAACTTCCAATATCCTTATAAACATGAGAACCCAAGAGAGGGGAATCAAACACTCTTAATTCATTTTCTATTATTCTGTCACTTGTCACACTTGATTATATTATCATTTGCATGCTTGATGCATGAAATTCGAGATTAAAGTTATAAATAACATATGGAAACACATTTTTTAAGCTTTTATTCTATCCTAGTAGCTTGGGTAAGGGTTATGGATCTGAAAATGTTGTGTTCATAAGGGATGGTTTAGGAAATCAGGTTGCTTCGAGTCAGCGGGATATTAATGCTAGCAAGAGCTATGCTAATTTTTACGGAGATGAGAATCTCATTAATGAGATGTAATAAAAAATGAATTTGTTAAAAGAAAAAGTTGTAGTAGCAAGTAATGAAAGTTAGAGTAAGACCAAAAAAGTTAAATTATTATCAAGGACTTAATCTAAGTAGAATTATTGGTGATCTCACCTCGAGTAGAGGATATGGTTAAATTATATGAGGGTGGGGTGCAAACCTTACTTTAAAAGCCATTTTTGTGAAGTTAAGTTAGGCTTAAAGTTCACTTTCAAGATGGTATTAGAGTGGACTTATTGTAGCAATATTTGTCAGGTCTATCATGTCATATGTTATCAGGCCTCCTTGCTCAATGTCCTTGGCGAGAGGGTGTGTGTTGGAGATCTTACATTGACTTAGATATGGTCAAATTATAATGTATAAGTAGAGTGCAAACCTTATTTTACCAAACCAATTTTGTGAGGTTGAATTAGACTTAAAATCTACTTTAGAAATTCTTCTTGAGACTTTTCTTGATGGAATATGAAGGAGTTAATTGACCTGTGCAGCTGTTGCTGCCTAGAGGGGAAGCTTTCATTTTGTTTGTTATGTCCTACTTGATTTGGAAGACAATTTTAAAATGTTATGGAATTGTAGGAGAACCTTATAATCATGTTCTTAATATCTGAATCTCAGACAATCAAACTGGATTGATGTGTTTGTAATCTGTGTTGGGATGTTGACAGACCACAGACGTGATGCAGCACGGGCTGAGAATTCTTTGACTCTTCTTTATGGTAATGAGCCAATTGGCATGCAAAGAGATTGGAATGAAGAGCTGCAATCCTGTAGAGAATTTCCTCATACAACACCACAGGAGAGGTGCCTTTATCTATCATTCATGGATTTGGAATTGGTTCTGTTCTTTAGTTTGGTGATGAGATATTATCATTGATTATTTATGTCTCTTGGGTGATTTGTTTATTGGTGTAGGATTTTGCGCGATAGGGCACTTTATAAAGTGACATCAGACTTTGTTGATGCAGCTATTAATGGTGCGATTGGAGTGATCAGTGGCTGCATCCCTCCAATAAACCCAACTGACCCTGAATGTTTTCACATGTAAGTGGATCTTTGAATCCTGAAACTTTATTTTATAGAAATTGTAAATAACTATTCTTGTATTCTAATATTTTATTATTTTAGGATGTTGAAAAGTAATGTCTAGATGAAGTTGCACATTACATTTTTTTTTTCTGCAGTTAGAAGAGAGGGAACATAATATACTGATTCCCGATCTATAAATATTTTACTTGTAAAAAACATTTTCATGATGTGGCTCTCATGTTGGTATACGATGCAATGTTATTTTTTGTTTATAAGGTGGTTTAGATTGTTGTTGTCGTAGATCATATACTTCTCATTCTAATTGTGCCCCTTTACACTCGTGTTTTATCTTGTATTTTGAAAGCCTTTTGGCTAATTGTCTTAATTTTGGTGATAGGTATGTACACAACAATATATTCTTTAGTTTTGCTATTGATGCGGATCTTGAGAAGCTGTCAAAGAAATGTGTGGATTCTAGTTCGAAAACTTGGAGCTCAGTCACTTTGCAAAGTTCTTCCGATAAAGCTTCCATTCCACTTCATGGAGAAAGTCAGGTTCCTAATGGGGGGAAAGATACTGGTTCAAACTCAGAAGATTTTAATGGCACAGAAACCATTCAAGATGTTTCTCCAGAAGCTCAGCTGGCTGAGAATGAGCAAGCCACGTATGCTTCTGCAAACAATGATTTGAAGGGCACAAAGGCTTACCAAGAAGCTGATGTTCCTGGACTTTATAATCTTGCTATGGCTATAATTGACTACCGGGGGCATAGAGTGGTAGCCCAGGTTTGTAATGAAGTTCAAATATATGTATGGCGGCGTATTTGACTTTGTCTAACATGAAAGTGTTGTTATAGTTTATATCAATTTGCGGTTTATGCTTGTCTTAAAAGGCAAGATATGAATCCATCCATTTTTTTGGATTTTTTTGTTCTAAAAATATTTTGAAGAAGTGCAACTTAGTGGAATAGATATTGTCAAAAGAGCTTCAAAATGGTGTGAAAACATGCTGAAATGTGTCAAGACTGTTATAAAACATGGAAGACTTTTAAATTTCTTATTTCTATCAGTGGTAGGATGAACATATGTTGTATACATTTATATTCATTATTTTCTATTCATTTCAACACAAATATATTTTGAATATTTTTTATAAGTGTCTCTTTACATTTTTTGAATATTGTAAACTGTGCAGGATAATTGCTTGTGATAACCAAATTACTTTCTGTTATAATAATTGCTTGTGATAACAAATTACTTTCTGCTATATTGATTATAAGTATTAGATTTGTACTTGAAATTTGCTTTAATTCAACTTTGAAATTTGAAACCTTGTGAATCCTTCTTCTCAAATTAAATTTTATATTGTGCTGCAGAGTGTATTACCCGGCATTCTTCAAGGGGACAAGTCAGACTCTCTCTTGTATGGCTCTGTTGACAATGGAAAGAAAATTTGCTGGAATGAAGATTTTCATTCTAAGGTAAGGAAGAAGGGTGTGGTCATTTAGTTAGGGTGTCTAATTTGAAACTTTGGGTGAAATTAAATTGTAAGAAAATTGGTTGCCAGCGTATTTTTTAAGTTGCATATCTGTAAAATAAGATTTTTTAATTCTCTTATTAGGGTGTTGGGATTTTTTAAAACTACATTATTTTATGCTATGATTTTGTTAATAGGTGTCAGAGGCTGCCAAACGCCTTCATTTGAAGGAACATTTAGTCCTTGATGGATCTGGAAATGTTTTCAAATTAGCTGCACCGGTTGAGTGCAAGGGCATTGTTGGTGGTGATGACAGGTGATTATTTGAGTTTGTTATTTTCAGTTCGTGTACTCTTTTATTGTTGACAACATGTCTGCTATGTTTTCAAAGGCATAAATTTTTTTTACTGCAGGACAATTTAAATTCTATTCACTTATTTTTTTCCTATGTGATTTCCAGTTATTAAATGCAAGTAGATTTAGGTTAACTGTTGCAACTTTCCTACTTTTTTTTTTTTTAATTTTGTTTTTTGTTTATAAAAGCACGTTGTGTACTGATACTTTGTTCTTTTTAAACCATATCAGACATTACCTTCTTGATTTATTGAGGGTAACTCCTCGTGATGCCAACTATACTGGGCCTGGTTCTCGGTTTTGTATCTTGAGGCCAGAACTAATTACTGCCTTTTGCCAGGTAAGCACAAAGGATGTTTAGGGTTTTTCTTGTGTTTTCAATTTTACATAGCTGACTGACTCTGTATTGGAACAGGCCCAAGCAGCAGAGACATTGAAACCTACTGAGGTGAATTCTCCAGAGGCTGTTAATTTGGCCACTGATTCCCAAAAGACAACTGATTCTGACCAGTTGGTGAATGATTCCCAAGATGTTGTAGATGCTGACAAGCCCGTAAGTGTTATGGCTGATTAATGTATACTAGTCCTTGACTAATTTATGCTGACATAATTTTTTTTATCTAAGCCAATGAAGTGAAATTTTTAATTTCAGAAATAAGTAAGGCAATTTTCTAACCATGCGACTATGTATAAATGTGAACATATATCCTTGTTTTAGTGCAACAAATAGCAATTCCCTCTATTGTAGTAAATAACACATGCAAAAGACTTGTTCGCAATATCTATTCTGGAACGAAAGTATTTAGTTTGAGTTTCATATTTAGTATTAGTAATTTGAGCTCTCACTTGATATGTCCTGTGTTTCTAATATGGAAGATTACTGTTGGAATGGAAATGCACAAGCATTCGTTTTGGTATTTTTGTTTGCTCCCTTTTAGTTCTGTTTCTTTATCTTATTCTCACGTGTGTTTTAAAAGGTTATCTGGGCATATATGACCCTAATCTTGACTATGATGAAAAATTGTTCTGCTTTTGTACTTAATTATTTGTATTGTTTATGGCTGATAGAAATATTGTCTTGGTACAGGACTCAAAGGAAGAAAAAACCGAGGATGTCAAAGAATTTGCTTCTGTGACTGTAAAAGCCTCTGATGGTAGTGAGGATATTGTTTTTAATCCTAATGTCTTCACTGAATTCAAACTTGCTGGGAGTCCCGAGGTTTTTTTATTCTCTTATTCTCCCTTTTCTATATCTAAATACAACTTTACTTTCCATATATGTAAACATTGTGTTTATCCACTTATTTCTCTATAGTGGTTGCTTGTGATGAAAACATTGCGACACTCTTGGCACAGTATTCTTATATTACACCTTTTTATCTCACCAGGAAATGGCGGCTGATGAAGACAATGTTAGAAAAGTTAGTCAATATCTTATTGATGTTGCACTTCCAAAGTTTATACAAGATCTATGTACACTTGAAGTTTCACCAATGGATGGCCAGACATTAACTGAAGCACTTCATGCTCATGGCATTAATGTTCGATATATTGGCAAAGTAAGCACCATGTTGTATTTTGGTCAAAAGTAATGTTGTAATTATTATTCAGTGTTGGTCTAGTGAATTACCTTTTATTTAAATATGATGGTGATTTGCTTATAGACTTTGATAATTCTTATATTGCTTCTAATTTCTCGTTTTTTCATTAAGGTGGCTGAAGGGACTAAACATCTACCTCATCTGTGGGATCTTTGCAACAATGAGATTGTTGTCAGATCTGCCAAGCATATTATCAAGGTGAGAAAAGCTATCTTACTTTAGCACTTCATTGTGGGGCAAACATTGCACCCTTTTCTTATAGAGAGCCTGTTTTTTAGGGTTTGATTTGCTATTTTTTAATGAAAATGGAAAGGAAGGGTCAAACCACTAATCCATTATTTAAGAAATATAACACTAAAAAGTTGTATTGTTTTTGTTGGACATCCCTTATTGACTAGATATATGGCCAAATGCCAAATTATAGTATATAAGTGGAGGTAAATCTTGACCATAGACACAAATTTTGTAAAGTTGAATTAAGCATAAATTTTCATTCTAAAATGATATCATGGTTGGTGTTAACAATTTCTGTTTAGTCTATTAGGCTACCCACTATCAGGTCACTATTGGATCACATGCAAATATTTGGTCCTATTATCGAGATATCCTGTTCCTTTTGTGATGATCTTACATCAACTAGAGGTATGATCAAGCTTATTTTCCTTGGTTTTCTATGCCAGGAATTAGTGATGTTTTTAGAGGGGCTGAACCTTGCCGTCACTGTCATGCGCTGAAAGTTAAATTTGTCCTCTGACCTTTTTTAAGTTAAATTTTAGGTTCATAATAGAATTTGTTAGCTATATTATCGGTTATTTGACTTAAAAGTGCTATCATCTAAATGTTTGTAATTGCCCTATTATGTGAATAATATATTCATTTCTAATTATTAATCACATATCTTATGTTTCATGATTAATGATTTATAAATTACCTTCTAATTCATGATTTGAATCCTTATTTGATAGCCACGATAGTAGCATGAGATTTATTGCCAACTGTATATTTGTACTAGATTTATTGACAGCTGTATTTGTAGTACTGATTGACTGTTCATGTCTTTTTTCAATTCATAAATGAATTATTTTTGCTTGATTACTTGAACATGCGAAACATCACATCAGAGTAGACAACATACCATAAAAACAAATTTAGTAAATCCACTTGCATTCATTAGTGATATTTGAGATTGTTTTTGTGATATTCAGGATTTATTGAGAGAGACAGAGGACCATGATCTTGCACCAGCTGTATCTCATTTCTTAAACTGCCTATTTGGAAGTTGTCAAGCTCCCAGTGGAAAAGGTACCGCCAATAGCACACAGTCCAAAAATCCTAAAAAGGTATGTTCTTTATGGTTGACTGTCAAGATAGCTACGACTTAATTTGGTAGTTATTCTATGCTTTTGACTTTGTTCTCATTTAGTGTAAAATGTTTTTTGTTTTAGTGTCTTATTATACAGGAACATGCTGGGCAACGGTCTCCAGGAAAACATTCCAAAGGGCAAGCTCGATGGAAAGGCAAGGCGTCATTAAGAAAGACTCAACCTTTATACACGAGTATAAGCTCCGAAGCACTTTGGTCGGACATTCAAGAATTTGCCTTGGTTAAGTACAAGGTATCAACTTTTTTCCTAAGCTAAATAGGTGTTTCGTATTCATTTAAAACAAGTCTGAAAGTACATACATTTTGTCATTTTAGCTGTTTTTAGTTGAGTGAGTCTTAGCCTTGGCACAAGAGTAAGGATGCAGGATTATGAGCTGTGACCTAGAGGTCCAGACCTCAAATCCTGTAAATATCTCGTATGTACATGCTGGGGGTAAGGCTGCGTACATATACCTTTTTAGTGTTCAGTTGATATATGGCGTGATTATATTTATTATATCTAGTTGTATGAATGGTACAATTTGACACACCGAATTCAACTATACCAGTTTCATTCCAAATTCAATTTTCTTGTACATGTAATCTAAACAACTTGTACATGGCAGCTGTTTTGCTATATATATTATATGTAATCTAAACAACTGTACCTCTTTATGCTTTATTATTTATGTCTGTTGATGTATATTTAAACTTCAAATCAATTTGCTGCAGTTTGAATTGCCAGAGGATGCAAGGTTGCGTGTTAAGAAAATTTCTGTTATACGAAATCTTTGTCTTAAGGTAAGCACAAGATCGTGTTATGAGTTTGTGCTGTAAATAGTTGTTAGTTTCCTGGCTTTTTTAATTTTAGAGAGTTACAAAAAACTTTTTAATTTTAGAGAGTTAAAAAAAACCAAGTTAGTACCAACTGGTTGAGGTTTTATATGATATAAAATAGTCTCATTACCATTCTCCAACAATAATAAAGGGTTTAATGCAGATTTGCTTTAGAATCTATTGGTGTTATGTTGGTTTTTAGTGCTTTTCTGCTATTAACTTCTTCAATTTTTTGTTCTAGTTAAAATTCTAAAATTCTGAATCTTGATGGGCTTTACCATTTTTGATTTTCAGGTCGGTACAACAGTTGCAGCTCGTAAATATGATCTTAGTTCTGCAACACCCTTCCAAACATCCGATGTCTTGGATATCCGTCCAGTGGTCAAGCATTCAGTTCCTTCTTGTTCGGAAGCCAAGGAACTTGTGGAAACTGGAAAACATCAATTGGCTGAGGTATATGCCATTCTTGGTATTTTATTTCACCATAACAGGAATTAATGTATACATTTTAATCTATTTGGGAACTCGCCTCTAACTAAGTGGTTCGCGTAATTTGGTTTGCATAATTTGTAGCAGATCTCGGTCACTAAAAGGGATCAGATATTTCCTTTGTTTTTGGATTTTAAGATAGATTTTACTTGGGTGAGGTGGTGTTAAGGTTAATAGAAACCATAAAATTATTAATAGTGGAGGCTTGATTTTTTATCTATATATTTATTTTCATTTTCTCAACTGAATGGGTTAAACATATATTTTATTACAGGGTATGCTTAGTGAAGCCTACACTTTATTCTCTGAGGCATTCTCAATTCTACAACAGGTATGAAATTCTGTATTTGTTTATTTTTCTTGCATGAGTTGTGCCTAAAATAATAGTTGATGAATGGTTTCAGGTTACTGGTCCCATGCATCGGGAAGTTGCTAATTGCTGTCGGTATGTTTAATATTTATTTCTACCATTTTGTAGTTTTTTTATTTAAATTCCAATATTAATGATATGGCATGCTGTGCTAATTTGGAAATGTGAACTGAGTTCATGATATATCTGTTGTCACTAAATTCAAGATTTATATCCTGTGTTAGTAAATTTCTGCTTCTCAAGTTTCAGCTGAATTACTTTTGTATTTCAGATATCTTGCCATGGTTTTGTATCATGCTGGAGATATGGCCGGGGCTATTATGCAACAACACAAAGAACTAATTATAAATGAACGTTGTCTTGGTCTAGATCATCCTGACACTGCTCACAGGCATTCCTATTCTATTAGATCTTCCTTGTTATTTCCAATAATATCTTATGGTTGTATAGTGGAATGTTAAAAATTAGATTGGATTGGGACTGAGTCATTCAAATTTCTAATTAGTGTCAACTATTTTTGAACAAACAAGTTCAGGTTATTTTCAATGTATTTACTTTTGTTTCATATTGAACTATTGCAGTTACGGAAACATGGCTCTGTTTTACCACGGACTTAATCAGACAGAATTAGCCCTTCGCCATATGTCCCGGGCTTTGCTATTATTAAGTTTGTCATCAGGACCAGATCATCCGGATGTTGCAGCAACATACATCAATGTTGCAATGATGTATCAGGATATTGGAAAGATGAACACAGCTCTTCGTTATCTGCAAGAAGCTTTAAAGAAGAATGAAAGGCTTCTTGGCGAGGAACATATTCAAACTGCTGTTTGTTATCATGCTCTTGCCATTGCATTTAATTGTATGGGTGCTTTCAAGCTCTCTCATCAGGTAAGTGTTTTGGGATGGTAAAGTTGGCAGTTAGTATGAGTTGTTAACTGATTTCAAGCTCTTTTATGTTTGGCAGCATGAGAGGAAAACATATGATATTCTTGTCAAACAACTTGGTGAAGATGATTCAAGGACACGAGATTCGCAAAATTGGATGAACACATTCAGGATGCGAGAGTTGCAGGTATCTGTATGCAACCTTTAACGGAATTATACATTTCTAGATGGCATCAATTTGCACGCTTATTTCTAAAGAAAGACTTATTCATAACAAGGGGAATTAGATAATATTTTCACAGCAAATTGGGTAATAAACATGTAAGGCGAGAAAATTGATGAATATAGCATTTTGGGTCTGAGTATAAGATAGAGATGTTTGGAAATGACAATGGTTGACTGCAGGAACACTCCACTAAGGAGAGTATTGGACTACTAGATTAGATGAGTTGAGGTGTTTATGAATGTTAGCACACATATCTAGATCATTATATCTAGATCATTATGTATTCATTGCCATTATTATATTTTGTGTACGAATGCAGTCTCTAATTCTGTATTAGCAAATGGTTGTTTGATAGCAGTTTTAGTGTAACATTTTCACAACTTGTTTTAACAGATGAATGCCCAAAAACAGAAGGGTCAAGCTCTGAATGCAGCTTCGGCTCAGAAGGCTATTGATATCCTGAAGGTACGTTGTTTTTTGTATGCAATATAATCAGATAGTATCTATGGCTAATTCGAGAGTATCTTGTAAATTCAGCCTATTCTAACATTGATATACCATATTTTTTTAATATCTCAACCCTATAATGCTAGAGATTTGTTCAAATTGATTTCTTCTTTATATCCCTTTGTCATTTGGACAGTGTTGTAATTCCTATCGTTGAAAAATGATTTTGTACTGTCACAGGCACACCCTGATCTGATTCATGCATTCCAAGCTGCTGCAGTTGCTGGGGGATCTGGAAGTGCAGGTGCGTCTGCAAACAAATCCCTCAATGCTGCAATAATGGGTGAGGCCCTCCCAAGAGGAAGGGGAATTGATGAAAGGGCTGCACGTGCAGCTGCTGAAGTCAGGAAGAAGGCTGCAGCAAGGGGTCTGTTAGTGCGTCCCCATGGTGTACCAGTCCAAGCCTTGCCACCCCTAACCCAACTTCTGAATATTATAAACTCAGGTGCAACTCCAGACGCGGTTGATAATGGGAATGTAGATGGGAAGGTTGATAATGGGAATGTAGATGGAGCAAAAGAGGAAACAAATGACATTCCTTCAAGTGATTCAACCAATGTCAAGAAAGGTCAAAGTCAAGAGCAGGCTCCAGTTGGATTAGGCAAGGGATTGTCGTCATTGGATGCCAAGAAACAGAAAGCGAAACCAAAAGCTGGAGCTTGAAATTTTGAACTTATAAGCTCTGGTAGTTGGCAGAGTGGTAGCTTTATTTCAGATCAATATTCTTTTTGAGATGGTTGGGTTAACCAGGTACTTTGCTCAGTTTTTCTTTGAAGAGTGCTTTAGCGGTAAGAAGTGATTTTGATTTTTGGCCTTTGTTCCCTAGGTTTGGTAGATTTAAACATCCAGAATGTGATTGCGCTCAGTACATTGTTAATTTTTTCTTCCAGCGATTACTGATAATTTTCAGTTAACTATATATTCTGGGATGCAGGTAAGAATAGAAAGTGAATCCTGTATCTGTGACAAATTTGTTTTACTGCTGATTAAGCAAATTAAATGCATAATCTACATTGTAGAAAATTTTGCTGCAACTCTTGTATGACATTATCTGTAATAATATGTTGGCAATTCTTTGTGAATTGCTTGATCTAAATGTAAGATCAATATTTGTAATGTTACTCTTATAATTTTTATTAGGCTCGTGGCCGTTTAAATTAAAATATTTTTTGAGGATTAAAATACCATGTTAGATAATTGTAATCTTGGTATTAATATTAAAAATTTGGTAAGACATTACCAAATTTATTTGCTAGGATGGATGGTTTCAAGATTTTCAAAGTAATTTAGTAGTGTGATTTTGTACTCGAATTTTGGTAACTCTTTATGCTCATAGTCCTCTTTTCTATTATTGTGTTAGCTGTACATAGTTATTTATTAGGCTCGGTTTCCATCATGGATTTGAACCGATCTTTAAACTCATAATTTAGGAATATTCATAAATTTGGGAAATTGGCTCATTGTCATAAACCTTATGGGTAGATAAACTAGAATCATTTTTTATCAACTCAGGTATATTCGAAGAAAACATAAAGATGTGTTTTGATCATGGTATAGAAATTGACGTAACAAGTTAAAATAAAAAAATTAAATTGGGAAAAGAAAAAATATGGATAACAAGTCACCTTAAATGCAATGATGAGTCACCGGTCATAAAAAGTCTCACTAAGATAAGAATAAGCAGAGAGGCTCTTCAAGATATCCAAAATTTCATTCAATATTTAAGTGTGCTTTGCATATAAGAGACCAACTCATAAGTTTAGAATAGAGGTTGAAGAAGTTTTGTAAGATGGGTAAAGAAAAAAACTAACTCAATCAAGATGTGTTACTTAGGTGAACACCTCATCCAAAATAAGTGGTATGTTAGGTGCTTTACATATAATTTACATTTCTATCAGTTTCTCTCTTCAACATTTTTGCCATGACTCGGTTAATAACTTTTCCTTGCATTATTTAGCCTAAATACACATTGCAACCTATAAAACATAGTGTTGAAGTAGAAATAAACATTGCCTAATAATGAAAACATTTTTTCCCTGTGAGTATTCTTGTTTAACTGTAATCCGGTTAAACCTATAAAAAAAAAACTAAGAACTTTGTATTTAAATTCTTTATTTATAAGTTTGTCATAACTCAAAAATAAATAAATAAATAAATTAAAATACTATTTAATAAAGTCTTTAGTTAAACTATTGATCTTAAAGTAATTCAATTCTTTAAATATAAAATATTATTGATAACCTTATTGGACTAATTATTATTTTCATTATTAATTTTAAACTAACTATGATTATCAATAAAAACTAAAAGATAATAAAAGTTGAAATAGTTTTTTTCAGATTAATTAAAACTAACAAAGTCATACCTCAAACACATTTAAGTTTAATAATAATAATAATTTATGTTTATCTAAACCGATCAATTTATTATGCTTTAAAGACTTTTAAAAACCATTTAGAGTTTACCTTCAATTGTATAGACTTTCGTATAAGTCTTACCTTCTGTGGGTGAAAAAATTCTGCTTTATGTCCTTCACTTAAGTCAACATTTCATTCCAATCAAATATCTTTTTCAAAACATTAAAACTTTCTATTTTTGAAAAATATAAAGTAAAATCCAAATGTATTTGAGAAATAATGTTATTCTTTCACCTTTTTATATTATTATTATTATTAGAAAAAATTATTTATATCTCTCAAAGTTTCTGTTACATAAATGTTAATTGAATTATATGTTTTTTTTTTATTTCTTATCATTCTATAAGGATACAAATAGTATAAATACTTTTAACATAATGCCATATCATTGTTCGAAATCTTAATTATGTAAAATAAATTAAGATTTTTTTTTCTAAATAACCGATTTCAACTGTTAGAAACTATTATGACAGCTTATTCAAATGTCCGTATATCATAATTTAATCTAATTAGAATGTAATAAAGGTCTTCAATGTGCTAAGTCAGATAATATTTTTTTATAATAATTATTTTAAAAATATACTTATAATTTATAATTAGTATATGTTGTAAAACAATGCAATAATAACACATAAAAAATCAAATTCTTAAAATAAATTAGCAGTTTTTCAATCAGAAACATTAGAAGACTTAGAGTTTTTAGCAAGACATCACAAACAAGACTGTTCAAATTGAAAATGTTTTTACTAATTATTTTTTGAGTAATTATTGCCTAAGATATATTCCAGTATAATTGCCTAATCCTTATTAATTTGAAAAATGAAAGAAAGTGTAAGTTGAAATAATATGTTTGGATTCAACCACATAGTGTATTATTATGTTTTTTCTTAATAGTGTTTCATTAAGTTTCAAGTTTTATATTGTTTTGAATGGATTGTACATCTTAGATCTGCAACTTGAAATTGGCAGTGTATTTTATATTAGAAGATCATAATTGCTAGTTTCAAAATCAATCTTCATATAGAATTCAGTATTAAACTTTGTATTGAAGTTTCTGTTACATAAAAATGAAGAGGTGCAACATTTCTGCCAAACATGCTAGGACTTTATGTTCTAAATCAAACTATTAAGGGGAAAAGAAATGAAAATCAAAATTGAAAAATATTGACCTGGATCTAAACTCACACCAGGTAAATGTCAGCATTATTTTATATAATTACAATGGCTAACTTTGGCACACTAAAAAATCCTTCATAATTTTGCTATCTACAGCTAAATAAATCAGACACAAGTTCTAGAGGAATGCTTCTCATTACTTGTACATTTGCACTTTGCCTTACAATCTGAGAGGACCTGCATGAAGAGAATCAAATTTAGTTAGACAATGTAAGTTTGGTGGAGTTTAATGTGTTTATTACTCTCTTAAGGATTTATGGAAAGATTTGTCATTCTCTAATACCTTAACTTGTTGCCGAAGGTCCTTAATGTACTCAACTGCCAAATCTAACATATCTGCTGTGCTTGTTTGCTGCCATGTGAAAGAAGTGTCTAAGTTAACATCAATTTTCAAAGAGGAAGTGAAATAGCATCAATATGTGATAATCTTGTTAGAGTTAAATTACCTTTTCTGATTTTGGGAAAAGGTCTTGCAATTTCTTGATTCTTTCACTAATTCTTGTTCTTCTTACCTATAACAAATAAGAAACAGCTAAGTTGCATGGTCTTATTAATATGAAAAGTGACAAAATGACTAGAGATTTATAACTGCTAGAAGTTATAGAATTTTACCCTCTCTGCAATGCTTCTTGGGTGAGTGGCATAGCCTCTTTTGGCTCGAATTTTACAAGGAACAGAACCTTGAATGTCAAGAAACTTCTGTATGGAGGACATCTTAGTAGAAGAGCTAGGTAGGCTCAAATGGTGGGTCAAACCAAGATTTTGATAGCCAAAATCTGATTCCTGATGATGATGATGACAACAGTATTCAGTGATCAACAGTGGAAAAAAGTTCAAAGTTCAATTGGTTGAAAGTATATTCACAAACTTTGTTATGTACCTGAGATTCCAAACCATTTGAAGAGGAAAACATGATTTCATCATCACTTTCTGTTTTGGGGGCATTGAATGAAGAACTTTCCCAGATTTCACTGGTGAAGCTAGGTATGCAGAACTTTGAGTTACCATCTTCATCAACTAGGATCCTACTTTGGTCACAGTTTTCTTCAAGGCTTTCATTTCCATTTTCAGCAATTTGTGGCATCTGTTTGAGGCATGAAGATGGCCTAGATGAGAAAGCAAGAGAACTACTCAAACCACTAGTTGATGCAGTAGTAGCCTGTCCATTTGATACATCATTGCCTTTAAAGGCACCTACTTCTCTCAATGCTGCAAGATCTACAACAAATAGAAAAGTATTCATGATTCATAACACTAAAACTAATGTCTTGTTTGATATCATGCAACTGCTTATGCATATATGTGTATACATGGAACATATTTAATGTGGTAAGAGAAGTCAATTTTGACAATACAACCATACACAATGATTTACTTTATTCTCTTCTTGGCTGTTTAATTTGATTTTATGATTAAGATTATAATTAGGAACAAAAACAAGAGAAAATGCATACCATTTTCAATGGAGAAAAATCCAGCAGGAGAGCTCTTTTGCCTGAAGAGATTGGAGCAATTCCTGGCACCCAATTTAGACTGAATAGTGTTCTCTGAGGCCATGGAGTTGAGCACACCAAAAGCATTGGCAGAAGCACTGGAAGAACCATTTGGCAAGCCTTGAATTTGCTGTGATTGGTAAATTAACTGAGAGCCACCATAAGAATATTCATTCTGTTGTGGTGGTCCTTGTGGAACAGATTCCCCTATTTCCTGCTTTACAGGCTTGCTTCCAAATTCTTGCAAAGCTTCTGAATTGCTCCATCCATTGTTGGATGGCAGCAATCTGGACAGCATGGTGTCCATTTCTGAACTTGTGGATGGAGGATAATGCTGATGAATCTCACTTGTGAAAGATTCCTCGTTGAAACAATCATGCATATTGTTGTCAATTAGGCTTGCCAGCAATGAGCTTGGAGCAGAACAGTACCTCAATAGTCCAGAATTGGGTTGGTTACAGTATTGTTGTGGATGTCCAATACTTGAATCCATTTCTTGGTTTTTCCTTAGCTGATGCTCCACATCTGAGTACTTGAGAACAGGACTATACATAACACTCATCTTTCCAATCACCTGAAAATCACTGAAGAAAGAACATGATCATCTATAATTGCTATAGCTAGCTAAGAAACTTTTCAAGCCATGGTGGTATCTTAATATCAATAATACCTCAGTGAGGCTAATATGTCAAAAAATTATGCTTCCAAAGGGAAATTCTCACTACATGCTCAACCATTTTCAAGAGCTAACATCTACCAATAGTTAAAACTGAGAAATTTTCAAGACACAACTTTTCAGCTGAGAAATTTTCTTGAATCATGTTCCTACTGCAATCAAAGTAGTTTTTGGGACTAGAAAGGCAAGAAAAACTTGAAAAACAATAAAGGGCATACATCAAATTTTGCAGATTCAAAGGGTCCTTCTTCAGCTCCTTGAGTCTGGCTATGAACTCAAAAGCATACACAGGAACACAGATGAGAAGAGAAAGAAAGTAAAGAATTGTTGTTGTGAGAGTAGAAAACGAAGATTATTGTTTTGTCTTGCACCTGTGACATATTTATGCAGTTTCTTGTAGTAACCACCCTCATGATTCCACAATATAACGATTATACCTTGATGACACAAGGGGGTCCATTGCAACCATGATTTTTCATTCTCTTGCCGTTGACCACTAAACTCCCTGAACAAGAAATAATCAAAATCTCTCATGGCATAATTACGTAATTTTTTATCATTAGACTTTCGAATTTCATAAAATTAAACAAAGCAAAGACATTTAAGTACTGATTTAGAGAAGCATGCAGTGTCACGTCACTTTTATGTATCTTTTGGTTACTTGTACTTAAGCTTTTTAGACAAATAAAAAACTTGAAGACATAGCAACTTGCTAATAGATGAAAAAATTTGAAAATGTGATTAGCGATGATGATTTGCTTAAGGATCAAGCGACCTTTGTGTAAGCATTAGAGAAATTGTGTGGTTGGTGTTCTTTGGTTGCAGCAAAGGACACCAGCTTTTACTTTACATAATAATTCTCATGTTTATGCATTATCCTTAAACACTTTATTATTTATTTCATAATGGTCCTTTTCGTGAAGAACTCATCACAGATTACCACAGAAAGTTGCTTTTCAAAGAGGTTGGTTATCCTAAAAAAGATATTATTCTATGGATTGGGCAAGAAATTATTTGTGGGTCATACCTTGATTAGAAAAATAATATTCATTGAAATTACTGGTCAAAGGGAAAAATTGCAGGGGTTTTGTTTTGGAAAACTATGGGTTGTATAGTAGCTTGTATTCAGATTGAAGACATTATTAAGATTTTTTTTTATATATAAATATGGACAAAGAAACATGACCTCTTTATTACATCCTAGAATTTAGAAAGCAAAGAAAAGATTCCAAGTCGTTGATCCTTTACCTTGTCCCTTTATTTAATTAAAGCTTTTCTCTTAGAAATAAAAATATAATAAAGTTTTTTCATTCTATAAAATAATTAGAAATTTGTTTTACTTTTTTTTATTCTTATTTCACTATACATACATGTTAGTTTCTTTACTTTCATTTTCGTGATATTAAAAATTATATGAAAAGTAAGAGTGTAATTAAGAAAAAGAGAAATTGATGTTATTTTCAAATTTGAAAATGATAAATAGAAAACATATATTTCTTTCCAAAAATATGACACTCAAAAATAAATAAGGAAGTTTTATATTACAATACTAAAAATAAGTAAAAATACAATCAATTTTTGTTAATAAATACAATATTTGATAAAATATGCTTAAAGTGTGTCAATATTTGGTTAAAATTGATGGTCTTTATTAAATATATTTTTTATTCCTTTCTATGAATTTTTAGTAAAATATATTTTTTGCTCCTTTAAATTGCTATTCGGTTTTCGTCTTTCATGTTTTTTAAATGTTAATTATAATAATTTTAAGAGATAAAAGCTAAATATTTCTAATTAGAAAGACAACAACAAATTTAAAAAATTTCGAAAGCTTGAAAACAAATTTGACCTTTTATGATTTTCATTCTTTTTCTTTTGTATTAAACATGTAATGTTAGGGTGAGGGATGAAACTTACCAGTTATTGTATAAAATTGTGGTGGAAAAAATGATAAAAACTAAGATTAATTTTAACAAAAAATTAAAACCACTGAAACATATTTTACCTAAAAATATTATACGTTGAGAAATGTGTATGAGTGTTTATCTGAGTTAAAAATGAAGGATGTACACTGTACCAATGGTGGCTGGTATTAATTTATATGTGAAAAGGGACATTTTATGATAAAACAAAGTGAGTTAGGACCACAAAGTGTGAGAAGGCTATGTTCAATGAAAAATGGATAAGAAGACAAAGAGTGTGTAAGTTTCCAGCTGTGTTCCTCTCTTTTTGTGAATCCAAAGAATACCACTCACCAAACTCAATAACTTGGCGGCACTAAGATTTCTCTAACCAATAGGGAAATTTATATTTTATTTATTTGGTCTCTTTTTCATTTCGTTAGCTTCTTTATATTCTAAAAATAAAGTAATTGTTAAGAGAAATTTTGTTACTAATTTTATTAGTTATTATGTGATAGAAATTAAGTGATTTAAGTCATATTCAAATTGTTACACAGGTGATTATATTAGAATTATTAAATAGATCTAAGTTGTGACATCACCTTATAAGTTAGAAATTACAATTTTTATCTAATAATAAGATTTTAAACCTAAATTACATTAAACTTAAACTTATAAGTTTTTATTAAGAACAAAAATTATTGCGACTTGTATTAATTATTTATGTGATGAATATTAAATAAGTTAACTCATAATTAAATTAGGATATTAAAATTGTTATGTTTTTAAATAAAAAATTATATATAGACATATCAAAATTGTTGAATAAAAAAAAGAATTGACAAGAAAAGATTTTTCAAGAATTACAGTGATTATATCATGATAGAGTTTAGTTTATATTCAAGTCATAATTGAAGTGTTAGATATTCTAAAATAAAAGAATAATAAGTTCTATGAAATATAAAAGTCTAGTTTGATTTTTATTTATTTTTTTAGAAAACATGAGACCAAACTAAATAAGATGTAAAAGGTAAGAAATTTTTGTATAATTTACTCTAACAACAAATAAAAAGAATTATATCATTTTTCCTGTGAATAAATTGGTATATCATTAATGAAAAGAATTTCATTTGATGATTTCAAGTTAATAGATAATATCTATGAGTTAAAATATAAGTTGTTTCTAATTTTACTTAAAATGAAAAATCTATAAATGTTTTTAATTAAAAATAGTCTAATTAACTTATTTCACTTTCAATGCTTTCAGGGTCACAGACTGTTTGATTTTAATTTTTTAAAAAATTTTAATTATATTCATGAATCACAAATGTACAATTTTAGTCTTTAAGCTTTAAGTGAGTAAACTGATTCCATCAAATATCATATCAACATATTCTACTCCACAAAATAATTAAAGTCACACAGTTTCAGTCATTAAAATTATAAAAACTAAAGTCCCTTACAATTATGTTACATAAAATATCCAATTGACACAAACAAAAAGTAAGAAACTAAAATTATACCATACCCTTAGAATATCTAATAAACAAAAAAATATAATTAAGCTAAAATAATTTCTCACTCTATTAATCAATTCCAAATATCTAAAAAAAATGATTTTTCTCCCTATGAAAGAGTTACTTAAAAGCCAGGGAATTATAATTAATCAGTGGTCTTAGTTTGACTTAATTAACCTAACTCCATTTATTATTTTCTGAAGAGGAATCCACCTAATTCAATGGATTTCATAGCTCCTGTTGCAAGGTACCATAAAAATCTGAAATAATATAAATGGTGAATTAATTTTAATGTCAACTCCTTCATGAAAAGGACAAAATAAATGGATAAGAAGAACAGCTTTCCCTGGGAGAGGTGCAAGGAAACACACAACATTCATTACAGATAAGAACCAACATTTTCTGAGTAAAAGATATCTATTTAGGGTTTGTTTGGAATAATAATATCTATGTCACACTCAAGTCGCTCAACCTTCCACATCTTTCTAACTGTAATAAGTTTTAAGTATTTTGACATATTATTATTACAACTTGAATATCTATTAAAATATACTAATATATGATAAAGAAAATGGTCGCATAATCACTTTTTGATGTGTGTATTATTTTTCTTTCATGCCTAAAACGTTTGTGAGTCAATGTCTTCCAAATTGTTGGGATAATGAAGAAGCAAAGGTTTTTTTTCATATTCATATTGATGATACCAAACAGGTCCTTGTGCTCAGTTTCCATGGCCGACGTGTGTTTGCTTCGTGCCACTCAAACTTTCTGACTTTCTTCACTTTCCAAGACTTTTGACTGTTGACTTTCATTTCAACTCATCAATCTTATAAACCAACTTTGCCTTTTTTTTTTCAAACAATAAACAAGATTTTTAAGAAAAAATTGGTGAATTTTCACGTGAAAATGATCAAGTGTCTTACTTTAACAATTTCTATTAATGAGTTTTTATTATTCACAAGCAAAATAGAATAACATGTTAACGAGTTCATAAAATTATAAAACGTGAGATCGTAACATATTTAATATATATATATATATAAATATAAAAGAAAGTATTCAAAAAATATTATAAAAAAAATGAGAAACGTATAAAATTTAAATAGTGTAACTGTAAGAAATATTCTTAATTTTTATTTGTGTTTAGAATTTGTTTTGAATTTTAATTAGGTGATGATTTTATTTTAATTTATATTAAAATTAATAAAAGATTATTAATTGTTAATTAAATTTGGAATTTATTTTAAATTTAATTACATTAATTTTAATTTTAAAATATAGTACTGTAAAATTTAAATTGTATTAGTTTTAATTAAAATTTGTTTACACAGTAATGAAGTTTTGTGTTTCAACTTCAAAAATTATATATTTTTTCAAAGAATAATTTTATGAAAAATATAATTAAAAGCCATTAGTTTTTCCTTAAAAATCAAACATACCTACCAACATTTTGAACTTTAAATTTTATAAACATATAAAAAATTTCATTTCAAAACCAGCCATGAGTTATGCTCTTAAATTTTTGTGGCCACAAATTAGAAACGTTCATTGCATAGAAAGAAAGAGACGAGCCCCAAATGATTGCATTACAAACCGTTTAGATAGTTTTGACGGCTATCGTTAGTCAAAGAGTGTGAGCTGCCACCAATTTTCTATATTCAACTTTCATTCACTTTCAAATTCGAAGGAATCAACCCTCTACTTATTACCATTACGGATTTTGACTAATAATTTTACAAATTAAAGTATATTATTTTTATTTTACATGTACACTGTATATGGCTGATACAACTAATAATTATAATAATTAAATATTAATCAGTTCAAATTAAACAAAATTAACTTTAAAAACTATAATAATAGAAGACTAGTTTGAAGAATACTCTGACTCGTCTTTACAAAGAAATTGATATCACCCGATGAAAAATATATTTTCCAATCAATATTAAATACTCTAAATACTAAATATTTATTTGAATAATGTTTTATAGATATTCTTCATTTTAACCTATACTTGAAAAAAATTAATATGTAAAAGTTTTAAGTAGGTAAGAAAGAATAGAAGAGACCTTTTTAATTTATATAGGAACATCACATGAATGAAAAATACAAAAAAGTTACACTTTTTTAATTACAAATAATATATAATTTTTTATTTTTAGTTTGAAAAAAAAAACGTTAAAAGTGGTGAGAGTTATAAGGCTCCCAGTCCTCTAAAGATTTGTCAATAACCATAACTCTAAATTAACATCTAATAAAAAAAAAATCAAAATATGCATTTGACACTGTTCAGACACGTTGTCGACATAAGAGAAAATGAAGAAACATAAAAAAAATGCCAAAAGGTTATGAAAGTGACAGCAAAACAGGAGAAGGAAAACAAAAACCTTTGTGGTTTTAAGATGGCTGATTCAGTAAACAGTTTTGGTAGACAGAGATCCCTTGTTTTCAAGTAGTGCTCACAACTTCAACTACAATAATGTCTATTTTTCTTCTTTTTTATTGTACCATACCCATCAGATTAAAATAAAATATAATAAAATGTATTAAATTATTTATCGAATTTTTAATTTGAAAGTATCAGACTTGGTTATGTTTTCATTTTTAAATTTGGGATGAAGACGGAAGTGATTCTCTAGATTTCAGAAAGTTATTAATTTTCTTAAATTTTAAAAATATGCGATTCTAGTTCACTAAATACTGAAAACGATTTTGAAAAAACAAAATCTTTAAATTTGTAAAAGATGTTTTATTTTTTTTCCCTCAAGATTAAAAGAACCAAAAACTGGATCATTCTAAATATCAAGGATTAAAAATATAATGAAGTTAATGCGTAATTATAACGAAATCTAAGAACACATGAAATGAAAGTATAATTATAATGACAAAATAATTTATCTATAAACAAATATGCATGTTAAAATAAAATACAAGAATAATTATAATTATTGTTATTATAAAAAGCTATAATATTATTTGCTTTAGAGTAAATATTTTATTCGATGGTCCAAAATTGATGATTTTTAATCTTTTATTATAAACAAAATTCATTAGTAATTAGATACGTCAAATGTTTAAATATAATATTAGAGTATAAATATATTTAAATATTATTCTACAAATTGATTTTTTGATATTAAATTATGTTTGAAATTTAATTTTTTAATTTTGTGTTAGAATCTACTCTAATAAAGTTTATTAGATTTGTTACTAGATTTTTCACAACTTTGAAGTTTAGTTCTAGGTGTGACGAGGTAAATTGTGAAATAACATAGTTTTATAAAAAGACCAAATTGAGCATTTAAAATCCTTTTTACAAAATTCTTCCAAAGACAAATATGAATACAATATTTGATGCTAATAGATTTTTACTATAATTAAATTAATTATATAAATATTTTCAACTATCAAATCTAGTTTACATAAGTATACAAATTCACTTCGAAATATCTATTTTATCCTTTTTAAGATAAATAACATAAGTATTATTTAACACTAAGATACTTATACCTTTGATGATTATTCTTCAAGTGATACTTTAACTTAGAATAGAGATAAATTTTTTTGAATACAAGAAAAAACTCTCTAGCTCTTCATAAAGTGTGATAACTTCACATTAATGAAAAATTTACTAAGAAAGATGATTTTTTTTATGAAATTTTTTAACAACACTTTTGATTTACATAGCAAAATTATATCTAAGAATTATAGAATGTGTTTTTCAGTTAATAGTTTTGTATGGAAAGACACTTTTATTTATAGACTATGGGAGATGACCATTTTTAGTTGGCATGCTAATCTTCTATTAAATGTTTTAGAACTTTATCAAGATTTGGTAGTCTTTTGGTTCACATGTTATACTCATTTTATTGTGCTTAAAACAACTTTCACTTTGATAATCTTTTTTCTACACTAATAACACCATATCAAACATACACATTTAGAAAGTTTTGTCTGGTAGATGCATTGCTATGTCAAAATTATCATAAGGATAAGTGAGTAAACTTTGTATCTTGTTAATGATTTGACAAATTCAAATGAATTTACGTCTTGTGTATATAGTGCATCTTGTGTGTATTATAGTGCATCTTATGTATTATAACTCGTTTTGGTAGAGTTTTTTGTATTTACATATGTTGATCTTACAATGTAGACTAGACACTCTAATGTTGATAGTCTAATGACTTATAAGTAGGTCGTCTTTTTGTTTTATGAAACATTTAGATAAAATCATCAGTTAATTGAAATTGAATACTATTTTTTATTGATTAAAACATGAGATAGGCATGTGTTTATTGAGATTGTAATAGAAGGATAAGACTAGATTGTCAAAAGTTAAAACCGCAAACTTTTGAAATCCCTTATAAACTAAAACAAACATCAAAATAGTGGCACCAAAAATTTGATGATATTTTACGAAGTGAATGATTCTCTATAGTGATGTTAGTAGATGTATGTAGATTAAATCTAAAAATAATTGGTGATTTGTTATAGGCTTATATGTTGATAACATGGTAATTTTTGGTAAACAAAATTATATAGTTATATGAACAAAAATATTTTTGAGATCCATGTTTGAAATGAATGAGTATGGTGAGACAAGTGTAATTTTTGGAGTTAGAATCATAAGGAAGTAATTAATATATTATTATCCCAAGAACAATATATTAACAAGCTTCTTATAAAGTTTGACCCTTATGACTAAGCTAATAAACCTTTTACAATGTTAACTCTAGAGTAAAGAAATATAGAAGAGAACTAATTTCTCAACTACAATATGTCAAAATTATTGAGAGCTTACTTAATGAGATCTTTTAAACATGACATTACTTATGCAATAGGTAGATCAAGTAGGTGCACTAGATGTCTTGGTCAGAAAAAATGGATGCACTTGTAAGACTTATACAATATTTAATATGTACCATGAATTATGACATTGTATATGCCGAATTTCTCATTATATTATAAGGGTACAATGATGGTAACTAAATCATTGATTCAAAATGAGACAAAAATAAATATTTATGGCAAGATGGATGGGAGTAAAGCTAAGTGACTAAAAGACTTCTTAAAAATATATTCCATTGGGAATGAAATTAACCTCATCAATGTTAATGTATTGTGATTTTCAATCAACAATAGTTATAGTTAATATTGAAACTTAGAATAAAAAAAATAGATACATACACTTGAGACATAATTAAATAAAGCAATTGTTAAAGGTTAGAACAATTTCCTTTGATTATGTTAAGTTAGAAGGAAATTTAGAAAATCCTTTGATAAAACTCCTAAGGAGAAACATAATTCTAAAATCATTGATGGGGAATAAGGCTTAGGCCACTTGCAAACAAACAAGTGGTGACAACTCAATCTTTATAATTGGAGATGCCATGAAGAAGCTTCATATCAGTAAAAGCTAGTCACTTGTATGTTTTGCTAGTGCTTTCAGTATTCACTTGAAAAAATCACATATACGAGTGAAGAGTGAGGTCATTTATATAAAACTTTGCTAACATCTTTTAAACACTTGATGAATATAAAAAATGTGCATAGCTTAGTAGTCCAACACAATAATAGCGTAAGTAAAGAATTATGAGTGTGTATTATGATTTACCACTAACACACATAATTATTTTTTGTTCATGTATCTTGTTAAATAAATTACATTGTTACATCACCTTTGACACCTTACATTTAAGTTGTAATGTACTGTGATTAACCACTTGTATGAGATCTTAAGAACATCTCTTGAACTCTCCAAATATCAAATATATAGAGACCTAGTAGCATAATATAATAATTTCAAGGATTGTGAGAGTGTATTGTGAGTGGTAGTTAACACATGTTATTTATTTATATATCTTGTTAAACTAACTACACTATGTAATAAGATTTTTAGTCTAGCTCGGTTTATAGATCTTGTTAGACTATTTTCTATACCTTACATCTAGATTAGTTTCTTTAATTAGAGATAAAGTGACTTTTAAAGATGTTAATAAATAATATTGAATTTATTTAAACTAATTATAAAACTATAATTTCTTATATATTTCACATTCATGTAGATTTCTTATAAAAGTTTGAAAAAAATAGTACTTTAAGAAATTTCATGTGGATTTTATAAAGTACACGAGATATGTGCCCAATAAATAAACAAAATATAAAAAAAGAAAAAACTCTAGTTGTATTACTTAATCAAAATTATATAAGTTGAATTTGGTTAGATTTGTGAGATTTTGTTGGGACAAACTACCTTGTCATCATGGGATGCTTTGGGTTGGGTAAGTTGCATCTGAATATTTAGGTTTATCTTAAAATTAAATTTTTTTAAAGTTAGAATTTTTTTTATTACCAACATTGAACATTATGAATCTGGATGTGGATTAGTGTTCCTATTTCTACTATTAGCTATTTTCAAACATCTACAAGATAAGAAAAAATGTTTCATGTAATATATCATTTAAGACCAACAACAACAAAAATTCCACCAATTAATAATTGTTATGTAATATCCTAAATGGGTTAATCTTACTATGTTATAACAATGAATAAGATTCTAAATATTTTCTTGTGAATCATAAGCTATTGTTGCTAAATAATATATTCATTCCAAATATTAAAAAGTTTAACCAAAATGATTAGGTGAAATAAACTGCAATTCAAAAATTTTTAGACTATATATACATAGTACATTGTATTTATCCAACTCTAAGATATACAAAGATATATTTATAATTGTAAAATATTTTTTTATGTGAAAAAATTATATTTATATATATATATATATATATATATATATATAATATTTTTTTATATAAAAAAAATATATATATATATATATATATATATATATATATATATATAACAACAATTGGTTATAATTTATCAAATAATAAATATTTAGTAACCAATTATATCTTTTACTTATTAATCAATTTTTAGATATTGTAGCTTAAGTCGAAAAACCTATATATACATATTAATCCTATAAGCACTGCTCACTCAATCCTCTCTTTCAATCCAATATTATTATTATGTTTACAATTTACAATTTCTCTAACTCTTACTAAATTGAATATCAAGAAATCCTCTTAGCTAAATTTCTAGAAACTATTCTTCTTTCTACTTCAAAAGAATCACATTTCTTTTCCAAAACTATTTTCAAGTTAAAGATGATGAAAAAGAAATTTTTAATTAAAGAGCGTTTCTTATTAATAAAAATAAGAGTTATTACATTAAACTATATAAAACTATTTAAATTTTTAAAGGATTAAAAATGATAAAATATAGTTTATTTAATAAAACCATCATGAAAGTTAGGAAGAACACATACTCATAAAAAAAAACATATTAAATTTTGTCTCCATTTATTTTGCACCTAAGATTACAACCTTTTCACACCAAATATAATAAGATGGAAGATCCCATGTTATTACTTTTTATGACTTCACCTGATCCTATATTAGGTACAAAATCATAGCATGATTTAGATGCACCAAAACAGACAAAACTTGTTTCCCTTTTGTTTATTTCCTTACCTAAACTAATAAATTTCATTGCACCATTCACCAATTCAGCATTTAAAACTTTACAGCATTCACATGTTTCTCACTTTGGGCTCCAATAGAATAGATTGATAGAAGATAAGATTAGGTTTGCAGATGAAAAGCAGAATCATATATATTATTATCTCTGAAATTCTAGAGGTTGCATGCCAGAATAGTGTGGTACATTTATGAGACCAAATAATATAAAAATGAAGTACTAATTTTTTTATTCCAAATTTTTAGTGTAAGAACAAATGCCTTTTTTGGGTCCTTATCCTTAGCAAAAGTCAAGATTTCAAAAGATGGATTCCCCTCTTGCCCTTTATAGCTGTAATCCATGTGAAAATAAATAAATAAAAATTGAGCAAAAGTATAAATTGCTGTGTGTTGGCCAGCAGCATGCATGCAAAGAAAACTGATATATTACATAACAATTAACAAACTTATATAAAAAATTATCACACCAACTTAATCTGACCTCATAAAGTAGTTTATGTGTTTTCCTCTTTATATATTACTCTTTTTATATATTGATTTTGTTATCTTTCTATCATAAAAATTTAACTCATATTTTCACATTTGTGGCTAAATTTTTAACAATGAACTCCTATTTTAAATGTAAATATAAAAATATAATTAATTATATATATATATATATATATATATGTATATGAAGAATTGTAGACTCTCTTTTTGGATTTTATGAAAAAAATGTATGTTTTATAATATAGACTCTATATTCTATATATTTAAAATAATAATTAAATAATGTTGGGTGGAAAATATTACCTCTGTGCATTCAAGGACCTGGATAGTTGGTTAATCTTTCTTCTTCTTCTTTTTATCAGAATCTGTATGTATTAATACCATGGTAAAAGAATTATTTTACTTGAATTTCAATATATTGAATATCAATTTTTATTCTTATATATAAATTTGAAAGAGTAAATACTCTGTGATAGATATTACAAGTTTTTGATCTTGTTTACCCGAGGGATTAAGGAACTGGTACAAATAATCAAAATAGTAATTTGGAAAGTAAGAAACTAATATTTTTGTTGCCAGTGATTTTGTTAGGGATGCATTGAGATTTGTTATCATACTAGTGTAATTTCATTTTAAATTTATTAAAATAGATAATTTTTTTAAAAAAAAAAACTCATACAAATAAAGTAAGTTGTATCATGGAAATATGATTTAAAAAAATGAAGTGTTGTTTGCAAAACGCAAATTGTGTACAAAGTAAATTTTTCTGAAATTGTCTTTCAGATACACAACTTCTACTTTTATTTTATTTTTTATTTTTTTGTTAAAATCATGTTTCACATGTATGACTTCATTTTCCTTAATGTTTTTACCTTTTCAATTTGTTTCATTATTTGATAGAAACATAGTTTATTATTTTGAAATATTTTATTAAAAATTATTATTAAAATATTATTATATGTTTTTAAAAATATTTACATTTATACTGTTAATAAATAAAATTCACATATAAAAAAATCTCAATAAAAAATATTCAAATAAAAATTTAAAATGCATAAAAAAAATTAAAAGAAAAAAGAAAAAATAAAAGTTTTAATTAATTAGTCAGATTATTAAAAAAATTATCTCAAAGTAAAAAAATATGTTCATATAAAAAAATTATCTCAAAGTTTTAATTTTAATTAGTCAGATTATTAAAAAAATGATCTCAAAGTAAAAAAAAATATGTTCATATAAAAATTTAAAAACCATAAAAAAATTAAAAAAAACATAAAAATAATTCAAATTTAAAATAATTCCAATTTAATTTTTATTTATTAATCAAATTATTAAAAAATACCACAAAATTAAAAAAAAACTATGTTTATATAAACATTTTAAAAGCATAAATTTTAAAAAAATTATTAATCAAATTTTTAAAAAGTTCAAAACAAAAATTTTTCATATTAAAATCTAAAAGAATATAAGAAGTTTAAAAAGAAAAGTTGTACATGTCAAGGAGCATCAAAAAATATTTTTATGGAAGTTGTACTTGACATTGTCAACTTTTTTTTCATATTTTCTTAAATTATAATATAAAATAATTTTTATTTTAAATATATTTTTGATAATTTTATTAATAAATTTTTAAAACTTTTACGCCTTCTAAGATTTATACAAACATAGTTTTCTATTTTGAGATATTGTTCTAATAATCTGACTAATTAAAATTAAAATTAGGATTCTTATTAATTCTTTTTACTTTTAAGTTCTTTTATGTTCTTTAATTTTTTATTTAAATATAGTTTTTTATTCTGATAAAAAGTATATATTCTTTTATATAAAAATATTTTTTATTTTAAAATATGTTTTTACTTTAAAACGAAGTTAACCTAAAATTTATCTATTTAGCTAAATTGCACGTAAAAATCCAAACTATAAACATTCAAATTTCAACTACATAATAAAAAAAAATTCCCCGGGTATAAGCTTCAGATGAGTCTATTATTAATCCATTCACATTTTGAAACTGAATTAGACACATTTTTGATTAGGTTATTGCCTCCGGCTGGCAACGGGCTCCGAAGAAGGAACTCTAACACCCAATGCCCTATATCATCTCACCCTCCATTCCCTTCAACTTCCACTTCCCTCACCACTTTCAATCTTTTCCTTTATCAAAACACTTTTTTTTTCTAACATAATTGTCACTAACAATACACCTATTCATAATTACAAAATATATTCTGAACTTTTTTACTGATAACACATTTTCTTAATAATTTGTCAGCACCCATTTTAAATAAATAAAAATCATATCAAATGTACTACTGGTTTGAATCCTTCAATAAATTCCTTCTCTGTTGCCCATTTATAATATTTTATATAATTTCAACAGCTTTGAAATTATCCATATCAACAAACTATGGCTTTTCTTGTATAACTAACAACTTCTTATCTGGAAATTCATCTACTAGCTACCACCCATTACAAAATTTCAAATTATTTAATCAAAATTATTTTATTGGCCAAAATAAAGAATCATACTCAATAAACTGACCTTAAAAATTACAAAAATCAATAATAATATTAGCTTCCTATTCAGAATCTATAAACATTTTTGTAAACAAAATGTAAGATTATGTCATACATTTTTTTCTTTTCGTCTTTTTTGTTTATGCACTCTGTCCAAGAAAATTTTTGGGACGTAGCTACCAACTTAAGCTGAAGTTGTTTTAATAATATATTTCCTGAAATTTTTCCTTGCCTTGTTGAGTGAGGCGCCAAAAATAAATATTTGAATCATTTCATTTGAGTTAGGTTCAAATTCACAATAGAAATAGAATTATGACCTTAAAATCTATAAAAATATTGATATTTAACAACTAAGGTTCTTGCACAAGGAAAACTTATCTCATCCTTGTAGTCCTCCCAAAATTATCTAATATTTATAAAATGGTAGCTAAATTTATTAAATGATAAAAAGTTATGCATGTTAAACTAATTTCAAACTGAGAAGGATTATAAACGGACAAAATATTGAGAGACTACATACAATTATATTTACATATATTTAAAACAGGAGACATGTTTTACCTATAAGAAAAAAAAAACATGTTTTGAGGAATTTAACTCGATCTCTCTCTTTCCTTTGCTTTTATGTTTGGATTTAGAGATAGTTTGAAAGAAAAGAAAAAATATAAAATTAAAATAGAGTAATGCTAATATTTTGTTTAGATTGAAGCATGGATGTAACAGACTAGAAAGGAAGAGAAGAATTAAATATATGATTCTTTGGAGTGAGAGATTCAACAGAGGTATAAAGTTGTAATGTAATTTTTTTTATTAATTTGATAAAAAAATTATAAAATATTTTAATATAAAAAAATATTTTTTAAAAATATAAATTAAAATTAAAATAACTTTTAAAATAGAAAAATATTATAAGATATTAATAAACAATTATATTTGAAATAAAAGTTTAAAGATTTTTACAAAATACCTAAATTTAAATTATTTTAATTATTTTTTTATTATGATATAAAAAAATTAATAAAACAACCATAAACATTATATACATATATTAAGTTGTATTTCTCTTGTTTTTGCGTTAAAAAATATCGAAATTGATATATAATTGATTATGTTTTTAAAATAATTCATTATGTTGAGAATGTTTTATTAATATATGTGTCATAATAAATTATGTATAAAAAAATTTGGCAGATGTTTTTATCATTAAGAAGAAAGTATAAAATGTAAAATTTATTTCGTTTTTTTTTTACCTTTTAATATCTCATTATTTTTATTTCGTTTTTTAAACTTTCTATGTTTTCACCTTTTCACACTTCAATCTAAATAGAGGGTAAGTGAAATAATTAATCACGTGTTCCCTTTGAAGATTACTAAGATTTTATGGTAAAGATTCTAAAGATTACTAAGATTTTATGGTAAAGATTCTATCAATTATGATTTAAGTTTTAATTGTTGAACTCTTACCCAGTAATGTTTTTAAGAAAATTATAGGTAGAATTTAAGTGAGATGGATTCTTATATTATGGAAAAATGAATAAATGAAATAATATATAAATAAAAAATATTTTATATTGATATAGAATTTTATGTCCTTATAGTTAAATTGAAATGATTGCATATTCTTTTATATATTGACTCACTGAAAAAGTTTGTTTATTACACGATTTCTTAGATTGTTCAGTTATTTTCATAAATACACATTAAGAACTACCATAATATTTTAGCATTCAAAAAATCTCTTCACAAAATTAAAATCACCATTACTCACATAATTTTCAATTACATTAAACTTTAAAAAAATTCAAAATGATACAATTTAAAACACATTTAATTCATTGTTAAAAAATGTTAGTTTTTCTTTTCTAAATTCAAATGTTTAAAAGTGAAGAGTCATTTGTCTAATTATGTTTTGTTCTTGTCTATTTAAAAAAAAAAATATCAACATATTTCAAATCCTAACATATTATATTATATGAAAAATATCATTTGCTATATATTGAAATTTAGAATCATTTAAAAATTAAAAAATTGCTCAATTAGGGATATAGGTGTTTTTAATTTGGTTGTCTTTATCATTTAACTTTATATATGGAACTGTACATCTTAATCTGCAGTTTGCCTGGTCTGTTAAAATGATTGAAAGCAACATCAATCTGCCTTCCTAGAACAGTATGTTAATTTATTTTTTTCCAGAATAATCAGACACAATTTTGATATTTTAGAATCCAAAGTGAATAAATAAATATAGACCTCTAATATATAAGTACTTTAAAATATAAATACATATCTATGATGACAACATCGATAAACAAAATTGAGAAATTTAATCAATTAAGAAAAACAAAATTGATATTTTTTTTTATGTTTAGGTTGAAGTCTGAAAAAGAGAGACTGGTTTTGGTTTTGATAGCCTGTCGCAGCTTCTTCCAAAATGCCTCTAAAAGCTTGTTTCTTGCTTGCAAATTGTATTCACTTGATAAAACATCTTTAATCGTGACATGACAATAAATCGAGGTTACTAATTTAAGATATCATAACACAATAGTAAATATCCAATCAAGACAAGGGCTAGGCTTCTGGAAAATCACAACCTTATCTCCCAGAATATCCCTGTACCACTTCAGAATATACTAGGAATAAGAAAACATGCTCCAAATCTCAGATGAGTGAAAATAAAGAACCCATTATTTTTTGACGGATAAAAATGTGATTGTAACAAACATTAAACACTTCAACCTCTTCTCCCCAAGTCCTACAAGTAGTGCAGCACACACTAAGAAAATCCTAAAATATCAACACACAAATTCATCCAACACTTTGAAAGCTAACTTTTCCTGAGACTTGCAGATCCACTGTTTAAGTTCAGTAATAAGCCTTTCGAGGATTGTTCTGTAAAAATAAACAATTAAAACATAAAAACGAGGCTTGTTGTCATAGCAAAATATCATGAAAGTGACCATGTAACTGAAACTTCACTAAGAAAAACAAAGGTTCCAAGCAAGCATTATTTACCAGAGGATTGGGCCTGTAACGGTAACCAAGCATCATCCTCTTCTTGTACTGCTCGTATATGTCATCCTCAGAAGTCACCTCCCCAGGCTCCTGAGCACCAACCCCCAAGTTATTCTTCTTAACATTACCTGCCATGATAGGATCCGAAATACCCTTCCTGGATCCGCCCAGACCCTCACCTGGGAATCAATGATTGTCAGAAAAGAATAAGGAACAATATTGTAAATTTAATATAATATTAATAATAATGTAATTTCAATCAACTCTCAAAACACTATGCTACTCAGACAAGACGAATTTGCAGCAGATTCATAGTATTCATATGTTTCACATTGCACGTCAAAGATAACTAAGGTAATATTGGCCTAGATTTTACTTTCTTTCTAAGAAAAAAACTTGGCCACACACTTTCCCGTAAGAAAAAAAATAAATAAAGGAGCTTCAAGAAAAAGCTCCAGGTTGAATGATCAGTCCAGCTTTAAATGCCTCTAGACACAAGTCAATGAAATATAGCAAGAGCTTGAAAATAAGACTGGGAAAAAGCACAAAGCACCTTCTTTCCAACCCATTTTTGACAGGAGCCTGTGGCCTACATTATCAGCCTGAATCTTAGACCTCTCTACACTGTCCTTTGCAGCTTTCTGTGCTGCAGCATCGTTACAGCTAGCCAAGAACTTCTCAAGTTCTTCAGGAGGAATGAAATCACCCATGTGATGGCCTTTTTTGCCTGGTAACGTGTCACCCAAAAAGAAAGGAATCAATAGATTATTCCATTAAAACGAGAAATGCATAAAAATAACAGCTTTAACTAAATGAATATCCTGATCAAGAAAATCCAGTAACAATCAATTTTAACCTTGAAGAGAAGCAGGAGGGGGCATCTCATCTTTTGAATACTTAGGTTGTTTATACTTTTCTTCCCGAGCAGCTTTCTTCATGTAGAACTCCATTAGTGCCAAAGAATCAGCATTTGATGAACCACTGGGCTCTTCTGCAGAAGAAATAGACAAAGGAAACAGCAACAAGAATAGGTTGCACACCAAGTCCATGAGAAGAGCAAAAACAAATAATAGTTAGTACTAGTTCAGATATCTTTAAACACTTTCAGAGGTAAATGAAATGCAATGGAGCAAAATTATGACTTCCTTTGAACACACCTTAAACTTTATCAAATTGACAGAGAAAAGGAGATCAAGAAGGCAGAAACTGTGAAAACAAAAAAACATACACATTAATATGACAATTACCACTAATTCCTACTGGAGATGTTTGAATTGAAGATCCAGAAGCTCTTGGATTGTCAGCACTTTCATATAAAGCAGATGCAGGAATTTGGTAGGATGAATGCTGCTGAGATGATTTTTGATGGCCACTAGTCTGTTTGGAAGATGAAGTGCTCGTACCCCCTGAATAAAACCATCACATGCAAACCAAAATATACAACAAGAGGTAGATGAGAAAGCATATTCCACATATCAGAGATCAAAACTTATTAAATCTGCAGGCCAGTGGATGAACTAAGACATTACTAGGAGACATATCACATATACTGTTACCACTTCAAACATATATCACGTGTAGTTAAAACGCAAATCAATATCAACATGCACACTCCACAAAAAACAATTGCAGTTCTGAGACTTGACAGTTACCAGGTGACATCCATAGAATTTTAAATTATAATCTTTAAGATATCATCTCAAACATAAATATGATCAATCAAATTATCCACATGAGGCAACTACTAAAGCACCTAAAGAACTTGGTTTAAAATCATGAAAATATATTCAAATTCTATAACAATGATCATCAACCAAAACTTTGTATTTAAATGGATGAAAACATTAAATGAACAACACTAGGGTTCACAATTCCTAGACTATAAAAGCAGCCAAAATTATGGAAATATATTGAAACGAAAAACATTGTCAATATAAATTGGTCTAAAAATATTAAAATATATTGAAATACTAACCATTACGAGGCACCTGTGATTCCCTTGACTGCGCAAGAGCCTTTTCTTCTTGAGCAAGCTGATATTCATAGTACTTGTATTCAGCACATCTCTCATCAAATAAAAATCTGCAAGTTAAAACATCCACCACATATAATCATAAATTACAATGGATAAATAAAGGATTAATACACAAGGACTAGATGTTGACTCCATACTTACTTGAAAGGTGTATCCCCAGGATTTTTTTGCCTCGTAACATCCTCAAATTGCCTTCCATTTTTTGCCACAAAACTTGCTAGTTTGTCAGCAACTTTCTTCACTGTAGGATCACTTGGGGAAGGAGGTGCTGCATATCACTTATAAAACTGATTAATACCGAGAGCATGAACAAGGGAATGCAAATTAGTCTTGTAGCAGGCCTGCCAATACACCATTTCTTGATAGGTACTTGGGGAATAAGCTGCATTCATGAGACAAAAATATTCAAGACATTTTCTCCTCTTTGCTGCATGCCACTTTAATGAGCAAAGAAGGTATACACGGAGAGGACCTCTTCAACAATGAAACCGCAGGTAATGTAGAGGGTGACTATTTTCGTGTGAAGAAAAACAGGGGGAAACTGTGTTATTGAACTGTATGCCAAAACTGGCATTTTCTTTCAACTAAAATATTTGCGGGGAATGCTCAGAAATGCTAAAGACTGACCAAACAATGGGTTTAAACCCCCCTCCTTAGTCCTCCATTACTTGCGCTGTGAGACCCAAAGGATGAGTACAAATGAAACGAGCAAGTTCCTATTTCAATGCTGTTACACTTATGTCCCCCTTTCTTCCATTCCCAAGCAAACAGATTAAGGGTCTGTTATTTATGCTTTAAAAATGTACAAAATAGTGATTTTATATTTAATAAAGTTTATGAAGCGCAGTAAATTGTATTTTCTGGTTAAAAATTATATAATCATTTTTTTATTTTAAAACGTATTTATAATTTCATATTTTTTTATGTTACACAAAACAAGCAAACAAATTAAGGGTCTGTAATTATGATTTGAAAAATGGTTTTACAAATGTAAAATGGTGATTTTATCTTTCATAAAGTTTATGAAGTGCAGAAAATTGTATTTTCTTGTTAAAAATTATATAACCATTTTTTATTTTAAAATGTACTTATAATTTCATCTTTTTTTTAAAAAGCTGCACAGAACAAGTTGAAAATAGTATAAAGAAATCAGACTTTGAATTTTTTTTAACAACCTAGAAAAACTTGTTTTTC
>Ga0209700_100266_pt1 | contig 91460 bp, 46 predicted proteins | sample SiratroredBW_FD_187528 | JGI IMG/M metagenome (GOLD analysis project Ga0209700, IMG submission 187528) | Root nodule microbial communities of legume samples collected from California, USA - Siratro red BW (SPAdes) (version 2) | ecosystem: Host-associated > Plants > Roots > Nodule | place: USA...
TCATTCCTACTGCCAGGAGAGTGTTCTATGCTTCTCAGCTTACTGCAAAACCCAGGCTTCTTGAGCCTGTGTACCTGGTTGAAATCCAGGCTCCTGAGCAAGCTCTTGGTGGTATCTACAGTGTTCTTAATCAGAAACGTGGGCATGTGTTTGAGGAATTGCAGAGGCCAGGTACCCCTCTTTACAACATCAAGGCATATCTCCCTGTCATTGAGTCCTTTGGTTTCTCAAGTACTTTGAGGGCTGTAACATCAGGGCAAGCTTTCCCACAGTCTGTCTTTGATCACTGGGACATGATGTACTCTGACCCATTTGAAGTTGGATCGCAAGCTTCACAGCTTGTAGCGGACATTCGCAAGAGGAAGGGCTTGAAGGAACAGATGACTCCTCTCTCTGAGTATGAAGACAAGCTTTAAATGTTTGAAAACTATTTATTTTGAACTTGTTAGCTGAATTTAATTTTCAAAACTGTTATCTTAGTTTTAAATTTTTGACGAGCTTGGTTTGTGGTTTTGTCAATGACTTGTTGTACTCTCGTTATTTGACTAGCGTCGATGTATTGTTGCTGCTCCATAGGATTTTGTATTGATATTGATTCAAACTATTTGTTCGAATTTTGCTTGAAAGATACTATTTCAATATTTGTGGTGCAACATATGAAGATGATCTATTAGGTGATATTGAGGTATACCCTGAGAAGGTGACAACTGCTTTGTCTGCTGGTTTGCATGGATGGAGTTTTACCCTTACCAACTTTGCCAAGATGTATGCTTCCATGTTTGGAATTGACGAGGCAAAGACGATGAGTAGGCTTTGGGGTGCCAATTTGTTTGATTCTGCAACCAGAAAGTAGACCGACAAACACACTGTGGCTTCTACTTGAAAGCATGGCTTTGGTATGTTATGTTATGAACCGATCAAACATATTAATGAGCTTTGCATGAAGGGTCAGAGGGATGAGCTGTGGCCTAAATTGCAAAAGCTTGGGGTAAACTTGAAGTCAGAGGAACAGGATTTGATGAAACGTGTTATTCATAGTTCGCTCCCGGCCAGTAGTACCCTTCTCGAGATTATGATAGATAGAGGCTCACGACTTTTTAAAGACTAAGCGAATTCAAATATTAAAAGTTTTTTAAATTAATAAAATAATTAAAATTACGATATTTTTATCTAAAATTTATTTTTTTGAATTTTTTTATATAAAATTATTTATTAAATTATCATAATTAATTTTATTTAAAATATTTTTTTAATAGATAATAAAGTTAATTTGTTTAATTTTTTTTATTATTGATCTTAAATAAGATTTTATTAATTTAAATTTTAAAAAATTTCTTTCACTAATTATCTGATATTAAAACTGTTAATATTATTTTATATATTATATATGTATTTAGAAAAAAAGTTATTCTTTTTATATAATTAAGAATTCAATTAATTTATTATTTTTTGATTCTATAATTTTCTTTAAAATATTTAATTTTATAAATAAATCTAAGTTATAAAAATCCAACAAATTATCACATTTCAAATATTTTTCAAGATTTAAGCATTTTTCTTTTAAAAATACACAACTCAATGACTTTAATTTTTTCATATTAAATAAAAAATCAAAAATATTTTTATATATTTTAAATTATTTTGTTTAAATCTATATTGGAGTGTGGTAATTGCTTTATCTACAATATATAGAAAATAATAAATTCTTATTGACTCTTGAGGTAATTTCATAACTTCATTCTCAATATTTTTATCAAATCATTTTTTTTTATCATGGATTCGTTTGAAACGAAACTTAAGTTCTATATTTATTTTAAAAGCAATTTATTTAGCAGAAATAAATGTATTTTCAAATCCATTTTCTCTACTTACCCAGTTAACTGAAAATAATATAATATACCAAATAGTCATGCCTAACAAAAATTCATATCTTCTAGTTGACATATTTGTATGTTTTATATAAAATTAAAATTATAATATATATATAACATTAAATATAACTTATAAGTATATAAAATGAGACTAAGTTAAAAAGATAAAATCTGATTGTCAAGACAATGAACTAGATCGTAGTGTCTTGTCTTGAAGTCTCAAAAAGTCTCCTACTATATTTCGATCCTGTTTTTTGGTAAGTCTTTAAATTTAATTTATAAATAATTTATAAATTCTAAATTTTTAATGTTCTTTCTTGAATCGAACAAATTATTTTAAATTAATTAAACAATAATGAAAAATAAAAAAAATTGAAATTAATTCATCAATTTAATATTATTTTTACTTGGTATCGGTATACTCAAAATAAGCAAAAGTGAATACAAACTCTAATTTTTCAATCTACTGCTTTAAATTTGAAATAATATTATAAAAGAACTAGTGAAAGAGATAGAGAAAGAAAGGAGGAGATGAGTGAAAAAGGAAATAATATAAGTGGCTGACTCAAAGAATAAAAGAAAAGATAAAGAAAAGAGAGAAGTGGAAGACAATATTATTAATTTATTATAAAAAAATTTCAAAAATTTTTTATTAAATAATATTGTATTGTGGGAATATAAATTTAAAGTATTAAATAATATTTACAGTATCAATATAAATTTAAAGTCATTAAAGAATATTTATAATACTAAATTACTTAATATATTTTAAATTTTTAATTAAAAATTATTTTTAATATAATTTTAAAATTAAATATATATTTTTTAATTTTATAATAATATATTAGTATTAATTTTTTGAGGCCTTAGTATTAAATTATTTTGAGGTCTTTGAGACCTTGAGGCCTAAAGCGGGTTGCTTTACCTGTTTGGGCCTTGAGTCAGCCCTTATGCCTCTACTAGATCCCTTATGCCTGTACTATATCCTAAGGGTGTGTTTGGATTGGGGAGTGAATTTGAGGGAGTTGATTTAAGATGATTTGAGATAAAAGTCTATGAAAAGTTTTATTCTTTGAATTAAGAGGGAAAAATGGTAAGATTTGAGTGAAAAATTTATAAAAGTTTGTGAATAATGTAATAGATATAATAGTATTTTTAATATAATACATTATAAATTTATTCTTAAAATTAAAAATAAATTTTAGTTAATTTATTTAATGTAATTACTAATATTTTAAAAAAATTATGAAAATATTAAATTAATAATTTTTTAAAATACATTTAATATATTAATTTATTAATTAAAAATATTAATATTTCAAAATATAAAATTAAATTTTTAAATAATTTTAATAATAAATTTAAATTTAATTATTATTTCATATTAAAAAAGTTATCATCATATAATTTATTTTTATTTTAAATATTTATATTTTTTAATTAAATTACAACTATATTTATATTATTATTAGTTATTTTACTAATAATATTATATAACATTTTTGTTATAAAAATTTATGAAATATTTATTTTTTTATTTTTAAATATAATTTATTGTTATATTATGTAATAAATTAATATATATAAGAATATGATAAAGACTTTCTTCGCAAATCCGCTTACTTTTTCGAAGAAAGAATACGACGAAAGTTTTATTTAAATATCGTGTTTTACTAATATTTTAATTCTCGATTTTTACACTTTCATCATAAATCGTTGGGAGATAACTTTCCCCCAAATCGGTCGCGGGGAACAAACACAATCTAAAAGACCTCTCATGCTCTATGTCTCAAACATGATTCCTATATATTTGATAGTGGTAGGTTTTATGCTTTTGACTGAGTCTTCTCAGGTAAGGTTTCAACTAGTTTAAAAGTTAGAATCATGGTACCAAACTATGTCCATGAGATCAAAAATTCGCAAAAATACTAAAATGATACAATTTCTTTCGTTATTTATCAAACTCATGTAATTTCTTTTATAGGATAAATCGTGTCAAGAAAGTATAATTTTACACATTAAAATCATATATAGCAATAGGGAGATTTCTTAAATGATTCATTAAGAGCGATTTAATTAAAATAATATGTTGGTGATACGATTTTAAATAAAAATTGTGTGACAAGGATACGAGAACAATAGAACCACTGAAATCAGCCCAAGTTGGAACACTTTTGGTCAGAATAAAAAGCCTTAAAGTCGTACCAAGGGAGTATAACTTCTACTGAAAACGGATCAACCAAAGTTGTGCCAATACCCAACTTTAATGGAAAAAACTGAGCTGAAATCGCGAACGTGACACGATTTCAAATTCTAGTACTTTTGCCCCAATAAAATTTTAAAAACAAAGATATTATATTAATTGAGTTTAAGAATTATAATATTCAGAAATTAATTAATTAACTTTTTTACATATTAATTTTATATAATTTAATAGTTTGTCAAATGTGTAAAAGCTGTTGTCATATATTTAAAATAAAACATTGTTTTGAACGCTATTTTATTATAAAATGATAATAAAGTATTTAAAATTTGAAATAAAGGTACTAAAATGTGTATAGAGAAAACTTTAGGTGATAAATCTTTGAATAAAAAATAGTTAAATAATAAAACATGCAGCTAATGAAAAAAAATTGATTTTGATATAAAATGTGTATATTAATTTTATATTTGGAATTAAGAAATTATAACGTGATTACCAATTAATTTGTTGAGTTTATTTCATTCAACCACAAGTGAAACAATTAATTAATATGAAATGCTAAATGTAAATTAATAAGCTTTTTAAAGTGAGATAAATTGAAATTAAACGAAATAAATAATTCATATTTATATAAAAATATAATTTTTTATTATATAAAAGAAAAAAAAGTCTATTTATGTGATGATGTGTTACATGGTGATTTTCTTCCTTGCCTTTTAGGTTACCGTGATTTAGATTCACTTAGAAGAGGTAATTGTGATGGACTATCTTGAGATGGATTATCAAACTCTTTTAAAGACATCAATTTATTTTTTATGTATTGGAGAAGTAAAAGAGGTTTTAAATACATGAGTGAAATTAATTTTTAAAATTCAATGCAAAATTTGGTTGAGGATGAATTGCAAAATTGATACATTAATAATCAAACCAAACAAAAAAAAAACAAACAGTTAAAGAGTTTAACAAACATTTTGTTTTAGACGAATTCTTCCTCCACCTTCATATCGTCTTCCTGCACCTCCATACTGCATTTGAAATTACTAACATGTCCTTAGTATAAAACTAAAAAGATAGCATTGCCCTTCCTCCCTTCACCCTTAGTGGCATGTGTGTCGAGAAACAGTATATGAGACTTTGTGAACCGGACCCTTCCATCTGGTTTTACAATACCAAAAATTTGTAAACCGGATGGGCAATGGGTGGCCGCATTCGATATACAATTTAGCAAACCAGATGAGTGTTATCCGGTTTACAAATTTTTTTGATATTGTAAACCGGATGAGGTGTTACCCTGTTTAATTTTTTTTAAAAGTAAATCGGATGAGGTGCCATCCGATTTACATTTTATTTTGAAATGTAAACTGAATGACACATCATCCGGTTTACATTTTTTTTTTAAAAAAATAAACCGAATGAGGTGCCATCCTGTTTATATTTTATTTTGAAATGTAAACCGGATGGTACCTCATCCGATTTATATATTTTTTTTAAAAAAATGTAAACTGGATGATGTCTGCCCACTACCATCCGGTTTGCAAATCTTTTTAAAATGTAAACCAGACAGGGTGGCGTCTGGTTTACAAATTATAAATCGGATTCCACTCCCAAATTTCTCATCCAGATTGTAATTTGTATACCAGACGTCATCTCGTCCAGTTTACATTAATTTTTTAAAACCGGACGCCACCTTGTCTGGTTTACATTTTCTAAAATACATGCTCTTTTTCGTCATTTTAATAAAGACATTTTTGAAATTTAATATTCTATAGAGGTGCAGGACGAGATCATGGAGGTACACGAAGAATTTGTCTCTGTTATAATAATGCAAAATGAAGAGTGTAAGAAAAGTGAGTCAGGTCCAATAAACAAAATAAAAAAAAACCACACAGAAATAAAAGCATGAAAAAAGGGCTTGGTCCAAACACAACAAAAAAGTATGAAAAAAAATGGATGTGTAGATAAAAATAAATAAACAGGGTATTTAAAAGATAATGAGCCTAGCCCAATAAAATATGAAAAAAAGGTAAGTGTAGTTAGTAAAATGATCTACCAAAAAGAAAATACAAAATATATAGACTTAGGCCAAAACCCAATAGTGATGACAAAAAATGTTGGTAAAGAAAATGTATGATGCAAATAGTAAAAATTATTTTTTATTATTTTAACTGGACAAAATTAGGTGTTGACAAATTTTTTTTCCTTAATTAGAGTTTTGGTTAACTTGTTTAGTCTTAATCAATTTCTTGTACGCTTAGTCAAGAGATAAATATACATCTTATTGAGTAGACTGAATATATTATTAGACGCTTGTTTTGTTGACAAGATTTTGTTTTGATTGATGCTTGTTTGATTGAGTTCAATTATGTGAAGAGAATTGAAGGATAATAATTTTAAGAAAATTAAGAAAGAAATTGTTGTGAAAGAATTTGATAATCAATCTAATTTCTTTATTATTTTTAAATCATCTATTTTAATTTTCTGCATAGCAATTCTCAAAACTCTCTTATTTTTCTTTATTGTTATTACTAACTTTTCTTGCTGCATATAAGTTGTGAACATTTTACTATTGGATTTGTTGAGAGACGAAGGTTAATCTTTTTCTATCTATACTATTATCTCTTTGGTGTTAGATGTATTAGACAGTCTAACAATATATTAGGCAATCAATATTGAAATTTTTTTAATTTATTCTTAAAGAGGCTGCGATCACATAATAACCTAATATTATTGAATATTGAGAGGAAAAAAAAATTAAAGAGAAGAGATTGAATTCACAAGTCTGAACTAATACAAAGAGGCTAGCCTTCTCTTTATATAGCAAGCTAACTCTCACCCCACAACCCTCAACTAACCAGCCTACTCACTTGGACTAACGACTTACAAATTGCCTAACATAGCCCTCCTCTTGAAAGAATCCTTGTCCTCAAGGATGAAGGCTGGAAACTTCTTCTCCATGTCATAATACTAGGACTTTAGTCACAGGCATACCTTTTCTTCGTATAGTCATGCGATCTAGGATTAACTTAGGTTCTCTTTCTCTGATAAGGGAGGTCAGTTGTAGTAACCATGCTGTCGACATGTTTCTTAAATTGAGAGACATGGAATACATTGTGAATTTTGCTGAGGGGGAAGATCCAGTTTATATGCCCCCAATACGTTTAGTCACCTTGTAAGGTTCAAAATACTCAGGGCTTAGCTTACAAGATAGGCTACCAAAACCTACCTATACGGATGTAGCTTCACATACACGAAATCTCCAATCATAAACTCCCCGTCACTTCTGTGTTTTTCTGCTACTTGCTTCATCCTTTCGTTTGCTCTTCTCTTAATTAGTTTCACGATTTCTTCTCTCTTTGTCAAACTTTTGTACCAGTTCCACCTTCAATTCTCCTGGAAGATAAGGAAGATTGATTTGTGCCTGCTGACCAACTTCCACTTGTACCACTTATGAGAAGTGTCGTTACAAATACACCTCGGATTTGTTTTCAAGCAACAATTCACCACCTAAGTTTGACTATCTGTTTGGTGATGGTAACTTGATGAGAGCTGGACGTGAACCCCTTAGGGGTGCAGGAAGCAATTGCCCTAAAATATTGTCAGAAGACTTTGGTTGGGACAAGTATCTGGCCAAGAAAATATGGTGTTTTGGCCCTGAGGGTAAAGGACCCAACATGGTGTTAGATACTCGCAAGGGCGTACAGTACCTCAGTGAATCAAAGATTCAATTGTTGCTGGGTTTTAGCTAGCATAAAAAAGAAGTCGAATGGCTGATGAGAACATGCGAGGGGTCTGCTTCGACATTTGTGATGTGGTTCTTCATGCCGATGCAATTCACAGAGGAGGCGACCAGATCATTCCAACAGCTAGAAGGGTCTTCTATGCAGCCACATTGACAGCAAAACCGAGACTTCTCGAGCCTGTGTATCTGGTGGAAATACAGGCACCTGAACAGGTTCGTAGCGGTATATACAGTGTTCTTAACTAAAAAAGAGGGCACGTGTTTGAGGTAATCCAGAGGCTTGGCACCCCACTTAAAATGTGAAGGCATATTTGCCTTTTATTGAGTCATTTAAATCCAATGAAACTAAGGGCTCAAACCAGGGGTCAGGCTTTCCCCCATTGGGATATGGTGTCATCTGATCCACTTGAACCTGGCACGCCTGCTGCTGCTCGTGTTGCAGAGATAAGAAGGAAGAAAGGCTTGAAGGAACAAATTACACCTCTCTCCGAGTTCGAAGACAGGCTTTGATGTGTCAATAAGTTCTCTTAGAAATATATTGCAATTTCTTTTCATTTTCCTAGTTTTTGTTCATATTTCTCAATCTTAACGTAACATGATATGCATTGTAGATTTTCAATTTTAATGTTGCATGCTACACTGCAAATGGTCATTCTTTCTCTCTTTCTTTATTATTATAACTTCAGATTTTAAGTTTCAATTTCACATGTTAGCTTCCCCTTTGTAAATTAGATTTTGGGATGGTTGTCCTAAGCTTGTATAACTAGCATGCTACGAAGACGGAACTCAAGTTCACCACAAAAATCTTATCTAGAAGCTTTAGTATAATAACCTCGCTTTTTCATGGAAACATATGGATGTTCAAAGGAAATGAAATCCTAAATCACAGAGCCAATTTTTACAGAGAACACCTATTTGAAACTTCGTACACAGAAAGTCAACAACAGACATATGTTGGAAACCTGATGCATAGCTATTCTGTACACGGTGTGACTCTGACTTGGAAATTGTCAAAAAAACTCCATGAAATCTGCATGTAATCAATAGATTCAAATCGCAGCAGACAACTCTCTTTGTATTAAGCAACAGCTTGGTCCATTTTGCTGTTAGAGAAGTTAAAGATGTCTCCTAAGAATCAACAGTGTCAAAATCTTGATAAAACCTGCAAATTCATATGCTCATATTTTAAAAGTTCACAAGAGTAGGTCCAATTGATAACCGCATTTATCAAGACATGTAGAAAAAATATTGTATCTTCCCCAAATTGATTACAGCTGCACACTATTCCGGGTCTAAAGTTTAGGAGATAATCTGCTATTTAAAAAAAGGTAACTAAACAACTACAGATTTGAAATCTCCAAAATAATGAAACAAATATCTACTGGTAGTTGTGCATAGAAAACGGAATCTGAAGATTCTGTCAATTCCACTAAATCGGTAATTGAACACTAAGATCCAAATAGTAAACTACCACGAGCGTGGATGACCTGATAATGACAAAGCGCATAGAGTAGGAGAATGAACTTGCCTCAGTTATCAATGGTTTTGCATGTTCTTCCCATTCAGTGGCCCACCTCGCTGAAGAACCAGTTTCTAGTGCACCATATTTGAGGACCTTCAAAGCATCACAGTCATCAGGAAATCCCTTGAAGAGAAGCTGTGTAGATTCAGGGAACCAAATTAGTATGCTCAAGATTAGATATTTAGACTGTATACGTTATAAAACAAAATTTTGTAACTGACAACAATCTAAAATCTATAAGACATTGAAATAAGGAAGTTGAAGCTTGTAATCATTAACAGACATACCAGAAGTTCATCAGCTAGCTCTGATGAAGAAGAGAAGAGAAGACCATTTTTGTCAACTCTAACTAGTTCTTTAATGCTTCAAGGCGAAAACTTTGACTCAAATGAAAAGAACAATTTTTTTGAATTTCAGAAGAAGTCACAAACAATTTTTCAAGGGAGTATTTTGCTTACCAAGAGTACGAAACAGCACAAACAGGCAGTCCACAGCCAAACATATCCACAACCTGGTACAGTTAAAGAATAAAAATTAGAAGTAAACTGAATATTTAATAAGATTCAATAGTTGTTTTTTGTAAACCTTTCAAAATGCTTAGGTTTAGGTATGAAAATATCCAATTACCTATAAAGAGTACTAGACATTATTAAGAGGAAGAGCTTTAATATCCCACGTAAAGAGCCATTAGAGATTCAAAGCAAGATCCAACTCGAACCTATCTCATGGAGCAGAATTAACTGCAAATGGTAAGTTCAAACACAAGAGTTTGGTCGAATGGTAAGTTGGTGGTGTTTGATGGTTTTCTTCGAGAGTTTCTTTGGTGTTTTTGGTGAGGGTAACTAGTAGGTGATGTTGGCCGAGTCGTGTTTATGCTTTTGGGGTGGATAGCTTTAGGATATGTATGGAAAGTTTAGAAGGGTAGAAGCTCGTCAATATTACACAATAGATGCGAGAAATAGAATGGAATAGAAGACAATGGATGAAGATGCTCATGGAGAAAATGAAAATGCAAGGAGTAAGGAAGGGTGGTGAATTCCTTATCAAGTGTACGCCCCCTAGAGGGTGGCTATGACCTGTGGAGGCTCTCTTGAGACTCTTCTTGAAGCTCGAAGAAGACAAGAGGGGCGAAGGCTACTTGGAAAAGCTCAACACTCCACTCACATTCAAACTTCAGTCACAAGCTTTCAAGCTAAAGTGTTTCTATTTCTCAAATTTGGGATTTACACAACAGAGTGGTGGTCTTTTATAGCACCGTCGTGCAACGCAAGCCCTAAAAGAGTGTGGGACTTCTCCTACCAAATAGTCTCCTTAGGATTTCCTTATTCCCCCCTAAATTAGGCTTATTCTAACCTATGCCTCTTTTCAATATTTTCAATATTTTTTTGTCAAGTGGGAGGCTTTCTTCTATGTTTCTTACAATTTTGTATTCTTTAATTGTCTTCTTGAGATGTCTTCTCCAATGTTTCTGTCATATGGAAGACTTTCTTCTATGTTTATTACATTTTTGTATTCTTTAACCTGTCTTCTTGAGATGTCTTCCCCAATTTCATCTTTGATTGAAGACTTCATTTTCTAGTTCTCATAAAAAAACCCATTTAATGAACATTATATTTATCATAGTTTGATGCCCTAGAAGCTTATGAGCTCAATGTCTTAAATGATTCAAACAGCATATTATTCACAGGGAGGATTTCAGTATAACCATGAAAAGGCATTTGCTTTGTGCACCGACATATAATAATGGATACCTTCATTGGAAGGTCTAACCCTGATGATGAAGTATGCAGACAAACACCTAGATCAGCTGATCCTGAAATTACCAAAAACTGTTAAATGAAGAATTTCACCACAGTACGAGATCATTTTTAAAGCAAGGAACACAATACCTAGTAGTAATGGATAATCATCAGCTGACAGCCACATGGTACGAAATGCCACACGTTTAAGTTTTAATCTCTTTATTTTTGCTTCATACTTCTCTTTTTCTGGACCTTTGCCTTTATCAATGAAGATCCCACATCAGAAAATTGCATGATTTCTAATATTTCAGAATGAAAAAGCAATAATTATACCAGTTATGATGAATAACAATCTGGGATATAAACATTGTTTTCCATCAGATATTTCTTTCCACATGACCTCCTCATCTACTGAATCATCTTCACCTAATATGGCAGCAACACGTCTATCATACATTACAGCAGCTTCCAAGAGAATGCCAAAATCTTCATCAGGTGTCCTGAAAATGGCACAAGTCAGAGAAATAAGCACTCAAGTTTGGCTAAGTAGCCCATGAATACAAGTCAAGACAACGGAGGTTTTCTATGGCTTTATATTTTTTACGTTTTGCTTCATTTTCCTGGCTGAAGGTCCATCTAACAAACTTCATAACATACAGGAAAAAAAAAAGTGCTATTTTAAAAGGATAAAAAGGTGTCTCGTACACAGTTTTTCACAAAAGAAAAAACAAAAACTCCTGAACATCAGAACATGCAAACAAGCTATTTTCATGTTAGAAAAGGAGGCAATTCATACTACGATAAACTTACCAGCTCGTACTGCTTACAACAAGTGCTGGTCGATTTGGCTTCAGATATATGCTTGAACCAACCTCAGTTGTAAACAGAGTCTCGTTTTGGCAACGGCTAGCAATCAAGGAATTTCCTGTAAGAAGCAAGCATATAAACAAAAAAAGTGCTAACGACTAAGATTGATATATACCTAGATTATAAAAGCTATCTTACCATTACTGACACAATCTTTGACACTGAGAGGCTGAAACAAGTCCTCATTTAATCTGCAAAACAACTGTAGATTCTCTATATTATATATGAAAATCTCTAAGGATGCTTGATAAATAATAATAACCAGAGTTACCTTATGTCTCTCCTCCAATGAAGCTGGATGAAAGATGTCAGGAGGCTGATCATACAAAACTGTAGCACTATAAAATTAAGAATTAAGATATAGACATCAAATTTCTCCACAGATCAGACCAACAATTATGTTAAACAATATATTTTTACTTTGAGTTGACTCTCTTACTTTATTCCCCAGTTTTGAGCCAATTCATGCTGCATTGCTTTTGTTACACAAAGAGAAGCATCTGCCATTTTTCCATAATGCTTCTCAAACCTAATTGGAGCCAAGAAAATAATCATATAGCAGCAACCTTGAGAAAGCAAAGCCATAGCACCAATAAAAAGTCCTCATGTATAATTAAAAGAAATGCTAAACTAGTACCATTTATATAAGGAGACAAAATGACTATTTCTTCCCAATGACAGCGCAAGTAGAGTATAACCAAAATTATGCCAATCTATAACAAAAGACGAATTTCTCAACCAGCTAGCCCATTTTACAGCCACAAGAGTAGGAACAGAAGGAGGATTCTGCACAAACAAAGGTGTGAGATAAATGATGCATAAAACTACAAAATCAAACTTGCCTCCATTTCTGGTCATTTTGCTTTGTTTATCAATGAATCATTACACAGTTAATAAAGTATCCTTCGAAGTGTTGAGTTCCCGACATCATATAAGAAAGAGGCGTAGTGAAGTTCGGCACATCAGAATTTCTCTAGTAGTCCACACTGACCTATAACACAAACTACTTGGCAAAGATAGTTTTATTATTTATTTGGCTATAAGGATGCTTCTCAAACAAAGACTAAGATCTAAAACAAAAATCAAATTTTCAGTTACAAGTTTTCCAGCATTATGCCTAAAGAACAAGGAGCATTGAATCTATCAAGGAAGCCCAAAAAGTAAGCTTAAATACCAAGGTCGAAAAATAGGAAGAAAACTTAAAGGCTAACCTGGACAATAAAAACATCAGGAGATGGTATTTTTACACAAAGGAACCAAAGCAGCATGAGAAATTGAACCAACGGCTTCAACAAAAGCATTATGGGCTGAAGTATCTTTGGTAAGCGATGACTGGCTGTAAACCACTGCTTCTGAAAATTTGATGAAGTTCCACTCTAGATCAAATTTAGTAAAATACGAGGATAACATGCCTAGAAAAGATTAGCATTGATACCATTGTGTGAAAATGAATAGATGGGTTGGCAAGAAGTGCAGTATGGGGCTCTGAACCTGTTAGAAATCGTTATTAAACAAGGAAATTTACCCATTCTACACTAGAAATTTAGCACCTAACTCCATGATTTACTGTACTGATAAAACTCAACTCTAATGATTCATTATAAAAAGCTTGAAATTATAAACAATACCTCCATATGCAACCACATCAACCTCCAGGGAAGCCTGCAATGCCATATAGAAAAGGCAGTAAATCAATGAACAGCTAAAATAAATAAAGAAAATGTTTTGAAAGTTTAAACATTTTAAGTAACTCATGAATCATGACTAAATAGTGTGAATATATACCTAATCCTCATTCCTAGATGTGAAAGAAAGATTATGATTATATACTGTGTAGATTTAACAATATCAGCACTACATGGTCTCCGATCCAAACTTGAAATCAGAAGAATTATTCAGAAGGCCCAACTACTGCTACTTTTGCCATGATCTAGGTTCTGGCAAACTTACAACTAACTGAAAAATACTTACATGAATTCGGAAACAAAACAAAACAAAAAAGAATTGAAAAAAATAGATAATCAAATCAAATTCAACTAAATTCAATTACTACACGAAATTGAAAAAATGGGAAAACAAGAAAAACCTGATTGGCGAGTGAAAGAGCGTGATACTGCATTCGAGGGCTCCGTCCAATGTCGCCCAAAACCACCACGCATGCTCTCCCTCTTCTTCCTCCCTTCTTTTCTTTGCTTTTCCCTACCATTTTCAATTTTCAGACCGAATATCAAAACCCAAGGAAACGATTAAGCCAAAACCCTAATCCAAAATCTAATTCTCTCGCAAAATATGTAAGAGAAAATCAAAATCTACCAAATCTTACCTGCCATTTCCCGTGTCAATGGAAAATCAAAATCCCGTCGTTCGGGGTAGTGACTCAGTCAAAAAGAATTTTGGAGAATGACGAACATTCGGGTCATAAAACCGACCCTTTAAGCGTTGGTGAGATCCGAATCAAATTCGGGTCCACTTAGTGGTAAATTTGTAATTTTCATAACTTTCGTGGTCTATTGGGAAAAGGGGTTGCTTGTTTGCTTCAATTGGAGTGAGTTGGGGAACTGAATTTGAAGAAGATGGAACGCAGGCAGAACCAAACTCCGCAAGGTTTGAAATTAACCAATAAAAGTTTTGATTTTTCATCAATTTAAATTGGTTTGGAGTTACCATGGTTCTGTGTGGAAATTTGCAGGCCAAATAGCTAGGGTTTTGGTTGAATTTTTGGAGGTGGCTATTACCTCTGTTGTTTTTCTCAAAGGGTTTTATCCTTCTGGTTAGTTGGTTATTGCATACACTCTTTCCCTTTGGTTTGTGGCAAGAAGAGAAAAAAAAATGATTGATAGTAAAATGCACTTTAATTCCTTTTTGTAGTTATTTGCAACTAAATTGATTGCAATTAGTTTTCATTATTTGAGTTTTGGGCGTGGAAAAGGTGCCTTCGAACGGAGAAGGTATATGAATGTGGTGGTTCAAAGGGCTCGCCATCCTCAGCTTAGATATTACATACATGCTACTGTTGCTGGGCTTCTACCCTTTGTACAAAAGGTTGGTCTTGTTTGGCAATTGCAATTTTTTTTTTCTTCTTTTTTGCACTCAACCTTGTATTCTATTGGTAGTAGTTTTTTGCTGGCATTGGATTTGAATGATCAAACATTGGTTGCTAGCCATGGCATGTTTGATTCATAAATAACCTAAATGAGTGTATCTTTTGCATGTTGTCTGGAGATGGCAATGCAATATTGCTTCTTTATATTAAAAAATAAAGTTCATTAATAGAGTTAGAGGTTTAAGACCATAAATTATAAATTAATTGCTTCTGAGTTATCTGGTGGTTCAGACTTTGTGCTTCTCTCACCCCCACGTAGCAATGTAATATGTGATAATGTTGCGTGCTACTAGTTACAACATACACTTAATTTAGCTCCTTGGAATTAATGCTTTTTACTTATAATGCTTATTTATAAAAGAATCAATTGTAGGTTGTGATATTTTCATGTTTCTTTTGTCATCAATTTCTCCGCTTCTATAAGACTGCATAGGTGATATGCAGCATTTTCCTTTAAATTTAGGCAGGTTAAATGTTCTGGTGTTATAAGCACTTAGTGAAATTTAACTTTTCAGATTAGCTAGTGATTAGGTGGTAGTGGTAAGTTAGCTTCTAGTTACCTCCTAATTAGTTTTTCTCCATTGATTGATGACATTCAAGGTATAAATATGACCACAAATATGCAGCTCGTGTACACAATAATGACAATATCAACACACTTTGTACCAAATATTTTTGAAAAGACTATTATTTATTTTCAGCAGGAATCATTAAATAATTACTTGTGATTTCTCTGAGAGGGATGTGCTGTTATGGACCTTCGATAAAGAAAAAGAAACAAGACCAAAACACATGGGTAATTCCTTGAAAACTAATTACTCCCAAATCCATTGTACAACCAAACGTTTACAAAGGATAAACTTCCTCTAACACGGGACACTTCCTGTCAATAAAAAAATCCTCTTATTTAATTCCTTATGATAACAGTATATATAGACTTTACAAAAAGTCTAACTACTTTGAATTTCTTTCTATAGTATATTTTCAAAATCCTCTCCTTTCCACCATAATTTCCGTTTTTTGTATCCCCCATATGATAGAAACTACTGCGATTTTCATTTCCTTCCCCTGAGGTGAGGAGTCACCACAATTTTTGCCAAGGGTGGGTCACCTGTAATTCTAATTGAACATCCTTGGTTGCAAAAATTCATGGTCAAAGTTCTCCAATTCACCTTGACATCTCCCAAGGTTGCCAACCTTGTTACTCCCAATATCAAATCTACGCTCAAACAGAAAGAATGTCTCCTTGATCAAGTATTCATCCTACTGCACTTCCAAATCCTTACAACAACCTTGTGTTTACTTTCGGCGCCCATCTCCCAATCTTACGTTGTAAGGTGGAGTTGTTTCCACTTGTAAACAGAGTAAATGCACCAACTCTGAAGAGATGAAGTTGTGGCTCGACCCGCTGTCAATCAAGATCAAAATAGATCTTCTGTTCACTTTTCCCTGCATTTTCATGGTGTTTGATTGGGTGATACCACTGACTGAAAAAATGGACAAGTCCATATGATGACAATCTTGATCAAGGCCCTCGTTACGATTTTTCTCCTAATCCTCCCCAACTTCATTCAATCCATGATCCATCCCATCACTTGATTCCTCATCCTCAGCTAAGGTTATAACTCTTAATTTTTTCTCTGGAAAATGGTGTTCAGGACTATAGGCCCTTCCACAATGAAAGTATCTTACGTGTTCTCTCTTTCTAACATTTTCAGGATAAGGTAAATTTCAAGTTCCTTGGTTCCTCTTTCCCAAACTTTCACCTCCTCCCATTCTTGATTATTATATGTTGTTGGTGTCCTCATCCTCGTCATATTGTCTATGCCATTTGACACTTGAGTGTTGTTGGTGGTCTTGAAAGTTTTCGTTCATGAAATCACCCCAACGCCCCCTTGATACCAAAAATTAGGTCTATTATTTTGGACGAAAGTCCCTCCAGTGTCTCACAATTCGTGCATAGTCTCCTCCATGTCTTGAGGAATTTCCATAGCTCTAGTTAGGTCCTTTGAGTCATGTGGTCGAATCTGATTTTGAATGTTCGACTGTAATCCCACAAAAAAATACCCCAGCAAGTTGGCCTTCCGATGTTTGAGTAACTTGTGACACCAATAATTCGAATTCTTGTATGTAATCTTCTATCATTTCATGCTTCCGTATTGCTGCTAATTTTCTGTATACGATGCTTCGTTCCTGGCCTCCAAATCTTCTACTCAGAGCAGTTGTGAACTCCTCCAAGGTGGGTTCTTGGTTTTTTGGCATCAAAATTTAAACCAATGATTGACATTCTGTTAGGCACCCCCTCACTAACACGAGTATAACTCGTGAACACAGAAAACAAGTAGGCAAAAAGAATAGAAAAGAATGTTATTTTGCGTTGAACACAAGAAGTAAACTATCTCAATAAAGTAAACTTTCCTTTCTCACAGGAGAAGTCCTGTCAACTTTACCACACAAATCACCTAAAAACTTCCACATCGCTAAATTTGGTCTTATATGTAGACCAAACCCCACGGGATCCTATACAAAACAAACAAAACCTCACTAACAACATTAACGGTTTTTCTATTATTTAATTTCCTCCTAACATAAGCCTTCCATATTTTTGTATTTTGAGTTGGTCTAACAATACTCTCCTCCTTTTCAACCACCTTTTCCTCAAGGTGAAAATCTAGAAATTGATCCTTTATGGTTAACACGTCTTCCCATGTAGCTGCTTTCTCACTCTCTTCTTCCCACTGAACCAAAAGCCTTGGAAATCTGGTGGTAGAGAGGACTGTACTTGATGAACCCCTACTGCCTTTTGAGCTAGGACACATGGAACACCAAATGTATATGCTTATTTTCAGTTAGCTATAAGCTATAAGCAACTAAATTCGCCTTAGCTAACACCCGAAATGGACCATAATATCTTGCAGACAATTTAGGATGTAATCTTGATGGCATAGATAGCTGCTTATGCGGTCTAATCTTCAAATACACCTGATTGCCAACTTCGATTTGTGAGGGTCTTCTTGGCAGATTTCTTTATAACTATACTTGTAATTGCTTTGTTTCAGCATGCTGATTTTTTTTACCTCACCTTATGTTTACTAGGGGATGGTGGAGAGGGTAGCTGTTATTTTCTTCAATGCTGACAATGTTCCATTGGAGAAATTTGTATTCAAGCTTGCAATGAACCAAGCTTATGATTCAGAGGTGGAAGAGGTTGATCTTGAGTTCTCTCTCAGATCATTTTTGATAAAACTGTCAAACTCAGAATCTCTTTCTAAAGGGCTTCCTCCTGGTAAATGCGACTGTACTTATGTTTGCTGCAAAGATTTCTGTTTTTACTTCTCCTTGATTTCCCTTTGGCTTAATGGCACATTTGGTCTTGCTACTAGGATAACTTCTGTAACTATCAACTCCCTTAATTAAGAAAAGCAGGTATCTTTATTGCTCTAACTCTAATCCAATTAATAACAGAAGTTAGTGACGTGGCTAATAATTTACTTATCTAACAACATTATTTAACCAAACTGACCCTATAATGTATTTATATTGATTTATCGAGTAATTTAAATAGATTGAAGTTATTAATGTGTCCATTAAGATGCAAACTCAATAAAGCGTCATCTAAGTATGTAAAATGTTGGCCAAATCACTAGCTTTTGTGGTGATTGGATGGTAGACTGACAGACATACATTTTTGGAAAAGTAAAATTGGAAAAATGAGGGGATTTCATTGCTGCAAGATACTATTGATAACCAAAATTGGACATAAACGATAATAGAGGGATCAGAAATGCAATTTAGCCTTTTTATTTTTTCACTTGATAATGATGTGCTCTTTTTCTTGTAAAATAAACAATTCCTTTCTTTGTGGTGTGTATGAACAAGTGCCATGTCTGTGCACCGAATCATCTGCTTATTGCATGTGAATATCTCATCATCAATTTCAGTTCATATTCATATACTAGAGGTTGCTAGTTTTAAATCAAGTGGATGTGGTTTGTAACTTCTTTGATAGATTTGTAAACCACATTTTGAAATTTTTCCTTTGGTTTGTGTAAACCGAAACATAGTTTTAAACTTTTTCTTTCCTTTCCTCTAAAACAGATTGTAGGTGGGAGATTACTGCTTATTTTAGATCCCTACCCGAGACTGGTACAAGCAAAGAAGCAGACTTGTGGATCCCAACTGACACAAAACTGTGGCAGCAGCCTCCACTTATCACCCCTATCAAGTCAATGAGTAGTGAACCTCTGTGCTTGCAATTGTACTTGGAGCATCCAAGTTTATCAGAATCATTGCTTTGAGAAGGAAACTCAAACCCGTAGTACATATATAAACATTTAGGGTAAGAAAGTAGGAGCAATTTTTTATGGAAAAGTTTGAAATCTAATTATATATGATTTGATTCTTTGTACTGTTGAGTAGAGTTCTCAATACAGAATGTGGCCCATGGACCAGTCATTGAGGCCATTTTGACAGGAGCATGTAACCTCTCAGTCTCCTAAACAAAACAAGATTTTCAAGTTGCACCATTATGCTATGATTTAAAATGAATGGATACTACTGTTTATGCACATTCTGAAGCTCCTTTTAGATCCAACAGAAAAAGAGCATTATCTATTCACATGCCTCTTTACAAATGCAATGGTCATTTTTCGTGGCTAGTTGATGGAAAACATGTGTTCAAACTCAGGAATATTAAAAAGAACTATTACAAGCACCAGTGGTCTGGATTGAACTCTTCCAAAATGGAAAATTGCTTACTTTATGGTGTGGTTTTTGGAAGGTGGGGAAGGTAAAGAGGATTCTAGTAATGTATTCCATTGATGGATAACGTAAAAGCATCATGATCAATCTTGTCTATGTTTATTGGTCCAATTGGTGTGGGTTGAACATGCTGTAGAGCTTTCTTACTTTGGACTTCATTGTCTCACCTTTTCCTCCAATTGGTGTTAGCTACCTAAGTTACTTTTTCTTGTTTATTGGCTGACATTATTTCACTATTTTCTCTCAGTCTTTAGGTTTTCTTGGTCTTGACTTGCTCAACCATAACATCTTTTGATCATAGTAGTCTTCTTTAGTTCCTACCCCAATTAATGCAACTGGGTGGATCCATGACCATGGCCAACCCTAGTCTTTACCATAATAAAAAGATTGGTATGGTTTTCTAACCTTGAGCTTTAATTTATCCCAGAAATTACACTATTTTTTTTTAATCAGCCCAGAAATTACACTATATTGTTCAAGATTATGATGATCATGACTAATCTTCGCATAGAAATTGGATGGAACCATAAACATATGGAGGGTTGAAATTACGTATTATCGATGTGTCTGGTTTATGTCACGTGTTGAGATACTGTTTGAAAGAGTTGTGATGTAAAATTGCAATGAACACGCCATTAAAACAGATCGTGAGAATACTTGAATTACACAGTTGAACTCAATTGTCATGCTATAAGTTTAGTTATTGAGAAAACTAATTATATTATTATATTAAAGCATTTGATTATCACGTAATGAATTGTAATCTTTGACCATAACAACTTTAGAAAGATTGAGTTCAATAATGAATGGTTCCATCGAATAATGAACTCTTTGTTAAATGCATTGTTCTAAAAATAAGAGAACAGATGAAAAAACGAGTCCATTCAATGAATTCATAGTTGGGTTTTGAGATTAGGATTCGATAAAGCTATTCTTCCTTAACGGTGCTCCCCAAAAAATTGACAATCATGGATTCTAAATATATAGGTTGAAGAATGGCCAAATGGCAGGTTGACTTAACCATTTCACAGATAAAAGATTTGCAAAAACTCATAACGTATATACGTATAATTACACATTTGAATGATTTTGCACATAAGAGTTGAAGTGGCTCTTGTGAATAAGTAATAATCTTGTAGTCTTGCACTCTGAACATTAACAATTAAAATGGTTTTTTTCAGCCACTGTATAATTTTGTACTAAATTTACGATAATAAACAGAATTAAAAAAATTATAAAATGAGTAAATTGTATTTAAATAGCATGACTTTATTCTTCAAAAATCATGAAACGCGATTTTATTAAAAAAGAAAAACACAAAAAAAGTCTTCATAAACAAATAGGACTTTGGTTAAGAGAAATGAATTAAAGAAGTCGTACAACTTTGATTTAACTTAATTCGTGATTTAAATCTTTTTTTTTTTTTAAAAAAAGAGTTGAAGTCAACTAAAATAATTCATAAACAATCGTGCATGAGTGGGACGTATTACTTTTACATTAGAGTCATCATATCCTATAATGACTTTAGTTAATGCTTTTTAAATTAATTTTATTTTGATAAATAATTAATTTTTGGTTATAAAATTGTGTAAAAATATGAAAAAAAAATACTACTATTTATTGATTAAATGATAATTATTATAATAAATTCTTTGATTAATTTAAACAATTTTTTAATAATTTGAAACATGTGGGAATTAAAAAAATAGCGAGAGTTATTTAAAAAAAACTAATTTGTTAGTGATATATTTAATTTATTTAAAAAATAATTTAATATGTTTGAATAATTTAATTTGTTTATAATAAAATAGTAACTAACATGAATTAATAATTAAAAGTAAATGTAATAATACAATATGGTGGATGGTTTATAAATATGAATTAAAATTATATAGTCAATTGTTAAATAATAATTTTGGTTGTTTCATAAAAATTTTCAATGTGTGAATTTTTTTAAAAAAGTAATAAAATAGTATTGTAAGAACTTTTATTATTTAACTATGTCATTTAAAATATGAAGTATATTATACATTTAATTATATTGATAATATTTATAGTTGTAAAAGATTATTAATGGTCAAGTAAACAAAATTGGATAATGTTATTAAATAACATTACAAAATATAAAAGTTTATTGTCTAAATAGATAATTTCCCTTATTGCGATTGTGATAGTAGGAACATTTTTTTTTACCTTGTTCTGAATCATCTGATCCATTTTATTTTGCAACGAGGTTAGGTATGAAGTTTGGTCCGTATAAGTAAACCAATAATTCTCATTTCAAATGGGATAAAATTGGATTTCATAAGTCTTTTTTATATTTGGAGTGATAATGCTTGATTTGTTGATATTTTCTATATTAATGGCATCTCCTAAGTGCTTCTTTTGTTCTTATTATTTGCTTTAGTAGAGTTTTACCCATTTGAGTTATTCACTTTCTTTCTTCCCTTGTGATTTCTCTTATATTATTTGTGTTTTATTTTCTTTTATACTTTTGTTTCTACAAATTTATATTTTGAAGATAATTAAATTCTAGAAATGGGTAATAGCAAATATAAAACCATGTTAGACGATGCTCTATTCAAGTTGTTTTCTTCTTTGAAATTGTTTTAGAATTTTTTTTTCGATTGAGCATGATTTTCTTGAAATTTAGGTTTCTTGCGTTTAAGGTTGAAGATGAGTTGACTATAGTTTCTATTTTTCTATTGTGCTTTTCTTGAATGGGATTTCCTTCTATTTACTTCAATTTTTTCACATGTTTATCTTTTAAATTTCTTGAAATTTCTTGTCATTTTACATTTTTGCACATTTAAGTTTATGAGATTTACAGTTGCACCTTTAAGTTTTTGAAATTTATAATTGCACTTTAAGTTTCTGCAATTTTATGTTTTGCACTTTAATTTTTTTGTACTTTACCATTCTTGTCATTTACAAATATCAAAATTTTACATTCTGACCTTTTGCATTTCCATTAGACGTTTAGTTCTATATTGGTACAACTATTAGATGATTTATTAGACAATTGTTCATTAGACGATTTGATGGTTGTACTTAGCCTTTATGATTCATGAATTCTTCTACAATTTACTTGTTTTAAAATCCAATTTTAGTTTAATTCACATTTAGATTTTCGCATTACGTTAATCATTTTGTTCATTTTTGTTTTCATCGTCTAATGCATACTCAACTTTTTTGTTTCATCAATGTAATTTCATTTTTCTGTCATTTTAATTCCAGACTGCAATTCCTTCATTTAGAGTTTCTGTTTAGTTCTATTATTCAATTCTAGTTAACTTTAACCATTTTTTCAATTTCAATCTTTTATTTTTCTCATGCTTTGTTTTATTTTATTTTATTTAGTGTTACTATTTTCAATTTTCAATTTCTTTTGTCGAAATCCCCCAATCTTAATTTGCTTAGAAGAATATTAAACAATTGAACTTTACGAGATGTGTGTTTGGAGATTCGACCTAGGTTAGACTCTATACTACATTAGGGAAAACTTAGTTTTATTTTGAAAACCATATGTGACAAAGGGTTTATGATGGAGGTTGTACATGGGTTCAACAAATTTTGTTAGCTTAAATGACTAGATGAACAAACAAACGATTATAACATGAGGATAAGGAAGTCAAAGAGTTTGAAAGTGTCATAATCAAAACACTAATCATTTAATCTAACTGTATGTGACATTGGTTGTTGACCAAGGTGGGGGTGACTATCTTTCGAACATTAAACTCTAATTTTCTCGAGTATACCTTTGGCATCTTCTGGATTTGATTTAACGAGCTCTCTTCGAAATAAAGTTCATACATTCAGATAGATTTCTTGTGATATGATCGTACCTCTTGCCCCCATCGTACTTCCACGAGTCCACTTTTCTTATGGTATTTGATATATCCAGGAATCTATTTATCGAAATTCTGACTACATAGCCAATAACTTTGCTTGTAGAGTGGGCTACTTCATTTCATAAGTTGTGATGGTGAAATAAGTGAAATTACTTAAATGTTCATTGATTGTGTAATTTGTATGAGCAAAGGTAAGCATGACAAATTTCCTATATTTGATTCAAAGATGACAAATTTGTAGTCATTGTCTATGTGATGTTGCTTTATGGCATTTAATCTAGCCTATTTGGTGTTGAAATGTTAGTTATTTTATTTTTTTATTTATGACATATAAATATAAATATTTATTTTATCTTATGCTTGTTGTAAATTTGATGTTCTTTTTATTGTTTACTCATGTTTATGGTAGGTGGTTTCTAATGACCCAAAAGACAAACATAACCACAACTACAGTTAGTCAAATATGTAATATGTTTGATGCAATTAAACCTAGAGAGGTTGTAAAAAACAAAATCAAAAGTTACATACCATTTTAACTAATATTTTCCCATTTATGATGTTAGCTAGATTTGTTTTTATAGTTTCTTCTAGATGTTTTACATCTCATATGAGGATCTGGAATGAAATTTGGTCCATTATAAGTAGACTAGTATTTCTCATTCAGTAGTGGATGAAATGCCATTTGATAAGCCTGTAAATATTCTGGAGACTGTAAACTAAATCAATAAACATCAATAAGTTGAAGTGACAATAGAAACAAACTGCGAAGACATGAGGACAAGGTAGTCAGCGAGCTTGAAGCTCCCCACAGTCACACCACTATTCATGCAATTTGACTTTAAAGGACATAGGTCAGCGATGAAGATGGAGAGAGGCGATCTCCTAAACATCAAAATGTGTATTGTCTTGATTAAATCTCTAAAGATGACACATGACATATTGGTGTTGATTTTTTCCTGAGTGAAGCAGCAATATCTTTAGGAAATTGATGACCACCTATTATCATAGATGCTACCTCGGTACCTCATTCAACAAACCATGAATTCGTACTTTCAAAGGTTGTTTTAACAAGAACCCAAATTCGTAAGAATCATGTTCCCTTCAAGATAAAATTCACTCATTCAACCAGATTAGCTGTCATATGGTCATATCATTTACTACCATCATAGGCCTAAGTCCACTTTTCTAGTGGTATACGATCTATCCATGAAGATGCCTAGTGGAATTCTGCTCGCAATGCAGATAACTTGGCTTGTGAAAAACAAGTTTAGGCCGAGTTCAAGAGGGGACTGAATTGAACTTTCAAAATTTTTTACAAAAATAAAAATTATTTAAAGTATAAAATGAAAGTTCTCAATTGAAACAATTAAAAGGGTTATTCTGAATTACACAGCAAAAGTCAATGTATTCTAGATCACAAACAATCAACTGAATACACACAAAAAACAATATTCAATAATAACACAATTAAATTAGATGCGAAAGCAGTAAACTGGAATCAAAAGTAGTTCAGATTATCTAGAAATCAGTTTAGTAAAACTGGAAACAATACACTGAAATTAGAGTGAAACACAGTTCAGAAAAGAACCAGTCAATTCATAAACCCAATCAGAATTGTCAAGAACACTCAGATCAACAAAAAACTGAATAAAGAACACAATTTAAAACAGTCCAGTGACAATCAGATAAACAGTAAAAACAGTTTCTGGGAAATCACTCACACAACAATACAATCCAGAATTAATAGACTAAACCAAAAGAACAAAAGCTTCAAGAAAACATGTTTTTAGAAATACAAACAAATATACAGTAACCACAGTTAACTGAACACACTCAACCAGAATCATAAACAAATATAGTCAATTGAACATATATGAAAACAGTTTCATAGAACACAATAACACCAATAGAAAGAACAATCAACTGAGTGCAATGAACAATTAAATGAGTGTGCGACAATAAGTAATGAAGCGTTCAAGAAGAGAGAATGAGAGATCAAGAACACCAAGATTTATATTGGTTCACCCTTCCTCAAAGGCTACGTCCAGTCCTTTGCCAACAAACAAAGAGTATCACTAAAAAGATCAAAAGATCAATTCAATACAATTCAAAGGTTCTTACTCCCCGCAAGACAATACTACATAACACAGCACACAACAACCTTGCTCCCTACAAGTCTACACTACACCCTTTAGCACACAACCTACTGCACCCGCAACAATTGTGAAAACAATGTAGAAAACTATTACACCAACCACTACCATACACTATGCTATATGGGTACAAAACCACAGTTACAAATTACTAAACCCACTGTAAAATGTAACCAAGTAGTTCTCAATACAAATGATAGTAATTCAGTAACAAAACAACAGTACTTCTATGCATTAAAGATCACAAAATGAAGAACAATGTAAAAAACTTAACTTTGGTGCAAAACCAGTTTGCACGAAACCCACTTAAGACCAAGCTCCAAGATTTAAATTCTTGATTGCTTAAAATGTTTTTCGTAAGTTCAAAATCTCCTGTTGCCCTTATGTAGAAAATTGGTTTATAACAGACAAAAATTCAATCGATTGTTTTAATCATCAATCGATTATTTTTATGTAACATAGAAAAATCCAACAAGTTGAGTTTGGATAAAAACAATTTACTGGTTTGATCTCAAAATGGTTTTTCAAAATCATTTATCCACTTTTATTGTTTTTTTAATCGTTATAAATCTTCGAGCTCATCTTAAGTGAATATCATGCAATATGGTTTTTAACCAAAACCACACTCACACACACCCAACCTAACTTCTAGACAAAAACTCCCACCAAGCTCCATGATTGCTTCAAGTAATCATACTTTGCAAGTTCTGATCCATGTAGGTTCATCACAATGTTAGCTTCATCAAATCACTTCGAAACCTCGGTGCTAACAATCTCCTCAAATTTGGTGAAGACAAATAAGTGTGTGTTAAGTTGCACCATCTAAACCTGCACAAATTGCATTACTCTAAAAACAGTTGATTAGAACCCGTTAAGCACAACAAGTTTAGAAAAAATAAAGTAATTTAAACTGAAAAATAGTTAATTGTTTTACTCCATATTTTCAAACCAGTTTAACCAGCCACTTATTAATGCTCCCCCACAATTTGATACTCCTTCAAAGTGTATACAGAATATTAGAATATGAGTACTCAAACAAGAACCAAACTACATTTCATTGATATTGGGAACCATCATTACAAGCCATCATCAACATGATTAAAGATAGACCAACAACCCAATAACAAAGCCAACAAAGTTGGATGACCCAATAATAGTACATCATCAGCAGCATAAAAGAAATAAGCATAAGCCAACAACACACAACTAAAATTAGCACACAATATCATAGGGAAGACACCATCCTAGAAATCCTAATGCAACACACAACACACATACTTCTCCCCCATTGAATTCATCAAATGGAAGAGAAGGGACCAACAAGATTTGCAATAGATGCCCTAGGGTCTATTCAATGCATGAGTCTATATTGTTTTAAGGTCATGAGTTGATATTTTTATATGATTTGGATGACTAATGATATAAGTGGATTACTATGTGTTAAATGTTATCTATATGTGATGATCAGTTTACATTATATGAGAAATCTTTTAAATACTAGCTTACTCTTTCGTGTTTGTGTTGGTGTTTTTGTTTCCTATATATGATGATCATGTTATATGGGAGCAGGTAATGTTGCAGATGAGCCAGTCAAGGACGCTCTTGATTGAACCTGTTACAGATTTTCCTTTTCCTTAGATATTTTGAAAAACTTAGTTTGGCGTTGTATGGCAAGTGCATATCTCAGGGTCTATTCAATGCACGAGTCTTCTGGAAGTAGAATTGAGTCTATCGATATTGTTTTAAGGTCATGAGTTGAGATTTTTAGATGAGTTGGATGATTGATGATATGAATGGATTATTATGTGTTAAATGTTATCTATATGTGATCAGTTTACATTATATGAGAAATCTTTTAAATACTAGCTTACCCTTTCTTTTTTTGTGTTGGTGTTTTTGTTTCCTATATGTGATTATCGTGTTATACAGGGGAGCAGGTAATGTTACAGATGAGCAAGTCAAGGATGCTTTGGATTGAGCCTGTTGCAGATTTTCCTTTTTCTTAGATATTTTGAAAAACTTTTCATTAGTGTTAATTTGGGGTGTTACAAGGTTTGATGAAGTTTAACCTCGACAATTGCATTCCATATCCTCTCCATTTTTTTTTCACATTCCAAGTAGTTGTAAAAATACAAAAAAAAAGTTGTGTTTGCACAATTTATTTTCTTGTTTATCAATTCAAATATCAGGATAATTTGTAGTCTAAATTTGTTATCATTGGAAATTATTGTCACGTATAGCGCAAGTCCCTTGGGAGAGAATGATATATTTATTACTTCCTACATGAGAGACTAGTGCACTTGTCATTAAACACAAAAATGCTAAAGAGTTTTTGGTGTCGTTGCTAGGGACTTGTGCTCCAATACAAGGCGATTTTGCATTTATAACTTTTTTAGACTTCATCTTTTTTATATTTTATTTTTTATTTTTACTTTTCATTTTTTTTACTCTTTGGTAATCTCTTATTGACATATGCATTTATTGAGTTTTGTACTATAATATTTTAACGTAGAGGAATCTCTGCCATGAGACCCTATTCTTACTTGGTTGAGTTTTATTGTTAATGTTTTGTATTGTAGACCTTTGTTGCTAATACATAATCTTAGGGTTGAATGACACGAGAGATACACTCAACTTTCGAAACTAAACTGAATCAACCAAAGATGTGTAACTACTGGGAATGGACTACGGTCTTTGGCTTCATATTCTAGTAAGATGATCTCAATACGAGGAAAGAATCTCATCAAGCCCACAAATGGATTGATTATTTTTCAATCCCTAGGTAACCTTGATTAAGGAATTAAATAGGTTTAGCAATAGGAACAAAAGAACAGATTGTGTATGTGAATAGGGAGTGCAAATTTGTTCAAGTTTTGATTTTTTTTCTTTTAGATTTTATTTTTTTTATTCTTAGTTCTCAATTTTTATGTAAAAAAGAATTATTTGGACCAACTTGTTGTTCTAGTCTTTGTGTTTGTGTGGTACCATCCACTAGGATTAGATTATTTTTCAGGCTCAGGACATCTAACAAGCGCTTTCTAGGACTAACCCAGGGATTAAATTAGAATAAAAAGTTGCTTCATCATCCAAATGGCGCCTGGCTCAAGGTGAATGGAGCCTAGTGCAGATTTTTCGACGGTCGCACTTGACTCAACAAGAGTGGTGCCCAATGTTATATCAAATTTTTTTAATTTTGGATGAAAACCTAAACTAGCACCCAGCCCCAACAGGTAAAAAAAAGAAATTTTGGGCCTAGAATCCATCCCCATTTGTAAGATGGGGTGAACCTGTTCAGGATGTGGAAGAAGAGGATAATATTTTATGATGAGCAGGATCTGCTGGAGAATAAACTTTTGTAGGATTTTATTTTATTTTATCCTTTAAATTTCATTTTTTATTTTATTTATTTTGTTTTTTAAATTTTAGTTTTTAAATTTCAGCTTTTATTTATTTTATTTTGATAATGAATTGTGTAACTTGACTTATGTGATATATATGATGCATTTGGTTGTATGACTTGGAGTAAGTTTTATATGTCACTAATGAGAATTTCTTACTGATCTGAATTTATTATGTTGTTCACCATTACCAATTGTGAATTAATTGTGTTATTTTGTTGAGTTTAAGTTTGTGGTTGCTCTTGTATTTTTTTTTTTTCATTGAAAGTACATTCATAAGATTTGTATTTTTGGTTAATAATAGTGGCATATTATATGATAGTTTTTGGTACCAACGTTTACCCAGGTGAGATTTTGTGCATCGTAGTTTAAATTCATTGTTTGGTAATACTTTTGACTCATAATTGACTTTGTTTAAGTTTCTATGCTAATTATTTATTTGCATGCTTACATGTGATCAAGGCCATTTTTTTTTTTATTTCATTATAGTTTGAGCCAAATAGTCAACCTTATTTTTCATGAATAAAACCTTTGTGCATCCTTTTAAGCTTTGAAGGAAATTTTTCTCCATCTTTGATCTTTTAATCTTTAAACATTTTAACCTTGATTGCCTCACTATGGGCTAAGAGAGGAAAGAATTGACAGTTAATAGATAAGTTTAGGCTCATTCATCTAAGGAAATAGGATTTTGATATTATTGTGAGTTGACGTTAACATTTGTTTGGGAAGAAGGTAAATGATTTTATACATGAGAGTGAGGTCTGATGAAGTTTAATCATAGCAATTGCATTCATATCTCCTCCATTCTTTTCTTCACACACTAAGTACTCGTAAAGTATAAAAAATAATATTTTAATTATATTTGTACAATTTTATTTTCTTGTTTATCAATTCATATATAATGAGAATAATTTATAGTTTAAATTTGTTATCCATGACAGTTATTGCATTGTATTGTGGAAGTCCCTTGAGAAAAAAATATATAGTTATTACTTGTTATATGAGAGCAGCTAGTCATTTAAGTGAAAAATACTAATAGTGAGCCATGGAGACTTCCTTATAGTTGATTCCAACTATTAAAAAAACAAAACTCATAATCAACATTAATTAATTCTAAAATCTTCTTAACATCATTTCCTAGTTCTTTCAATGGTTTATTTTCAACCATGGTTGCAATGAAAGCATCATTAGCTCCTTGTCATTATTTATCCATTCGTTCAATGGACCCATTTACCCCCATATGAGTTATACATGCTTATTTACACCCACAAAAATAATAATTTTCATAAATTCTTAACAAACATAAAAATCTATGCAAAAAGATATATTTATGTGACTAGTCATTTATAACTCTTACAATCCTTTATTTTATTGCATGCTACCATGCAAAGATATACGGATATAGCTAAACAATATTGGACCATTGGATAAACATAGGAAATTTTATTTGTTTAGGGTTTATATGAAAACATGTATTTATATATATGACCAGTCTTTTATAATCCCAGTGCCCTTTATTTTTACTATATGTGGTCATATAGTGTAGATATACAGATGTTTGAATAGTAGAACTACTAGATAAACATAAGCAAATTTATTATCTGTTGTAGTCATTTATCATTTCCAAGAATGGAATCTTATTTTTTGTATTACCTCCTCACCTAAAAATTATTAGTATGTAATGATGAATTTGAAGACCAAAACACCCTTCTTGGATTATAGTAGCAAAGTTTTACAGACAAAGACACCACCAAAACGGCTAGAAAAGTTCAAACCAAAAAATTTTGAATTTAAACCGAAACGAATAAAACATAATCCAGCTAGTAATATTTGCAAATAAAATACAAAGAAGAGCGAGAGAACTTGGTTGGGTGTGGCTCCAAGTATTGAGGCGAGTAGAGAAGTTTTTAATGTCAAAATTGAAGTTATTGAAGATATTGAAGAGTGAGTTGGATTTTCATATCAATGATAAATTAAGAAAACCTATTTCAACATGTGGAGGTGGTCACAATAATCGAACATGGAAGTTATATACAAATTGGAGTTGAAGAAGCAGGAGTAGAGTTATCATTATTATCCAACTTTCCGTTTGAAGATCCTAAACGTAATTCTAATAATAAAAATCTGAAAACCTAGTATTTTAGACTTTTTTATTATTATTGTCAGCACCTATTTAACCTAGTATTTAGACCGTGGTTACCACCGGTAATCACACTTTCCACATATAAAACTCATTTCACAATTTTCACGTATGAAACTAGTTTAATCTATGGATAATTCTAATCCCATTTCAAAAATCCACATTCAATTTTTAACTTGAAAAATACAAACCTAGATCCATTAAGTTGCGAATTATGGAGATAGTCCATGAGTCCAAATAGCTAAGAATATCAATTTGAGGGATCTAGATCTTGTTTCCAAAAATTATCTGACCCTAAGACCTAAAATGACAAGTTATTCTTAAAAGCTTTGAGATTAAATTAGATTTTGAATTGTGTGATTGAATGGTGATAAATGGGTACAGCTAGCAGCAGCAGGAACTTCTTGCTCTAATGAAAACGTCAGGTACTACACGTGCAGAGTGCTTTCACGTAGTTATTAAGACAAAAACAAGCTTCCACTTCACTCTGATTTTCTCATAACAACAAATCCAAGTGGAGCTTTTCTTTCTTCCCCCACTTTTCTTGCATGCACATCAGTGGTCCCTCAACATTAATGTTGTTCAATCAAAGTCCTATCAACTGTTATTGGTTTATTAGGGCCTTCAATTAACTCTTTTCTCTCTTTAAACAAAAATAATGTGATTCATACTAGCCCTCGATTTTTCAATACGAATACAACTTTGCCTTTCCCTAATATCACTCTCTGTCACTCAATCTTGCAAAATTCTCACATCCAAAAATATCCATAGACAAGGCACCCATATTGGCTAATTTTTTTTTTTTCTAGTAGACCAGATATTTTATATAAGTTCATAAACTTAACTAGTTATTGTGATTAAAATAACTAGTGGTTTCATAGATTAAAATAAGAAAACTTTGCATTTTCAGGGAGTAAAACAGTGGTTTATTTTTTATCTTTTAATAATGAGATACTGTATGAAACAGTAAGAATGAAACTGAGATATCAAAATTCACTTTTCTAGGATTACACATAATGCATTAATTTTCTGGTGGCCCTATTCATATATAAGTCGTTTTCAAGTTTCAAAGCATGCAAACCACTAGGATCTGTAACTAAAAGACACTCATTTTGACGTTATCTCCTGTCTGTTTGCATTGACGTGTGCATTATGTCTGTCTGTGGCACACCCTTTTGTGCTTCACATGCATATCCATGTTTTCGTTTTCTGGTTAACACACTGCTATCAAACAAGGGTGTCTGTTTCAGCATCACCATGATTTGTCATTGAGCATCACTAATTGAACACCGACAATTGTATTTTACTGCATTCTTCGCATCACTCATCATTTTAAGGTGTGTGATTATTTGGGATTATCTTTATATTTTAGTTGAGATATATACAAGAATATTGTTACATCGTGTATATTAGCTAGCACTCATTAATTCAAGTTCGTGATCATCTTGAATCAGACTTAGTGGAGGAGTTCTCCTCTCATATCCACACTTTCCTCTAAGAATTTCTCTTTCCAATTTATGTCCATGTTACATTTTGGACGGTAGAGTTAGAAAGAGCTTTCTATAGCCTTTAATACACCTGTTGTCAGTTTGTGAGCATAATAAATTATTGTATTCAAGGAGAGGCCAAGAATTATTAAATTAAAGTGTGTCATTTTGTTATTAATTTGTGGGATATCATAGCAGTATAAGATCATTGAATGATAAGCACATGGGGAGTGTTAACCTAATATTACACAATATATTGTGTGATGACAAGGTGGGGACAAGTCTAAGCTGTGCAGTCACTATCTGATATTCTATTATAGGGCTAAATGTGAGAGATATTATTAAAACAGGAACATTGCTTGATCAAATAGGTGAGATTGTTATTGCCATTCAAGTGGGTCATAGTGTGATTGAGGCCCAACACACATTAATTCACACATGTCCTCCTTTTGTTCAAGATGGCCCTATTTGTTTTTTCATATGCAACAAGTACAATAAACTATAACATTTTAGGTTGTGCAGTATCATTAGAAGGTTCAAGTGACAAGTGGGTAGATGATAGATAAGACCTCAATTATGTGTAGCGAGTGTGTAAAAGTGATGGAAATTGAAAATACAGTAGGAATAGCTAGAAGACAATTCCAAGATGAATATGCTGGTCCTTGAGTTACTATGTTACTATATATCATAAGTGTGACATACTATCTATCCCGTGTTGTAGCTAGGGCACACCCCGCTAGTACCATCTCAGGAAAAAAACAAAACAAATATTACTGAGATCAAAATTAAGAGTCTAATTCCATAATGCTGTTAAGATAGAATTGGAACATGAAACATGTTGTTACCATTTTAGACTACAGGCACTCAGAATAGTATGTGTGCCTGCCATCCAAGTCTGATTTGAATGGATGTGATATTGCATTTGATGCAATCTTTTGATCCTCCACTAAATTACTGAATTATGAATTGATTGGACATGCTAATAGTGGAAAGAACATTTTGAGGGGGACAATTATTAAGTGTGAAAACACTATAATCCTTCTTTAAAAAGCATGGGAGGGGGAAAAGGTAAAACTGATGGTGTAGCTTCTATTTGACTAGAATAATGTAAAAAACCTCATGCCTTAATTATGTTTTGTTTTGTTTCATCTTTTATTGTTTTATTTTATTCCTGAAAAAAGAAAAGGAAGAAAACAGAATCTTGAGTGATTGTAGAAAACCCACAATGGGAATCTGCCAGAGTTATCAAAATGGAGTGTCAATTCCAACAACAAAAATTTACGGTCCATTATGAGTGTGGGCCTGATCTTCCTCCTTCACCAGAAGAATCGTGGACAGCACAATATGATGCACTCTCACATTGATGATAATACCAAATTTTTTTCCTCTTATATATTCGGTCCAAAAGTGATAGCTGGTCGATTCTCTGTGATGTCAATCTCAATTCTCTTGTTCATGACTCAATGTAGGACTATCAAAAAGAACGGGCATAGAGGGGGGGAAATAGTTTTCAATTTTTAATTTGCTAAATGCATATCTTTTTTATAGTGGGTTTGGGTTATTTAGTACATATCTATGTCAACCTTGCTCTTGATTGGTGATCAAATATTTTATGATATAGTTATTCCAATCCCATCCCACTACACACACTATCCATCCACATAGAAAATACTATCTATATGACACTAGATATAATGAGTGCCACATATCAAAACCAAAATTTTTAGAGGTGTGTCTAATGTAGACGAGAAAGACCTATTAACACTTTTAGACAAAGCCCCACTGAAAAGAAAGAGGAAGGATGGCAAAGGCATAATCATTTTACCCAAGATGGGGGGAGTTGGGGTTGTGACCACAAACTCCAAGAAACAATTAATGGGATGAGTAAGCCTAGGTGGTGTTGGCACATGGATATTATTTTAGTGGATGGAGTTGATGTTTACACTAGCACACACCAATATTGTGTCTAAAGGTGAGAGGGAAATAATAGTTAACAATGTTCCTCCTTTTTATTCTCATGTTCCTTTAGCCTTCTCTTTTCCATATTTCATCCATAGTGGGAGAGGAGGGGCTTCTTCATTCAAAATGCAATAAATAATGTCTTTATCTTTAGCCTTACTCCACCTATCGCACCAAATCCATCCCTTGTAAAAAGTAGCCTCATGGCAGGTCATTTAAATTCCCTCTCGTAAAGAAATTTTCATTATGTGAGATATGATTATGGATTTCTAGGTGAATGGTATATGCCTCTTTCTTTTATGGATTCTTAATTGCTTATCTTGACCCACCATGTCCTTTTTGAAAATTAAATTCATATCACCCATTATCCTTACAAAGTGAATTGAGAATAAGAAAATGCAATAAAGATAAAAGGTATAATATACATAGAGAGAGAGACCCAGCCAGGCACTTCCCAATATGCATCATCTCAAAACAAATCTTAAAGAGAGCAATAAAAACTATTAAAATAGAGGGAATTGACAATGCTACAATAACACTTTTGTAAAGAAAAGGAATCAAAAGGGAAACAAAATCCTTTCTCACATTGGCTTAAAAGGAAAAAGAATGAGCCTTTAGATAATGACAATTGAGTATGACCATCCACATTAATTTCAGAAATAAATGGTATTTTTAAAAGTAGGCCGACCTCAATAGTAACATGTCATTGGTGATAGAAAACCAAGTAAGAATTCCATTCTTTGGATTTCTAAATGCCTTTCACTGTGGCACCTTTAGACTTTGAGATTCACAATTGTTGTCTATGAAGAAGAGAATTGGATATGGCACTTTAGGAGCCAGCTTCATTTCAATTCTATCTTGCCCTAGGTGTTATCATTTTAATTTATTTTTTCCTTTAGTGACTTGTGATATGGGAGAGTAGTAGTAGTGGGACCCTCTTCTTTAAAGAAGAAAACATGTGTTAGGATAGAACAAAAGGAAGCAACAAAATCAATTCTATGATGATGGAGTAGTACATGAGTGCCCCCTTTCACAAGGGAAGAAAGTTAGGTTAGGCATCATGGACCCCCTCGTGCTTTCTTTATTTAGATCCATATTCTATGCTTTGTACTATCCTAATACTTGGAGCAGGCCCACCCAACCCCCAACTGAAAATTTGGAATATGTATATCACCGATATGGACAACTTATGTGACACACATTTCTAACCCTTTTGCATCAAGTCCAACACGTCTACAAATTCTTGAGCAAGATAATCAACGAAAGCAACATGCCATGGGCCTAGATACTTACAAGGATTTTCAATCTCCTTAGCCCCTAGAGAATACATATAACAAATATTTATTTATATATATCTCCCATTGGGTTAAGTATCAAGTTGTCCTTGGAGAACAAGTGCGTAGTGTGTACGTGACTATGGACTTAAGTTGAACCAAACCCTTGATGGTTTTCAATTTCATAATTAACTATTCATATGAATGGATTGATAAAGATATGCTTAATGAGTAATTTAGTCATCGAAATGGAGAAGACGGAGAGGGTGGGAAAAAAGGCTTTGACCCCACAAAAAATGGATGTGCGATTCTATGCACAAGAAGAGGGACCAAAGCAATGAAAGTGGGTTAGTTTATTCACACGTCTTTGTCTCAAAAGGGAGACATGGGGCACTGTGGTTTAGTGTTTTGTTGGTTTGCCTTTCCCTTTGGCAATAATAATATTATTCAGTCACAATTGATATATGGCGTGTCTTTGATTGGTTGAATGTTTGATGATTTGCGTTAAGGCATTTCAAAGCTTGGAAAAGTATGAGTAGGGGTATTCCTATATATGTGCAATGCACCACTCAACCAAAACACACTTCATGAGATGTGCCTTTTGACAAACTCAAATCAAATTAATACATGAAATTGACAAATGCCAATTATCTTCAATGACATCATTTTAAACAGGGTTACCCATTTCTCTTCAAAGAGGTTAGATTTTTAAATTAATCATATATTCCTACGTTGCACCATCACCATCAATTCAACCTTGTGATAGTATGCCAAGGGCCCACACACATTCATCAATGTGTATGCACTAAAAAAAGATTATGCTTATAATTGATTTTTTTGGGTAGGTTCATAATTGATTATAAACAACGTCCTTGTCAATCACAAGTTACATTTGAGTTCTCCCAATCAACTAAAACTGTTCTTATAGGTGTTCTTTGCCTTATTTATTTTATTTTAGACTAAGTTTATTTTTTTAAGTGTGGAACTTGAAGCAAATATTTCTATCACGCTCAAGTCAAATCAAGTATAGTTCTCAAATAAGTAACCCTTGTGAACAGATTTAAAATCATATCAAAATCAAAATTCATTCTAACAAATTTTGCGGTCCATATGATGGTTCAACTGCTTTAAGTAGGCGCCTAATATTGTGTGCCAATAGTTGAAAAACAATTCAAGAATGGAATTTAAAACTTGATGAAACTTGAAAGGAGTATTGTAATCATAAAATTGAATTTGAAAGCATCACCTTTTTTAAACATAAGAGTCCATAATAATAATAATAATAATTAAATAGAGGTATGGTAGTCATTGTTGATTGCATTAGTGACTCAACCATTAGGATATCCTGTGTAAACTTTAGCTAAGTACATTGTAACTTGTAGGCCAATATTTATAGTTATGGTTGGAAGATCTTGGTGGCCATGGCTAATCTTCACCAGAAATGAACCAATAATAACAAATAGCTCCAAAGACAGTTATTTTATAACTCTTATATTTGTGTACTCTCTTTGTAAGCAATTACAAGACAAGCACGTGACATAGTAAGACAAGGACCTCTTAATTTCAAAGTAAAATAGTTGGAAATGCCAATAAAAAGAAATGTGAGGGGAGGAGAAAACAACCACCACCAAGAATATGATATCTAACATAACAAGATTCCTAATTGGCAATCAAATTCGACACGGCAAATTGATGGGAAATACAACATTTCTAAATCATACATTTAGGGTGTCACCATATCCATTGCTAAATAAATAATTAGTCAAAAAAAATTGTTGTCTAAGCATAATGAGAGGTGACCCAATTGAATACATCCACAATCCGTAATTGAAAAGGAAATAGTCAATTTCAAAGAGAGAGGAACAAATGCCATTCTCAACTATTATATGGTTTGTCAATGAATTATAAATTATTAAAAAAAAATAATAAATGCTAAAACTTTCAATTATTCAAATTGCAATCAAATGCAGGCCCAAGAATCATAGAAGAAATAAGGACGATATTTCTGCATCACAGATCATATCCACTAGTGTCTGAATTTTCAAGCCTGCAATGCAATAGCTGTTTTTTAAGATTAAAAAAAAAGGAAACACTTATAATCATTATTATCATATTATTTATATTACTATTATTATTGTTATTATAAAAAAAAAATACCCAAAGCGAATCATTTCTTGATTAGGCAAAATGTTCACTAACTTTTGCCTAGATTCCTATGCAGAGAAGCATCCTTTCTAATTATATATTTTATTTTCTCTCCTATTTTTTTTATAATTATTCAGGTGGTAAGTCCCCACTCCACTAGGTTACTATGATTATTGTTAAACAATTTTACCATCAATTGCAATGATAGTACTTTTAAATAAGAGTGCTTATATTTTGGAGGGAATAAAATTATCCGATGCATGCGCCATATCGGAATGTATTACAATGATAAAATTTATAAAATAAAATGAAATATAAATTTAAGATTGTATAGTTTCTCATATTAACAATTAGTCGTTCATACTTTATTCCAACAAATTTCATTAAAGTTTAGCGGAATCAAATCTCATTAAAACAATTGCTTCATCCTGGTAAGTAGTAAGAACTTATTTTGATCAAACAGTAAAGTTATTTTATAATTAACACCTAAACCCTATATTATATTATGATTATTGAAAAGGTTATTGAAAATTCATAGATGTTATTATTTTAATTACATGAGAACAAATAGTTAGAGAATACTAACATCATTAACACAAATCAAATGACAACAACTTATATATTTTATAATTGTTTCCTTTCAAAAAAAAAATCCTATTCACAGGAGAATAATGAAAGTGGACATGTATTGCAACTTTAATGTCAAGTTGTATTGGAACTTTAGTTGAACACATTTGATACTAACTTCATCTAATGAACAAAATTGGTTTATAGAATTGATGAGTTAAAATGTGATGATGAAGGTTAAGAGATAGTATTAAAAAAAATGAAGAGATTAAGGGATGATGAGTGGGAATTAGATTCACGTGTTTGGGGAAGCTGCCGGTCACAAAGGGACAGATGGTCCTAATCGAGTGGGGGCCCACAAGAGGCCCAAAAGATCCCATCCTACAAAAAAGAAATCTGCCCATTATTTTAGTGTTGTCCTTGTTAGGGACTGGTCACTAAATGCTACCTTTGGCGTTTGTGCCTACCCTACGTGGGGTCCTCCCCAAGGTCTCTGTCCCCCAACTGCATCAAATCAACAAACACCATTTTTCTTTTTTCTTTTTTTCCTTTTTTCACTCTGCACGTTACACAAAACTCTTTTGGTTCATCCAACCACTCAACAACTCATCTGGAGTTGGAAGCTTTTTTTGGCTCTTCAAATTGCATTTCACAACATACATGGAACAAGGTCACTGCTAATGCTAGCTACTACTTGCTAGCTTTTCAAATGGAAGCCACTGTTATACCCTCTTTCCTTATTTTAGTTCTTTACTACCTCCACTTTCTAATTTCTATGGGGTGAGTGTGACCACAGATAACTGTACCATGATTCCAATGTGATTACCCTATCTTCTTTTGGAATTTCTCCCATTAAGTAATCAGCTAAGTAATAATTAGATTTTTCATCAGTGAGTGAAACTAAAATTTGGTATTTCAATCTCAAATATGTTTGCGAGTAATTTACGAGTGATTGCAGTTCAAACCAATATGTAAAATAAAATATGTATGGGAAGGGTGGGAGAAAGTTATTTATAAGTAATTTCTAATTTAAAATTAATTACATCGATATCTGATTTCATTATTAAAATGTTGTTCATATATATAATAATTTCAGAATATAAATTATAATTATGTATTTTTATAAGTATTAGGTGAGAAGGTTTAAATGTTAAATGAAGAATAGTATTTATGTTTTAAGTTTAGTTTCAATATTATAAATAAGAATAATTTTTATTTGTCATCCTTTTAAAACCTTTTTTAAGAATTTAATAAGTTATGTTTCTCTCCTACTATTGCATTTTACAAGTCTGGATTTAACTTAAATAAACTTATATTAGGTTGTGAGAACTTAGGTTAAGTTTTTATTTTTCTCAAATCTCAAGTTATTCTTCTCTTTTTAATTTGCCTATGTGATTTAGGTTAGGAAAGATATTTTTTCTACATGTGGGGTGATGTATCCATATGAAATTTATGTTGTTGTGGTTTGTCAATGACTATATGAAAACTATCTAGAGAATCCTTGAACATCTTGTTTCATAATTTTTTTAAAGTTTTGGTACCTTGAGACGCAAGACAATTGTGTGTAAGAGAAATTAACATTGGTCTTAATTTAAAATAGAGAACAAATTTAAGGAAAACTTACATTGGTGAGAAGACTATTGCATGTGAATTTTAGGTTATACTCTAAACTCTGTTTTCAAATGTATTATGTTTTCAAACTTCAAAATTTGATTCATAATGAATGATCTAAAATTTAATGAATTAGTTCTGATGACTTGAAATTTAATAAGTACTAAGTTAAAAGATTTACTAGTTAGACTATATGAGCCAAAGTTGTTTTTTTGATATTATTTTGATTGGATACATGTGGTGGTAGATATGTTGAATTAAAGTTGTAAAATATCACTATTGTTTAGGTCTAAAATTCAGAAGTTTTTTCGACCTATTTCTGTTAAAACAAGATAATTTTGAAGTAGAAAGAATTTAGAGATGATAAGATGTGAAATTTTAATTGATGTTGTTATTTAACCATGACTTTGTTTCTAAATGAAAATTGAAGTGTTTTACATAATGGTATGTGACATTATTGATTTGTCTATTTTTTTTCTTTTAGTTTCATCAATTTTTCTACTCTTACATAATCTCCTCGATGAATTTAAATTTGTCCAACCAATTAAAGGTAGTGCAAAAAAGGAAAAAATCTTATAAATTTTCACTCAACAAAATTTCTCTAAAGCGAACTCATGTGTGTTTGTTTGTGTGTGAGCATGAGAAGGTTTGTTTTGTAATCTTTTTGTGATAGGAGTCATGTGCATATATTTGTTATGAGTTTTATAGTTTGCAATAGATCAATTTGTTGCATGTATAGATATTTATGTGGTTGTTTTGTAATCCCTATGTGATGAGATTCATCTATATGTGTTTGTAATAAATTATAGTATGTGTATGTGTGTTTGTTTCCTATAAAGATAGTGTGCTTGTTACATTTATGATATTAGAGTTTGTCATATCTTAGACAAACCTAAAGGGATGAATTTGTTATGTTTCCTTGTGCATTTTGTTATCCTTACATCCAAGCAAATGTGAATGCTTCAAGGAAAAAATTATTCTTGATAAAAGTTGTGAGGATGCATATTTACAACACAATCAAGATGGCTCTCCCTCCTAATTATAAACTTCTTAAAATATTTTTAAGTCTTTTTTATCTATTGTTTTAATGTTGAAATGCTAATTTATGAAGGATTTGTTATCCTTTGTTGTACATACGATTATGTAATTGGTTTCTTGTAGGTTATCATTTGAGAAATTAATTTAGTATTTTCCAATGAATTCCTTTTCATCATTTATGTGCTTACTAATGGTGGCAAACCTTCTCCTCCTTCTTTGGATAAGGCTCAAGTGGCTAGACCCATTAAGATTATGACAAATACTTTTCAACAACAAAGTGTCACTATGTCTACAACACATAGGACTAGCTGAAATTATGAAATATAATCCTTATAAATTTATTAGGAACACTAACCTAGATGTGGCAAATAAGTGGTTTAGAGGAGTGGGGAAAATCTTTAGAGAGACATATTGTCTTGAAAATAGGAAGGTTTCTTTTGCCACTTACCTTTTATCTAATGAGCTAGAATTTTGATGGATAGGGATGCAACAAATGATGGAAGCCAGAAACAAGACATTGGATCAAAAAAACTTCATAAGAAGATTCCTTCAGAAATATTTCCTAGATAATGCAATATATGCTAAGGAGTTAGAGATTCTGAGATTGGAGCAAGGAGGCCTAACTATTCATGAGTATGCAACTAGATTTAAACACCTAACCATTTTTACTCACGTCAAACAAATGGGTGTTCCTAGTCCATTCATCAATTTCCTAAGCTAGTAGAGAAACCTAAGATTATGAAGCGACTAAAAATTTGCAATCTGATATCAGGACTCTTGGAAGTGTGTCCTCCTTTAATAAAGGAACACTTGTTCCAAAGAATTCCTACACAAATCTCATTGTTTTAGAATTGATACATTTGTACAATATCAACAACATCCTAGAGTGCAACGTTGTCATTGTTATGGGTCGCACTATGTTCATCTATGTACTAAGATGCCTTTTCCACACAACTATTTCAAGTATAAAAATTTGCATTTAGCAAGGGTTGTAAGTCACAAATGAAGAAAACCTCCATTTGAAAGTATTCAATGGTTTTAGAAGGATACCAACAATAAAAAATTTAGGATAACAAAATGTGTGTTTTATTATGAGTAAAGTAGAAGTTTCACAATCAAACAATATCTCAAGGTATAACGTATCTAGTAAAGATTTACATGTTTTGTGGGATCCTTAACTAACATTAACTTTTGCATCAAATGCATAAATAGATTATCTAAAACTTTTTGTTAATGAGTTTTCCCTAAGACTATCAGTTATTACTTCTTTTTAGGTATAATAATGACTTTTGAAGTTTGTGTAAGGTTGTTTCCTAATCCAAACAAGAGTAGAGTAGTACAAATTCAACAAGTGTGGGAGTTTAGAAGTGTGGAGTAAGAATTTTGTAATCCTCATTTATATAGAAGTGATTAATGTCATTTGTATATCAATGATAAAAAGTGTTTATGGATGTATACCATGATGAAGTTTATTGATGTTTATGCAATTGGAAAATGGAGTGCTCTTTTAATAGGTTTTCAAAGACAATTTCATTGTCAATAGTTCTTTACAAGAGGACTAAAGTTAAGCTAGTAGATTTGAAGAAAACAAATAGACAATTTTGGCATGTAAAAAATTTACCAAACAAGGTTCAACATCGTGGGATGTATTTCTAAAAACATTGATGAATGTCTTGAAGATTTAAGAAGTTCATCTATAAGAAGACAAGTTACGGTCTAGGGTAATGATAAGAACCTGAAGTATCTATTTGATAAGAAAAGTTGAACATGTAACAGAAGAAATGGATAGAGCTTTTGAATAATTATGATTTCAGTTTTGTATCAATCATGTAACATAAATGTGGTGGTAAATGGTTTGAGTATGAAGAAAACTTAGATGTCTTCTCTAATTGTGAATGAACTAGAGTTGATTAAGTAGTTCAAATATCTAAATATGTGTGTGGAACTATTTTCAAATCACATTAATTATTGTAAGCTTACAATGACTAATAATTTCTTCTTATGGTAAAGGAAAGGCAGTCGATGGGATGGATCTTAGATTGAAAAAGTATCATGGAGTTGTTAATAATATCAGGCCAAAAATTTTAATTTGGGATAAAATGGAGTGTTAAGATTTCAGGCTAGAGTTTGTGTTCTAGATTATATTCAAACTAGAAAAGATCTTTGAGGAAGGTCATAAAAGCAAGCTTAGTTTGCATCTTGGTATGAATAAGATGTATAGCTCAGTTGTACATGAAAATAATAATTATAAAAAGTGGTGCACCTTCTAGCATTTTCTAAATGACATCTTATGTTCACTATAAGCTTTATAAGAAATTACAAGAAACCTTGGTGATAGAACCAAGGTTTAGTTCAACATATTTCCCTCATGTGGTTGGTTCGAGAGGATGATTAAATCACTAGAAAACTTGTTGAGGACTTGTGTATTTGATCATATGGGAATTTTCGTTGCTGGAGGAGTTTACTTTCTATAACAATCATCATGACATTGTTAGTATGCCTTCTTATGAAGTTTGTATGGAATACAATGATATCAAGATGGGGAGAGTATCTTGGTGGGGTTGGAGTTGTTATAGCAAGCTATAGAGTACATTAAACAAATATAGGATAGAATGAGAGCTTCCATAAGCAAGCTTAATTTATATGAAAATCAAAGAAGATGAAACTTAGAGTTTGAAATTGAAAATAATGTGTTTTTAGAGTTACACCTACCACAAGTGTAGGGAATCTACTAAGTTGAGAAAGTTAACTCATAATTTTGTTAGACTATATTGAACTCTCTTACATATTGATTTAGTAGCTTATAATTTCTTTATATTCCTTCTAGCTAACCTACATAATGTGTTTCGTGTATCTTAGTTGAGGAATTATATATAAGATTCCAATCATCTCATGAAGTTTGATGTGATTCAAGATATAGAAGGCTTCTCACATAGGTAAGACTTATAAGAATTGATGATCAATAAATCAAGCAATTAAGGAAAAAGGTCATTAGCTTGGTTAAAGTGGTTTTAGGGACCAAGTCAGGAAATAATACTTGGAAGCTTGAGAAGAAGATGCAAGAAGACTATCCTTATATTTTCTCTTATAGGTAAATTTTCAAGAACAAAAATTTTTCTTGTCAAGGAGAATGTAAGAACCTACATTAAGACTTTTTGCGTTCAATGGCAAGTGCACTAATCGCTCATGTAGCAAGTAATAAATATATCGTTCTCTCCCAAGGGACTTGTGCAATACACGACAATAAATATAATTAATAACAAATTTAGACTATGAATTTTTTTCCAATATTTGAATTGGTAAGCAAGAAAATAAATTTATGCAAAATTAGTTAAAATATATTTTTGTATTTTTATGAGTACTTGGAATGTGAAAAAATAATGAAGAGGATGCAATTGTTAGGATTAAACTTCATCAACCTCACTCTCATGCATGAAATAATTATCTTATTTCCAAACAAATGTCAATGTCAAACCACAATAATATCCAAACCCTAATTCCTTAAATAAATGAGCCTAAGTTTTCCTATTAATCGTTAATTCCTTAATTAATTATACAGAAAAGACTTGCAAGCACCACAAGGGTCTTAAGACAAGAAACGAATCACGCTCTATTCCTATATACAAGCTTTCATTTGGTATTTTTATTCAATTTAAAATTACAAATGATATTTTCCAATACCCTAAGAATCAATGATCAAGTCATGAATCAACACAACAAGTAATGAGAGCAGAAACAAAATACTAACATTCAAAGAAAAGACATATATATAGACATGAGAAGTCAATTGATTACATCAAACCCCAATAAGATGAGAAGAATGAACAATAGAGGAAGATGAATATAAAAGGAGAAGAAAAGGAAACCCTCTAAACCCTAGTCATCACCCCAAGGCTACATTTTTCTAGCTTCCATGCAAAGCCTGCCTCCTAGATGGAGTGGAATGGAGTGTCTCTAGAGTGTCTAACCCGAATTCTCATACATATTTAAATACACAAAGTGACGTTCAAGCTCGGCCTAGCTAAAGTGGTGTCGGGCTCAACTTCAAATCCATGTACCTTTTTTGCCCCACTAGTGCCTGACCCAGTTAAATTGGCGTCGTGCGTGACTTGATCAGTGTCCAATTTTAATCTTTTATTTCTTTCTTCATGGGTTCTAATCTTGTTTTTCTTTATTCAATGTTTCATGTTCCATTATTTGACAAAATTAATGGACTTTTGAGTAAAATTTAATTAAAAACTCAAGTAACCAATTATTTATAACAAAAATTCAAATTATTAATATAAAGAGATAAAAGCATGAGATTTAATTGGTTCTAAGTTTAGAAAAAGTTAATTTCATTATAAAAATAAGCCCAAAATTATGATAAAATTTAATGTTATCACCTACTTTTATGAGTATAAGATGATAAGATTTAAAGTTTAAATAAGGAATCATATTTATAAGTATAGTTTTAACATTATAAATAGAGAAACAAAGTTTCATTCTTCATTTCTCTTAATTGGTCATTTCTCAAAAACTCTTTCTTTAAATTCTCTCTAGAAGTTCAAGGAACTTTTTTTGCTCTCTTTCCTTTATATTTTCTAAGTCAAAATCTAATTTAAGGTAAGCTCATACCACTTTGTAAGAACTTTATTAGTGTTAAGTTTTTCTCTTTTTTCTTTTCTAAATTCCAAGTTCTCTATTTTTTTTGGTTTTCATGCGGGGTTTGGATTGGAAAAAATACCTTTTTGTGCTTTGATCTGGGTTTGGTGCGAGGAGATTTTTGCATATACGACTAAGGTTGTTATAATTTTTTTTTTTTTTCATGTGCATCCTTCAAAGTAATCTAAAAAAATCTTTCAACATCATCGACTCGTCCTCATTTCATAGATATAGTACTAGAGAAGACAAATTCTAAACAAGAAAAACTAAAATTATTGGTCTTAATTTAAATTAGAGTATAATTTTAAAATATATTTAACATTGCAACAAGTCTCTTCCATGTGAATTTGAGATTATACTTTAGATTATATCTAGTCGTGTCATGTTTTTTAAATTTATAATTACATTCACAATATAATTTATTTATGAATTTAATAAATTAATTGCGTTGTTTTGAAATTTAATTAGTATTATCTTAAAATATTTAGTAGTTGAACTTTAACAATAAATATTATTCTCTATTATTATTATTATTATTATTTATTATTATTATTATTATTATTATTATTATTATTATTATTATTATTATTATTATTATTATTTTGATTGGCTATGTGTTGAATTGCAATTTTAAAAAATTATAATTACTTTGACTTAGAATTTGAAAATTTTAAAACTATTTATATTAAAAGTTAATTTTTAAGTAGAAAGAATATAGAGATGATAGAGTATGAAAACTTAACTAGTGTTTTTATCTTATATAGTTGTTCTTCTTTATTTTTAGATCAGAAGATGATGAAATGTAGTTTTCAATAAAAAAAAATGTTTACATTTTCTAAAAGTATAATTCAATACCCTCATGTGCGTTTGTTTATTTTTTATAAGTTTGTCATTATTCTCTATGTGTGTTTTGATTAAATAATTGAAAATATTATGTGTGATTTAATTATTAATAATATTGTGTATAATTGTTTAATATATTAATAATACGATATGAATTATTTATTTGAAGATAGATTTTTTTTAAAATGGTAATGATTATGTGCTTGTGGTTTGTAATATGTTACATAAATATATACTTTTATTTTATTTTCCCGTTGTGAGATTATTATATAAATTATTCATAATTAATATACTTTTTAGTTTTATGTGACTTTTTATTTAAGTAAAATCTAAAAATAATATATATGTAAGAAAATTATCATTATTATTATTAAGTAATGATAATATTGCATAAATATCTAAAACAACAACGAAATATAAGTAAAGATATCTTCTGTTAACAAAAATGGAGATTCTACTTTTTTTTTTATCTAAGAATAAAATAGAGTGATAAAACTAATAAAATTGAAAAAGTAAAACAAACAAAAAAACTATTTAGATAAAGAGAAAAAAAATATGTTTATTAATTTCACATGGAATGTTATATTAAAGTTTCATAAAAATCAAATTAAGATTAACTAATATGTGTGTGTATATTAAAATATAATAGGAAATGTCAAAAGTAAATGAAAGATGTTAAATATGATCTAAATTTTAAATTCAATTCGAATTTAAATTATAATTAATTCAGTTTAACTAGTAATAAGATTAATTAATATGGGTAAAATAATAAATAATTTAATGGAAAATATTTTCTTAATTTATTAAAAAGAGCAAGCTTAAAGATAATTTATTTTAATATAAATATTTAAATGTGTAATAAATGATGTATAAAACATTTTGGGGCCACCTTTAAATGCGTACAATAATCTCTAATCTTTTTTTATTCTTTTTAGAGTACTCTATAAAATGGCTTATTCCACAAAGTGAGAAAACAATTTCATGTTTAAGAGCTTTTCTATAAAATAATGTGAAACCTGAATTTTTCTCAGTAAAAAATATTTAAATTGGTTCTTGAAAAATGAACATGATCATTCATAGTTCTTGGTTTAAATATACAGTCTTTAAAAAATTCATATGCTTATGTATAAAGTTATTACATATCAAATATATAAAACAAAATGTATATCTATATGCAACATCAAATACCTAAAAAGAACTTGTACATATTATTTTCAAAAACTCATTTATATAAAATTTTAATCAACATCTATCAAGTAGGATGAATGATTTTTATTCTTAATTTATGAAAACATGCATTGATTGGAATTGAGAAAGCCACATGATGACATGATGACAGATAAGAGGTTGTTGATTTAGTCTTTATCATGATGTAAGTGTATGAATTTCATTGCTGATTCATGTGATGTTTTCCCCTTCACCAAATGCAATATTACCGGTTCATTCAAACTTAAGGTCCTATAAATGCTTCCGTTATTTAAATTGATTTAAATAAAATATACAGCTTAATAATTGTTTCCATAGGTGTAATTAAATATGCATTCTAACATTATTAAGAATGTCTACATGATCTTAATCAATCTTAATTTAGTTTCAAATTTTAACAAATTTAAGTGCTATATTTATATTTCATTTATCTCAATTTAGTTTCAAAATTTAACAAAATTTAAGTACAATATTTCCTTAAGAAATAAAAAATATTTATATTTATATTGTTTGAAATTTCACATTGACTAAAATCAATATTAATTTATACTTTATAAATGAAGATAATTTTTATTTTATAAATTAATTATGTAATAATAAATTAAACTTAAATTCATCTTTTTAATGTAATTTCAGAGTTTATAAATTTTTTTAATCTATTATGTTATATTTTATTAGATCATCCATAAATATTTTAATCACATATAAAATATTTATTATTTAAAATATATAACTTATCACAATCTTAAAAGGATAAATTTAATATATTATATATGTTAAATAATATTTTTTTTCGTCTCTAATTTAACGTTTTTAGTTTTGGAAGTATCATAAAAAATTTAACAAATTTCGCTACCACATCCCAAATAGTGTTAAATAAATAAATTCAACTTAAATACATTGAAATTAAAATATATGTTTATTACTCCTGTATAAACAAAATTATATATTTTATAGGTTTAATACTATTATCGATAAAGTATTACTAATATTTATTATTACTACCAATATATTTATAATTTATAGATAAAATAAAAATTCACTATATACAAATTAGTATATCTTTAAATAAAAACATACTATAAGAAGGTTAATTGAAAATATATTATAAATATAAGTTTGTGCGAGTAAAATATGAAAATTATAGATGTTACATATTTATATCTCATATTTTCAACTAGTATATATATATATATATATATATATATATATATATATATATATTAACTTTCATTTATGTATTAATTCATTAGGATAAGATTTTTATATCTTCTTGTTACCGTTGGACTTTACTCTTTATTTAGCTAACGAGTATATTATTGTTTGAAGTTTACAATTAAGGGTTGGAAGTTTATTCATTATCCTTTTATTTTCACATGTAATGTTAATGTCATCTATTATCGAAGCATCATTAATATATCATATTATCTATCACCATGTAGTTAACAATTTAAAAATATTAAAATGCCATTCGATATTGTGAATCAAGAGGGCATTTAAACCTATTTAAATATATTAATATTATGTTATCATTCAGGTCATTGTTACAATTGCTCATTTTAATATATATAATGCATGCATGATATAAATTATGGTAGTTTCATAATGTATTTGATCTTGGTTTCCAAGCAAGGAAACAAAACACGCAAAAAAGAGAAGGTCAATTGTTAAGAAACTTTAATAAACAATATGAAAACATTTATTATTAGCATGCAACAATGTTAAGAGGTTAAGTAAAACCATAATTTTTTTATTGCATACGTTGGCAACTATGAATGATTCCTTTTCATGACACGAAATCAATAAAAAAAATGTATTTTCATCCATATTTTTTCTTTGTTGACCATTGTTTGGTTAGTGTATACCTCTAAAACACTAAAACAAAACTAGTACCTTAGTTGTTTTTGACAAATGTAATTAGTTAAGACATACATTATTTTCAGCATATCTTAGAGAATAAAAAAACACAAAAAGCTCTTAACCATGTTGGTGATATACAAATGTCATTCATATTTTGCAAATATAACTCATATAGCTTACTTTTTCATTGCTTAAAAATGAATTTATTTTGTCAATAGTGACTCATTGCAACCATTGACTTGGTATTAATACTCAATACCCGCACGACTCTTGCTTCTCTTCATCACCTCTTATTCTAGTTTTATCTTCTTTCTAATTTTCGTCATGCAAAATAGTAATTGCTTGAATTGTTCTAGATAATACAAAACTTAAATCACAAAATTATTGTCGCTTTAAACATCATAGTTTTCATTACCACGTATACATTCAATGAACAATATATCCATATATTGCAATTTGTGATAGTATATATGTATAATTGATTCAACTCATCAAAATCGGTTGTTGTGTACCAACACGTTACAATTAAAAGAAGTTAAATTCGTGTTTAATTCAACCTATAAAACTCACCTATGAAGGTGGTTTTATATATATATATATATATATATATATATATATATATATATATATATATATATATATATATATATATATTAAATGATAATGGATGTGGGTGAGTGTGAGTGTGAGTAGTAATTTTTAAAATATAAGTAAAAAAAGTTAAATCAAGTAAAACAAAATTTAAAAAAAAATCAAGATATTTCAATAATCTTATTTTGCCAACTCTTTTTTTTTAACCTTTCGTGAAGAACTTAAAAAAGTAAGTACACTAAAAGTATTTTATTAATATATATTTTAATTAAAAAGACTAATTTAATTACACCAAAATAGCTTATGAACTAGTGCGTTTGTGGCTTCCTCGTTCTTAGATGTAGATAAAGATATATAACTAACGTGCCAAAAGTAATAATTGGCACAACTTTTGCTTTTACAATCTGTCTAATGGGTTACCATTTTTTAAGATAAGCATATCTTTGATTCTTTAAATTCTGGAGATATTTCAATAATTTGTTAATTCCTCGTTCTTAAAATTAAATTGTTGTTCGAGTAAAAAAAATATTGTTTATTAGTGTATGAAATTATTTAATAAAAATGATAAATGAATGAGAGAGAGAGAGAGAGAGAGAGGATTCATATAATTTATTGCCTAATTCTTGAAGTCATTTGAAAAGCTCAACATTTATGTACATGTAAATATAACTAAAATTGACTAGAAAATTGTTTAATAAAATAAAAATTCGTAATGACTCTTCAATATGTCTGAAATATTTGCATTATTTGTTGGAATTACGCAAACTAAAACTTAAAAATAGATTTAAATTTTATTAAAACAAAATGAAATCATGTGCTATTATTGGCTTTTAAATATATTGATATATTTTACACTAAAAACATTTCAAAATCCAATAACTTTTTTTCCCAGAGGTCTCCCTTGTTATTATTATTTAACTATACTGGTTAAAAAATAAATATACAATTTTCATCCAATATTATGTAAAAAAAAAAAAGTAGTAATAACAACTGAATCAAAATAATTAAAACCGCAAATAATAATTTAAACAAAATTGGTTAAACTGAAATTTTTAAAAAAAATTGAAAAACCTAAAAAAACTATATATTGTTATGAGGATTTAGTTCATATTTTGATTTCTATTTTAAGAATTGAATCAAACTATTTTTTCCTACTAGTGTAAAATCGTTTTCTCCTCACTTATGCCATAATGATGATATGTCATTATAAGTTTATGATTTTAATAATGATGATTGATTAAAAGTTATATTTGAAATTTATTTTAAGATTTATATTTTAAATAGACCATAATAGAAAGTGTATAAACAAATTATATATTATTTTTATTTAGAATTTTAATTTTTTATTATGATTATTGTGATATTATGTTAGATATACTTTTTAAGAACTTGTATGATAAAAGTAGATCAATTTTTATAAAGAGTTGATTTTGTCATAAAAAATAGTTCAAAAATATCATATATATTCTTTCTATCATGTAATGATATTACTTCATCTTGCCTCCTATGTCAATTCTTTAAGCACTATCCACATAATATAATCCTATGCTTTTATTCAATTTTGTTGAAAGCTTTATGACAGAGGCTTGATAAATCATGCTAGCTTACATTCATGCATGAATAGTATGAAAAAGAAGATTTAAAGTGAAAACTTTCAATGGAAAAAAACAATTTAGAGTAGTTCTTTTCTTAACTTCCTATTTAAATATATCTTCAAACTTGAAGAAAATAAGAACAAGTGATCAGAGATGCAAAAAAGTTGTTGAAAACTCTAAACATTCAAATCTTTACAAGAATATTATTTTTTTTTAAACATTATATATATATTGTAAGACACTACTCCTCTTTCTAGTAAATAAAATCTTTTTTTTTTATATTTGATCACTTTTTTACGAAACCCTTGGTCAAGTTTGATTGATATTCATGTTTAGTTAATAATAATTGTTAAGCAAAGAATACTCAATCTTAACTGAGATAACCAATTCAAGTACATCTCTTAATAAAATAAATAAAATAATTAATTAATTAATAATAAAATTATTATTTTATTTTGATAATTAACTCTAACATAAATATTTTTTTTCTCTCTTAATCTTATTTTAAAATTTGAATATCAATTGTTAGATTTTTAGCCTAAATTTAATAATACAATATTTATAATATTAAAAACCATAGCCTATATATGATAATAATTTTTTTAAGGAAATAATTAATTTAGATAAGCACGTAATTGACAACCTCGCATTATAACAAACTATCAAGCAAGTTTATATATATATATATATATATATATATATATATATATATATATATATATATATATATATATATATATATATATATATATATATATATATAATTAAAAAATATTACATTAAAATAAACAGAATATTTACATTGAAAATATATTTAAATTTTGAATGATATAATATATTTCATGAAATATTTACTATTTTTTAAATCAGTTATTTAAAAAAATAATTTATAACATACACATAAAAAAATATTTATTAAATGCGTAAAGTAATAATTTTAGTATTAGTAAATAAGTTTAGAGAATGAAAAGAAAAAGAAAACAGGAAAAATCTTCATAATTGTAATATTATGAAACTATCTCTATTGTCCTTCTATTATGTAGGTTTACACACTTTTATCATTACTCTTTTCTTGATGTTAGAAATAAAGAAACACTTGAAAGATTGATTTAGAATGGTATTGGAAAGGCAAAAATAGCTTCATTTTCTCCATAGATTGTTACATTAGGCTTTCAATAAAAGGAAGGGTGTCAAAAAATGTGTCATTAGATTCCACGAGTACCAAATGTTTTTATCGAAAATGAACACGGTTCTTTTGAAAACTGAGCTTGAATCTCAAAGAATTAATCAACGATCTATTGATGAAGAGGTAGAGAAATTATAAAATATGAGAATTATATAAGTATTGAGTGATAACATAGAGTGAGTACTCTTTGTGGAATCAATTTGTATTCATAAGCTTTTGGACCTAGGTTGAAATATTTAAAAGATAATTGAGATAGTAAGGGATATGGATAGTTAATGAGTATTGTTAGCTTATTTTTCTATGATGGCAAGTGCACCAATCACAAGTAGGTAAATATATTGTTCTCTTCCCAAGAATTTATGTAATACCTAACAATTTAAACAATTACAATAAATTTAAACTCAAGAAATAACCCACAATTAAAATGTTGTAAAGAAATTCAAACAAATAAATATTTTTAAGGTTTTTGTATCAAAATTTTGAATAGAGAAAAAGGGTAAAAGATGAATAAAAGAAATTTGTTAGGGTTAGATTTCACCAAAACTCACTCTCTTGTATGAAAACAATTTTCTTCTTTTCAATCAATTATCAATGTCAACCCACAATAATACTCAAACCCCATTTCCTTAATAGAATGAGCCTAAGATTATCTATTAACCGTCAATTCCTTGATCAATTATATAAATACAACTTGTAATATCTACAAGGGTCTTAAGATAAATGAATCTTGTTATATTCCTAGTCACTGAATCAAATGATAGGCAATAACCCCCCGCAAAATTCAAATACTGATAAATTAAAAGAAAGGAAAACTTTGCTTTGACAACCACAACTGGCATACAACCAGATGTCAATTGCTGACGTGATATAATTGTACACGTAGATAAGGGTAAAATGAGACTTTTCTTTTTGAAGGACATTTAGGGTATTTTGTTATGAAAGGGCATAATTGGGTTTTAAGTATCTAAATTTAAAATTTGAAACTGATAGGAGTCCAGTGCACCCATTTGCATAAGGGAGATTTCGTGTGGCAGTGGTTGCGGTAGCGAGCGACGGTGGAAGACCATCGATGGTGGCGAGCGACGGTGGTGAGCGATGATGGTGAGAGAATCGACAGTAGCGAGCGACGGTGGTCGAGAATCGACAGCAACGACGACAACAGTGGTAAGATTCAAGAGATATGAGATTCTAACTCACTACTTCTCAACCCTTGATGGAATATGCAGGATAGCGTTCTAGATAAAAACCCCAAACATGTAAACCATAAAAATCACTCTCAGTGCCATGCTGAAATGTTTTTTACACGTCATTTATCTTGGCCACATCAGCACCACGTAAGGTTGTAAAGTGGGTGTGTGTCACGTGTGGTTGTCAAAGTATAACTACTTTAAAAGAAAAACATATATGTAAAGACATATTTATTAAAAGCCAAATTGACTGCATGAGATTTCCATTTTATTACATGTAACCCAAACAATAATGACTTTAGCTCCCCATGGTCATGAGAAGACCAAACATTTAATAAGCACAACGAAAGAGGGTTGATTAAACCCAAAAACCTTAAGATGTCTCTAAGTATGACTTTTCTTTTTATGTTTGGCCGAAGATACCAAACCCTAATGCAAGCAACTATTAAATAGAATCTGAAATTCGATGCTCACATCAGGTTCATGTTAGTTGCACGAGGCACCACAAGATTCAGTTACGGGTCAAGCTTTGAAGCCCAACCTGCATCTGGCCCATGTAATCTACTTCAGGCAAATTTATGTGCCCTTGCTCTCAGGTTGTCTTACTCCGGGCTCAAGTTTGTTAAGTCAGACTTGACTTCTTTTACTCGAATTTTTCTCCTTTCTCTCACTCCTTTAACACTTTAATCATCCTTCTATTAATGCAATGCTTTTATGCTCAAATTCATTCAAAATACCATGAATTAACAATTAAATCCTTTTTCTGTCTATCATAATCAATTATTAACAAAAAATCAAATAAAATTGAGAATTAAACAGATTTTAAGTGTGAAGAGAATTTATTTTGTTGTAAAAAATGGTCCAATAATATCATATAAAGCAACTGTATAAAATACTTGTCATTTAGTCAGTTGTAGCCAAATATATTATTATATATGTTATGGTTCAAAGCTTAAGTGACCTCAAACCAGGGCATTCAAAATTGAGTGTCTCTATTCATAGTGAGAGGTGTATTTTATAAGCCCTAGTTAGTTGTTTTGTTATTCTCTATATATAATATTATCTAATCTTTAAAGTTTTTATTTTCAAGTATCACAAGTATATATTCACATGATATTTACCTAAGATTTGACTAACTAATAGTACATAATCCATTCTTGAGCCAAACTAGATGAAAAGACTTTTAAAAAAAAGTGTTGTTTGACTTTTGGATGTTCAACCTATCCATAATGATACAACGAGTAAAACAAAAAATATAGTAAATTTGTGAATGTTAGTTCAATAAGTATTGAAAATGAGCTATATAACCCTTTAGGATTAAAACCAATTATATATATATTGATATCTTAAATTAGTAATTGATTTTGACTTTTAAAAAAACTATGTTAACCTTTAAAATAAATTTCAATTAAAAATGATTTAATTATCAATGTATAAAAACTAATTGTAAAAGTGTATTATTTTATCAAACTATGTTAGATATCACTATAAGTTTTAGCATGACAATTAAGTTGACATGTCAAGACTTCAACCATCATTTATTATTAAATGTACATACACAAAATCATAAAATAGAAAAGTACCAGTAAGCATACAGGGGTTAAACCAAACCAAACTCATGGAGAGCAACCACCTACCTAGAAGACTAATAAAACCTAAATTTTGGAAGGTTGTAACAATTCCTCAAGAAAATCAAACTTTTAAAACAAGGGGTAAGCGTCAAATCAAAAGAAATATAATTTAATATCAATCAAAATATTAGCTAGATGATAACACATTTATTGTCTTCACAAAAACTAGGAGAAGTCTAAACTCAAAAGTAGAGTAATCTCCATCATCTTATGCTAACTAAATATAAGAAGTCAAGGTACATTAGAGTAATATTGAAAATTCTAACACACCAAAAAATAATTACATTCCAATCAAATTTTATAAAAATTAATCTCCCTTAAAGTCTCCACAACAAGGGTAGTTGCATTCATCTCAACATATAACGCATTCAAAATACACAAACAGGCATAAAAACTACCAATATGTTCATATCTATTATCCCTGTTTGGAGGATGTCCCATATTGTCTCTAACAGCTCCATCAATATTGATCATAATCGTTCTTGTAAAAGGTATAAACCAATTAATCTAGTCAACCAGAGGAGTCTTTTTTGCTTTAGTTTGAGTGTAAGAAAAACTTTAAAATAGACAAGTCAACGATATCATTATTCATACTTTTAATATAAATATTACCTACCTTTTAAATATGTCACTCAATTAAAATGTAAAGCATAATCAAAAGGTATAGGTTGCTTGAATCTCTCATGATTCCTAAACTTCCAAATAATCCAAAGTAATAATAACAAGTCTAATATTTTGAACAATAGGACTATCAGAAGTAGAAATAAAAGAAAAAAAAATATCATCACTAGAATGACAAATAAAGGAAGGAAAAGCTTGATAAATTCAAGTTAAGAATCTACTAGCATAAGCACATTCAAATGACAAACGATCTTCACTTTCTTGAGTTATTTTGCAAAGGTTTCACATATAAGAGTTGTGCCATGAGATTGGATATGACTATCAGTTGCAATCATATGATGAAGAATTTTCCAAAGGATAAAAGCCTTGGAAGGAGGTATACTAGAGGACTAAATCAATTTACCCCATGAATGAAAGTCCGCTTTGTTTTAAAGATAACTTCGAGTAGATTTTATATTAAGAATACTATAATCATTCGTAGTCCAAACAATATGATCATCAACATGAGAAATTACCATATTATGAATATGTTGGAAAGTTGGCATATGATATAACAAAGTAAGAATAGACCAACTAAAACCATTTCAAGCATCAACAACCTTGAATTTTAAAAGAATATATAGAAAAAACTTATTGAATCACAAAAGGTGGTTTGTCCAGAAGCCGAACATATTTCCAAATGGTCACATTCCTACCATTAATAATAATCCTCTGATAATTATCACAAATAGTGTTAAATCAATCCTTAATCTCAGGTCAAACAGAAGAAGATTTATATATGACAAGTTTGTGAAAAAATTTATTAGGAAATACAGCTCTCATAAGATGTGACCAACTCATAGAACCATACATAAAGTCCCAAGCAAGCCAGATATTAACAAAGTCAAGCCCACCTTGAGCTTTAACATGATAAATAGAGCTCCACTTTAAAGTAACAAGATTTAGCTCAGTAATATCACTAGACTAGATGTAATTTCGAAGGAATCTTTCGACATCTTTAAGGAGAGAAAAGGTTATCTATAAATTTGAAAACTAAAGGTTATAACACCTACAACCACAATTTTGACCAATTATACTCTACCCGTCATGCTTAACATCTTACATTACCATGAAATAAGTTTTTGTTTTATTTTATTTGTAACGGGTATAAGAAACTTAGCCTTATGAACGACTTTAAAAATAGGCACTCCAAGTTTGTAAAAGGTGTCTCCCCTCTTTGAAAATTCAAAATACTTTGAATGTTCTTATTAAAGAATTATAACTAGAGTTAATGAAGAAGTGAATTTTATAAATATTGAGTCATTGACCATAGACCATACTATACTAATAAAGAAAATGCACAAGAGAAGTCAAAATTTTCCTATTTGGCCTTTTAAAAAAATCAAAATATCATATGAATCAAATATATGAGAAAGAAAGCAAGTACCTTTAAGACTAGTCACAAGAAGAATATATTTGTTCTAAATCGGTAGTTGAATGCGTTTACTAAGAGCTTCCTGTACGAGACAAAACAAAAGAGTGGGAAAGGTCGTTATTTTGGCTTTTCCTCTTTGGTAAGAAAAATACCCAACCATTTTTCCATTAACCCATATAAAAAGGGAAGCAGGGTGACAAATGATATTTATCTAATTACATAAAGTAGAATGGAAACCAAATTGACCAATAACCTCGATAAGAAAGTACCAATTTATAGTATTAGAATTTTTTTAATGTCAATTTTGATAGTCACTTTACCACCATTAGTTTTATTAGGAAACATGTAATGGTCTCAATAGCAATGCAAATACAATATCTAATGTGTATGCTTTTCATAAACTATTCCATGCTATAAAACACCTTGCCAAGCTTCAAACCAATTCATTGATGAGCACCCGTACCATTAGTCAAAATACAAGAATAACAAAAAAAAATTGAGATTTAATTAATTGATTATTATTCATCCAACATTTAAAATATACATAGGAAAAAGGTATAGGTATAACGTCACCCCTAACTTCAAAAGCATATAGAATCGCATTAAAATTCCCAAAATTGAACTTGGAACAATATGAGAAGAGTTGGACAAAGATAACTCCATTAGTAAATCTCCTCTAGTCATATAATAATCAAAATCATAAACACCAACAACATACACATTCTTATTGTGTAAATTTAAAGAAAAGTACATGAATTGAGCATGAACATTAAAAATATTGACATTTAAAGTTGATTTCCCAAAATACCAAAGATTAGGAAGAGAATTATACTTAATATTAACAACATAAATAATATAACCTAGAGATTGATAAAAGGAAGAAAAAATCTTATTCAAAGTAACCATAGGCTTAGATAACATGAGAATATTGAATTTAGGATCATTCATAAGCTTTTTGAACATAAGATGAAATTTGGCACTAGCAAGCTCTTTAATATTCCAAAAGAGACATTTAAAATCATGCTATGGTCAGATAAGTTACATAAGTAAAACAATCGATGTTATTGATATAATTTTCATCAAACCACAACTCTAGAGCGTAATCAATAAAACAATAACATGCAATTAGCTCAGAAAGATTCATACTATGTTTAAAAGAAAAATAATGAATTTATGCATTTGCTTAGAAGTTAAACAATGTCATACAAAGAGAAACTCCATTTATAATAATAAAAATAAAAGAAATTAATGAGTAAAAAGAAAAGAAAAGAAAAGAAATGTTGTTATCTCTCTTTCTCTCTTAAAAAGCCTCAAAATCCTTTTTCTCATTTTTCTTTGTTTTGTCTCAAAAATCCCAAATCCCTTCTCAGTTCCCTCTTTTCTTTGTCTAAGAAAATTTCATTTCTTTCTTGATTGAGATTAGAGATAAAAAATCCCCATCCAATTCTTGGTGTAAGGTAGAGCAAGAATGATCCTTGTTCGTTTTGGATCCTTATGATAGGTTCAGATCTTTGATCGGAAGCTCTTGGTGCAGGTTATGTTTCTTGTGATTTTAAGTTTTTGGAGTTCCTTTGAGAGTCTCTACTCTATACAAATAAGGAAAGTTAGTTTGAATTGTTTTAACAGATATTGTAATTACCTTTTTTTATTAAGTATGAATTGGTAGGTAAAGTTAGTCTTAAAAGTCTGCTATAATACACTATGTTAGAGTACTTAATTGTGGAATGAGATGTGCTTTTGATTTGAAATGTTATCTTTGAATTTTTGTATAGTTTGATAAAATGACTGATTTTATGTTAATTAAACTTGTGGAAACAATAGACGTTTGAATGTTTACTAAATAACTACTGTCTTGATGTGAAATGTATCCTTGTATGTTTTGATATTATAGATCGAATGAGCTGTTGTGAATGATATGAAATGGTGATCGACACATAGTATCTTCAGGAAAGGAGATACCCGTGTTGGGATTGTTAGGATGTGCATTGTTTGAATATTTGTCGAGAAGGAGGTATCCACACTCTACTAGTATATTGGAATCACATAGATGGAGATTAATAGGTGGTGAGAGTCGATAGAGGTTCAGACTGAGTGACTGCATTTTGAAATATAAATGGTTAGAAAAGTCTCGGGGGAATTAACCTTGTCATATAAGGTTGATGATTCATTGATTTGGGGGCTGTGTTGATTTACAGTTTGGAGTTGTATGACAGGTGCAAACATCTAAGTCTAACTCAATGAACGAGTCTTCCAGAAGTAGAGTCAAGTATCTTTGTATATATACAACATGTGTTATTGTATAGAAATGAAAATGGTAATGTGATGTATGTATGAGATGATTGATGAGTGTCTAAGTTATGATATTTTGGTTAATATAAAAGATTTAAACTTTATGATTCTACATTTTAAAGTCTCTAGCTTACCCTTTTATTGTTTCTGTTGTGTGTTTGTTTTTAACATGAGATGATCGTGTGTTACACGTAAACAGAAATTTTTTTGATAGGTAGTGTAACTCCTTAATAAGCTGATTGATAATTGTTAATACTGGGTTAATTAAGCATAGATTTGTTAGGATTTTTAGCATTTATTCTGTTTTAATTATAGGATTTTTAGGGATTTTGTTTAGTTAGGAATTTTATTGTTTATTTTTCTGTTTAATGCGGTTTTGGTTATGGAAAGAGAATGCAGTTGAGATTTAGGTGAGATTCGAAGAAAGAGAGAATGAGGAATGCTGGAATTAAGGAAAGGAGCAGAAAAACAGATTTTAAGTGACTTTTTGCTTACGCTAAAGGAGGATCTTGAGCTAAAACTCACTTAAATCAGAAAAGAAGTTATGAACGAAGGCGTCAACGCCACTGAAGTGTGAAGTGCGAAATAACAACCACTTTATAACAAACAGCAAGGATCTTTTATAAAAGGAAGGCTAGAATGAACAAAAGGCATCATCATCCTTTGGAAGATCTTTTGGGAAGCACTTCTGCAATCAAGAATTTTCCTTTTTCCTTTTCCATTGTATTTTCATGGCTACCATGCATAGCTAACTTCTTTTCTTCTTGGGATTGAATGTAAAGTCTCACTTTCATATGCACTCTTAATATTATTTTTATGTCATTCAATTTAATTACTCTTGTTAACGTTTTGTTTAGCTTTGTATATCTCAGATTTCTTATTTTGATTGAAAAGTATTATTTGAAATTGGAAATAAATATTAACTCATTACAGGTATACGTTCAGGAATGAGTGTAACGTAATGACTGTTCAAATGCTCTTAATGCTGATTAATTTAATCTGGTAACTAGGAATAGAGCTAGATACTTTAATCTATGAATTTCAATATTAGAGGAATCAAGTTGAAAAGGTTTTTATTTGCACAGAAGGGTAATTTAATAAAATGACATAATTATTTAATTATGAGTGTATGGGAAGGAGAGTCAGTTACAATTCAATCCCAAGGTTTTTATTATTATTAATTTCATCTCTTTTAACTACTTTTTATTACTTTTCTTTAAATCGTTAAACAAACTCATTATTGTTAATTGCTTTTATTCACTATCTATTGATATATATTTGGTTTTCAATTAAACTCCGTTCCCTGTGGAAACGATACTCATCTTATTTATTATACTACTTGAGAATTTAGTACACTTGCCGATAAATCGTTAACACTGACGGAGAAGTTTAATTTTATCTTGTGATCGTATACAAATAATTTTATTATATATATATATATATATATATATATATATATATATATATATATTAAATATGATTACGTAATAATTATTTTAAAAAATAATTATAATAATATTATAATTAAATATATTTGGATATACCTATTTATAACACTAAAATTATAACGGATACTATTTATAGTAATTAAATATAACATTACGAGTTTATTAAAATTATTAATTTCTGTAATACTCATTTATATTTTGATTAACTTGTAATAATCTAAAATTAAAATTTTTAATAATTATAAATTTTAATTCTTTCAAATATTAATTAATTTTTATAGATAATTATAAGAAATAGTAAAACATATATTTATATCATCAACTTTTAAATGCGTAATTTTAATTTCTATAGAACATGTATTCTAAATAATAAAGCTATATTTGAAATGTAATTTTAACCAAAATATAGATTTGTTTAGTACTTTTTAATAGCATCAAACCTATAATGGAATTTTATTCTAATTGAATAGGAATATATTTAATTTTTCATTTATTTTAATTGAAAATATAAGGTATTATTGTTTTATTAATATTTTTATTCATATTTTTTGTAAAAGAATATTATACTTGTAAAATAATTAAGTAAAAAATTTATATGAATGAATGTTTTATTATTTATTATATATTATCCATAAAAATAATTAATATTTTAAAGAATTGAATTTTAGCTTATTAAAAAATTAATTAAAATATAAAAAATATTACATACGTTAATAATTTTAATAAACTGATAATATTATATTAAGCTTTCATATTTAATTTAGTTATGGTAAATAACAGTATCTAATAATTATAATATTATTATAAATAAAATAATTATAACGTAACTATATTTAATTAAAGCATAAGTGTATAATATAAAGAAAAAAGTTTTTTCAAAAATAAACTTAGTGTCCAAAGTGTAATTTTTTCACGAAGGGAGATTTTCATAATATTATCAAGGTATTATTGTTTATGTTAATTATTGTTTATATGTCGTAAGATTTCTTAGTTGAGCAGGAACACATAACTCTCTAGTCAATAAAATATTTTGAGGACGACCATAACATCTAGGATGTATGTGTGGTACTAATGATATATAAAACTCTAATATTACTTTTGTCTATCACCGTGGAGAATCGACAACCTCGCAATTATGATGCCTTTTAGATAATGGAGATATAGTTTGAAAAGAAATTAAATAAAATTCAACAATTCTTGTAACAAGAGTTTATTGAGAAGTCCTTCTATTCTTAGCAATAGACTCACAAAACAGCTACATTTTTCCTAAGGTTGTTTGAGTGAGCACGAAAGAGAGTTTTATTGTTGTTGCTGCAAACCCTTCAGGGAATCATACTCACACTGATGTACCAAACTGGCATGAGTTATACATTGAAGAGAATTGTCCACGTCTAGTCTCACTTGGATGAAATAAAGAAGGTTAATTGTCTATGGTATCCCGATTGAACACAAGTGGTGGGTGATGAAACTCAAAATGCTATTTGATTCACTTTGCCCAACATAGATATCCAATTTGTGGAGGAGGCTTTAGGATATTTTTGACTTGGCCTACGCATCTGGTTAGGTTGGTCTCAACATGATTAGTATTACATTATGTTATTTTCTATTAAATTATTATTGTTATAATGTCAACCACATTGAACTAGTATTTTGTCTTTATTTAAGATCATGTTTGGTATGATAAGTAGAGTATGGAAGCACCTCCTAATGATGAGAATAAAAATTGGTTCAAATAAACACAATGTTAATGATGAATTTATGTTCTCATGACATCTAAAAGTTTAGAGAACAATGAATTACTTTTATTCTTTGACATAGATAATGTATATTTTATTTTGTTATAAATCAAATTTTTAGTTTAGATTAGATGATTTTATATGTAATTTTTAGTTGAAATGTTTGTTATTGATATTTTTTTGCATTTTAAGTTTTAGTTTGAAGCTAAAACTAATATTATTTAAAAATGTCCAAAATGTGTGTCAGACCATACACTATCTAATGTAAACTTATTTCGGATTTGATAGAGTCCATATATGTCAATACGGCCAAACGTAAATACTAAATCTTTTTAATTTGTTTTTTTTACAAAATTAAATCCGACAATGTTATAATATATCATAAAATAGAAGTTTCTTTATATAGGAGATTTAGTTCAAATACATTTTTGCTTCATCCTCATCTAGTCTTAACGTAAAAAAATTCAAAGTACCAGACATAAAAAAAAAAAAAAAATAATTTACACTAGTTCTAAGATTGAAAATAAGATACCTAACTTACTTTTAAAGTAAGGTATCTGTATAATTGTCTCAAACAATCAAGTCCTCACTTCAAGTATGTTTGAATAGGCAACGGAGAGAATGATAGCTTATTCTCTTTTCCCTTTTTTTTTCTTATCTCTGTTTCATACACTACACTCTCATTGATAATGTCTTCATCTATCAACTCTGTAAAATTACTGTTATTGATCTTAATCAAACTAATTAAAATTCTTATTTACAGCTCTACGTTGAATTTTAAAATTTCTATTAAAAACATCAATAATTAAAAACGACCATGTATTACAATATAAATTATTCATTATAAATTAAAAATATAATTTATGTATTTAAAAACTTTTATTTATTATAATATTGAATGAATATAAAACAAATATATATGTCTTATGTAATGTATATCAATGTCCAAAAGCGTGTCTTGCTTTCTGACCTACTTTGTTACTCTATGTCCCGATTTTGTTGTAAAAAAAAAATATTAATTAAAAGTAGAAAGGAAAAAAAAATGATGCATGACATGGGTATCTTAGCTATATAAAGATTTAAACTGAAAGAGTGTAGCGAATGAAGATGAAGTTGAAATGAACGCTATTGAGAAAATGCCAAAGAAGTCATTTTCAAAAGCGATTATCTAAATATTGGTTGAAACTTTAGTAGGGATTTGCAAGGCATTGTTAAAGCTTTGCATGAGGGTAAGCACGTTCCTACCAACGTGGAGTTGGTCCTAACCACATAATTTGCATTTGTTGCTCTTTGTAGTGCCCAAAATAAGTTGAAAGTGAAAGAAGTGAAAGGGTGTCAAAATTGCCGGAGTTCCACCAATAAGATAAAAAGGGTTAGACCAAAAACTTTTTCAAGAAAAGAGCCCACTTTAGATTCATTAAATTTGGTATACACAACTAATTAAATAAACTAGGTCTCTAATTTTTAAGCTCAAATTACGCATTGATTTAATTTAACACGAAATCTTAAAATGATTTTTAACTTTAATTTTGTCTATGTAAATTAAAATAAGTCTCAATAACTATAAGTTGAAAACTTGGCGATATATTAATAGGGGAATTATATTTAACATGCTGGGAAGTGGCATGTATATAGTTTGTCTTTGCTTAATTTATATTAGAAATAGTAAGATGGTTCAATTCAGTGTGGCTTTTGAATTAATCTAAAAATAAAAATTTAATTGGATTGAGCATATTTTAAACAAAGTTAAAATTTTGAATCCAAGATTGGCGAAGATAAATTGATTGTCATTTTTTTTTTTTTATACAGAAACAGTTATCAAAACATGTTTCTTTCCTGCATTCGCCAATCAAAATAAAAATAAAAAATTCAAAACGTAACTGTGATAATTAATCTGTAGAAACTTAACATATCAAAAACTTTTCTCATCCACCATGATATTTGTGGGTGATGTTTAGTTAACTAACTAGTAATATAATAGTAATTAAATTTTATATTACCGAATGGAAAATTAAAAAATATAATATGAAAAAAATGTTTTTTGATAAAATTTATACTAAAAAATTAAAATTACATACAGACAAATTATTAATATTAGTGACATATCTACTTGATGAGATTCAAATCCAAATCCAACATACACCAATATAACTGAATTAGATTAACTTTATTATCATAATATGATTATTATCATTTTTATTATAACTTGTTATTATTATTATAATTATAATTTTTATAATTAATAATAATACTAATATTAACATTATTAATAATAATTTCATAATAACATTAACAGTAATAATAATAATATTTTGTTAATAATATTATTAATAATAAAAACAGTTTTATTAAAATATAAATAATATCAACAGAAATAATAATATCAATAATATTACTAATTTTATTATATTAATAATAATATTAACATTTATAATAATAATAATACTAATAATAATAATAATGTTAGTATTAATATTAATAATAATAATTAATATTATTAATATCGATGACAACAACAATATTATTATATTAATAATATTATTATATTAATAATATTATTAATAAAAATAATAATAATAATAATAATATTAATAATAATAATAATATTAATAATAATAATAATGTTAATAACAATAATATTAATAATAATAATAATATTATAATAATAATATATTAAAATAATAATAATAATATAAATATTTATATGAATTTACATGTAATAGTCTGTATTTTTTATTAATTTTAATTCTTATGGATTTTAATAATTTTTAAGTGACTCTAAATTAATACCGATTATTGATGACATACGTCAGTACTATTTTGCAGATGTCAAGTGATATATCTAAATAAATGTTATTCTCTATCAATTAACCATAAGTAACATTTAATTTTTCTTAAAGAAATTCATGAATATTAATATCAGACTATTTTTCATATATATATATATATATATATATATATATATATATATATATAAATAAAATATTATATTTAATAATAAAAAAAAAAAAAAAAAAAAAAAAACGCTCTTATAGATGACAGTAGATAAAATTCACCATTAGCACAGAAAATAAATTGTTTATAAGTGCTGACAACTAACGTCTTTTTCTACCTGCTTTTTATGGGAAGAAGGTAACTTCATGATATTCATAATTTCTTCCTAATATCACAAATAGATTTAAACGAGTAAGATCTTTTAAAATTGAAAATTAAAAGTAATCAAATTATTTATAGTGTTGTATGTTTTCTTTCTTTTTATTATTATTATTATTATTTTTGGATTTGTGACTAGAACCTTATTTTTTTATGTTAATGTTCAATCACATCTAGCATTATATGACTTGTTCTAAGTAACGAAGACTGAGTATGTGTTTTTGAATTTTGAATGAACCACATAAGTTGGTCAATGGCATGTAAGGCATTATGAATTGTTAATTTTGACTTACTTTGTACTTGGATTATTTCCTTATTATTCACAGAATTATTTTTTGCCAGAGAAACATCCTTATTCTCTTAATTATACCTGAAAGTTGTCTAATTAGTCTTTATACTATTGAGTTTCTTGTGTAACTTCCAGCTGCATGACTCTAACAACCATAATTTATCAAATTATGTGTTGGAGGTCCTCATATTCAACCTTATACCATTGACCATTAAGTAATACCTTTATAACCACATGTTGGTTACGGTATATTTACAATGCAAATTCAAGGAAAATGCAACTTAGGAGTGTGTTCCAATTTAGCTTGTAGATTTACATTGTATTGTACGATAATCACTAAATAAAGACAATAAATTATCCATGATTAGCCATTAATAAATTTTTCGTGTAGCCATTAAGACACTATTTAGTTTTTAAAGTATTTACTCGTATCTATCATTAAATGATTATTTTATTTAATTAGTTATATTTTCTGACTTCTTTATGTAATTATTTACCAATGTAGTTAGCCCATGTATAAAGTAAACTATCTTGTTCGAAGTTAGAGAATTGATTTATACATGATTGAGTTTAATAGAAATTTCAAGTTCTATATCCTATTTTAAGTTGAATTTTTTTATATCTTTTATTTCAAATTGGATCCTCAGTTTTTTTTTTTTTTTTTTTTTCTGTTTCATCATCAATAATAGTATAATTTACATAAACTAAAAATATAATGAGTTTACTAATAATAAGTCGGTCTCATTATTTATTAGTTTTGTTTTACATTCCACTACATTTTATTTATTTTGCATTGATATGTTTTAATGCAAATTTTGCATATAACTTTATATGTAAATAAAAGGAGTAAAAAATATTTATAATATAGGTATGTTAATTTGGTGGATAAAATTTTGTATACATTATCTTAAAGACGAAGATGGATTTGGATTAACAGTTTAGAAAAGAATAGTAGAATTATTAGGGGTTGAAATTGAGAGAGTGAAAGAGAAAGGAAAGTGTGGGGGTGGTTGGTTAGGAAGAGTGAATGGGGAGGGTGGAGTTTAATTAATAAGCTAAGAGTAATAGTTGTTTCAGATTGACATTAAGATTCACAGTTGATACCCACCCACCACCACCGCCACCACCACTATCTTTTCTCATTTCATTAATTCATGGATTCCCCCGGTGAGAAGGCGAATAGGAACATAAAGACAAGGCCAGAAAGATGAGGACAAAAGTGTCCATCACATAAAAGAATCGAAACGCATTCATTTCTTTGTTTGTCGTCTTCGAAAACCATCAAAAGCAGGTGCACCCCCCTAACCTTAACCTTTACTTCACCTGCCCCATTACCCCATCCTTTCCCACTAAAACCCAACTCTCTCTATTCCGTTACCGTTATCTTCTCTCTTCTCACCCCTTTTATTTATTTATTCTCCCTCTATTCTCACCCCTTTCCTCTTCCTCCATCAAACGCCTAACTTTCTCCCACCGCCACACACAAACCATAAACTCTTTCCCTCTCTCACCCATGAAGCGTCCACTTCCGTCCGCCGCCGCCGAGATGGAGGAGAGCAAGATGAAGAAGGCCAAGGCGGTACTGCTCGAGGAGGAAGAGGAGGAGGTGGAGCGCGTGGAGGGGTTGGGGCGTTTCGACGACAACCTGCTTTTCGAAGTGTTGAAGCACGTGGACGCGCGTACGCTGGCGATGGCGGGGTGTGTGAACAAGCAGTGGCACAAGACGGCGCAGGACGAGAGGCTCTGGGAACTGATCTGCACGAAGCAGTGGGCGAACACTGGATGCGGGGAGCAGCAGCTACGATCGGTGGTCCTTGCCCTCGGTGGCTTCCGTCGCCTCCACGCGCTTTATCTCTTTCCTCTCTCCAAGCCTCAGACATCATCCTCCTCCTCGTCCTCCTCCTCCTCGCCCTGGGGCCCCACCATCCCACAGGTCATTCGATCGAAGCCTCTTCGTTTGGGGAAGGACGAGGTTCACCTCTCTCTTTCACTTCTCTCCATTCGCTACTACGAGAAGATGAATTTCAATAACCGAACCAGATGATTCCTTATTATTCCATCATCCATAATCCATAATCCATTCGACGTGTTCCTTTTCTAAACCTAATTTCGGCTTTCGACCTTTTTTTTTTCCTTGGTGCTATTTTTAGATTTCAGTTGCCAGATCTGCTTTTAATTCAGGCAATTAGTCTAAGCTGGATGTGTTTTGTAACCTGTATGTATGTACTTTGATTCCATTAATAATATAATATATATATGAATATTGGAATGTATGTGTATCTCCGTAGTGTGATGATTACGATGATGTTTTTAATTTCTTGTTTTGGGGGTGGGAAGAATAGATTAGGGTTTAGATCTGAGGGGAAAAAGGGGGATTTGGGAGTGTACGGAATGAGGAAGTGGGTGTGGTGGGGGAATTGCCGAAAGGAGTGGAAGGAGGAGTGATTGGCGGTCCTGAGGGTGTTTTTTCCGAATAGGCACAAGGAGACAGAGGCTGAGGTCTTGTTCTGTAATAAATGTCTGCTTCTGCCTATGTTTTCTGGCTCTTACTTCAGCCCAATGGCTAAATGACACACCAATGAGTTTGCACTTCTCTTGCCTCTGCAAAAGCCAAATTTTTTCTTGAGCCACGATATTTGTCGCTACGGGGATCCCTATTATTTGTTTCCGCCACTGTATTTTTTCATGCTGTAGCATTAGACAAGTGACCTGAACCTGAACGCGGACACACTCTCTTGGACGAATATATTGTTTTTTCTTCCACTTTTACCTATTGCACTTTTCATTCTTACAACCCCATTTAACTTGCACTTTTACGAAAACTCTCGCAGTAAACAAGTGAATTAGTGTTCGGAATCTGGGAAGGTCAAGAATCTAAATGATGAAACGGGTTTTTGGGAAGGTTAAGAATCTAAATGATGAAACGGGTTTTGGTCAACTAGATAAGATTACTACCATGTTCCTTTCTCATTAGGCATTAGAGGTAATAACCTTAAGGCTTTCGATGGGAAATTTCTTTAATGTTGGGTTAAACATAAAAAAAAATACTCTGTCAACCGACACCAGATGCAGAGTTGTCACCCAAAATACTTTGAGAAGCAGCCTGAAGGTCACCCAACAGCATGCAGGACTTGCTTACTTTGCACTCAGTTCTCAACAAGAAAGACCCAACTAATGAGTTCCATGTGGTGAACCCGTGAAATACGAACATGGGAACTTGCTCCAACAAGAAAGAAACAACAGATTACACACCACACCTTCTCCACATATCGATCAGTTTATTTTGGGACAAGTTATTTTTGAACATATAAACTATCTTTCCCTTTTCAGATTATGTTTCAGTCACCTTTTTCTTGTGTCCTAGTAATTTTCAATTAGTTTTAATTGAACATTAACGCACGCAAATAACTTGATATTCATCTCCTTTTAAATCTATTACTGTGTAATAAAACCATTACCTGCTTAAGGACCAAGATGGACGTAGTAACTATTCCATGTTATAAAAACTCATTACTTGTGATTTTTTAGAAAGGTATATGTTTATAAAGAGATTGACATATGTTAAACAATTACAGATATTTATAGATACCTCTTAGAAACTAATTTAACCAATTTTTACATCTGTTCTCTTTCATAGTATAAATGTATAATTTTTGTTATATTAAAAAATAAAATTATTCAAATTATTGAAAAGTTATACTTTCTAAATTATATATTTCAATAAAACTATACTCTAAAACATAAGTTCTATTGTGGCCCAATTCACAAACATTTATGGATGTGATTATTGACTGTTGCTTTAAGATTGGATTGTACTGTAATTATACTTTATTTATCTTCATTAAATCATTATAGTAAAATTGTATTGTAATGATTAAGTATAAGATTATTTAACTTACTAAAAAATTAAATTTGAAATTATGAATATGAACTAGATTATATAAAAATGTATTATTGGGGTAAGGTTGTGTTCAGCCTTTGCAGGTTGTCCGATATCGTGTAAAGCTGATATATTATCAGTTTTTGAGGCTGTCATTTCTTATAAATGAATGCACATCTTGGTTTTTATGCCATCTTTCTGACATATAGAAGGATTTTGTGTGGTTCAGGTTTTTTCTCTAGTAAAAAAAGTTGATTTGATATTCTTTACATCTTTCTACAGACAAAAGATAAAGATTAATTATTTCTTGTTAGAACAACCATAATTATAAATTACAAAAGGGTAAAAAAAAAAAAAGAAGGTACTTTTATCTTTATTTAATCCAGAAAACCTTAATTTTTAATATAGGAGAATTGACTTTTGTATCCGAATATCTTTTGCAGATACCTCTTCTCAGTTCATATCAGCTATTGAAGACTCAAAACTAAAAATAACTCGATGAAATATGTTGTAACCCTCTTTTTTGAAAAAAAAAAATATATATATATATATATAATAAATGTTTTTTATTTAATAATTTCTTGTGATAAAGATGCTTAATAGTTTTATAATAATTGGTTAAAAACTATTTCATATTGCAAAAATTATGTCCAATCAAATCCTAAAATATTGTTTTGATTTAGACCTTATTAAATTAAAATTAAACCACACTTTTTTTTATCTCTTTCAGATGGTTTTTTTAATAAAAGTTTTAACTAAATCAGACCGCAAGTACCCCTCTTTTATATGATAATTTTTCTTATTTTGTATTATTATAATTAAAATATTATGACATGCCCTTTTTTCAACATTCTGAATGAAAGAGTTTATGGAAAAAACTAAAAGCATGTTTGCATTTACATAAAATTGTTGTTGTATAGAATACTATGAACTAGTTTAATCTTTAATCATATTTTAATTTCATCTGGCCATATGCAATACATTTTATTAATATACAAATTATTACAGTGAAATTTTAAATTTTGATTGAATAATTACACCAACCATATATATATATATATATATATATATATATATATATATATATATATTTATCTTAGAATTCAACGTTTCAACTTACAAAGATAAAAATAAGCTTAAAATTAAAGTTATGAAACCTATTTGAACCAAGTTATTAAAGGAGTTAATGTGTGCGTGGAAGTTGTTAACAGCTGAAGGTAAAAGGTTTTTATCAAAAAATTACTAATGAGAATATATGAATTAATAGCAAGAATGTGGCTTAAAGAGATGGGAGAATGAATATGAATGGATTTAAATTAAATTGTGATTAATTTTAGGTTAACAGGGGTAAAACATTGAATTTATTTCCATTGAGATAAAGTGTGCTGTAGTTGACCGAAGAGAAAGAAAAGACATTTGGGTTTGGGTTTAAGGAGGGGAAGGAAAGAAAGAAAGAAATTGATTCTTTTATCTTTGGGAAGGGAAGAAGAAAGAAAGAAAAACATTGAATCTGATCGAAAGAGGAAGTAATGAAAATGGGGATTTCCAAGACAAGCACTGAGGTTAGCGACAATTCCAATTCCAATAGCAATATCAATAGCAATAGCAGCAATAGCAATAGCAACAGCAGCAGCGGCACTCAGACTGAAACTGACAACCATATCTCCATTCCTGCTCCCTACGCCGAAGGAGAGAAGCTCTTAGCCACCCACTCTGATTATCTTTACATAGCCAAGGTTTCCTTCTTCCTTTTCTCTTTTCTTTACCCCAAATTCCAAAAGTATCATTCTTGAAACCCAAGTCTTTGTCTTGTTTAAAAGGTTAGGCAAGTTGAGTATAACAACGCTGAAGGCTGGCAGTTCCTCGTTCATTATCTCGTAACCTTCTCAACGTTTCTCTCCTTTTACTCTCCCCTAAACATTTTCTCAATCTTATTTCTTCTTGTATTTTTGTTCCTTTTTATTTTCAGGGTTGGAAGAAAAGGTGAGCGTGTATACTACATATTGTCTTGTTCAACGTTCTGTTGAGTGGTTCTGACTTGGTTCTCAAGTGTTTATTTTCTGCTGCAGTTGGGATGAATGGGTTGGAATGGATCGTTTGATGAAACACACTGAGGAAAATATGCGCAAAAAACATGCCCTTGATGAGAAGCATGGCAATGATAGGAATCCGAAAGTCCCACGTGGCCCTCTGGTTAAATCCAAGAGTACTAACGGTCAGAAAGTTCTCTTCTGCACTTTTATTGCTTAAATCCCAATGACTTCCTGTGTTTCTTGTCTCTGGTGGAGGTTGCGACTGTGTGAAAGCCAAATTAATTAATGGCATAGCACTAGAATTAGATTATGCATGTGCTGTGTCAGCAGGAGAGTGCAGAGGTTGATGTTGTCTGACTTGCCATTTAGGAATCCTACCAAAAGGTTCATCATAGTTTTCTTGGTGCAGTCTGAGTTGCAGATGACTCAATGTCTTTTGTGTATGCCGGTGGAGAAATTATTTGGTGGTTTTGGAACACCACTTGTTCATGGTACTAACTAAAGTCTGTATATATATTCAATTTTATAATTTATGAGAAAGAATTAATAACACTTGATTATATGTCTTGTAAAGATCAACGGGAATTTAGTAGTCTAGAACCACCAACTAATTTCTCTAACTGGGATGGGGCTGATGATGAGGATTTTTTTTTTTTTGAGTTTGTGCATTTTTTTTTGTAGATTAGAAGCGAAGTAGTTCTTGAATGATGCTCTGTATTTCGTTTCTAGAGAGGCATTTCTATACACAATAATCAATATGCATGGTAAGAAACAGTTTGTTGAGGACCTTCACGGTGTTCAGGAATTGGGAGCCTCTCATGTTTGGGCCTGTGGGAATTGGGGAGTAATTGACATTACTTGATGGTTACAATAGCAGTTGGGTTTGTCATCAAACTGGTTGTTTCTTTTTACAATCTATATACATAATTACAGACACCCACACAGACACACACATATATATTATGTGCTTTATCTCTAACTCAACTTTTTATAGTATCCTAGTTCAGTGGTTGACCCAAAAAGATTTCTGCAATGAGGAAAATATTATTTCTCTTTGACTTATTTTTTTTTATGTCAATATATGTTGAAAACAGAGTGTTTTTGCTTTGGTTGGAGTAAGATACTGGAGGAATATGACTTGGAAGTACAATTGGAAGATGTCACACCACAAGTTTCTCAGTTAAATTTTTGTGATCAATACTACAAAAGGATGGAGAAATTGATAAAGATGTCACATAGGATACAAGTGGGATGATTAAAATGTAGAAAGACATTGTGGGTTATTTGTGATTGCAATGTACCTACCAAATTCAAAGGAATCTTTATCATACTACTATGCAATTGACTATACTCTGTGGTAGTGAATGTTGGGCCTTAAAAGGACAACAAGAGGAACATGTCGGGGTGAAAGAAATGAGAATATTAAAATGGACTTATAGTCACAAAAGACAAAACGGGATACAAAATAGATTGTACACAAGTTAAGATTGGTGTAATTAATTGAGGAAAAGATCATCGAAAATTGGTTAAGGTAGTTTGGACACATACAAAGAAGGCCACGAGAGATACAGGTGAGAAAAGTTGGTTGTATGATTTGTGGTCCTGTGAAGAGGAAAGAGATATCAAGGACATGGAGGAAGTCTTCAAGTGGAATCTCATGATAAGTAATATATTGAATGACATCGTATGATTCATTTAGTCAATCTTATGTTAGAGACAGAAGGCTTTGTTGTTTTGAATTAGTCACTATACCCAATAATGGTGAGTTAATAAAGGACATAGAAGAGCGAGGAGCTTATTTCTTATGGATTACACAATACTGATAATAATCTTGCGAGAACCACACTACAAAAGCTAACGTTTGTTGATGGATAGCTCAAGATTGTAAACCCCACTTTAGAATCCCATACTTCAATTTGAGTCTCAAGTTCCATACCTATATCCTAACACTTACACTACTTACAATAAATAATTTTAGGCCCTTTTTCAATAAACTACAAGCAACTTCCAAGCAGTCTATGTCTAAGAATTTGTGAAAAGTAATTCTCTTGAATTTTCATTAATAGTTACCACTGCCGCTTTATTGGATGGGGCGAGTTCCAAAATAAGACAATCTGTATTACCGGTCTAATTAGCTAATATGTAAAGTATAATGACTTATCTTTAACAATATTGCATTCCATGAGGAATTTCTATGCAAATATTGGGGCCAATGACAACAAATCACTGTGCTTGGTTGGAGCATCACACACTCAACTCAACATAGATCTGGCCACGTGCAATGCCTCGTGTCTGTGCTAAGTTCTTCTCTTGACTTAAAAGTTGGTTGTCATTTGATCTAATACTCAATGCATTCCTTGTTTTAATTTAGTTATTATTGTAGTTTATGCTGTAAATTAAAAGGACTTTATGGTTTGTGACCTGATGCAAATATGTAAAATTAAACTTTTACTTTGTTTGTGTTCCTAATATTCCTGAGATGTTTCCGGAAAAGGAAATGCAGTTTCAAGAGGCAGGAAGCGACGAAATGAATCTATCAAGGTACTCTCCCATTGTAAATTTCAATTTACATAAGGCACTTGTCATACATCCACTCTTGGAAGTTCACGTAACTTCAACATCAATACAAATTGTTAGTCAAATTAGTTGGACAATTCGTGTGTAAATCATTGCAAACCTTTTTAACTAATGTTTTGTCCCGTAAGGAGGTAAGGTGATGGTTCTTAACAATTCTTTTTTCCTAAAAGTAGCAGTTTAGTTGATTTTATTGTTTGATTATTTGTAGCCAAAACCCGATCTTGATCCTGACAAGCTTGTCAGCATTCAAATTCCTCCAACACTGAAGAAACAATTAGTTGATGATTGCGAGTTTATTACCCATCTCGGCAAGGTAGCAAGATCATCTTGAATATATTAATATAATTTATGACGATTACTGAGTGCTTCATTTTCGTTAGGAGAAAGTGTATATGCATATTTAGTTTGTTAATAGTTACAGAAAACAGTTTTACTTTCGAGAAGTCATTTTCAAATTGTTAAATATATGTTTTTTCCTATGCAGCTCGTTAAACTTCCTCGTTCTCCTAGTGTGAAAGACATATTGAAAAATTATTTTGATTACAGATTGAAGAAATGTGGCTCGTAAGTTTATGCTGACACACCCCTCCATTTTTTAAGCTTGATGTAGAAATACTTTTTTCTATATTGTGAAGTGAAGTGTGTGTAAAATTATTTCAAAGAGTTAAGCAATTTGAACGGAAACCTGGAGCCAGCAATTATTTTAACTGAAGTTACTATTATTTAGAATAACCCCCTGCCTCATAGCCTATTCACTAACCATTTACACTTCTTTTTAAGTATTGTTTTGGAATATAATTTTGATTTTTGGGCCGGTCAATGCATATTCAAGTGGAAGTTTCAGTTTAGCTTCTTGAATTTCATTACTACTCCAGCTCTCTGTTTTTGATACAACTACAGTGTATACTTTTTACTCACTGTTCTTATGGCTACTATTTGAAATAGGATGGCTGATTCAGTTGAAGAAATCATGAAAGGATTGTGTCGTTACTTTGATAAAGCACTGCCAGTGATGCTCTTGTACAAGACCGAGCGCCAACAGTACCAAGAAGCTTGTCCAGCCAATGTCTTTCCTTCTGCTATATATGGGGCTGAGCATTTGTTACGCCTCTTTGGTATGCTCGATTGTCTGCCACCAGACAAACTTACTATATGACGGGTTTCTACTTTAGCTTATTGTTGCATCAAGTTGTAACGGAAATACAGACGCTGATGTGGTTATTCTGCTCTGAGTGGACAGCAAAATGCTGGCCCTTTTGGTTCAGCCTTACACAAGTTTATTTCTATGTGCTTATGTTTCTGTCAAATCTGCATCTTGTAGATCTTTATTATGTTTAGTGTTAATATTGTTATTATGATTATTATGCTTAAAGATTCCAATTATTGGGGCCTCATTTTTTCTGAATTTGAATTTTGAAGTTAAGTTGCCCGAGTTATTATTCCACGCTAGCATTGAAGAGGAGACGTTGATAGAGCTTCAGGCACAATTACTTGACTTTCTCAGGTTCCAATGTTGTTTCGTAATGGATTTAAACGAGAAAATAAATCCGTTGGCAGTTGACATTTTACTAACAAATTTTAATGCATAACTATCCACTTTATGTTGCAGGTTCTTGCAAAAAAACCAGAGCTCGTTTTTCCTTTCCACTTATCATGTTGCTGAAGATATTGAGATCAGCTCCAACAAAGGTGATTAGGCTTGTCGGCAACAATGGATTTTGCTTTGTACATAGTTTCACGGAGCTGCTGCTGGTATAGAATGTTTGTCACTGTTGCACTTTACCTATATTTCTATCAATATGATGTGAAATTTGAGTTGGTGAGTGTAAACCTACTTTTGGGAAATCACGTTTTCAGAGGGTACGGATAGTGTACCAATTTTGGAAGGAAAATGCTAACTGATCCTTAATTTCAAACACCAGTTGATTTTCTGAGTTTTGCTTCAGATTTTAATGTTTTCCAAATAATGCCCGTGGATTCCCAGTTCAATCCATGCTCTTAAAAATCAAATTCTACTTTCCTAACTTCCCACTGCGGCCCCAACATGATAAACTTTATGCTGACAAATTAGGTTATCGTGAATGGTGTGTAGTTGTAAAATGATTCTTACTCCAATGTTGAACTTGGCAAAGAGTTTTGTAAGTATGAGGATGAACTTGGATGATCACGAGGCTGTGTTCGAATGTAGTTATTTATTATGATAAAAATGGGTAAGTAGAATTTCCTTAGTTTAGTTAATTAGATTATAAGTTATGTATTCTGCTTATTCTGCATTCTTGTTTTCTCTTCCCTCTCTTCAAAACCCCTGTTATGTGGGTTTTCGTTCAGAACAAAATGAAAAAGAATTTTTTTTTATTATGTAATTGGAAAAGTAATGTGCTCGTGTGAGATAAGAAAAGTGAGGAAGTGTTATAAACACAATTGTGATTCCATTTCTTCTAGGGATCTCATAAAATGAGAAAGTTTAGTAAGTCAAACATTTCTTTCTACCCAGAGATACAAGACTAGAATAGCAGGGTCAACCAAAAAGAAAAAAAATCTATTATATATAAAAGCATTAAATATTTTTTATAAAGATAATCAAAACATAAATTATATTAGTAATTTATTAAAATATTAAAATAAATGTATTTATTAATAAGATTAAATATTTTTAAAATAATATTATCAATGTTACTAATTAGTGTTCTATGCTACCAATAACTTTTTTTTTTCTCTAAAAAGAATTCTAATAATTACGTTTCAAAAAATATAGTAAATTAATTGTCATTTTTTATGATAATTAATCAATAACCAGTTAAGAATAATTTGCTACTTTGTGGTTGAAAATGAGAAAAGAGTGCTATCGTTGCCTTGAAAAATATTTTTTTCGAACTTTCAATATATTTCAATAATATTTATTATTTCACCAAAAGTTTCAATAATATTTATTATTTCACCAAAAGTTATGTGCAACGTATCTGAATTTATGCATCTAGGAGTGTATAATAATTATGGGCGTGTATCATAATTCAAATTGTTAATCTCCTATGTAATATTCTTAACTATGTCCAAACTGTACATTTGTAATCAAAATAGTTGATAGATGATATTTAATTTTTTTTTGAAAAAAGATAATCAAAATAAGAAAAAAAAATGTTAGTAAAACGTTCAATCACGCATACAATAATTTGTAACATTTAAAATAGTAATAACTAATTCTTAAAAAATACCGTCAAAAATATAAGTAATTCTCAAATAGTTAATCTAAAAAAATGAAAGAACAAATTGCCTTTACAAAAAATATATAAAAAAAAACATAATATTTGTTTAAAATATAAAAGAATGCAATTATCTTTAATATAAAAGTAAATGATTTTAAAAATTAATTATCTTCTAACTAAATTATTATATTATATGCTATTAATTATACTTTATTATCTTTTATATATATATACTATTTATTTTAATTAAAATCGAAGAAGTCAGGGACCTTGGCCCCGCGGATCGAAGTAGATTCGCCTTTGGATCTTGTCTAGAATAAAGTTCATGATATGATAACAAAGTTTCTGGCCATTGAAGTGACTAAGTCTGTGATTGGATGAAAATGAGTTATTAATGTTATTTTCGAAATTTAATGCTTATTAAATTGATGGAGTGCAATATGAGTATGTACATAAACAATGGAGATTAAAAAACTTACAAATTCAAACTAAACTATGAAATCATTCACCTAGATTTTTTTTTTTAATTGTCGTGATCATAATAATTGAATCACAAATCACCATGAATATGTTATCACGTCTACCAATTATCCTCACTTTTATTATCATTATTGAACTATTTTTATGAGGTATTCTTAACAAGATGATGATTATTATTAAATGTAGTCATGAGGTAGATTATTATTATTAAATATTTTTATGAGGTCTAGTATTTAAATCTTAATCATAAAACTCTGAATGGAAAATAAATTATGTTAGAAAATAGTACCATTATATTGGTTCAAAGTCTACGACTTAATGATAAATATTTTACAACAAAATCCTCTTGATAAGAAAAATCTCATGTAAACAAGTATTTAGAGACATTTATATATCTTTTAGACGGGTGAATTCCTTTTGAGTTATTTTATTCAATAACTATATATATATATAGATATATTGAATTTTGATAATTCAAAAATTAAATTAGAATAATTTTATATTTAACATGGATAACCCAAAAGATAAATTAGAAGCTTTTACTAAGCAGACCAAATACACATCTTTATAAATAAAAATGTGATATTTTTATATTAAATAAAAATATTCTGTATAATTTATCTAAAACTTGCTATGTATTACTATTGAGATGATATTAAAATATTTAACGTAAAATTAATAAAATTTAATATCTAAAGCGGGACTCACCAACATTCTTGGCATGATGAGACACCATTTGCAAGCTCCTTGTTGAACGCTGTAGGAGGAGAGTTTGTCATCTTCCTCAACTGTCCATTGCCCTCTTTTCACTTTGTCTTTCTCACGTAATGGAACACTCTCTAATTTCATGGTACCAAAAATTTTCAATTAAGAATTGTGGTTGGCATAATCTTTAAAACGATTATTATAATCAAAGTCAATAAATTTGTCATAGTTTAGGGTTTGAATAAGAATGTAAAATTCTTAGACTATCGTACAGACTATTTATTCTAATTTTTATATATTCCCTTGCGACATAATGTATGATCATATTTATGAGACTATCCCAGAATACAAGATTCCTTGATGGTTGTCTTGAGAAGAAGACAACGATATGTATGAGAAAAATAAGAAAACGTTAAACACGATGATATATTTTATTTGCCATGGAATTTATACAAAAATTAGAATATCATGAGTCTTGGATTATATTCTTTTTGTTGATTATTCTCAACATATACCATGATTGTTTTAATGAGAATATAAATATCCCTGTCAAAGAGACTGCGCAGGGAAATAGGACCAAGCCAATGCCAAAACCAGGAAGCAACAATTTATATATGAAGCTAAATAATAGTCAACTGATCAGATGAAAGGGACTCTAATAAAATCATAAACAGCATTGCAAGCAGAAGAATATATATATATGTGCATTGAGAGTGATGAACGTGGATTATCACTATATACTTTTCACTCAGTTGTTACCATGTGGTTCATCCTTCTCCCTCTCCTTATGTCTCTGCAACTTTCATCTTCAGCAGTAGAAACCCTGCATCAAGGTTCATCCCTCTCAGTGGATGACCCCAATGATGTCATGCTCTCACCAAATGCCATCTTCTGTGCCGGTTTCTATGCCGTTGGCCAAAACGCATATTCCTTCGCCGTTTGGTTCTCGCAACCCAACTGCCAAACCCGGAATGGAACCCTCGTATGGATGGCAAACCGTGACTACCCCGTAAACGGCAAGGGCTCCAAGCTTTCCCTTCTTCACAACGGCAACCTCGCCTTAACGGACGCTGACGACTCCCACGTTTGGTCCACAAACACCGTTTCACTGTCGTCTGTGCAACTGTTTCTCGACGACACTGGCAACCTTGTTCTGCGTGAAACGAAGGGTGGCGGGGTCGTCTTCTGGCAGAGCTTTGATTTCCCTACGGACACGCTTTTGCCTCAACAAGTGTTCACGAGAAACGCGAAACTGGTCTCTTCTAGAAGCGAAAGCAACGTTTCCTCCGGTTTCTACACCTTGTTCTTCGACAACGACAACATTCTTCGTCTTCTTTACGATGGTCCTGAAGTTTCTGGCCTTTACTGGCCAGATCCATGGTTGGCCCCTTGGGACGCTGGACGTGCCACTTACAACAACAGTAGAGTTGCGGTGATGGACACACTCGGCAATTTTAGTTCTTCAGATGATTTCTCCTTTGTGACATCTGATTTCGGCACTGTGATCCAAAGAAGATTAGTGCTTGATCATGATGGAAACATTCGTGTTTATAGTCGCAGACAAGGTGGAGAGAAATGGTCTGTTACGTGGCAGGCCAAATCAAGACAGTGTAATATTCATGGTATTTGTGGCCCTAACAGTTTGTGCTCTTATCATCAAAATTCTAGTGTGAAGTGCTCTTGCCTTCCCGGGTACAAGTGGAAGAATGATCAGGATTGGTCTTATGGATGTGAACCGAAATTCTCTACGCTTTGCAACAAAGTCGATTCGCGGTTTTTGTATATAAGCAACGTGGAGTTATATGGCTATGACTATGGGATTTTGACAAATTACACTCTCCGTCAGTGTCAGGAGTTATGCCTTCAATTATGCAACTGTAAAGGCATCCAGTATACGTATGTCTTTGGCAGTGGCACTTATACTTGTTACCCGAAGTTGCAGTTGCGAAATGCGTATCGGACATCGTATTTCAACGCTGATTTGTACTTGAAACTACCGGCAAATAGTTCATATTCTTTTGAAGGATCCAAAGATGAGCACGGTCCTGAGTGTTCTTCGAGTTTGAGGACGACGCAGCTTGAGAGAGCGTATGACATGAGTCATGAAAACAGATATATTAAGTTCTTGCTTTGGTTTGTAGGAGGGGTGGGGGCGTTTGAAGTTTTGTGCATATTTGTGATTTGTTTTTTTGTGGTGAGAACAAGGGAGCGAAAATACTCCGGTGTGGATAGACGAGTGTATAATTTGGCAATGAATGGTTTCAAAAAGTTCAGTTATTCTGAACTGAAACAAGCCACGAAAGGGTTTCGTGAGGAGATAGGAAGGGGTGCAGGAGGGGTTGTATTCAAAGGTGTGTTGCTGGATCAAAGAGTTGCGGCTGTGAAGAGACTCAAGGATGCTAATCAAGGAGAAGAAGAGTTCCTCGCAGAAGTAAGCAGCATTGGAAGGCTTAACCATATGAACTTGATTGAGATGTGGGGGTATTGTGCTGAGGGAAAACATAGACTATTGGTGTATGAGTACATGGAGCATGGGTCTCTAGCACAAAATATCGAGTCTGATGAATTGGACTGGAGCAAAAGGTTTGACATAGCCCTAGGTACAGCAAGAGGGTTGGCTTATGTTCACGAGGAGTGTTTGGAGTGGATTCTACACTGTGATGTAAAGCCCCAAAACATTCTTCTAGATTCCAACTATCATCCAAAGGTAGCAGATTTTGGGCTGTCCAAGCTGCAAAACAGAAATGATACTAGTGCATACTCCAGTTTTTCACGGATACGAGGAACAAGAGGCTACATGGCTCCTGAGTGGGTTTTAAACCTACGAATCACGTCCAAAGTTGATGTTTATAGTTATGGGATTGTTGTTTTGGAAATGGTGACTGGAAAGAGTGCAACAAAGGACGTTGATGGTGCAGATAATGGAGTGGAGCAACAGCATCTGAGTATGGTGGCGTGGCTAAAAGATAAACAGAAAAATGAAAGTGGTTGGGTTGGTGAAATCTTGAAACCTAATGTAAAAGGTGTTTATGAGGAGGATAAGATGGAAGCTTTGGTGAGAGTGGCTCTGCAATGCATTGAGGAAGAAAAGGACAAGAGACCCACAATGAGTCAAGTTGTTGAAACCCTTCAGAAATGTAGCCGCCAAGATGATAATCTGCTATCATCACAAATGAGTGTCATCTCATAATTCATCCTATCCATGATCAGATTACACAGAAACTTAAGTGATTTGAACAAGTGAACTAGTTTATTTTCTCTTCTCAAAAATAAAAGTAAAATAAAGAGTGTGATTTGATTGTATAAATATGTATCAGATGGTTAAGATATCATTACAATTATGGATAATGCGTTTCAATCATAATCACCATACTTCTCATAGGAGATTAATGTTACATGTCTTCAATTCTGTTATTTTAAAATTAGTATTGTGTTTCCATGGGTATCCATCTTCTTTTTAATGACAATAAAAAAATTAATTATCATAACAATTATTAAAGTAAAAAAGGTTATTAAGTTTATATTGAAGTTATAAAAATTATATTAAACACATAAACTAAGTTTTTTACTATTTTTTATAATATTAAAATTATATAATAGAAACACTTGGTAATTTTTTTATGATGGCTAATTTCTTACTAGTGATTAAATCCACAAAGTTTGTTAAGTTGATAAGGATACAAATAGTCAAATGTCTACATAATAAAAGGGCTAAGAAAAACAATTTCCTCTCTATAATAGATTAAATAAATTTTATAATAATTAAAAAGATAAGAAATAGCCAAAAGAAAATAATGAATACAAAAGTTGACTGTGAAACGATAAAAAGAAAAAGGTATTTATAAAAAATTATAAAATTTTCAATACAAATTTATTCTTTTGTCAACGACTACAATTTAGTGGAATGGTTTGCCCACACAAAATAATAATTATAAGTCCCAAATGCTAAATGTGAATTTATCAGCTGAGTTCCTTATCAATAAAGTGAACAGATATAAGTAAGTTACATCCATATTTACTTACGACATATACACCTTAAAATAGTAAAACTCTTAAAACACATTTTCTTTCAAAAATATTTTATTTTTTTCTTTGAATATGAAATTTTATAATTTATAAGAAACTTAAATATATTAAATTTGAGTTATTTTTATTTCAAATTATTTAAATTTTCAAATATTTTATTTGGATAACGTATAATTGAAATTTATTAAATTTTAATTTTTTATTTAGATGGAGTATATTAAACTTATAACTAAATAAAGTGGCTTTAGTTAAAGAGTAATTCATGTAAACATCGATTAAAAATGAAAGACTTCAATAGAACTTATTAAACATGGATGGAAATGTCAACTATAAATATAGTCTTTTCTTATATTGATAGAGATACATAATCTCAACAATATTAATAGGAAAATATTTTTTAACCCCCGACTAAAAACCTTAATTAATATTACCAAAAAATAATTTTCTTAATATTAGTTGAAAATTTTTTAATTTAATATTGATTGGTAAATAATTTTAACATACGCTGGCACAAAATAATCTTGACTGGCATAAACTAAAAATAAATCTTAATTAATATCAACTAAAACATTACATCAACGAAAAAAAAAATATAATTGATGTTAATAATAAAAAGTCTTATTTCTGTAAAAAAAAAACATTAATGTGTAGGTAAAAAAGTAATATTAATACATATTGATAAAAAAATTAATATTATTCTGTTTTGAAAATATTCTAATTTGATCTTTAGAGTTGATGTCATTAGAAATGTTACATGTAATATAATCATTTAGGACCTTTTGAAACTTATAAAATTTGAAATCATAATTCATATTTACCAATCAACTATCACAAAATAAAACTTTATTTTTTTAAAGCACCTTCAATCCTCCCACCACATGACAAAATTCCATACCCCTCTTCAGTTCACAACAACATTCAATCTTGTTTAAAATCAAAGTGGATCATCAATTGTGATTATTGATCAATTTAGGTAGCAATATACCTTCCACTATGAAGGCCCATTCAATATTGGTTGTAGTAATCTCTTTACCACAGATAATGCAGGCTCCATCACTTCTGCATACCCATTTAAATTTATATATTTAATACGCCTAAATATTAAATTACTTAGAGTTTAGAACTCACGATTTTCAGAATTGTAATTCAGAAAACTTTAATATATTTCAGATTATGGTTTTGAGAAAATATAAGGATTTCAAGAAGTTGTTTTTGTCATTATACTATAACAAGGAAGTGCAGGAAGAAAATGCAGAGTTGTGGGAAGTAATTTTCAAAATCATGTCACCAGATAATGAAGAACTTGAGGCCCAATAAAAATTTTTTGGAGGATTTTTATCCTTCCACCTGCTTTTATTTGTAGCTTCTAGAGATACATAAACAAAAGAAGAATACCTATGACATGCAAACCTCAATTCTCACATATTTCGTACCCCTTTGTTCCAAATTTTGGTACAATTTCTTAAAAGACTTTGAGAAACAATTTTTCACATGCCACTCATCCTGTCAAAAATCATGCTTTTATTAATTATATAGAATTTATTAATTAAATTTATAAAACTCATTAATTATAAACCATTGATACGTTTTCTGTTGTATTTTTACCCACTAAAATTGTGCTACACTTGCAAGATTACTTTTCAATTTTTTCCATCAAAATCTTGTGATATTGGTAAGATATGAATTAAAATTACGTTCTTCTATTTTTGTAAAAAGGAAAAAATAAAAACACCTATTTCAATAATTACCTAAAATTATTGTACCAAAATTGTGAAAAAAAAAAATTACACCAAACACCTCCATGTAAAATTAACTCTGATGTTATATAAAGAGGTTATGAAAAAAATGATAACAATTTCATCAATTAGTTGTTAAAGCTTTAAAAAGAAAAATAACAATTTCATCACTCTTAATTAGCTACTAAAGCTTCAATAATTCACCTACCACAAAGAGGAAAACACTATTATATATATATATATATCTATATATATATATATATATATATATATATATAATATAATATAATATAATATGATATGATATAATAATAACGTTACTAATATTAATATTATGTCTATAAAATGATGTGAAATGAATAGATAGATAGGATGTAGGTGTACAAAAAGCAAGGGAAAATTATTATAAACCAAGTGTATATTTTAGGAGAGTATGGTATCAGAATGACAATTACTCTTCATCTATGTGATTTAAGGTATTATTAGAGTAACTGGTAACTCAAGACCTTAGAGGGCCTAAAGCAAATTAAAAAAAATCAGTTAGAAGTCCAGATCGACGTAGTGACTCATCTACCATTTAAAAATTTTAAAATTTAAAATTTTTATATTTTACTGATATATCCATGACGGTTTTTTGTTTAACCGACGATGTGTGTACATCACAACGTCAATTTTTATCTAACCGACGTTATAGTACTTATTTATTTATAAAAATACCACCACATTTTTAATAATGTCATTTTAACGTTTACCCGTCTTCATATTGCTCACGTTAAATCCCTTTTTTCTGCTAGTGAAACCAACATCATCATAAACATTAAGCAAATCCAATAAATAGAAAGACAAGTCTAAAATCAAAACTTTGCTTATAATCTGGTATCATCACATCTCTCTAACAAGAACCCAAAATCTTAATATCCTTATTGCAGTTTACAGATCAAGGTGTAACCACAATGCGTCCGACAACTTGATCAAGATCCCGCCGGCCACTGGAGGTGATTCTCCTGCCACTGAGATAAAGGGTGGACCAATGTTATCACATGAAGAATGAAGATGATTATCATATTCTGACGCAGAATAAATAAACATGAACAGCTACAACAATTGCTAAAGACAATTTATACAACACAACTCAATAATTACCAAAGATAAGCTATAACTACGATCCTTAACATTGTAGTAGAGGCTACCAAATTAGAGAGCTTATCCCTTGGTGTCCAGTTCAATGATGTTCATGGTTTGCAACTGCTGAAGAATGTGGCGGGCAATGGCACCACCGCTCTTGCAGAAATGAGGAGGACGGCTACCATTCCTCTTGCTCCCACCATAAATCCTCTGAAATGCACTAACACCAAGTCCTCCTCTCAAGTAGATCTTCCTTGCCATGGAAGTTGAAATTGTTCAAGATTTGAATTAAACACACAGCACAACTCACTACCATATCATTGAAATTTTCAACAATAAAGTGCTATTGACCAGAAAATGCATTAGGAAAGCACAGTCAAGATGAAAAAAGAAACTCAACTGGAAAATAAAATAAGTTACGAGTTGTGTAACTCGCAATGTTAAATTTTTTTAAATATATTGGAGTTGTACAAATCACAATAAAAAAAAAATTATAAATACATTGCGTGTTGTATAATCCGCAATACAATTTTTTTTAAATGCATGGCAGGTTATACAAACCGTAATATATTTAGAAAAATTTATACTTGTGGTTTGTACAACCCGTAATGTAAAAGGTGTAGAAAAAATAATTACGGGTCGTATAATCTGCAATGATAATATTTTTTAATTGTATTGCGGTTTGTGCAATCCGCGAAGGGAAAAAAATATTGGATCGCAGTTACTATCAACGAAGGCTATTTTTGTCTTTTTCTCAAAGCTAAAATCGGAAAATGTCAAAATTATGGAGGTGCAGGAAGAATCAATCCTAAAGTGATTGCTTTACCTGCTTGGGCCTTGAGTCACCCCTGACTAGAGTTAGAATACTTCATTCTTGACAAATCTTCAAGCAAGGTACATTTCTCAACACCGGTATTTCATTTTCTAAAGATGTTCAATCACAATTTTATATCATTCACAAACATTTATACTACATCATATTATATATAAACATTCATTCAGTTTAATTTAACTTAATCCAATTCATGCTTAATAAAACAAGTAATCACAAAATGTATTAAAAACATTCAAATTAGCTTATCCTTACTTGTATAAAGTAGAGATCCTTAAAGTAGTTCAGAAAATCTAAAATCAAAGACAACCTAACCTGCACTAAGAGTTTCTAATCAATGATCAGACTACACTATTAATATAATAGACCAACAGAAATTCATTCTGATACCTCAGAGGACATTGACAAAATCTCTACTAAGAACGAAATTGACCTAAATCTCACTCTGAGAAAAATGACAAGAAAATAAACTTACTCTATTCGAGAATCTATAATCTTGCTTTACTCGACACTAAAAATCTAAATGCTCTCCGATTTAATAAAGAAGAAAGACAAAATTTTAAAGAGAAGTCAGATAAAAAAACAACTGGTACTTATAGAAATAATGATTTTTATAATAATAAATCTTGAATATTGATTTTCCTATTTATATAAACTTTTTTCTTCTTAAAAACTATTTATACATCATATTTTTTATGTCTAAAGTTAAATTATAACTTCTAATATATTTATATTCTAAAACTACTTTTTAATATCAACAGCCCGAAAGAAAAACTAAAGAAAATAGAGATAGGAAAAAAAAAAGAGATAAAAAAACATAAAATCAGCATACCAAATAATGAGATGAAAATATTAATATATAAAAAGAAAAAAAAGAAAATAAAATATTTAAAGTGTTAAAAATAAATAAGCTAATTATTAAAAGAGAGAGAAAATTTTCAACGTATTGATTTTTTATGGATTTATTACTTCAAGAATTATAAAATATATTTTAAAAAATTGTTAAATTTCATTTAAAAAACACCAAAAATAAAATTTTAGTATACAGAGAATTTAAAATTTCCTTTAAAATTATTTCTTAATTAAAAATTCTTATCTATTAATATATTGTTTTCATGTGAATTTTTTAAATATAAGTTTTTTTAAGTATTTAATGAGATTTTCTTACAAAATTTCTTTGTAACTAAAAATATTATTTTAATATTCATGTTTTAGGTACACGGAGTTTCCTAAGATTGAAAACTATTATTTGCAAAATAAAATATTTCTAACATTAAGCAACTCATATTAGTGGAGACTATATTAAAGTAATTTTGTATTAATAAGAGATTTTTAATGCATGATAAAATTTTAACTTTTACATTAAAGTGGGGTTTGATTGGCACCTGTAAAACCAATTTTTTCTTAAAAACAGCGAATAAAGGAGAAAGAAAGAGACAAATATAAAAAATGAAATATAATATATAATATATCACAGCCCATTAAAAATAGTAAAGAGTTCACCAAATTGAAGAAAAAAATATTAAATACTCATGATTACATGTGATACTAATGGATTCAAAAAAAGGAGGTAATGAAGTTTAAATAAGTATCGTTGTTAAAAATAAACTAAGAATCTCTTGTTGAAAATATAATGAGTAAAATTTCTTTATATAAATAACTTTCTAAAATTTGAATAAACTCGTATTAATTAATGATAAGAAATACTTTCTATAGGACTATAAACTCAAAAACAGAACATATACAATCACACGTAAGATGTTTAGTGTAACAATTAAGTATTGGATAATAAGAATGTATTTTCTTAGAAAAATATTTTTTAATTTTTAAAAAAGACAATCTGTTTCTAAAACTAGAATGTTGATACTTTGATAATTTTATGTGACATACAATCATTTGATAATAATAATGTGTAAAAAAATAAATTTTTATTTTGTTTATAGGTAAAAGAGAGATGGATTTTTTTTTTCTAAACAAGGACATTATAATAATTAAATATTATATATGTGAAAATTTTGAAAAAAATATAAAAACTATAAGAATATTTTTATATTAAGTAAGAATTGCATGAATATTTATTTTATTAATAATAATATTATTTCTATTTTTTTTAATATTGAACCATTTAATAATATTGATTATTTCTATTTTATTAATAATGATATTAAATCATTTAATTACTAATTGTTCTTATTATAGATAAATTTTGAATGATTAACTTAATTTATTATTAATTTTATTGAAAGATCATATGAGATAAAAAAAAAATTTCTTAGTATTAGTCTAACACTACTTTAGAGGATGGTGATAATAGCTGGGATTACAAGTATTTAAGAAGACATTGGTAAGTTATAATCTACTTGCATCTTTTTATAATTTAAATTTAAAAATTTATTAATAATTATATTTTAATTACACTTAAAATCTCTAATCACATATATTTCTTAGACTATAATCACTAATAATTTCACTTTAAATAATTTAAATTAAATATACATTTAATTAAACAAATACTATGCGTTATCATAAATCATAAATAACATTTAGTCAAGAAAGAAACTCATGAAACATAAACTATCAAACATCATACATCATAAATAACATTTAGTCATGAAACTTATGAAATGAAAACTATCAGTTATCATAAGTTATAAATAACAGTTAGTTTAATAAATACCTCTAAACTAGTCAAGTTCTCATGCTATATAAAAAGAGGTTACAAAGAGAAAGATAACAATTTCATCACTCTCAATTAGTTGCTAAAGCAATAACAATTTCATTACTTTGAATTAGCATATTTGCAAGCTTCAACAATGGAGAGGAAAACAGTCGGATTTATGTTATGTGTCCTCCTTGTCTTAGCAGCTGGTAAGATACATATACATTTACAATACGATATAATAGCGTGACAAATAGTAATATTGTGGTAATGAAATGATGTGAAATGAATGAATAAATCAGATGTGGGTGTGCAAAGAGCAAAGGCAGATTGTTATAAACCAAGCGCTGGCTTCAAGGGAGCATGCTTTGAGAGCGACAGGTGCAATGAGCAGTGTACAAGCGAAGGTCATCCTGGTGGCGAATGCCAAGGCTTCATCCCTCGTCGCTGCATGTGCATATGTGATTGAGTAAATTGATTTTTACTCACTCTCCTTCATAAAGGTTTCAAATAAATTACTATCATTTGTTAACCTATTACACTAATGAAAAACATCTTTACTATTAATATTTCTCTCTCTTTATTTTCTTCTAGCAAAACTAATGAAAAAAATAATTAATATCATCTTTAACTTCGTAAACAAGAAATAAATAGAACAAATTCTTCATAATTTTTTGTAAAGTAACAAGAGAGATTATTTTTAATAAATTTAATTTTAATGAAATATATCCATTGTTTCAAGAAATGAACCCGAAATGTGTTTATAATTTATCTTCAAATGTTGTATTTCTACTTTCTATATGTTGCAATATAAGAGTTGTTCATAAAAAATTAAGAAAAATGAATAATTATTTTATTTTTAGTGTAAATTTTAATAAATTAATTTTTTTCTCTATGTAATGTTTAAATAATTTTTAAGTAGTGGAAATGAAAATAAGAGTGTAATTGTAAAAAAATGTCATCTTAAGATTTAAAAAAAAACTACGCACAAAATACAACTTTTTATTAAAAAACGAAAATTATGAATTTCTACAAAATATATATATATATATATATATATATATATATATATATATATAT
>Ga0209700_100268_pt1 | contig 91409 bp, 53 predicted proteins | sample SiratroredBW_FD_187528 | JGI IMG/M metagenome (GOLD analysis project Ga0209700, IMG submission 187528) | Root nodule microbial communities of legume samples collected from California, USA - Siratro red BW (SPAdes) (version 2) | ecosystem: Host-associated > Plants > Roots > Nodule | place: USA...
GTGAAGCATGCAATCTTAATCAATGATAAGCTCCAAATATATTTTCTGAATTAACAAAAGTTTTGAAAAATCATTAAAATCAAAACTTGCGTTTTAAATAACTGTTTTAACTAACTGGAGAAAAACAATCGACTATTTGAAGATTCAATTGACTGAATTTTTAAATGACAGTTATGTTTAAATAGCTGGCGCGAAATTTTTAGAGGTTAACGAAAATCATTTTACACATTTTCTGAGCACGAAAATTTGAGATTAAAAAGAGAGAAAAGAGAGCAAATGCACCCACGAGTCTTGTGATCAAAGATCAATCAAAGTTTTCATCAAGAATGGTTTTCTTGAACTGCTGCTGGAGCTATCATCTGACTGAGACTGTTCTTCCTTGATTTGATCATCAAGACTAAGCCTTCTGTACCTTTACTTGTTTCTTTTGTATTCATTTGTATAGAAGTGCTTGTATTACAGTAACCTTGTTCATACATCATCTGTTTTGACATTTATTCTGAGTTCTTGAATTGCCTGGGTTGGTAATTCTGTTCTGTACAGTGGGCTCTGTATAGGGTGCGACTTGCTGTGGGTTTCAGCAAGGGAGTTCGTGAAACACACAGTGGGTTTTTGTGTGGTTTCCAGTTCTGCTGTGGGATCAGCAGTGGTCTACTGCGAGTTGCAGTGAGACGTTTCTGGGTTATACAGTGGGCTCTGTATAACGTTACTTGCTGTGGGTTTCAGCAAGGGAGTTCTTGAAGCACACAGTGGATTCTGTGGTGTTTCTTGGTCTGTTGTAGGGTCAGCAGGGGTTGGCTGCAGAGTGCAGTGTCATCTTGCTGTAGGCAAGTGTTGTAAACTGGATCAGGTTGATCAGTTTAGTGAAATCCTTACTGTGTGTGAGGGACTGGACGTAGCCCTACTGTTGGGTGCACCAGTATAAAAATCTGTTGTGTCCTTATTTTCTCTTGCTCTCTCTTTTTATTGTTCTTGCTGATTGTCTTGAATTTTTCAGAATTAAGTGAATCTTGCTAATTGAATAACTTCATCATTTTCTGAAAGCATTTTCAAAAACAAGCTAAAATCAGTTATTCCATTTTTAACACAGTCTAATCCAAACTGCTTTGAATCTGCTAACAACTAGTATATCAGTTTTCTGCAAATCAGCAGTTTCGCAATTTGCTGGGTTAACTGTTTATCAGTTTATTTCACTAGAAAACCAAATCTTTCACTGTATAAAAATGTTTTCAGAATCTATACTTGAACTATAATTGATTTAAGACTTAAACATCTTTTAATAAGTGTTTCTTTAATAAAAAGAATTTTATTTCTTGATTGACTCATTATAATTCAAACTGTTGATTGAATCAGAGTTGATCAATTCATTCTGTGTGGTTAACTTCTATTCTGTTTCTGTGCAATTAACTAAATTGCTTCCGCACTTACATTCAAAATCTGATAAAATTGTTTGACTTGCTGCATTGTACTGTGACTGGATTATATTCTATTTACTGGTTCATTCTACTGTCTTGCTCAGTAAAGTCAATAAAGATCCAGTTTATTAAACAACTTTGAATTTCTTAAAAGGTCAACTAGTTTTTGGAAAAGATTTTGAAATCCAATTCACCCCCCTCCTGTATTTCAGCCAAAACAGTTTCTTTCAGATTGTATATTGTATAAAAAAGAATTCGAAGGATTGCATAAGTGTCCCAGATGCAGGGTATCAAGATACAGAGTAAAGGATGATGATGACATGAAAAAGGGTCCTCCTGCCAAGGTATTGTGGTATCTTCCAATTATACCACGTTTAAAACGTTTTTTTGCCAATGTTAACGATGCAAAGAACTTGAGATGGCATTCAAGTGGAAGAAAATGTGATGGGTTGTTACGACGTGCTGCCGATTCACCACAATGGAAGAAAATCGACTCTTTATATCCTAAGTTTGGTAGTGATCCAAGAAATCTCATACTTGGTCTTGCAATTGATGGAATGAATCCATACGGTAATTTAAGTAGCAAACATAGTTCATGGCTTGTTTTGTTAATTATTTATAATTTGCCGTATTGGTTGTGTATGAAGAGAAAATATATGATGTTGTATATGATGATATCATGACCAAGGCAACCCGAAAATGACATAGATGTTTATCTAAGTCCTTTGATAGATGACTTGAGATTGTTATAGGATGAAGGTATTGAGGTTTTTTATGCACATGAGAAGGCCAATTTCAATTTGCGAGCAATGTTTTTTTGCACTATTAATGATTTTCCAGCATATGGAAATCTGAGTGGTTATAGTGTCAAAGGACATCATGCTTGCCCGATATGTGAAGAGAACACAAGTTACCATCAGCTAAAACATTGGAGGAAGACATGTTACATTGGTCATCGAAGGTTTTTGAAACGTAATCACCCTAACCGTAGGTTGAAAAAAGCTTTTAATGGTTCTCAGGAAGACAGAACAGCACCTCCATCTTTAACTGGTGAGGAAGTATATAATAGAGTGTGCCAGGTCGATATCACCTATGGGAAAACCCTCAAGCATAGTGGTGTGAAAAATATTTGGAAGAAGAAATCAATATTCTTTAAACTTCCATATTGGTCAAAGTTAGATGTCAAACATTGCATAAATGTAATGCATGTGGAAAAATATGTTTGTGATAGTATAATTGGGACATTGCTAAATATCAAAGGAAAAACTAAGGATGGAATAAATGCTCGTAAAGATCTGGTTGAGATGGTTGTTCGGTTGGAATAACAACCACAACCTCATGGTAAACAAACATACTTGCCACCAGCTTGTCACACTTTGTCAAAATTTGAAAATATCAATTTTTGTGGGTGTTTGCGAGGAGTTAAAGTACCACAAGGATACTCTTCCAATATCAAAAGTCTCGTATCAATGGAAGATTTGAAACTTATGGGATTAAAATCTCATGATTGTCATGTTCTGATGCAAGACCTTCTCCTAGTGGCTATTCGTGAAATTCTGTCAAAAAATGTTAGACAAGTCATCACTCGTCTTTGCCTATTCTTCAATGCTATTTGTAAGAAAGTAATTGATCCTACGAGGTTGGATGAGTTAGAAAATAAAGCCATCATTCTCTTGTGTCAACTAGAGATGTACTTTCCTCCTTCATTTTTCTATATCATGGTTCATTTAATTGATTAGGATATGTGGTCTTGTGTTTTTACGATGGATGTACCCAATTGAACGATGCATGAAGATTTTCAAAGGGTATGCGAAGAATCCATATCGACATCAAGCATCTATTGTTAAGAGATATATTGCAGAGGAAGAAATTGAGTTTTGTACCATGTATATGTCAAAAGTAGATGTTATAGGCATACCGAGGTCGAGGTATGAAGGAAGGAAAGAAGGCAAAGGCACATGAGGTGTGAGGATAGTTCGAAAAGATCAACAACAGGTACTCCAAGAACACTTGTATATTTCGAACAACAATGATGATGTTCTTCCTTATATAGATGAACACAAAATGTTCTTGAAGACAATGAACCCACGAGCAAATGAGAAGTGGTTATTGAATGAACATAACAAGACGTTTTTGAAATGGTTTAAACACAAAATTCTTCAAAATGGTTGTCATGTTGACGATTTGCAATGGTTAGCACGAGGACCTAACTTTGATGTGATAACATGGTCTGGATATGATATTAACAACTTCTCTTTTTACACAATTACTGAGGATCAGAAAAGTATAATGCAGAATAGTGGTGTCACCCTTGAGGCAGAGTCAATGCACTTTGCTAGTTCAAAAGACGACAATCCTGTTACTACGGAGTAATTCAAGAAATTTGGGAAGTTGACTACGTCAAATTTAGAGTTCTAGTATTTAAGTGTAAATGGGTCGATATTAACACAGGAGTGCATGTTGATGATTTGGGTTTTACCTTGGTTGATCTTGCAAAGATAAGTTATAAGGAAGATCCTTTCATCATGGCTAACCAAGCAAAACAAGTTTTTTATGTCAAAGATCCTTCTAATGAAAGGTGGTCAGTTGTTATACATGGGAGAACAAAATATGATTTTGAGAACCATGACGACTCAATAGTCCAACATGTTGACTACTCATTATCAAGACATGCATCTCCTATCAACGAGGAAAATGATGTTGATGAAGTACATGCTACACGAACTAATCACAATGAAGGAATATGGGAAAATATTGTAACACTACTAGAATAAGATAAAGTAATGTTTAATTATTTTTTGTTTTTATTTTAAGCATTTAATGTTAAGTTAAATTAATTTTGTAAGTTTTAATCTTATGTTTATGTTCTTTTTAGGTCATGGCTGATTCACAGGGTAAGAGTAGAGAACCTACACGGTTGAGGGATATTACTGCTTGTAGACTTGGTGGTTTCAAGGTTGTAGTAGACCTGGACCCTCAGACTGTTAGGGCTTCAGGCCCTAATTGTGTCGTGTTTAACAACTATTTGGGTGTTTTAGCACGTACAAAGGTGTCTATTTTGCTTCCGTCTTGGGATCATGTCAGTGAAGCTGAGAAAAATATGATATGGCAGGATCTTACTATAAGTCATTCATTTAAAGTTTATTATAAGTTATTAATGATGATAATTATGTATTATATGTCTCATCACTTATTTATTTTATTTTACAGACAAACTTTGAGTTTGAAACATCTCCATACATAAGGAAGAAAATTATGTCATCTATTGCTATCAAATGTAGAAATTTCAAGACAAACTTGACCAAGTGGTACATCTTTGGTCACCTCAAGGGAAAGTCCCCATGTGAGAAATATACTATTGATGAAGAGACTTAGACACAATTTGTCCAATCTAGAGAGGAACCTTCTTGGCAGGTTTGTTTTATCCATCATAATTTCATTAAATAATATGACTTGGCAACAAAATTTTTAATTTATTGTGTAGGAGAAGAGGAAGAAAGGACAAGACATTCAGCAGAGGAACGTCACCCCCCACTGGTTGTCTCGGGAGGGCTATGATTTATTACAAAAGAAAATAATGGACAAAAAATTGCAAAAATTAAGAGAAGCCTCATGTTCAGATGAAGTCATTTCTCCTTCATCCCCTCCTAATCGACATGAGAAATGGAAGTTGGCTAGGACTAAACCTAAAGGGCAGATGACATCTGTTGAGGCTTATGATATTGTGCAGCGCATTGTAAGTTAATAACAATTTACTCATCAATTGTAATGTGTTACTATTATACAATGTTGATATATTGTATTCTTTTTTCACAGGATTCTCTGGTAGAGCAAAGTTCTCATGACAGTTTTGTCATTCAAGGAAGACAAGATATATTGACTATTGCTCTGGGTACTGAGGAACACCCTGGTCGTGTACGGACTGCTGGCTATGGTATGGGTGTGAGACAATATTTTGGTTCTGCTCCACGGTCTACCTCATCTCAAAATGCAAATATAGCCATGGAGATATCTCGACTTAAAGATGAATTGAGGTCTCAACTTAAAGATGAATTGACCTCTCAAATAGAACAAAAAGTACGAGATAAGCTAAAAGATGAGTTGAGACGTGAAATTAGAAGAGAATGGGACAAACTCCTTTGTAGGAAGGTGTAGTATTACCTACATGTGGGAGAGCTAGCACAAAGGGCAGTTGTGTTGCATCAGACGAGGAGGAGGAGGAGGACACCAACATTAATACCTCATATCAGTGTAAATTATTTGTTGGAGATCTTCCTCGATTGGTGGTGATTGGGAGAGTGTTTCCCACATCTTCGACGCTCTATACAGTGCCACTTGGAGATGATTTTGCTAGAGTAGTCGTCGAAGAAGTTAGACAGGCAGATACTGAGGTGCCTGTGCCCACATCAGAGGTCAGACTTGTGGGAGAGGCACTTGGTACATTTATTGCATGGCCTACACATCTCCTACAGGCCATTTCTAAAAGGACTCAGGTATTGTGGCCTACACATTTCTAATCTTATTTAAATTCACAATTAATGTTAAATAATACATTTTGTTTGTGTTACAGGACCAAGGGAATAAAGGGAAATCACTAGCTCATGATTTAAGTCCTAGGTCTCCACCAGCTGAGTCAGAAATGAATACAGTTCAAGAGTTGACTCGTATACTACATGAGTATTTTAATAATCCAGCTCAAATTCCTTGGAAAGCATCTGTCTTTGGAATTGAAAGTGTCCCACTATATACATCGATGCAAGACATGTGGGAACTAGTTAGTGGTTCACAGATGTTAAACATTAATATAATTCAGTTATGGATGATGTAAGTACATGTTTGCTAATTATTTATTTTATCAACTTATCCTATTACTAACATTGATTTTCACAATGTAGGTATATAAATGATTTAGTTTATAACACAGAAAATCCTGATATTTATGGATTTCTTGAACCGCAAAGTCTACAAAGGTCTGCAAATAAATTCATTGACACTCAGACCTATATACAAAAATGGATTTCAGAATCGAGGAAGAGAATTTACTTTGCCCCAATTATCCATCAGTAAGTTTCAAATCTTTATATTTTGATCTTATGTCAATGTTGAATATATTACAATATTAATACATTTTCTTATTTTAGGTCTCATTGGCAGCTGATGCTTGTGTGTCCCGCGGACAACACAATTGTTTGGTTTTGTTCGTTGCATAAGAAGCCACAAAACGATTTGAAACAAATTGTACAAAGGTATCGTTTAATTAACTTTAAGTATTATATATCACTATTTTAATTAAAAATAAGCAAATTACTAAAAAACTTGGATTTTAGTGCAATGAATGTGTGTAAGGTTCTTTGCAGGAGATCTTCATCCGCAACCCAAAACCTCCAATGGATATAGACTAAGGTATTTAACTCTAAATGTAATTAACTTTATTAAAATTAGCATTATTCAAATTTTGATGATTGAAACTTTAATGAAAGTGCAATAAGCAACAAGGAAGTTGGGAATGTGGATATTACATTATGCACTAGATGAGAACCATAGCAAGAGCTGTTCTCATGGATTCTTGGGAGCACGTAAGTTTTTCTCTTATAAGTTTGTAAATGTGTTAAATGTTTGTTAATTTTAAAGTTCTAAGATTAAAATTTGTACTTATTTCAAGCTTTTAAGGATACAGAGCCATTGGACAAGAATGATATAGAAGAAATTCAAAAAGAATGGGCAAAGCACTTTCTCAAAGTTAAGAGTCAATCTTAGTATAGATTAGAATTAGTTCTTATTGTAATATTGTACATTTTAGTGTAAATTAGTGTGTGTACCAAGTAAGAACTACAATTGCATATCATTTTGTGTATTGAAATGGCTGGTTTCTGAAATTTATGCAAGGAGGTCACCAGCTTATTTATTCTGTATATTTAAAAAAAAACACAAACACAACGTCGATTATAGCTATAACCGTCATTGTGATTGAATCACCACGTCGGTTATGGTCAAAACCGGCATGGTGGTGCATCTAGAACCTGTAAACATAAGAAGCACCACGTCGGTTTTGGCACCAAACCGATGTGATGCTTCTTATGTTTACAGGTTGTAGTAAAATTATGACGTCGGTTATCTGATCTTAACCGACATTGTGGGAAACTACGTGATATCGGTTCTTCAACCGACGTCTAAATCAACGTCTCCTGGGTCAACGTCGGTTCGAGAACCGACGACAAAGGTCTCTCAGAACCGACGATGAAGGCCTTTTTTCTACTAGTGATTGATAAGGGTAACGGCTAACAAAATTTGTTACCATAATTTGACACTGATTAAACAAATTTTTAAAAATGGAAATTGAACAAAGTTATTGATGATTAAAATTTAACGGATCAACATTGTTAAACAAAATTTCATCGACAAGTTACATATAATTAAAAATAACTTAAATATCTTTTTAGTGTTCTACATTTGGAATACAATTTCTTTTGGTCCTCTAGTTAGTTTCTTTATATTTTTTTTAGTTCTTATACCATAGGATTAAAATACATTAGTGATGTTAATGATGTGACAAATAATTATCTACTCATCATTTGTCATTTGAATTTAATTAAGTGACATATTTTTTAAAATTTTATTAGAGACTTTAATATATTTTTACTCTTCCAATTTAGATAGCTTGTTTATTTGCATCATTCAATTAAAAGTTGTCATATTTATTCATGTAACTTTTGCATAAAAGTTGGCAGAGATTAGCAATCTTATTAAAAGACAATTGTTGCATTATGAAATATTAAGAATAAGACAATCTAATCCTATAAAAGTTTGGGAATGCTACACGATTTATGTGATAAAAAAATTGATGACAATAAATTCTACTAGGCATTAAAGTATTAGTATCAACAAGTAATTAGTAATTGCACTTAAAATAATACATGAATGTCACCATAGAATCTCATGCTAAATTTAATAAAGGAAATATTATAATATGATTTTCTACCTAAAAAAATAACATTTAAAGTAATCGCGTTACTTGATTTAATAAATCATTTGAAAACAACATCTAAATGGAAATATTCTATAAAAAATAAATTATATTTAAATAATTATTTGCAACAATTATATTCATATATATATATATATATATATATATATATATATATGAAAATTTGATATATTTCATATTTTGTTGATTCTTAATCAAGATAAATCTTGTTGTTTATTTTTCTTTTCATAAAGAAAATGTTCAATAAGATAACCAATGTAATCAAGACTAAAAAGTTTATAAGAAAGAATAGATTTAATTTGTGATACATCAATATGTACGTTTTGTCGAAGGAGCATGGAGTTTGGATGTCTCTTTTAGTAAGATTGTACATTTGAAGAACTTGATTATTAGAATTCAAGAAGGGAATAATCATTTTCTAATTCTTTTATTTTTTCTTGTTGCATTTTTCATACGTGCCCAAATATATGAGGAGAAAGTTGGTAGTAATGTTGTCATCGACAATCACAATCTTACAAATTAATTTGTGGGCATTGAGTCTATTAAGATTAATATACAAGAAAAAGTGGTGAGGACAATGTCATAAGTTTATCACATTTCACAACTAAAGAAGAACTTTATTTTAGTGGGTGCATTGAATGCTAGTGGATTGATGTTTAGTATTTAAGATAGTTTGATGCAAGTGTTTAGGAAGAGGAGTATTATTGTAAAGTATGGTAGGGTAATTTGTATATCTTGGAAAGTTCCACTATGATAGGCTCTACACCATCTATCTCTTTGTCTGTGTCTGTTAATGCTCTATGACATAGGCCACATAAGTGAGACAAGGATGACAGTTTTGTGCAACTGTGTTGTAAAAACAAGCCAAATACATAAGAAGGAAAGGTTTAATTGTGTGTTTAAATTTTTTGAAATTTTTGCAAAGTATTTTGTGATGATAGATATTTAGATAGGACATTTGCATTGTTTTTATGCTTCTTGGGTACATGGATGATGGTGAATTTATTGAATCGATCCATCAATTTTTTAGTGATATAATTATACTTTTGTTTTACAAAGGCTTTTTGGCTTGATAATCAACATTCATCTGTCTTATGATTAATTGGGAGTTGTTGTGGCACTTAAGTTGTTTTATTTCTTACTCCAAAGCAAGTCTCAGTCTTGCAATTAAGGCTTTGTACTCAGCCCGATTGTTCGATATTTCAAATTCGAATCAAATTGCTTACTCAAGAATGATAATGTTCATCCCTTATAGGTTTAGGTACATGTGTTTCTTAACCTTAATGAAAATCCTTTCTAAGTGGACATAATGGTCTTCTGCTCTTGACTTTACGACCATGTCATCAACGTATACCTCTATAATTTTGCCCATGATTTCTTTAAAGACCTTGTCCATGAGGTTTGATATATCAAGTTGACATATTTTAGTCCTAAAGGCTTGACTTTGTAGCAAAAGTTATCTCCATCAGTCATAAAAGTAGTTTTGTCTTCATCAAGCGTATATATTCTGATTTGATTGTATCCTGAATAAGCATCAAGAAAAGTAAGTAATTCTTAGGCAGTTGTGTTGCCAACAAGTTGATTTATGCTTGTTAGAGGGTATGTATACTTAGGGCATACTTTGTTTAAATCAATATAGTTGGTACACATCCTCCACTTCCCATTTAATTTTGAAAACATATTGTCAACATCCAATTAAGTCCGAATAAAAAAATAATAAAAAACATATAAAAAATATTTCTAATCAATGCTCAGAAAATTTAAGTTTGATTTTCATAATCTTTTGTTTTTCTTTTCATTTTAGAGGGAAAAATACAAAAATACATGATTTAGATTTTTATCCTTTTTATCCTTCTTGTAAAAATATTTTATGTATTTTTTTAAATAAATAATAAAAAATTAGTCATTTGATTTAAGTCTAAATGTTATTTTTTTTTAATGAAAATAATAATAAATAATATGCTTTAGAAAAAATATTAATAAAAATATGTTTTTATCTTTACGAAATTGTGATAAATATTTAAAAAGATAAAAAAAAAAAAGGAGAATTTGATCTTATTTTAAATGTTCTAAAGGAAAAGGAATTTTGGTCCATTTTAAATACTTATGAAAAATAAAATGGATTTAAGGCTTAGTCCCTTTAAGGTTTTAAATAAAAATATTTTAGTTGTTTTCTAATTTTTCTTTTATTTGGGTCAGTTTTGTTAAGCACTCCTATTTTTGTTAATTACAACTTGTTTTTATTATTTGCGTTCTCTAGTAGGTGAGACCCATATATTCTCTTCTTATGTCCTCATTCTTCTACACTCATTTCTCACCAGACGTTTAGGCTTGTGTCTCATACTATCTGCTCTATAATTAGAAATCATGTGCAAAATTATTTGATTTAATGACTTTGGTACACAAATTAATTAAAAATTGATGGAAATTCGCTTGATTGAAAAACAATTGAATTTGATTATTGAAATAATTTGAATTTTGAATAAAATGAAATTTGAGAAGGGAAGCTGACCATTTTTTTAAGAGTCTGTTCCGTGACCTTTTAAGGGTGTAATTATTTTGGTTAATTGCAAATAATTATGATTAATAAAATTAATTTTCTAGTTTTTTTCTAAATAAATAGCATTAATTAAAATTTGCTGACAAAAGAAAACTAGGAATTTGAAAGGGAAATAATTTATATTTTTAAGAGGGGGTTACAGATTAAGAGTTCACTATAGATTTTATTTTGCAAAAATATATATCTGCTCACACATAGAAACCGACAAAAAGCAATTGAAAGGTTAGAGAATGATTAAAAAAAGGATCTTTAGGGTGAACAAATATTGAGATTTATTCATCTTCACTATTCATATTTCCACTACCCACTTTGCTTTACTCACACCAGAGAGAGAATTCAGATGTTAGTATCATTTTATCTTTACTATTTTGTTTTGTTTCATTTTAGCAAAGTATTATTCATTATGCGTTACTATATTGTTTATTTACACGTCACTGTCGTTTAAGCATGGTCATCGTACATTTTTATTTTTGTGTTTTCTTTTACATCTTCAATGGTCCTTCATTTTCAATAGAAATAACACGCACAACGAACACAACAAAACAGAGCTTCACTTTCGTCATCTAATTTGATTTTGATATATATACCATATTAAATAAAAAATAAATAAAATAAATAATAATAAACTTAGTTCATGCATTTGGCCCAATACTTTTATGAATTATTTTACATTTTTTAAAATCAGCATCATCATATATTCTATAATAATCAATTATTTTATTTTTTTATTTTATTTTTCATTCTCAATTTTATCTCATTTTTCATAAGATAAAATTTATGACCATATTTGTTTTCTCATATCTAAATTTTATTATATTAAAATTTTAATTTTAAAATAAATAATAAATAAAAATAATTAAATACCAATATAGTTTTCTTGTATTTTATTTTTAAATATATTCGATTAAATTCCCAAATGATTGTTCGCATTATGCGAGATTTAAGTCGAAAAGTACTAATTTAGTTCCGATATTCAAACGACCGTATGAATCACGTGATATCTAGTACGAATTTTTTTAAAAAAGAAAATACACAAAAATATTTAAATTTTGAAAAATATAAAAATATAAATCTTCTAAAATATTAAAAAAATATATAAAATTTTTCACAATTAAAAAATATCAAACATCTCATCAAACAAATTTTAATTGGAACTATGTTGATCTTTCACTGTAAATGAAAATGCATAGGAGCAAGGTCAATTCTTATTGGACCCAAAAATAAAAAATATTTTCTTTATTTTTTATTTGCATATTTTATTTGTCTTTAATTACATCCTCATTTTATTTTATTTTTTTGCATCTTTTATTTCTCTTTAATTGCATCTTTAGATTTTTTTTATTTACATCTTTTATTTGCCTTTAATTACATCTTTATTGTTTCTTTGTTATTGTTTTTCCATTTGCATTTTTTTATTTTTATTTTTTTCCTTTAATTGTATCATTATTGTTTCTTTGTTTTTTTTTCTATTTAAATTTTTTATTTTTTTATTTTTCTTTAATTGCATCTTTATTGTTATTATTTTGGGAAAATAATATTTTGTAAAATCACACTCATTTTTCTTATTTGATTAAAGGTACCGTTTTAAGACGGGCGTGGTAGGATGCTAATACCTTCCCACACGTAACCGACTCCCGAATCCTAAATTTGGTTCGTAGACTATTTTCTTATTTTTGATATTTCCGTAGTTTCCCATACAGTGACGACTCCATCTCTATTTAATATAGTTTTATTAATTATTTTATTTTATTTGATCGTTGTCTTGCCGCGATCCTGTTACGACACATATGTTAGGCATATGGTATAAATTATTTTCCTTATGAAGTTTGTTTTAAGTAATTGACTAACTTCCTACTTAACGGATAGATGTCTCTCTTAACCTAGCTTTCTTTCCCTTTAGGCCACCAATTTAGCTTGAGGAAGGATGGTGAGTTTATGGCACATGAAGTCTAAATCAATGTCAAACAATCTATTAAACTCCATGCGAATATATCAACATTTTTTGATAGGACTCGCTCTATTTTTTTCTCAATAAGCAACTAATTATTCTGCCCACCTGTGTGCATTCTTGGGGCATGTTTTGTTTAAATCAGTATAGTTAGTACACATCCTCCACTTGTCAGTTGATTTTTTCACCATGACAACATTTGATAGCCATGTGGTATAGATTATGTTCCTTATGAAATCAATTTTAAGTAATTGACTGATTTACTGGTCAACGGTTAACATCTTTATTCACCGAGCATTCTTTTCCTTTGGGCCACCAACTTGGTTTGAGGAATGATTGCAAGTTTATGGCACATGATGCTTGGATCAATGCTAGACATACGCAGCACTCCATGCAAAAAGATAAACTATTTTAGTAGGACTCACTTCACTTCTATTATTAATAAGCAACTAATTGTTTTGCCCACCCATGTGCACTGAGCTACATAAGGAACGCGATGATGAAATTCCTATTCCATTGCATGATTTCGTGTGCTTGCTTCTGTGATTTGTGGAATTTTTGAAATTAATGGAGGTAGTAGTAGAAATGATGATTCGACGTGAAGTTTGGATGTGGTTGGAGTTGGAAATTCAATAAAAACTTAGGTGTGGTTAGGCCAACACACTAACACTAGAGTTTCTTGACCAAACTACTTTAAAGAAAGTTCCTGGACAAGGAGAAGATCCTTAATTTGACCAGCATTTCAACACTTATTCATAAACTAAAAATTCATGTATTAGAGGTTCCTATTTATAGACTAAGAAAGTCTCTAACCCTAACTTGTGTAACAAGCTTCTTAAAAATCCTCTCCACTAAGATGTTGACAAGTAGCCCCTCATGATAGGCTCAAATCCTCTCCACTGAAGTAGTGAAATGTGGCAAGGTTAACTTGCAACCAAAGCTTCAAATCCTTTCCAATGAGAGGAGGACAAGTGGCAAAAGAAGCTTGGAAAGTAGCTCCCCATGTGGCACCTAGTTGGAAGCTTTATATGCTCATGTGGCACCTTCTATCTTCCTAGGTGGCACCTTCTTGGATGCTTAATTCATCGGTGGATGCCCACTTGTCATTATGGGATTTAAAGCCCAAAACCCTACATTACGTGGCTCAAAATACAAGGCCCAAAGTCCTATTCTACTTGGCCCAAAAAACAAGACCCAAAATAAATTCTACACTACTCTATAAAATTTTTACAAGTAGTGGTATTATAATCTTGATGCTCCAATATCTCCAGAGTGATCTTCAATTTTGAACTTCGGCCAAAAAGTTTGCTTGTAGGCCCAAACAAGCCAAATTAGGCGCAAACTCCTTATAAGCTTTTGATTGAGACTCTAGCTCAGTGACCTCTTTATTCTCGTCTACAGTATTGGAGACAGGTTTGTATCATAAGTTGTACATTTACATTGGCTCGTCAAAGTTGGGTCAATTTTCTTCAAACACGACTTCAGGGTCAAGATTAACCTCGTCATCTAGGGCAGCAGTTATTTTAGTCGAGAGGGTTCGAGGTGTTTCTTCAATATTATGATACTTCTGAACATTGTCATGTTATTCTGGCAAGTCTAACACCTCTTTAATCTAAGTTACACCGTTGGTGGTAGGAACCCTTAATGAATAAGGGGTGAGCTTGAGCTTTTATGCATAACATTCCCTTGCCACTTTGGAATCAACCTTTATAGTAATAGTTGTTTCATTCTCGACAGACAATTTCATCACCATATACAATGTAGAAACAAAGGCTCCAAGCTGGTCGAGGGTTCTTAATCCAAATAAAGCATTGTACGAAGTGTCAACCTCCACCAAAATAGACTAGACTGTGGTGTCTGATAGGTTTAACTTATGTTGAATGTTGTAAGTAGATTGACATAACCTTGTGTGTGTACTTTTCCTCCACAAATCCTAATAGTGGGTTCGAATATGATTGGACAAGGGAAGTGAGAATGTTGAGCTTTAAGAATGTCGATGAGGACCTTTTTGACCCGCTAATTGGCTATTGTGGTGGTGACAACGACTAGATCATCTTGTGCATGGTCATTAACGGAGGTAAATATGATTGATAGGAAGGAACGAGGTGGTAATAGGCTTACCGAGCATCTACTCCGAATATGCCTTTCCTTCCTGAAGTACTACCACCCCAAGCAAATCCATCAACAGTATCGTCCCTCTATCATCATTGCAAATTTGTCAGGGTTGCTCTCTTTGATCCTGCACGGGCATAGCCCCGTAGTCCATCACTGATATATTGTGCTACTCGATTATTGAGTTCGTTCATGTTGGTAGGTGGGTCAATATATAGCATATCAAGAAATTTCTGCAAATGGAATCCTACTAAGAGTGTGTGCATGGCAACCGCCAAATGTAGGTCAAGAATATGGAGGGACGTCGTAGCTAATCGAGCCATGTATTGTTGAAGTGACACAGTATCCCCTTGTACGATGTTATGCAAAGAGGTTGAGGCTCACAAATTTGAGTTTGCAAACTGAGCTATGAACCTTGCACAGAAAGTGTCGAATGAAGATATCAAATTTCTGGATAGGGAATAATACCATTCCAAGAGTGGTCCCTTAGGAGTAGTTAGAAAAAACTCGCAATGTACTCCTATATTTTTGAAGAAGAGGTTTATTCAGGTTAGGTATGCCTTGATGTGCTTATAAAAAAAAAAAAAAAAATATTTGCCTTGATGTGTACCTCTAGGTCCAATGATCCATCATATTTTTCAAAAGAAGGCCACATCCATTTTTTAGGAAGTCAGACCTTCATGACTTCAAATGATGTTGATCACATGCCTTTGATTCCTTTTGTAATAATGACCCTCGAGCCTGATTGAGAAGTTGTTGCATGTTGTTGATTTGGTGTGAAGCTTAGGATTAGTTCCAACATGTAACTCTTGTGCCCGCATCTCTACTACTACCCTTTAAGACCGAGTATTGTGCACGGGTAATCCTCGGTAAGTTGTTTTTCTGTCAGGTTTGGACAATACTTACTCGGTGCATTGGGTTTTAGCTTGTAGGTTTTACTCAGATCAGTGTGTTCCAGTTCTGGTTAGGTATCGAGAGCTACTCATGGAGATTTTGCAACTCGACTCGATGTTGGTTTCACATGAGCTCCAAGTCTTTGTCAAATTTGACTTGAATGTCATCTATTGTGTTTTGAAGGTTCTCAAAGGGCTTCATTGATTGAGAGGTCCATATAAGGGTTCGATGAGGATGATGCGACAATTCTAGTTTTGGATAAGCACCACAAGACGTGTGGTTTGAGATTAGTTTTACCCAAGTCCCACGATGAGTGTCAAATGTTCCTACCCGAAAGGAGGGTGATTCTTTGAGGTGAAAAAAGTGATATACTTGGAAAGCATGGTAGTTTAAACCTCCAAAGATTGGTTACCGAGTTGTTAAGAATAAGAAGAGAGTTATCTGCAAAAAATTCTCGGACATTCTAGTCAGTAAGAACTAGAAAAATTATAAAATATAAAATATGAGTATTTGGTGAGAAAATTAAATAATTACTTTATATGAGATCAATATGTATTTATAAACTTTTGAACTTAAGCTTAAATATGAAAAAAAATAATTAAGAAAAATAAGATATATAATTGATTACTAATTACTTATTATTCAATAGTTATAACCAAGTATTTAGGGTTTAGGGTATATATACATTTATGGTAGTTTTTTGGCTAACAAAAAAGTATACCATTATAAATATATTTCGGAATATCTCATAATCGGGTAAGTATACTTTATTAACTTTGAATGCTTCAAATTAACCTTAAATGTTTCAAATAACAAAAATCATTTTGAGGTGGTTGTCTTCATAAAATTCGTCATACTTCCAAAATTGGGAACGGAATTTGTTGCTTGCATGATTAATACTCAAAAATTGCGGAGGCAGAAACTAATCAGTACCCGAAAGGAGCGTGCAAGAAGCTTGTACACAAGCAACATTTTCATTTACAATCTTGACACTACAAAAAATTTTGCCAAACATTTTCCTCTGGCTAAAATTTAAAAGTAGGCACAGTAGAAGTTTTTGCGTCAATCTTGCCATCTAATCCAGCTCTAATAGCCTCTTTTGATCATTGATAAATGGATACGATGTTGCAGCTACTTCTGTTTTCCATACATGTAGACAGTCACTGGTCACATCAGAAGGTGTTGCAGCACAACGATGGATTTCTGCCATGTATCCCGGTCTCTTCAACAGCAATTCAAACAGCATTTCTCAGAAGTACAGATGTTCAAACATAAGTAGACATGACCTTAACCTTGTAACTCAAAGATCATGTTATAAAGCTAGGTGTGGGAATCCCACCTATGTTAGTTCACGTCTTAAAATATTAAACTTTTAATCACACGAAAGTACTGAAAAATGAAATCAACGAAGAGAGAAAAAAAATGATCACATCTTCTATGGTCTTACTAAATGTCTATGATGTTGGAGCTTGCACATTATGATGGTATTTGTTCATTTGTTGCAACTGGGTTTTCGGCAGGTGTGATAACTGCACTATCCTGGGGAAGTTTCACCACCGTTTCTTCCTTTGCAGAACTTCCACCAACGGTTTCAGTGTTAGCATTATTACTTGAACCTGCAGTCTCATCCTGCTGCAATACGACAGATGGTATCTGATCTTTTGTTTTCCCAGCATGATTTTCAATCTCAAAATATGCCATGGAATCTGAGACTCGAGTCTCTGTCAAATTTTGAGACGTTGGTTGATGACTTGATCCTGCCATGAATGTTGGTGCTTGTGTCTGATCGGCCACAGGACCTGACAGTGGTGCTGTTGGTAGCACTTGGACATTGGATAGCACAGTCACAAGGAGATGAGCCAGAAGGTTTCGTGGATCAGTAACGCCTAGTGGGACACTTGCACCTTGTGGGACTGGAAAATTACTTGCATTTGACAGAGAATTAATACCAAGAGAGTGATGCGGTTTGATCCCTGCTTCTCCATTCAAAGCCTGGTAGCCATGGACACGCTTGAAATTTGACATGTGCTTTTTCCCCATCAAGTGACTATTGTAGACAACTACGGAATCACATTTAACATTGCACAATTCGCATATGAGGGATGTAACCGGCTTATGCTTAGGCTTTGGAGGTTCCACCAGTTTTCTTGACCCATCATCACTCCTCATGTATTTTCCTCCTCTACCTTCACTCATCGTACGCTTGAGTCCATATCCTTGTATGAAAGAGTTTTCTCTAGGTTCCTCTTGAGGCTCTTCAGTTTGAACTTCAGAAACCCCTTCTACATTATTGTGAACCTCTGTTTCATCAGTGTGGTTATCAATTGTAGCTTCAGAACCCACATTTTCTAAAGGTAATCCTTTTATCTCAGATTCTTGAGCTTTCTCATGTTGGATTGTTAAATTTGATTCAGAAGTAGAAATATTTCCACCCTGTTGCCCATTTAGAGCTTTGCGTCTTTGTAGTTCTTCATGTACAATCAAGTTCTTCCTATGCCGCTTTCCATTTTTGTGCTGCTCCAACATTTCGGGAGTATTGCACTCGGCTATACAAATTTCACACCATAACTTACGTTGTTGTGCTTGCGACAGTGCAGATGGAACTTGTGCGGGATTTGGTAATGATGATTGCCCACCGACTGATGATGGTTGCATCACTGAAGGGGGCCCATCAGCAGCAGGCACATCAGCTACATTAGCAATTGTGGCTTCAGAAGAATGAGATGAGATCTGGCTACCGTGACCCCTGCCACGTCCCCTACCACGATGGTGATTGAATCGGTCACGACCATAGCCTCTAAATGATCTATGACCCCTGCGACCTGTACCTCTGTATTGAGATGGCATGCTCTGCAGATAAGTATTCAAATATTAACTCTAAGATGGTTGGATATTCCAAAAGCTACAAAAGATTTATGCAAGGTTGAGGTGGGAGGATTAAAAAAATGTGCATGTATAAGTGGCACCATAATCACAACGAAGGTAGTTTGAGAGAGAGAGAATGACAGAAATAAAAGAATGTTTAATATACGAACTCTCAGTAATTCATCCAAATTGCACATAATAGATTAAATATAAACAGCATATTGAAATTAACAGGGATGCATTATAAGAACTTATAGCACTACCCTTAATATTTAATTAATTAGGAAAGCAAATCATGATAAGACAAGGAAACTTTTGGACAGAAAGCGACTACATTCAATTCAAGGAAGCCTTAAATTTATGCTTATTTACTTAGCCTATGAAAATTTTAACATGAAACATTAACAAGGTTTCTTGAAATTCTGAACTTCATCGAAAATGTTGCCTCTAGTGTTTAACAAGGAACATTTTTACAATGCTCTACACGAATCCCAAGTTGCATAATGAAAAGGAAAAAGAACTTGACAGTTTTGATCATGCTCCTGAACTGCTTTCATTCAATTCTTTTTGGCCGTTGCAAAATTAAAAGATGCAGACCCAGCATGGATCCAGAATTCAGTAATGTTCCTATGTTACTATAATTCACCTAGTCTATTTAATCCCCTAATAAATAAGTATATTTTTCAAGGAAAATATAGAAATAACAAACAAATATTCATGAAAGGAAGCACCCTGATCTTCTAGAATTACTCAAAATTTCCCATTTTTAAAAATAAGATTGCTTGTTGTTGACATCAATGTTGTCAAAGTCCTACTCATGATTCTTCGAGTAAGGAAGACAAGGCAAGTTGATGCACAAGGCACATCGGGAGACACATAGATCGTTGTTGGCATCATGAAATTGCACATCAAATTGGCAGATTGTGCACGTCATTGATCCTTTGAGCAGCTAGGGTTCAAGCTAAAAAAGCCCAATGCGAAAAAATAAAATACCCAACTCACAAGGATCATCCTTTCCCCTAGGGTTTCCATTTGCCAATCAAAACAAAACCAAACAACTCTCTTATCTTATCATTGACGACACTCTCATCACCATTGCCATTTTTGGATATTGCAGCATGTTGTTGTCGCAAACATTTAGTTCACTATCATAGCCCATCTCACGACCATTGAGTCACCTTCTCTAACTCTCACATCAACACCACCAGTGATGCATTCATCTCCGACTCTATCCTATTCTAAAACCTTTTTTCATATTTTGTTCTTTTATTGTTACCATCTTAGACATGGTGGGTATTCTTTTCTGTTTAGAATTTGAAAAGAAAACTGGCATCAACTAAAGGTGGTTCAAGTCACGTTCCTAGAAGAGGAAGTGGTTATCAGATCAAGAACTAATCGTGCATGTAGCCATTGCATTTCAATTGATGGAAAAACAAGAAATGTGAGGTGTTAGTATTGTGAGAAAGTATTATCAGGAGCAATTTATTGATTAAAACATCATTTAGCAGGAACTTCAAAGGATGTTGGAGCATTTATAGCACTTCCCGAAGATGTTAAAAAGACGACTAAACCTTAGGAAGAACATAAATAGCTGGACTGATATAGGAGGACTATATTTAATTTTTTAATAAATAGTTATAAGGAGATTGTCCTTCTTTTGAAGTCCATTGATGCTTCTGACATTGTGAGGCGGTTGAAGAATTTTTCAGGATGATGGATGATGTTGTTAATGAGGTCAGGGAAGAGAAAATGATCCAAATTGTAACTGAAAATATACCAAATTACAAGGAAATTGCATACTTTATTGATACAAAAGAGAAAGAAGTTATGTTAGACACTTTGTGCAGCTCATTCAATTGATAGAAGAAAATACTAGACCACTAGTAGTAAAAGTTCACAACTTACATATATTCAAGAACTGGTCTTGTTTCCTCACTGCACAAATTTATTAAAGGAACAGATTTGATAAGACCAACCAATACTTGTTTTCTGTTCAAAGAGAAGGTAAAAAGTAGAATAGAAAGCGCAGGGGCAATCCCTCAAAACAATATTATTTCTCAGAAAACTTCTATACAAAGGTTTACGAAAGAAAATACTTCCTCTCACATAGGGCCCTTGTCACAACAAACTACAATCCTTCCTATCTTTTCCCCCACAAGATAAGAATATATAGACTTTCTAAAATAAAGTCTTAGAAAGTCTAAGCCCCCTTCCTGCAACAGTTGTTAATAGCTAAGAACTAACTAATTCTTAAATTTCTTTCTATGATAAACTTGCCACACCCTCTCATTACTCCCGTTTCTACCATTTCCCCACTTCTTATTTCATTTTAGGATGCTTGAATGAAAATAAAGAATCATTTATTAAGATTTTCAAATATAGGGAGTGCCAATCTAGTCAATTTGAAAGACTGAAGATGGAGTACTTCTGGAATATTTGATATTGAATAATGGATTTTGGAAATATTTTGAATTGCATGAGAGGTGCTCTTCTCCTAATTAAGTTGTTGGGCACTGTGGATTTGGATGAGAAACCAACCATGGGATTTACTTAAGAAGCAATATATAGTGCAAGAGAAGATACAAAGTTTGTTCAATGGAGTTAGTAAAAGGAGATAATAACTAATTACCTTTCATTTTCTAATTTATTTTTTGTAGACTTTTTTGGCAATTAATTTATTTATTTTTATCTTTCTTAGCTACTCTCTCCCATTTGGGAAATCATTGATCAAAGATAGGACAACCAATTCCATAGTTCATTTCAAGCAACAAGATATTATCTTAGTCCAATGTTGCACTATAAGTCTAGATTTAAAGTTGATTATGAAGTGAAGTGTGGAATGCATGATTTGAGAGTTTGAAAAGAAAATATGGATTTTTGGGTAGTCTAATGGCTCAATGTGCACCTAAAACCAACATTTCAGCATAATGGTAGGAAATATGATGATGAACATCTAGAATTACAAAGGTTTCTTATTATAGCATTGAGTTTGACTTGTAACCGATCTGGTTGTGAGCGTAATTGGAGTGCTTTTGAGAGAGTAAGAATTTGAATTTATGATAGTGATTTTATAATTATTTACCCCTATACCACCTAGTATGCTAGTATGCTCCGTTAATTAATTTTGTAATTACTTTGGTCCACACCAAGAAAATAAATCGTGAGCACCAAAGGACCAAGAATGATGTGATGTTTGTGATGGCTAATCCAAGATTCATCAAGAAGAAGGATGTTAGAAAAAACAAATGGCTACAACACTAGTGATCTTGCATTAGATAATGATTGGACTGTGGAGGAGAATAAAGCAAATTCAAATTTGGATGCTTTGTATGACGACATCTTAGTTCAAGTTGGAGATGACGTTAACACCTTAGTGGTCCCAAAGTAATAGAAAAGAATCACCACCATGAAATGTATTAAAGGTTAGAAACACAATTACTCATGAGCAAAACATGAAAACATTTATAAGCCACATACAAACCAAAAACCCTAAAGCAAAAAGTAAAACATACAAGAGTTTGTAGAGCAAATAAATTCTTTCTGATAAGAACAAAGAATTACCTGACATCTATCAGTTCCAAAGCAACTAAAAACGAATCACCACCATGCAAAGTATCAAAGGCAAGAGCCACAATTTCTTTGAGCTCATCATATAAGGCAAATATTTTATTTATCTTCAATCTATATAGGGAGTTGTAGCCTGTGGCCAAAATCTTAGAATTCTCAACATCAAGCAGAGGTTTAATCCTATCTAGAATTAATATTTAGTGCATAGAGAAAAGCTATTAAGTCTTTTCCTTCCCTAGTGGCATGGTGTTAGGAAATTTGATTGCATAAACTTGAGATTGAAGTGTAGAAAAGGAGAGGGTTCCTTTCAAGGGGTAAACTTACTTACCTTGTTCATTTGTATTGATACTTGAACATATAAAGATCTATTTCAATGTAGTTGCTCTAAGAATAAGGAGGTGCTCTTGTTTTCAAGCTATAGTTTGACAATTCAAGAATGTGAGTTCTAACAATGGGTCCGACCTGCTGAATCCTTTTCAACATGGAAAATAATGTTGGATTGGAACTTTGGATGAAGTAGTGGGCAAGATGGAGACAGATTTAAAGTATATTAAGAATCATTATCCACTTTTGATGGAAAACACCCCTTGGAGTGGTTGGCACGTTCTGAAAATTTTTTCAAGGTCCAAGAAGTAAAACCTTCAAAGAGACTAAAGCTTGATTTTATTAGCATGGAGGGAAATGCAGTGAATTGGTTTCAGTATTGTAGATAAACATTCAAGAATCCATTAGGAAAAAGAATTTTATGAAGCATTGATGAGAAGATTTGGAGACCAAGGGATTGAAATACTATATGAAAGGTTAGCTTCCTTACGACAAAATGGGAGTAGAGAAATATGTGCAACGGTTTGATTTATTGCTTTCCCAAAACAACCCAAATTCAGAGGATCAAACATTGGCATATTTTACGGCAGGGCTGCAGAAAATATTCGACAATTGGAGAGACCACATGACCCTAGGGACCTTAGTAGAGCTATGGAAATTGCTTGTGAAGTGGAAGAAGCCATAAAACAGATGTGCAGCATGAGAGAACAGAAAAACGTGAAGTCAATTCAGGTTTTTAATTTCAAAGAGGAAGAGCTATTGTGCCCAGAGCAAGGGTAGAATGTTTCAACCAATACTAGAGCCACCTCTCAAAATTAAGAGTTCAATAGGATTGGCGTCTTCAGTTGCAAAACCAAATTTTCAGAGCAGCAAAGCAAAATAACTTGTACCCTTCCCTATGCTGAATACATTGAGGAGAGCAAATGGAAAATGTTTTCATTGCAGGTTAGCATATGTGCATGGACACTAGTTTTCTGAAAAAAAAAATATATATATATATATATATATATATGGGTGATTATATTGGTGGAGGATGATGAGGTGAGCAATGATGGAGAAATAACCATGTTGGAAGAGGATAATAAGAATAGCAATAAATAATAATAATAATTCTGGAAAGAAATCAAAGATCGCAAGTCAATGGATGGATCTTTCGATATGCATAGTAGGTGGCATGACATAATTGCAAACCAGGAAGCTAAAATGAAAATTGCAGGGAGTAGAAAGTATGATCTTGACAGATAGTGGAGCTAGTCATAATTTTATATTAAGCAAGGTAGTTAAGAGTTTGGGAATCCAACCTGAAGCAACCCGACCCTATTAAGTGAGATTAGGAGATGGGAAAAGAAATTCAAGGGTGCAATTGGGACAATATAACATGGAAGGAGATATTTATTTTTTTCAAATTGGGGGGAGTGGAGTGATTCTTGGTTTGGCTTGGTTGGTCACTTAAGGGGAGATTAAAGAAAAATGAAAAACTTTAAGCATGACTTTCACACATGCAGGGCAAATTATTACAGCACAAGGAGATCCAAGCCTATCCAAACCAATGATATCCCCTAAAGCTCTATAGAAACTGGCTAAATCACATAATGTTTATGCTCTGGTTTGTATAGCGAAACAGTTTAGGAGAGGAATAATAGATTACAACCCAAGTTAGAATGTTAAAAAAGGTGTAACAAGAATTTGCAGTAATATTTTCAGAACCTAAAGGACTGTCTCCACCAAGGGATGTAGATCGCTGTATTCCTACAGTCAAAGGACTGTCTCCAATCAAGGACAAATCTGGTCAACATAAGACCATGTCGTTACCCCCATCTGCAGAAAAATAGAGACTCAAGTAGCAGAGATGTTGGACACTAGTATAATAATGCCAAACAACAACCCATATAGAAGTTTCAGTAAGGAAAAAAGATGGCAGTTATAATTTTGTGTGGACCACCGTGCTTTACCCAAAGCTATTGTACCAGATATATTGCCTATTCTTGTGATATAAGAATTGTTGGATGAATTAAATAGGTCTGTTTACTTATCCAAAGGTCTAGATATCACCATATTAGGATGCATGAATCAGATATACTGAAAACTACTTTCAGAACACATCAAGGCTATTCTGAATCTTTGGTAATGCCTTTTGGAGTAACTGATGCATCAGCTACTCTTCAATATGCATGAATTATTATAAAGCCTTTCCTCAGAAGGTATGTCCTTGTTTTCCTTTGATGATATATTACTATACAGTAGAACATGGGAAGGTCATTTGGAACACTTCAGGCAAGTGCTAGCAAAATTGTTGGACTATCTGGCAAGGATTGGTTTTATCCGCTAGTTCTCCATGAGTTCCTAAATTCATCCATTAATTTTATACAACTCCTATGAGGGGATTAATCGGGTACTAAAAGAACCTATAGAAGAATGGCATAATCGTTTTTCTGGAGGAGCATGAAGGAAACAATAGCAAAATATGTAATATCTTATCATATATGTCTAAGAACCAGTAGGGTTATTGTAGTCATTGCCAATTCTTACATCCATGTAGAAGGAAATCAGTACAGATTTCATTGTGGGTCTTCCTAAATCTAAAGGTTTAGATGCAGTGACAGTAATTGTGGACAAATTGAGTAAACATGGACATTTCATTTTGCTTAAGCATTTATACGCTACAAGATTTTTGTTAAGGAAATCATTAGCTTCGCGGGTACCAATATTATAAAGCATAGATGAGGCTTTGAGGCAACTCAAAACACCATTTACAAAAGGGGCAATATTATGTATGACTCTATGCAAATAAGCATCAAAGAGTTTCTCAACTCCCTGAGCAGACCATGATACACAGTTTTTCATGCATCACAACTTCAGAAAACAACAGGGCATGAGCTTCCAACTGAATTACAGGATACTATAGATAATTACCAATCAGTGCATGTTTTTGGAACAAGAACAGCCAACCGATTTAGGATAAAAATGTTTCAGGTCTTGATTCAAAGGCAAGGAAAGACCCCAGCAGAAGCAATGTGGGAAGACATTCTCCATCATAGAACAAGTTCCTTCTTTTAAGCTAGAGGACAAGGTTGTTTTGGAGGTGGTAGATATTGTTGGATCCCGGATACTTGATAAACCTTTACAAATTTATCATAGGAGAAAGAAATGATTAAATAAAGGATAAGCATAGTTTGTTATATCTATTACTATTAGATGGAATTTTTTTATGTTTACTGTTATAGCTTATTAAGGAAATGTATCTTTTATATAATGCCCTAGTGGGTGTTACAAAATTTGATTGTGTGTAAACTAGAGATTGTAGTGTAGAAAAGGAGAGAGCTCCTTTTGAGGGTAAACTTGTTTACCTTGCTCTTTGTATTTGATACTTGAAGAAATAAAGAGATATTTCATTGTACTTGTTATAAGAAGAGGGAGGTTTTCTTGTTTCCGAGCTTTAGTTTAGCAATTCAAGAAATTGTGTCCTAACAAATACAGAAGGCAAATTTATCAACATAAACCAAATACGAGTTCAATTACTAAGGCTAACAATTAATCATCAAAAGAAGCTTGAGCAACATAAGTCACTCATTTCAGGGCAGATTCTGATTACAAAGTGAACGTTATATGCATGCAATATTCAAATTCATACGCGAGAACAAGTCTAGCATTTCAGAGATGCAGCATCGGGTAATGTATATGACAGGAAGACCATAACACCAACGTACATATTCATATGCATCATCCCATAAAACATTGAGTAAAAAAATAACACAAATGTAAGCACCCACCAGAAAATATTCATTTGAAAAAATGGCTACTACATTTTTCAGCAAAAAGTGAATAACATTAAGAGTATACAACCCTACATTGTTACCCACTTACCTATAACATCCCACCCATACCCACCCAAAAGTTCAAAACGTAATGTGCGATTCCTTCTCATACTCTATGAATCAAACAAATAATTTTGTGAATGAGAAAAGAAAATTGGAGACTGTAATAAAAAAAAAACTGATCGCTTTCGCTTTACCAGTTCCCTAGGTAAGCCGTCAACGTTCCCCACAAGCTGCGCGAGAGCTCCCGCTATGGCTGCCACTGCTGCAGGGTTTAAGGAACCTTGAACCGGTGTAGGGTGGACCGGGTTCAGCGCGTGGGAGTGTGAGGGCTCTGTAGAGTGAGGCGGTTCAGGGGCGATTGGGATCGAATTGGGGTGTTCTCGGAATTGGGCTTGGTTATCTTGCGCATAAGTATTAGTATTATTATCTTTACTATTACTATAGGGATAACAAGGGTGTGATGATTGATCATAGGATGAAGTTTGAGATGGGTCGTGACCATGTTGTTGTTGATGATGTTGGTTGGCAGAAGAATCCATAGATGCAAAAAAAGAGGTTTTGTTGAGTAGGAGATTGAGGATGGTGCTGCAGTACAAGTGTTTTTCATGAGAAAAATAAACGGCTAAGGTAAGGTCATAGGCGCAGCCGCAACAATATATGCTTTCTTGTGACCGCCCCTCCTTGAGAGGTAAGATAATTGAATTCCAATAACTACCTTTCTTAATTAGCTCTTCAACAAACACCAATAATAATAATAATAATAATAATATTATTATTATTATTATTATTATTTATTTATTTCTATTTGGAATTCAAATCTATTATTAAAATTTAAAATTTAAGGTTTAAAATTTAAATTTTTTTAATACGATAAAAAAACTATAATATCAGTATACAAATTTTAATTTTGCTATTGATTAAAGTAATGGAACAAGTTTTATTTTGAAGTAATTGTTACTTATGTTTATTAAACAAAAGATTATATAATTAATTTTAAACCTCGAAGAAATGATTGATAATTTTAAATAATCACTAAATACAAAATATTTATTTAATTATCTTAATTAATAAAAAAACTTAAATAAAATTAAAAAAATTAAAAAATTATTTATCAAGACTAGAAAAATGTTTTTTTTATCATACTAAAAATAAAATATATCAATATTTATCATACTCGATCCACTATTTATTGAAATTTGATATTACCTATTTCAAATTTAATTTTTCTACATAAATTCTGAATGAGCTTTCTATTTTTTTTATTTTTGTATGAATGCTTAAAATCACTAATCTTTTGAAATAATATTATATTTGTCATTTAAAATACAAGTTCGTAGATCTCGTTTAACTCTATAAATAATTTTATTACGTAAAACTGTTGATGAAATCATTTAATTTTTGGAGAATTTAGCGATCAGGGTAATGGACAGGCCTCATCTAGGATACACCTAGCAAATCATTTAGACATTTATTTTCTATTAATTTGAAATGCAAACATTTTTTTTATTCATATGTACAACAACTCTAGTGCATTGTAGTGGTCACTTTGTAACAGTGGTAGCCCCTCTTTTTGTGTGTATATAGAGAGAAACAAATGTGACATTCTCCTTTGGCAAAGAAATATGCATTATTTTTGTTGTTTTTTTTTAAGAAGACGCTGATAAATAAACGTCTCGAGGAAAATAAATAAATAGAGAAAAAAAATAATATATAAATTAAATGCACGAATATTTTTCTTCAGAGTAGTTTATAATTAGGACTACATCCTGTTTTAATCAATCAATTAATTTTCATTAAAAATAAATAATATTATTTTCAAGTCTCCAAGATTTAAAACATAAATACTTTTTTATTAGTTTATATCAGATATTAATATATTTTAACTTTATTTTTAATTTACGGTGGCTCACTTATTATTCACTTTTTATATCTTTTTAATAACATTTAACTCAAATTAAGTTTTACTATTTTTTGTTATTGTAGTGATAAGAAGGTTATCTTAAGTCTTAACTCAAAACTAATTAAAAATAATAAGATATAAATGTTAATAAATAAATAAGAGTATTTCTGCCTTATATAATTATAGAATGATTTTATTATAATTAAGTTGGAATAAATATATAGTTTAGAACACATATAAAGGATAATATAATAAATCTTGATACATATAAAACCAAATAATCATTAAATTAAGGTAATAGACAATTGAGTGAAACATAAGTAAAGGATGTGGACCTTGCTACTGGAAATAAATTACAAGCTAAATTCAGACTTTTTTATCTCGATATTTTTAATATTAATTTATTTTCAAAAACTTTTTAAATCTTGCTTAATATTAATAGTTGAAACAATTTAAATTTAAATATATTTCAATAAATTCACATATTTGAAATTGAAATTATAATGAAAAATTATAAGTACTGAGTTAAGAGATATTCTATATAATTATGCAAATTTTACAAATTATTTGATATGTAAACTCACCATTATGATTTGTAAGTAATTCTTTTTAAACAAAAATGTTCAAAGCATCCTTTTTTTCAGTTGCTTAGAACCAAGCATATTATTCTTCAATTATGGAAAATAAAAGAACTCTTGAAATGATGTTAACAATTTCATTAACTGTCAGGTTAATTTTTCTATTGGCCATTATGTTTGAACCAAATATGTGAATTTTTCATCAAGATCTAAAAAGTATTCTCTTTCTGCACACATGTGAAACTACATGTTTTTGTTGTGTTGCGCCATCACGATGCAAACATTACAAATTAAGTTGAAGTCCTTAACAACCATAAGTCCAAGACTCAATATAAGGCTTAAGAGGAAGAAGTTACTCACATGCATCGCTTGCTTGGAATAAGAATAGAAGGACCATTGTTAGACTACCATCTTTTACAAGTTTAAGTCCAAAAATTGGGTTATGTTGTTTTTATTTGTAAGAGGTCTATAAAATATATTAAAATGTCTTGTAATAGGATTTGAACTCCAAACCTTAATCTTAATTATGCGTCTCTTAACCACTATAACATGTCAGTTATACTTACATTGTTAGGTATATTAGAGTCGGTTAAAACTACACTTAGTATCAGAGCTCACCTCTAGGATTAGTTCTTAATAGGACAAGAGGAAATGATCCTGATAGACTCTACAAACTATGAAGGTCAAGCAGTTAATCGTCCACCCCTTTTTAAGAGAGAAAATTTTGAATTGTGAAAATTTAAGATGACTACTTTTCTTGAGGATTATAATGTTGATTTATTGAGGAAAATTGAGACTGGCATTCCTTCTCTACTTGATACCATTGGAAAGTTGCTACCCAGAAATACTTGGTCTAAAGAAAAAAAAATACAATTATCAATTGAATGTTAAGGCTAGGCATATTCTAATATGTATTTTATATTGCAAAATTTCAAAATTTCGTGTATTGATAATATCATGAGTGCCTAAAATACCTTGTATTGATAATATCATGAGTGCCTAAAATACCTTGTATTGATAATATCATTAATTTGCTATGATTTTGGAGTTTTGCCAACCTTAGAAATCTGTTTTGGGGTTAGTTAACGATATAACAATCTAGAAAAACCACTTAAAATCCTTATTGTGAATCAGGGAAATTTTTGTGTGAAGTATTCCTAAACTAGTTATTATGTTAACTCGATATTTAAGGAATGAGAAAGAATTCTTAACAATTCGAAGAAACAAAATTAACATACTACAACTTATAAAATAAACCTTTGACTTTGAACCTAATAAAGTTTACAATATAAGTGTTTCAAAACAAAAGATTATTCTTGAATGAAAAATATTTTGACTATAAATAGTCATACAAAGCAAACAGAAAGTGGGATAAATAAGGAACCTAGTACAAATAGACCTTTAAATAGTAAGACCTATTTTAAACCAAAGAATCCCAAATAAGGTAGAGTTTTATTCATTGGCTAATATGGACTAAATCCTAACAATTCCTCCCATAAACTAAATGTTAAGATAATTTAGTTTATACTATTATCTACGCAAACTCTTAGGATAGTGTATAACTTCAAAAAATCATCAAACTTGGTCATCGCATCAACTAGTTGTTCCAAAGCAGTGCAACAAACTAGCTTTATCATACCTGTTTGTGCAAGATCTCAAAGAAAATGGAAATGAACATCTATATACTTGTTATCACCATGCATTACTAGATTTTTAGAGAGCTTAATTGCAAAACTACTATTGCAATGGATAAACTTTTCTCTTATTGAGTTTGATCTAATGTTTTTAGCACCCTTTTCAACCAAATTTCTTGATAAGCACATGCAATAGTAGCAATAAATGTATCCTAAAAGACCATGATATAGCTCTTACACCAAATAGAAAAACTTATCCTAATGTATTTTTTTATCATCTAAGTCACCTGTATAATCACTACCGGTCTATGCTATAAGACCATTATTTTCTCCCTTTTTATAGAAAATTGGTATACTACCTATCTGAGCATCTACTGTTCATCTACTGCTAAAAGCATCTAGTGGTTTGGATTGGACGAAAATTATCTGCATTCTTCACCTTCTGAAGTTATTTTTGGTGAATTTTCATTGTTCTCTTTTGAGAGTGTTTCTTTCAATCTGGAGTGGTCTTGATCTCAGCGGTAGATTGGGACTAGTTTAACTCAGAGAAGTTTGTGTACTCGTGATAACCTAGAGAGATTTGTGTACTTCTTGTAACCTAGAGAGGTTTGTACTCATTGCAAGCGTTTACTGAATAATGGAACCTCTTGAATAATTTGTTCAAGGGAGAACTAAACATAGTTCAAGATATTAGGGCGAACCAGAACAAAACTGCTTTATGTGTTATTATCTATTCTTATATTGGATGATCTTGCTTTGCGGTTTTGATTGCATCAATTTGAGTTCAAACTCCATTCAACTCTCTTTCTGGAGCTAGTTGTTCTGGCAATTGGTATTAGAGTTAACCTCAAGGATTAGTTCTCTATCAGAACTTGAGACACGATCCTATAAAACTTAGTGGAGATATATGGGCGCAAGCCATGAATCGTCCACCCTTGTTTAAGGTTTACAATTACGAGATATGGAAGATGAGGATGATTGGCTTCATCGAATACAATGATATGGATTTAGTTAAAATTATTAAAAATGGTATACCAACTTTACTTGACAAATAAGGAGAATTTCTACCTTTTGCATCCATTAACAAAGTGTAACAACTCAAGTGTCTAGAGCTAAGCACATTTTAATGTGTGCTTTATGTGAGGAAGAGATGTCAAAGTGCATGTTATGGTTAGCGCTAAGGAAATGTGAGATACACTTGCTCTATCTTACAAGGTTCCAAAGATGTTATGGTTAGCACTAAGGAAATGTAAGATACACTTGCTCTATCTTACAAGGTTCCAAAGATGTAAAGAGGGATAAATTGACTATGTTGAAGCTTTAATATAAAATGTTCTCAATGGAGGACCATAAATCTATATAGTTGCTTAGTTGAGTAAGTGGTCTCTCATTCTCTAGTCTTCTTGAAGCTTTCAAGAAACGTGTCAAGAGACCTTTCAAGACTTTTAGACACCTTAAGGGTTATGTACATTTGATGAGTTAATAAATCATCCTACATTATTCTTAGTGTATTTATTTTTTGTCATCTTTCAATATCATCAATTGTCTTTATCATTCCATTGCTTGCATCATATTTTTGTTTTTCCTAAGCTTCCACTCCTTACCTTTTCTATCACATAAGCTTGTCAAAAACCACCCAAAATAAAAAAGAAAATTTTCAGCCTTACACACACACACCACCATTGAAGCTAAGTTTCTATGATAAATTAGCAAGAGCCTTGCCACCACCTCCTCTCTTTAGCTCTTGGCATCATCACTTTTCACCACCCAATCTTCATCTAAAATTAACCAAACTTAGATCACTCTAGTCCATATCTTATCTCAATAAAACCACAGGACTAGATTACTAAAAAGACCCCAAAATATAACCAAGAAACGTCTTCTACCCCTACTTCTAACTTCCACAAGATACCTTTAATTTATCTGAGCTTGTCTACAAGAAACCCTCCAATACTTAACCAAATTCAAGAGACAATCAATTTAAGGCAGCCTAGGTCTTAACCCTCAATACTTAACCAAATTCCACGACAATCAATCTTAGGCAGCCTAGGTCCTAACCCTCTCATTCTTAAGGGCAACTGATATGATAACCTACCAAAAAAATCAAGAAACAAACCAAGAACTTGATCTTAAAAGCTTAGTTTATTTCGACATTTTGTTTATCTTGAAACTTGAAGAGACTTTTCTTGACAATACTTGGGAGTCTTACTATATTCCCATAAATTATAGAAACTTAATTATAGCTTTAGAAAAGAAAATTTCATTATAAATAAAGAAGACAGAACATCAACTTTAGAAAATTTTTAAGCTCTTGACCAAAACAATTTTTCATAACAAAGAAAAAAAATCTCTGAAATCATACTAAATTGCACAATATTTGAGATATTATCATATTTTTAACTTTAAATAGAACTATAACAATTGTTTATTCAAAGTGAACTAAATAGATCAATCCAAATCCCCTGATCCAACCGATAATCAATTTGTAGGACAATTACTACAAGACCGATCAAGGGTACGATCACTAGGTAAATTTGTAATCAATTCCAAGAGCCAAAGAACTGGATAATCTCTTTTAGCAATCTTTTCTAACTTGTTAGATTATTAAGCAGTCAGATTTTCTTTCAAGTGAAGTTGTAACATCCTAGCTTTATCAAGTCTCAAGTCCTGGTCATACCCTCTACTGTTTTCTAATTGACCAAACCAATAAAATACAAATAAGTGAAAAATAAGAAAAAAGTCTAAGGAACGTATGTTATGCCATTTATTACATATTTAATGAAGGTGACTTAAAGTCCCTCATAAAGCACCAAAGACCTGCTTGAGCTTTACAACTCGAGTTACGTCCAACCAGGGATCTGCATAAAGTCCCTCATAAAGAACCAAATTGATCTAACATCAGCAAAGAAATAAGGATCAGGTTTATCTTCATCTAGAAAGAATTGCCAATAACACCTTCACAAATCACCATCAGAGACAACCAGATTAAATCGAAGCCATTAATTTTCTGATTCACCTTGCAACCTCTACTAGCAACAAAGTTGTGTTGAAAAGTTGGAATTAAAAGTAGGAAAAAGAACTTAGGGACAGAATTTCCTTTCAGCCGAAAAAAAAAATGAAAGGAAGAAAAGGGAGAAAAAGATATGGAACTTCTTAAATGCCCAGAGGGGAATATAACAAAATAAAAGAATTTAAAGGACCATGGGAAACAAAAATCTTTTCATGGAACTGTACAATGTTCCTTGAAGTCAGAAGTGGAAAACTAGAACTGTTACTTTGTATTTGCTTGGAAGCTGAAACAGAGGCCACTAAAACACGCATGCAGGCCAATTCTTCTACACTACTTACTTCGTAGCAAAGGGGAAAAGAAAGGGTCCTCTGAATCTAAATTAACAGAACAAATAAGCATAACTTTCGAATCCTCCATTGATTGATTCCGTATGACATTTCTTACAGAGATACAGCACAGATCAGAAGAACTGCATTACGGTTAGAATCTAGGAAAAATTATATGATTTATAATTTATAACATTACATGAATAATATAGAGTAACCATATTATCTAATTTGCAGAACATATATAAAACTTTTCAAAAATAAATTTATCTCTGGGCACCAAAAATTTTCATCCTTTCTCCATTACCTATCGGGTTTTGACGAATTCTGCATCGGACACAGCAGAGTTCTCGATTTGGCTAGCCTCGTCTTCGTCAATCGGAGCCGGAAGGTTGAGATCTATGAAGCTGTTTCGAAACTTTGCTGAAGTTGATGCAACTGTTGCTGGTGCTGACCCAGTAACATGGGTTCTCTTGTGTCCCCCAAGTGCTTGACCCGAAGCGAAGACTCTGAAACAAACGGGGCACTCGTGAATTTTCTTCTCCACGCCACACGTTCCACTTTTCTTCCTGTTCTCAACTTCCGCTTCTTCACCATCCACTTTCACGTTCACTTTGATCTTCTTGTGACTCGCTCGGTGGCCCCCCAACGCTTGGTACGATCGAAACACCTTGTTGCACGTGTCGCATTTGTACCTTCCTCGTACTCGGTTTTTGCACAGTTTCATCGTCTCTTGGGATTCCTCGCTCTCCTCAAACGCTTCGTCCTCCTCCTCTTCCTCCTCCTCCTCCTCTTCCTCGTATTGATCTTCCACCTCCACGAATTGTGGTTGGGCCTTATGTCGCCTCCATTTGTCCCTCGAAAGCAGCATCAGACAAAACGCCACGTCTTCCTCGGTCGTTGCTTCGGAAACCGAGCTCGCAGGTTCGTGGTCCACCCACGATTCTGTCTTACTCTTGTTCTTCATCAGGGCTTCTTGTTCGGTTCCGAAAACTTGCTTCTTGATCATGGGGGTAGTATAGTTGTTACTATCATTATAATAATAATAACTGTTGTTGTTGTTATTATTATTCCATGGCCTTTTGGATCTCTTACGAGTTGGGTTGCTTCTGGATGACTCGGACTCGCTTTCTCTGTCATGCACGATCGCGGAGCCAGTATCTGCAGCTGCGAACGAGAATTCGGGATCAACCAGGCGAATGCTTCGTTTGGGGTTCTCTCTGAGGCCGTAACTGAGACCCTTGTCACCGTCCTCGTCATCATCGGATGAAGAGGAAGATGAAGAAGAAGCTGATTCGGCCTCGAAGCTGAGTTGGATGGTTCGCGGTGACGCTTCTTCGGGCTTGGAGAGAGGAAGGTTCATCATGTGAGAGCGCATGTGACCCCCCAAAGCTCTCCCATTGGAGAAGCTTCTGAAGCAAAGCTTGCACTTGTGCTTGTCCATCGCGAAAACCGAGTTTAAGATGATATTCGCATTTTGCTGAATCGAATTGGGCTGCTCTGTGATTCTAAAGAGAGAAAGAGAGAGGAGAAGGGATGCAGTGCGAAGTATGAAAGGAGTAGGTGACAAGCATTCCTCCACCAAGAGATATAAAAATGTGGAATAAATAATAAAAAGTCAAAATAGGATGAGAAAATTAAAATGGGGGTTTCTTTATTTCTCCTTTTACGGAAACCGTAAAAAGAATTAAAATTTGAATTTATTGAGGTTTAATTAAAGATGTGCATGCATCAAGAGAGAGAAAGAAGAACATGTAACATGCCACACTTGCCCGTTTCTGTATTTATTCCCCACTCAATCTCCCTTTTCTTTTATTCATTTTCAAACCCCTTTTCCATTGCCCAACCTACCCTTTTGCACCATATCAAGAAACTTACCAAAACTGAAGCACACGCTGTTCCTTTAATGGAAAATGACATTTTCTGATTTTCTTTCATACCTTTCGATTTTTTTCTGTTTCTTATATTGAAATAGCCTTTTCGGTTTTCAGTTTCACTACGTTCAATAATGAAAGTCAATGAATTTAATATATATCATTCAATAGCAATGCACAAAAATTATATTATTTATTATAATTTAATAAGTTTAATAATGGACTGCTTTAATACCAGTCAATGTATGAATTATATGTCAAATACAGGGAAGGGTATTTTTGAAATTTAAGGGAGATCTTTGTTTCAAAACGAAGCAGAATTAAAGAGCAAGAGGACCTTCTTTTATGAGAGAAATAAAACGACCTCGTTCAGTTTCCAACGTCACTGAGCTGTGACATTCAACTGAAGGATAAACTACAACCGTCGAAACGAAGAGTTACACGCAACTCACATCACCCACATGTCATTTTAATAACAAATTAATCTCGCAAATACTGGTTCATGATACTCTAATTCGCAAATTAGCTTATTTATAATAATAATTATTATTATTATCTCTATTATTATTAATATTATTATTATTAATAAGAAATTGTGATTCTGTTACTTTTGTGCAGATTATCTCGATCCAATTGTCAGCAATGGTAGCTTGAGCTTGCGGATGATCTTTTATTTAGTTTCAAATAGGATTTAAGTATCCCAATTGAATGAATGTGTTTATTTTTTGTTTCTTGATAATTTTAATCTTGTGTAGGGGTCTGTGGTGGTGAGATTGATAATGGTTTCCCATCAATTTTGGATCTTTTTGTTGAACAAAAGTGTGATGGGGATGAAGGGTGAGAAATGGGTAAGAAACTAACTGTCCTTAATGGGGGTATTCAAATTCTACGAGAAGTAAATGCCGTTTTGTTAGGGGTTGGTAGACCAAGCCCCACTACTAACTCTCATTGGTAGTGCCCCCATACATACACATACTCAAGCTTTCGTTTATTTTCTACTTTTCCTTTTCATTTGTTGAAAACAAAATGCAGCTTCGCATCATGAGGGCGTGGACATGCCATGTGTATCAAATTCATTTGGCTAAATTCTACTTTAGTCTTTATAATATACTTGTGTAAATGTGTTTTTTTTTTTAATTTTTATAAAATTTTAATTATAGATTTAATTTTCCAAATTTTAAAATTAAATCTTTTTTATGTATCGCTAATATATTATTCAGTTGTTAACCAAAAAAATCGTATATTTATCTATCAGAATGACATCCATTAAAGTTTGTTCTTAAAATGATGAAGAATTAATACTAGTATCACTTCTATACATGTAATATTTTCAATTAAAAATTATATTAAATATTAATATTGGACTTAAATTGGTTAATTTTAGAGATTTAGAAAACCAAATCTATATTTAAAATTTCACAAGAATAAAATTAAATATATATAAAATTATGTTTTTGTATATGTAAAATAACATGAGTAAAAATTATTTAATTTTGTACTATTTGAGGTCATTACTAATCTAAAATATAACAAATAGAAATAACAACACTTAAAAGAAAATTATGTCCCAAAACTAATTAATCAAGATTAGAGTCTCAGTCTATGGACCATCATGTTAATTATGATAAAAATTTCCATCAAAACGTTATAAATAAGTTATGTTACACATATGACATCATATTCAATAGTATTGATCGGTCACAAATAATTAGCATGGACTAGAGGATAAGCATACTCCTCACCTATATTGAGATACTACTACCATTGTGTTACATAAAGAAGGAAGATATCTCACTAGTATAAGAAGGAAAGGTTGAAAAAATCATTTCCAATTAAGAAAAAATTCAATTCATTATTTTCTTCATATTACACATGTCACCTCTCATTTTCTCTCTCTTCTCTTTGCCTTAACCCATCCACAGGAATGAGCGTGAAAAAGAAAAATCTGTATACTTTGCTAGTTTTCTAGTTGTTCTGTTCACTTTTGTTCAAAGGACAACTCTCTATTATAATATTTTAATATTTTTTGTATTTATAAGAAAATTATAATACATTATCAATCTGGCATGGATGCTGAAGCATACACTGAAATGTGAAAATTCATATTTAATGTATACTTAATATCCATGAAACACTAGGAATGAAAAAGTCAAATGAGTAAAGATTTGGTATTATTGTCTTCCATTGACCAAATTGTAAAGTACCACATAATAAGAACAAAGTAGAAGTCAAAGTCCTCTTTGACAAGTGATTGGAAAGGTAATAACAGGTTATGGATAGTGAGGAGTTTCATAATATAAGTTTAAATTTCGTGGTTATCTTGAAAGAAATAAAGAAAACCGATTGGACAGTTAACTAAACGAAAAACCACATTTATGTTAACACGAGATTACAATACTGGTGATTACGAGTAAAATTAATAAGTTGGTATGCAGGAAAGTAATATGTTGTGGGACTGATTTGGAGATTTTCTTCTCAAGTATGAATGAACTTTTCATAAAACTTTTTCTTGAGCTAAATTGGAAAAGAAAAATCTAAGTTAATACGAATGCAAATATAAAATAATAAATGTCAGGTATCTCATATTTAAAGAAATATCTCATATTTAAAGAAATAATATTAAGTCAATTTATTTTTTATCATATTCGATACATTATAAGAAAAATTGAATTTACTCACAGATTATTATTATTATTTACGGATCTATATCCATAAGTAAATTCAGCATTATTCACGTATCTGTATCTGTAGATAAATTGAGTATTACTTACATATTATTATCACACATCTGTATCAGTAAGTAAATTCAACATTACATACAGATTATTATCCACTTATTTGTATCCATGGATAAATTCAACATAACATATGATAATATTATCTAGAAAACTGCATTTTTAATAATAGGACTTATATTTAAATTAATAATATTAATATTATTATTATTATTATTTACATTAATATTATTATTAATTTTATTAATATTTGAGAATATTATTCATATTTTAATATGTTATTAAAATTATTATTATTATTATCCTCAAATATTATTATTTTTAAGATTATTTAGTATTATTATTAAAAATATTAATATTATTTTTATTTTTGTTATTAATATTAGTATTATTATTCCATATTATTATTATTATTATTATTATTACTATTATTATCAATAGTCATAATGATAATAAATATTAATCATATTATTAATATTATAATTGTTGAACATTAGACGGTCCAAAGTTCCTTTAGAGGATCAAATCATTTGATAAAGTTTTGATATAATAAAACTAAAGTATACATTTATACTTGATGACTTATATACATTGCGCGCGCAGTTAACATCTTTATTAAAGAGCAGGAGACACATGATCCATAAAGAGATAAGTTTTCTTACTATTTACTTTTATGTTATTGATTTGATTTAAATTGATTTATATCATGATATGCTTTAAGGTTCGAATTTGTTTATAATGAAAATTATTAATATTATTATGGAGCATTTAAATGTGATTAATTGATTTTGTATATATTGTGCTTTATCATTCAGATTTGTTCATAATGAAAATTATTCAAATTATTATGGAGTATTTATACGTGATTAATTAATTTTATATCATGATGTACTTTAATGTTAAAATCTGTTCATAATGGAAATTATTCAAACTATTGATGAATATCTCAAATATAATTTCTTTATGTTATTTTAAATTATGTCCAATACAGAATTAATCAAGTTTAATGCAGTATGAAAATCAGACAAATATTTCCAGTTTGAGCTCCATACATCAGAAAATCCAGATTGTTTTATTCAAGCATCCCAACGACTAGTTTCTAAAAAGCTAGAGGAACATCATACAATAAGGAGAAGTGAAAAGAGAAAAACATTATACAATACATTTGAAGAAAATATACTGAGTGTTTATTGTCAATCTATTATAGAGAGCATATAGAGTTTTGGGTTGTGTGAAACTATTGTGTAATTCTTCACCTTTGTGAAGTAAACCCTTGTGAGTTTTCATTGTTCTCTCTTTTGAGAGTGTTTCTTTTAATCTTTTAATCTTGAGTGGTCTTAATCTCAGGGGGAGATTGGGATTGGTATAACCTAGAGAGGTTTGTGTACTCGTGATAACCTGGAGAAGTTTGTATACTCGCTATAACCTGGAGAGGTTTGTGTATTCGTTATAACTTAGAGAGGTTTGTGTACTCGTTGTAACTTGGAGAGGTTTGTGTACTCGTAACAGTTTGTTCAAGGGAGAACTGGACGTAGCCCAAGAGATTAGGGTGAACCAGTATAAAAACAGTTTTATCTGTGCTTATATATTATTGCCTTAAACAATCTTGCTTGGTGGTTTTTGTTTATAGTCAATTGAGTTCAAACTCCATTCAAACTCCCTTTCTAGAGCCACTTGTTCCTACAATAATTAATAATATTAATATTATTATAATTAACATTTTAATATTACCCACGAACATATATCCGTAAATATTACTCACGGATATAGGTCCTTAGATATTATCTACAGATTTAAGTCTGTCGGTAGTACCTACAGATATAGGTTTGTACGTATTACCCACGGACATAAGTCCGTAGATATTATCCACAGATATAGGTATGTAGGTATTACTCAGGACCTATGTCCGTGGGTAATACCTACGGACCTATGTCCGTGGGTAATATTCATGGATAAAACTACTACTATGTTTTATTAATGACATTCATATTAATTTATTAAAAATAACATTAATAAAAATAAATATTATTAACAATATTAATATTTTTATTGATATTATTAATATTATAATTAATATTAATAGTATCTTTAACATTATTATTATTAATATTATTATTAGTTTTATTAATATTATTATTATCATTGGTATTATTAATATTATTATCGTTAATATTATATTTATCTTTATTATTGTTAATGTTAATATTAATAATATTATTGTTCTTATTATTATTTCTAATATTGTTATTTATAATATTATTAAAATTATTATCAATATTATATCTTTTTCAAATTATTAATGGTATTTAATAATAAGAATAAAAATATTATTATTAAAATATTAATAATAATATTAATAATAATAATGTTAATAATGATAATAATAATGTTAATAATAATAATAATCATAATAAAAATAATAATAATTATAAAATTATCACATAGTTGTCTCGTGCGGTGGTCAATGATTTTATTCTACACTTAATAAATGGGTTTAGTGAGTTCCTTCTAATTTTTATATACAGAATTGAATTAAATATACATTCTACCGTGTGCTGCCACTCGAAATGCAGCTCACGGTTGCCGGTTCACCATAACAGATGTGAAGGCTCTTTGGAACATTCTTCTGGTGCTCGTGCAATCCAGAAACATCATATTCTTTTCATTGTTCATACAATTTTTCTCGTTCCTCATACAATTTTGATTACGGTTTCTCTCTATCATATGTAACTTTTATCTCTTTCGTCTCGAGGACCCGAGGAAGAGGGAAGAAATATCACAGCCTTCCTCTTTATTAATTTCCCAAAATTTTGGTGAATTTGATATGAAAATATTTCACAGATGGGAAAGTGAGCAAGTTTTTTTATTTATATGAAATTGGATAGAAAGGTTGGCTTGCACAGGTTATTCTACAATGCAAAGGATACTGTATAGCCAAAAACTTGATAAATCTTAACCACAAATTTTAAACTTCAAACAATTCTTGGGTTAACTAAATTATTATATATATTTTTTAAGGAAAATAATATAATATTTTCTTTTAAACCTACATAATATTTTAATATTAAATATTTTTTGTATTTTTAAGCAAATTATAATACATCATCAATCAATGGGAGACTGATGCCGAAGGGTACACCGAAGAGAAATGAGTTGTGAAACTAATTTTTAATGTATATTTAATATCCATGAAAAATTAGGAATAAAAACGTTAAATGAGAAAGAATTTGTTATTATTATCTTCCATTGACTAATTTGTAAAGTACCACATAATAATAGTAAAGTTGAAGAAATTTAATGGTTATGTTGAATGAAATAAAGGAAGACAAGTAAACAGTAAATTGATAAATGTTAGAAGGCAAATCCGAGATTACAATAATGCTCTAGCGTAGTCTTTGAACTAGGATTTTATATATAAAAAAATACGAATTTAATAACTAATATAAATAATCATGATAATATAAAACTAATATATATATATATATATTATTTATATATATATATATATATATTATTTATATATATATATATTATTTATATATATAATTAGGATTAGGATTAGGATTTGTTTACTATGTAGCTCTCTAAAACATTGAGTAGTATATACACTTTACTAGAATTTAACTTTTTTTATATACAGAATTGAATTAAATATAATCATTACTATTACACAGTTTAAATAACTATAAATAAATACCTAATAATAATAAATATATTGTTTAAATGTAATGGTTAATTTTAACTGCATACATCTTTGATTTATGATAATTTAGTAATAATAATAATAGAGTTTTTCATAAACGCAAATTATAAAACATTTTGGTATTTTCTTATAAATTTAGACCATAAAAAATAAAATGTTTATTATGTATTGTAAATATAAATCCGTTGGAAAGTGCCTTATAATAATATAGTTATTCCTATTAATAGCTTTCTTCTTTTAATTCACTGACAATAAAAAAAATTTAACCTATAATCACTACATTGCCGATTTTTTTAACGGTTATGATAAATAGCTGGAAATAATCCCGTTTGTGATGATTTTTTTTAACTGCCACAATTTTTTTATATTGTTTTAATAACTTTAAATTTAGTTATATTTTTTTCTTCAAATTAGCCTTATCCTTTAAGAAGAGGAGCTTGCACCTTTTTCGTTAGCTCTTAATGAATAGTGGCATTATCTTCTTGATTAACAATGCATTACCACTTCTAGATGAATATTGACATTACGACATCTAAAGAATATTTGGCATTCTAGTATTGTATTTAATCATTTCAAAAATTTTAGAAACTATTTTATTTTTGATCAGTTTGTAGTATGCTCGCACAAATTTTTCGAAAGTTTATTTTAAGAAAATTTTACATGCCCTCGGTTTAGGGTTTCGTTCCCTGAAATCATTTTCTATTTTCAAGTTATTATAATTAGGCTTTTTGTTCGCAATCAACAATTAGTGCTTTCCTTCATATGACAGATCCGTAGTTACTTGGATCAACTTTCTCGGTTTCGATTTGTTTATTCACGGTAAACATTTGTATTTCCTAGTTTTATTGGTTTTCTTTCTTTCTTTATTAAAACATTAATCACGGATTAATTGTTAGTTAAGTCATAGAGATAAACAAATGAATAACGTGAGACAATTGGGACAGCCAGAACTTAAATTCAATCTCATCAAATCCACCTAATACAATATAATACGAAATTTAAATTTATTTAATGAGTGAATCTCAATAATATTATTGAAATATTTAAATCACTTTAATATAAATAATAATATTAAAAAAATATAATTAATAATAAATAAAATAAATGAAGACTACAAATTCAAGACTTAATACAAATTATAATAAATAATAAAATATATACAAATATTAGATTAAAAAGGAGTAAATAAAAAGAAAAAAGATAAGTTGATACTTTGGCGTGAAAAAACATAATATCTTTTTGGTCAAAGTAGGTTTTAATCTACATTGAAAGTTTTTTAATCTTATATCTATTCACTCATATTTATCTAAAAAACTCTTATTGATTTAAGTGTCGGAGAATCTTTTGCAAGTGGATTTTCATTCACTCTTTCATCATCAAACTCTACAATCATTGTAAGAGAAGATATAGTTTGGCTTGACTTCCTCAAAGTTAACCTTACTCCAATCCCGGTAAGAACATTTGATACCCACGGTGGGACTTGGATAAAACTATTCCTAGACCACAATATACATGATTGTTCCAAAGAATCATCCTACTCTCTCCATTCTCATTCTCAAATTATATTATTTTATTTATGTTATGCTTTAACATGATGAGAGTTTTAGAATAGTGAATTATCATTTGACAAAAATATTTACCCATATTATCACACTTGGTGATCGGTTAGTTATAAGTTTAGTAAGGTTGCGTACAAACCTTTTCAATTCCCCGAAAATGTTTAAATACAAATTTAAGTTGTGAGTTTACCTCATTTGAAAACAAATAAATAAAAATAAATTAAATTAAAATCCTTATTAGTCCTTTTCTTAGTTCTCCAAGCCTATTAGATATGTAATCAGCCTAGTCTCCTCCATATGATTGACCTTCAATATTTGGGCTTTCAACAAATAGGTCACCTTGTACTACAAAGCTTCTTGGGTCTTCCTAAGCTTTCCTTTAGTCATGGACCCACCTAAGTCTTGAATTGGATCATGGGCTTTATTTTTTGCTTCGTGGGCTTGAGCATTCTCACGTTCTCGTGGAGTTGAGCTTGGATATGTCCATATCATTATCCCCTTATTGGAAAGAATTTGTCCTCAAATGTTGAAAATAATTCCCTACATCAAAAAGATATAAATCAGATACATTAAAAGTGGCACTTACTTCGTACTCACTAGGTAGATCAACTTTATAAGTATTATTATTAATCCTCTCAAGCACTTGAAAAGGACCATCTCCTCTTGGTTGGAGTTAGGACTTTCTCTGCTCAGGGAATCTTTCTTTACTCGTATGAATCCAAACCCAGTCACCAGGTTCAAAAACAATTTTATTTCTTCCTTTATTAGCTTACCTGGCATAACTCTCATTCTTCTTTTCAATTTGTGTCTTCACACACTCATGTAACTTCTTCACATAATCAACTTTAGCTTGTGCATCCTTATGCTTTAAAACAAAAATATTAGGCATAGACAATAAATCAAGCAGTGTTAAAGGATTAAATCCATACACAACTTCAAATGGTGAACTATTAGTTGTGTTACGGACAATCTTATTATAAGAAAATTCTACATGAGACAAACATTCTTCCCAAGACTTAAGATTCTTCTTTAAAATAATCCTAAGCAAAGTGCCTAACATTCTATTTACTACCTCAATTTGTCCATCAGTTTGTGGATGACAAGTAGTAGAGAAAAGTGATTTAGTACCAAGCTTACCTCACAATGTCCTCCTAAAGTGACTTAGAAACTTATTATCCCTGTCACTTATAATACTCCTAGGCACTCCATGAAGTCTCAAACTACCCTAAAAAATAAGTCAACTACATGACAAACATCATTTGTCTTCTTGCAAGGTATGAAATGTGCCATTTTTTAAAACCTATCAAAAACAACAAAAATAGAATCTTTGGCATTTTTTGTTCATGGCAATCCTAAGACAAAGTCCATAGAAATGTCAATTCAAGGATAATTAGGTATAGAAAAGGGCGTATATAAACCATGTGGCATCACTTTTGATTTTGCCTTTTTACAAACAATGCAATGCTCACAAAATTTATGCACGTCATGTTTCATATGAGGCCAACAAATGCAATGTTTCTAAAGTCTTTTGTACCCCCAAAATGTCCCATCAAACCACCTTCATGTGTCTCTCTTACCAGTAAATCTCTTATGGAACACCTAGGCACAAATAATATTTTCTCTTTAAACAAGTAACCATTATGCCTATAGTATCCATTTTGAGACACCTTTTCACAAGCAGTATACATTTTAGAATTCAGCATCATGCAAGTACATCTCTCTCGAAGTTTCAATTCCAAAAAATTTAGTTTCAATAGTAGAAAGTAATACATGTATTATAGATAATGCATCAACAAAAATGTTTCCTTTTCCCCTTTTATGTTTAATGACATATGGAAATTGTTCAAGGAACTCAACCCACTTGGCATGCCTCTTATTCAACTTACCTTGTCCTTTCAAATATTTAAGAGATTCATGGTCACTGTGAATTACAAATTCTTTGGACAAAAGATAATGTTGCCAAGTTTGCAATGCACGCACTAAAACATATAATTCCTTGTCATAAGTTGGATAGTTTAGGGCAACTCCATTCAATTTCTCACTAAAATAAGCAACTGGGTGTCCCTCCTGAATTAAGACAACCTCAGTGCCCAAATTAGATGCATCACATTCAATTTCAAAAGATTTTGTAAAATTTGGTACTACAAGAATGAGAGCATTAGTTAGCCTGTGCTTAAGGGAAACAAAGGCCCGCTTCTTCCTACTTAAATCCCACATGCTTTTTAACTATCTCATTTAGAGGTGCAACCAAGGTACTAAAATCCTTAACAAACCTTCTATAGAAACTAGCTAAACCATGAAAACTTCTCACTTCACTCACAAGTTTATGTGTTGGGCACTCTTGAATGACCTTAATCTTTTTTTCATCCACTTGTACTCTTGTAGCACTCACAAAGAAATCCCAAATATACAACATAGTTCGTGCAAAAGGTACTTTTTTCAATATTAGCAAATAATTGTCCTTTTATAAGCACATTCATTACAACACTCAAATGTTCAACATGAAAATCAATATTAGTGCTATAAATTAGAATGTCGTCAAAATATACCACAACAAACTTGCCCAAAAATTCTCTCAAGACACTGTTCATTAATCTCACAAAAGTGCTTGGGGCATTAGTTAGCCCAAAGGGCATCACCCGTCACTCATACAAACCATACTTAGTCTTAAATGCAATTTTCCACTCATCCCCTTTCCTTGTCCTAATTTGATGGTACCCTCTTTTCAAATCAATCTTAGAAAACATACAAGCACCATGTAACTCACCAATAAGATGTCTATATTTGATTATGATATTATTGAGAGCCCTACAGTCTGTGCACATCCTTTAAGTCCCATCCTTTTTAGGCACCAATATCACGGGAACAACACATGGGCTCATGCTCTCTTGCACCCATCCTTTGCTCATCAATTCATCAATTTGCCTTCGAATTTCTTAAGTCTCTTGGAGATTGTTCATGTAAGCTGGTCGATTAGGTAAAAAAGCTCCAGGAATGAAATCAATGTGATGCTCAATTCCCCTTAACAGTGGTAGTCCATTTGGGATTTCTTTTGAGAACACATCCTTATATTACTGCAAAAGAAACTCAACACTAGTAAGAACAACAAGTTCATTATAGTTGTTAGCAATCAAAATATTATTTTTGAAATACAACAAATAAAGTGGCTTATTTTCCAGCAACACTTTCTTCACCTCACTCTCTCTCACCAAACAACTCGTTTTTCTCTCAAGTGTTTCACTCTTGCTTCCGTGATAATGTGTTTCACACTTTTTCTTTCCATTCTCTTTATGTGTTTCACTCTTTTCTCCTTTCTCTTGAATTCTTTTTTCTTTCAATTTTATTTGGTCCTCACAAACCTCTCTAGGAGATATTGGTTTAAGAATAATTTTCTTCTCGTTGTGTATGAAAAAAATATTATTTGTGAACCCACCTTGGATTGCCCTTGTATCACATTGTCATGGTCTCCTTAATAGGATATGATTTGCCTTCATTAGAACCACATCACATAGCACCTTGTCAGTATATTGTCTCATGGAAAGGCACACCTCCAATTGCTTATTCACGATTAACTCTCCATCTTCACTAAACCATTAAAGTTTGTATGAACAAGGATGTGGCTTAGTCTCCAAATTTAATTTGGACACCAGTCTAGAGCTAGCCACATTAGTACAACTTCCACTATCAACAATCAAAGAGCATAATTTCCCATTGATATAACATCTAGTATGAAACATGTTATCTCTTTGGGATTGATCTAAAGCTTGTAGTTGACTTCCCAACAACCTTCTAATCATTAATAAATCACATTCCATTGCTTCCACCTCTATTGCTTCCTCCTCATATTCTTCACTAGCTGAGGACTTATTGGTATATTCTCCATTATCCTTAAGGATGAAAATTCACTTAGTAGGACATTCAAAAGCAATATGCCTCTTTCGCAAACACCTAAATCACTTTACATCCCCGATTTTAGTGGTTTTCTCGTTACAAATCTTAGGATCTTTTCCATGTAGAACCACCTCGATAAGTTTGGAGAATGAGGATCCCCATTCATGGACTTGTCCTTCCAACTTGGGTTAAAGTTGGAAGAGCCCATTTCTGCGATACTTTTCCTCTTGAGTTGTTGTTTAACTTAAGTGGCCTTATGTGGCAAATCCTCCATCTCAACATATTCTTGCAGTTCTTTTATCAATCTTCAAACTACTCAAAAATTGAGCCATAGTCACCTCATTGTCTTTATCAATTTTAGTTCTAATCATAATAACCTCCATATCCTTGAAACACTACAAGAAATTCTTGATTTACATATAGATTATTACATACGGATTTTTATCCGTAGGTAAATTTAGCATTACATATGAATTTTACATATGGATTTATTACATACAGATTTATTACACTCATCAAAATATTTCTACTTTTTTTTACAGGCTTGACTTTTTGCAATGGTTCAGCCACTAGCTTACAATGATATTGACAGTAAAATTAAAGAAAGGATTTTACAAATTTCTCCAAGCCACCTCAATCATTGCCCTAGAACTGAACTCTGAAACCAAATGATGTGAACCCGTCTATTGGAATTCAAGAATGGACCGGTCTAGGATAATAAATTGAATTTATTGGAAAGTAGGATTTCAGGTAAAATGGGTGATAGAATAAACAACGCCACTTCCATATAAGAAGATATAGCAGGTGTATTTCTACTTGGTGTTTCATCAATAAGATCGACAACCATTGTAAGAGAAGATATAACTTGATCAAACCTCAGTTTCATCAAAGTCAACCATACTCCACCTCGCAAGGTTAAGAGAAGATATAGCTTGATTCTGTCGGTAAACTGGCGGGTAATTTATCGACGAATTAAATATGTCAGTAAACTAACCATCGCCCTAAATCCTAAATAATAATAATAATATTAATATTAATAATAATATTTATAATAATAACAATATAGTAATATTAATATTCATAAAGGCTCAGTTTCTTAAAAATAAATATTAGAGAGTTGGGCCCTTCTTTTCCTCCTCCATCTAGCCTGGTATTAATGATTGGAATGATGCCATTTTAGAGCACACTTTTTGGACTGTTGGGAGATGTGATAATATTAATTTTTGGAATGATCTTTGGTGCTCTGAGAAATGCATCTCTCTGCTTACAGGTGTTCCTTATGCCAAAAGGATTAATTTGAAAGCTATTGTGGCTCAAGATGGAAGGAAAGTGGTTCTTGGGACCTCTCTCATTCTTTTTTAAATATTTAAGCTCTACATAATTTACGTTATATTTCTCTGACCTCTTGAGAAAATACTCCTAATTGGATGTTGAAATATTCTGGTTCTCTAACCTAGAAGGCGACTAGAAAGTTTTTTAAGGATTCTAATCTTCCTTTTCAATGGGGTAAACTGATTTGAACTAGTTTTATTCCTCCTGCGAAGACTTTAGTGCTTTGGAAGGTTTTTCGTCAAAGGTTACCTATAGACAACTATATAATTTAAAAATTTGCTCTCTGTATAGGAAACATGAAAAATCTTTTTTTCATCTTTTCTTTGATTGCCCTGTAACCTTCCAGATTTGGAATTATACCAAACTGGTTTTTCCTAGGTTTTCTCCTCTTTCTATTAATGATATTATTGATTTCTTAATGCTTGCAGGGAGTCCCTTAGTTAATCTGGTTAGACTGGCAACTATTAGTTACTCTATTTGGATGATATGGAGGATAAGAAACCATGCTAGGTTTCAATAAAAAGTCTTTATCTGCTCGGCTATCCAGACTGTTATAGGTTTCATTAGAATGACGGATAATTCTTTTAGGAAACACATGCGCAATGACATTGTTAACTTCTCTTGTTTGAAGTTTTTTGATATCACCACACATTTTCAGAAAGGGACCTCTCCTATTGAGATTATTTGGGAATTCCCTCATGTCAATTGGGTGAAGGCCAATATTGATGGTGTTGCTAGAGGGTGTCTGGGTTTTGCAGGATGTGCAGGCATTTTTCGTGGTAGTAGGGGTGAATATATAAGTAGTTTCTCCTCTTTTCTTGGGGTACAAAAGTCTTTATATGCCGAGGTTATGGGAGTCATTTTAGCTATTGAGCTTGCTTGGAGCAAATGCTTCAAACGTATTTGTCTTGAGTGTGACTCTTCCTTACTTTGTCAAGCATTTAGTTTGTTTAATATCATTCCTTGGTCTTTGAGAGAGAGATGGAGAAAGTGTATAAAGATATGTAAGGAAATTGAATTCAAAGTTTCTCATATCTTCCGTGAGAGAAACCATTGTGTTGACAAGTTGGCTTCGCTAGGTCTCAAAAATGAGTTAGATTTTAAATGGTATGATGTTTTACCTGTTGTTATTGAATTAGACGTTTTACATAATAGGTATCAACTCCCTATATTTTGTTTTGTTTAGCTTGGTTTGGGAGTGTTTGTTATCTTTTATTGCCATGGGTTTGGCCTAGTCTCTTCATGATTTTGTATCTTTTCCTATTAATTATATATTTCATGTCATGACATATGATTGTTGATCTTTGAGGTGTCAGCTTAGCTGAGATGTCAAAGTTTATAGTAATGCCTACCATAAATTTTATAAAAAAATATAACAAAATTAATAATACTAATAATAATATTTATAATAATAATAATATTAACATTAATAATAATAATATTTATAATAATAATAAATAATAATAATAAAAGTATAATAGTGTGTACCTTAATATGTACGATCCTATAATTTTACAATCATATGATCAAAATCTCAATTTTAACTTCTTTAATTATAATTATAAATCTTTTTGTTATAATAAAAAGTACAATTAATTAAATTAATAAAAAGTTAAATGCATATCACATTATAATTTTGATATAGACCTTCTGCTTCTTGTATTATAAGTTAAATTTGATATAGGCGTTATATTTCGTGTTTTTAATTGAGTTTTATCATCTCAATATTATAAGTTAAATGAACCCAAAATAGACTGTTGCAATTTACTAAGTTTTTTTAAGTAACATAACTAAGAAACAAAGTTTGAGAAGATTTCTTAATTCTAAAAATTAAGTTGTGTAAAGCCTAATAATATTTGCTATAACGACTTTTTTTTATGTTTTATTACGTATAACACTAACCTGAACATAACACTAGTACAAAAAACACATTTCACGACAGGAAAAAATGACGGTTAAAATAGAACCGCATTAAATAAAAATGCGGTGACACTTTTGAAATTAAGTGCAACAATACAACAACGATTACTCTGAACAACCGTCTTCGTATTTCTCACGAGGGACACCAACACCAATTTTAAAATGAGTATTAAGTTAGCAGGGACTACTACGGCGTTTAAAAACCCCAACCGATGTCTTATCTACTTGCTCTAAACCAGTAAATTTCAAATTTTTTTAAAAGACCAAGACTATTACGACGGTTGGCGTGCAGAACTGCCTTAATAGCCTTGGTTTTTTAAAAAAATTTGAAATCAGGGGATACGACGACGGTTAGAGCCCCAAAACCGCCGTCATATCCCCACTTTTTAACACTGTATATTTTAGGTCTGAAGGGGGGATATGACGACGGTTGTCGAGCTACAACTGTCGTCGTTTCCTCTGTTTTAACCTTCCCTAAAGTCACTTTTCCTTTACACTTTCGTCTTCACCCTCACTCACACTGTCGCCCTTGGTCATCTTTGTTAGCACTAGGTGTTGCTAGAAGATTTGATGATTCCAACAAGTTGATGATGTTCTAGACCTAATGTTCATAAGTGGATTACGTGAAGACTTTATGAAGATTTGTGGAGTTTGACTGTGTAGCAAAGAACATAATCACTTCTGCTTTGAACCTTGATGAGTTATTCAGGGTATTACAGTGCAGTTTTGCAAAGGAGATGTGGGATATACTTGAGGTCACTCATGAAGGGATAAATGATGTGAAACGAGCCAGAAAACACACACTCATCGAAGAATATGAACTATTCAGAATGCAGCAAGGAGAATCGATTGCAGATTTGCAAAAGCGATTCACTCATATAGTCAATCATTTGATCGGGCTAGGAAAGCAATTTGACAAAGAAGAGCTGAATATAAAGATTCTCAAATGCTTGGACAGAAGCTAGCAGCCCACGATGACTACAATTTTTGAGTCTAGAGACTTGACAACTCTTAAAACAACAAAACTCTTTGGAAAATTGAGAGAGTATGAACTTGAAATGATGAGGTTGAAAGAGATGGAAAATGTTGAGAAGAAAACTAGAAGCCTCACACTCAAATCAAAAGCTGTTGAAGTTGAAACCAGTGAGGACAACTCAGAAGAAGGTAGTGATACTGAAAATCTCAACTTACTGACTAAGAGATTTTAGAAGTTCATCAAGATGAAGGGTAAGACAAAGAATTAGCAAAATAAAAGGTATAACAAGAAATCTGATTTAAATTCAAATAAATTTACCTATTTTGGTTATGGCAAACAGGAACATATGAAAGCAGATTGGAAAGGGAAGAAAGGCATATATTGCATGGGAAGACAATACTTCCTCATCCAGCAGCTCTTCACAGGAAGATATTGAAGTAAATCTGTGCCTGATCGCTGGAGAGAATTTAGAGGTTAGTAGTGAAAATCCAGCACTTCGTTTAATAGTGCAAATTACAGTTCACTTCCTCAGGCTTTCCATGAAACCCATGAAGAAGCTAACAGACTAGCCTTATCTAACAATAGACTGAAAGGTCTGAACAATTGGTCGGAAGACAGAGTCAAAGAACTGGAAGATGATTTTTTGCAAATGAAATCTGATTTTGATCACTTGGACATTATTTACAAAGCTTCCAGTAATTTTGACTCCAGTCAGCTAGTTAATTGTGAAAACCGTGAAGTTCTGAAGAAGAAAGTTAATTACTTAATCACTACTGCTTCCAAGCTTTCAATGGGTATTGCAAATCTCCATGCCATTTTTGGGTTCTCAAAACTGTGTTTTTGAAAAAGCTTGCATTGGTTATCAAACTAGTTTTCAAGGAAAACAAAAGAAGTACAATAGCTTTTTTTAAAACAGATGCATAACAGTTTTCACCTCCATTGACTTGTTTCTATTGCATGAGAAAAGGCCATTTTGTGAGAAATTGTAGAACTAGAAAATTTGATGTGCCTAAGGGGCTGGTTAGGTGGGTGCCTAAAAGCATCACTAACACTTATGGACCCAAATTTAACAGGGTACCAATGACTCAAACTTAATATGTTTTGTAGGTCTATTTGGCATCCAGTAAATTACTATGGTACTTGGACATTGGATACTCCAAACACATGACTGGTGATGCTTCCCATTTAACTAATTTGAAATTGAAACCCGCTGGCTATGTTACTTATGGAGATAACAATCGTGGTAGGATTCTTGGAGTTGGTATTGGAGGAGATGACAAAGTGATCATCAAAGATGTACTCTTAGTGGATGGATTAAAGCACAACTTGCTCAGCATCAGTCAACTGTGTGACAAGGGGTACAAGATCACTTTTGAGCCTAATCTTTGCCTCATAGCAGATCCAAAATCCAGTGAAACTGTCTTAATGGGTAAAAGGGTAAATAATGTATATATGCTTAATGTTTCTTGCATAACATCTAGCACAAATTGCCTATTCACTAGGAATGATGAATCTTTGTTGTGGCATAGAAGGTTAACTCATATTCATATGCATCATCTCATAGGATTGTATCAAAAGAGCTAGTAATTAGACTTCCTAAGCTCAAGTTTGAAAAGGACAGATTGTGTGAAGCATGCCAAAAGGGTAAACAAACAAAAAACACTTTCAAACACTTAAATGTTATTTCTACTTCTAGACCACTTGAGCTGCTGCACATGGATTTATTTGGCCCCTCTAGAACTATGAGCCTAGGAAGGAATTACTATGGTTTTGTTATAGTTGATGACTATTCACGGTTTACTGGGACATTTTTCATTGCTACCAAGAATGAAACTTATCATGCTTTTAAAAGATTTGTCAAAGTTATTCAGAATGAGAAGGATTGTAATATTTCTTCCATTAAATTAGACCATTGGGGAGAATTTCAGAATGAGAAGTTTGACAGATTCTGCAGCAAATTGGGAATCAAACACAACTTTTCAGCACCAAGAACTCCACAACAAAATGAAGTTGTTGAAAGGAAGAATCGGTCCTTGGAGGAGCTTGCTAGATCAATGTTGAATGAGATTGAATTGCCAAAGTACTTCTGGGCAGATGTGGTGAGCACAACTTGTTATGTGCTAAATCGGGTGCTCATTAGGCCAATATTGAAGAAGACCCCCTATGAGTTGTTTAAAGGAAGAAAGCCCAATGTATCTCATCTAAAAGTGTTTGGTTGTAAGTGTTTTATTTTGAATAATGGTAAGGATAACTTGGGAAAATTTGATTAGAAAGCTGATGAGGGTATTTTCCTTGGTTATTCATTTCATGGTCATGTATATAGAGCATATAATAAAAGAACCATGTTAGTAGAGGAATCCATGCATATTGCATTTGATGAAACTAACCAGAATATGCAGAAAAATTCTAAGACAGGTGCAAATGATGATATTCCAAACATTCAACAAGTTGATACTGGTCTAGAAAATAAGACAGAAGAAATCTGTGAACCACCAGAAATTCAATTAACTGAACCAAAAAATCAGTCTGTTGAAACTACAGTTGGTACTGATGTAATTAATTCTGGATTGCCAATAGAATGGAGACTGCCCAAGAGTTTGTCATTAGATAATGTCATTGGTCAGGTTCAGAGAGGAGTATCAACTAGAAGATTATTGAATCAATTATGTGAGCATATGACATTTGTTTCACAAGTAGAACCAAAGACTGTAGCTGAAGCACTTGAAGACATCAACTGGATAAATGCTATGCATGAAGAACTGAATCAGTTTTCTAGGACTGAAGTTTGGACACTTGTTCCCAGAAGTGATCAGATGAATGTCATTGGTACTAAGTGGGTGTTCAAAAACAAGTTAGATGAACAAGGTATCATTGTTAGAAACAAAGCTAGACTGATTGCTGAGGGATACAATCAGGGAGAAGGAATTGATTATGGGAAAACTTATGCACCAGTAGCAAGACTTGAAGCTGTGAGACTACTCTTAGCATACGCTTGCATGAATGGATTCAAATTACACCAAATGGATGTCAATAGTGCTTTCCTTAATGGGTATATTGATCAAGAAGTCTATGTAAGTCAACCTCCTGGATTTGAAGATCATAAACATCCAAATCATGTCTTCAAACTCAAGAAAGCCTTATATGGTTTGAAGCAAGCACCAAGATAGTGATATGAGAGGTTGAGTAACTTCTTGCTATCTCATGCATATGAGAGAGGCAAAATAGATAAGACTTTGTTTATTACGAAAGCATGCAATGGTATTATTTTGGTTCAAGTATATGTTAATGATATTATATTTGGATCTACTAACAAGAATTTATGTGAGCAGATTGTTACAACTAGGGAGAATTTGAGATGTCTATGATGGGAGAGCTCAACTATTTTCTTGGACTGCAGATCAAGCAATTAAATCATTGAACATTCCTTAGTCAAACCAAGTATTGCAAAGAGTTATTAAAGAAGTTTGACATGGAGAATTGCAAAGAGAGTTCAACACCTATGGCTAATAGTTGTTACTTGGATTCAGATGAGAAAGGAACAAGTGTAGATCAAACTAAGTATAGAGGATTAATTGGATCATTGTTTTATCTTACTGCAAGCAGACCAAATATTATGTTTAGTGTTTGTCTTTGTGTTAGATTTCAAGCCAATCCTAAGAAATCACACTTCACTACAGCAAAAAGAATTATAAAATACTTACAAGGAACCACAAATGTTGGGCTATGGTATCCAAGTGAAGTATCACTTAATTTAGTCGGTTATTCTGATTCTGATTTTGCAGGATGTAAAATTAACAGAAAGAGCACTAGTGAAACATGTCATCTGCTAGGATCAAGTTTAATATTTTGGTACAGTAAGAAACAAGCATATGTTACACTATCCACTACTGAAGCTGAATACATTGTAGCAGGAAGTTGTTGTGCACAAAGTTTATGGATTAAGCAACAACTAAGTGACTTCGGTCTAAATCTTTCTCATATTCCATTATTATGTGACAATACCAGTGCCATAAATTTAACCAAAAATCCAATACAACATTCAAGGACTAAGCATATCGAAATACATCATCATTTCATTAAAGACTATCAACACCCGATTTCGTACGGGTAAATAAATTAAAATTAAGAAAATAAAAAATGTGTCAACAATTAATTGAATAATCAAAATAAAAAAATGAAGAAGAAAATAATAAATAGAAAAATATATACACTTGATTAGTTTAGGTTTTTATTAAAAATAAATAAATAATAAAACAAATAAAAAGAGGTTTGAATTTATCCATTTTTTTACAAAACATAAAAAATAATGACAATTAACAAAAACAGAAAAATAAATTAAATAAAAAAATAATAAAGAAAATAAATGAAAAATCAAATAAATAAATAATAATTAACAGAAAAATAAAAACAAAATAATTAATAAAAGGAAAATACATAAAAAGAAATTGAAACTGTTTTAAAACTACTTCCTTTAATTCATCTTTAAAATAATAAAAAAAAAGAGAATCAGTCAATCTTAAAACTGCTCTGAACCACCCATGTTCTCATTTCACAATAACAAAAAATATAAAAAATAAAATATGATCGTTCTTAAACTGTTTCATCTCACGTTCATCTACACTTCATCTTTAATAATAAAAAAAAGAAAAAAAGAAAGAGTCAATATTTCAAAACTGCTCTGAACTACTTTCAGAATAAAAATAAATTAAATAATAAAAAAGGAGATTCACTTAAGTGATAACTGCTTTTACGTTAAGAAGGAACGATTGATCACTTTGAGAGATACGAAGAAAAAAAGGAAAAAAAAAGAGAGAAAGTAGAGAAGAAGAGAATATTGATTCTCCTGTCTTACTATCCACACTTAGTTTAAAATTGAGCAGCAAGGAACTTTTGGAAAGGAGACTATCATTTTTGAAGAACACTCACAGGTATAATTTGTAAGGTTTAGATTTTCATATGGATCTTGAAGCTTGAAATTTGTAAATCCCGTGTTCTTATCTTCCTGTGATGTTTTTTTTTTATTTCTTCATCATTTCATTTTCATATAAAGATAAACAAATAAAAAAAGGAGGTCCTTCTGCTCTTTTATGGCATTTTGTTTTTTTTCTTATTTCTCAAAAAATAAAAAATTTCATCATCTTCCATCTTCCATACATTCTTCTCTCTATTTTGTCTATGTATTTTGTGCTCCTAAAACCACTCTAAAACAATCCCAAAACAACCTCCGCCGTTACCCACCGTTCTTCTCGCGCCGCCGCCGCCGCACCGCCTGCCGCTGCCGCTCCTCTTCACCGTCACCGCTGTGGCTTTGGGTTGGTAGACCTAACATGGGTTTGGAGTAAGGTGGTGGTGGCTTAGGGTTAAGGTGATGATGACCTAGGGTTGTGGAGTTGGGGCCTTCATATTCGCACACCCCACATTACATTGCACCATCAAGCTAAAAAAAAATAAAAAAATTATTTTGGCCCTTTGGGGCCATTTAAAAACTACAACCCTTTTTATTGGTGTACCTCCATATTTTAAGCTTATATCTTGCATGTTTTATCTTTTTTATTTTATTGTGTTATAATTATTATTTTTTCATTATTTTAATAAAAATCAAATTGGATTACTAAAACTTTGTAAATAAATTTTTAAAATATTATATTTGTCAATAATGTTAGATATCAAATGACCACACACGTCATACGATATTTAATATTATTATTTTAAATGTTTCTTAAATATCAAAATGGCCGCACGTGTCACGATATTTAATATAAAACTTTGGAAATAAAATTTTAGGATATTATATTTTCTAATGATGTTAGATATCAAATGGTCACATGCGTCATACGATATTTAATATCATTATTATAAAGTTTTTAAATATCAAATGACCACATGCATCATACGATATTTAATATAAATTTTAAAAATAAAATTTTGGAATATTATATTTTTTAATAATATTAGATATGAAATGGCCATACGCGTCATACGATATGTAATATTATTATTCCAAATGTTTCTTAAAATTAAATGGCCACACGCATCATGCAATATTTAATATGAAACTTTGGAAATAAATCATTTTAAAAAAAATTAATTACAAAAATGTCACAAATAAAAATATCAACCTGACAAACAATCTTATCCAAAGAACTACGTAACCCTGATTCTCCACCCTTGATGGAGATACGTAGGAGCAAGGTCAAACCTTGTCGGGCTCTTTTCCAAAATAAAAAAATCTTTTCTTTATTTTTATTTGTATTTTTGTCTTTTTTTTTCTTTGGAAAAATAAACATTTTACAAAATCACATTTATTTTACTCGTTTAATTAAAGGTACCGTCTTAGGACAGGCGTTGTGGGGGTGCTAATACCTTCCCTACACGTAACTGACTCCCAGATCCGAAATGTTGTTTTCGCAGACTTGCTTTATCAATTTTCCGGTTTTTCCATAGTTTTCCATATAAACTATGGTGGTGACTCCTCTATTTTGAAGTTTTGAAAAAAAATTTATTTTGTTCGCCATCCCCGTCATGACTCCGGTTGTGACAGAGACCATGTCAATAATGGTGATTGTGTAATTCAGTTTGTTAGTACTGAAAATTAGCTGGCTGATCTTATATGAAGCCAACAAATCACTTTAATCATATTTGAATAGTATTTTTTATTTATTGAAAAAATTTATTTCATTTCGTTATAGATTATGTCTTATTAAGGTCAATTATTGTTCTTAAGCCTAACACAAGTGCTCATATTTATTAAACACAACCCTATACGATATTAACACATCTTAATAAGGCTAAATCCTAATTTACACTCTTAAGTTTAGTTTATTAAATCATTCTTAGACTTAAAGTCCAATTGTTGTTATTAAGTTTAATTTAATTACATAAGTACTCACATAACGTTCTCTTGAGGAGGTGATAGGCACATTTTTTAGGACTTCAAACAATAATGTGAAGTTTCAAAGTGAGGATGGTGAAGAGAAGAGAATAGAGGAGACACTTTTGGAATGATAATTGATTAAGCAAACATAGAGAAACACCTTCTGACAATTGTTTGGATTCTAGGTTATGGAATATAAAGAAAAATTGACCTCCTTCTAACTTAACTTATCTCAGGTGATCTTACGTTTCTTCACCATTACTATGCCACTATCAAACATATAACAAATCTTCACAAAGAGAAAAGAGTCCTTTTACAGAATACAAATTACAAAATTCAAAATTATATGAAGGTGTAGAAAGAAAGTATGGAGGTATAAGAAGAAACCGTGCATTCTTAAGCCAAAAGCCCAGTTATTATTCATAAGCCCAATTTAATTACAGAAATCCTCACATTTATTTTTAACTTATTATTTTATGTACAAAAATTCTTCTATCTCAATTTTCAAATTTTTTTAATATTTTAACAATTCATTTTGTTAAAATTAAAACTTTTAATGAATTTTTTTATACAAAATGCTTTAATTTTTTTTAATTTTACCATAAATTTTATATTATTTTCTTTTTTATCACTAAATTCACTTTTTAAAAGTATAATTATTAATATAAATTAAAAAAATTCATTCTACAATTTTTGAACTTTCTTATTTTAATTGTAAATTAATTATTTTATTAAAATGAATACTTTTCATTCATTCATAAAAAAATGATTTTTTAATTTTTTTACACTTTCTGTATTTATTTTTTTTATTTTAAATTTATTTTTTCATTATATATTGTTTTTAAATTTTTTCTCGCGTGTTGCGTGGGTCTAGCCCACACACACTATACTTATTATTGTAATTATTTTTTTTCACGTTTTGTGTGGGTCTAGCCCACACATAATACATTTTATTTTATTTTTCATTGTGCGTGGGTCTACTCCACGCGTATTATTTTTATTTTAACTTTTTTTTCACCTTCGGCATGGGTCTAGCCCACGCATTATGCATTTATTTTCTATTTTCTTTTTATTGTGAGTGGGTCTAGCCCACGCGTATGATTTTTATTTTTTTCGCTTTTTGCATGGGTCTAGCCCACGCATACTCCATTTATTTTCTTTTTTGATCTTTTTTTTCTATTTTTCATGGGTCGAGCCCACGCATATTGTCCTGTCACTATGTTTCTTTTTATTTTTTATATATTATTTTATGGGTTGCGTGGGTTTAGCCCACGCAAACCCACACAAATTGAATTTATTTTTTATTTCAATTTTTTTTCCGTATACGTGGGTTTCTTTATGATAGGAAGGGTTTGGCCCATGCTTCTTTTCGTGGGTTACAAAGCCCACACATCTTTTGGTAGCTAATTCCATGCTTTCTTGTAGTGAGTGTTAAAAGACATCATGCTTGCCCGATATGTGAAGAGAATACCAATTACCATCAACTAAAATATGACAGGAAGACATCTTACATTGGGCATCGAAGGTTTTTGAAACGTAATCACCCTTATCGCAGGTTAAAAAAAGCTTTTAACGGTTGTCAAGAGGACAGAAGTGCACCTCAACCCTTAATTGGTAAGGAAGTTTATAACCAAGTGTACCACATAGAGGTGACTTTTGGGAAAACTCTCAAGAATAGAGGTGTAAAAAACATATGGAAGAAGAAATTTATATTCTTTGAACTTCCATATTGGTCAAAGTTAGATGTTAGACATTGCATACATGTAATGCATGTAGAAAAAAAATGTTTGTGATAGTATAATTGGGACATTGCTAAACATTAAAGGAAAGACAAATGATAGACTAAATGCTCGTAAAGATCTGGTTGAGTTGGGTGTTCGGTTGGAGTTACAACCACAACCTCATGGTAAACAAACTTACTTGCCACCGGTATGTCATACTTTGACAAAATCTAAAAAGATCAGTTTCTTTAAGTGTTTGCGAGGAGTTAAAGTACCACAAGGATACTCTTCAAATATCAAAAGCCTTGTCTCAATGGATGATTTGAAACTTATGGGCTTAAAATCTCATGATTGTAATGTTCTGATGCAAGACCTTCTCCCAGTGACTATTCGTGGAATTCTACCAAAAACTGTTAGACAAGTCATCACTTGTCTTTGCCTATTCTTCAATGCTATTTGTAGGAAAGTAATTGATCCTACTAGGTTGAATGAATTAGAAAATGAAGCTATCATTATCTTGTGTCAACTAGAGACGTATTTTCCTCCTTTTTTTGATATCATGGTCCATTTAATTGTTCATCTAGTGAGAGAAATCTGACTATGTGGTTATGTATTTTTACAATGGATGTACCCAATTCAGTGATGCATAAAGATATTCAAAAGATACGTGAAGAATCCATATCGACCTGAAGCATCTATTGTTGAGAGATATATTGTCGAGGAAGTAATAGAGTTTTGTAACAATTATATGTCAGAAGTAGATGCTATAGGCATCCCAAAGTCTCGGTATGAAGGAAGGCATGAAGGCAAAGACACACGAGGTGTGAGGGTAGTTCGAAAAGATCAACAACAGGTACTCTAGGCACACTTGTATATTTTGAACAATACCGATGATGTTCTTCCATTCTTAGAGAAACACAAAATGTTGTTGAAGTCAATAAACCCACGTGCAAATGAGAAGTGGTTGTTGAATGAACATAACAAGATGTTTTTGAAATGGTTTAAAGAGAAAATTGTGAAAAGGATTGTGATGTTAAAGAGTTGAAATGGTTGGCACGAGGACCTAACTTTGATGTCATAACATGGTCTGGATATGATATTAACAAGTTCTTTTTTTACACAAACACTAAGGAAGTACAATGCAGAATAATGATGTTACCCTTGAGGTAGAGTCAATGCACTTTGCCAGTTCAAAAAATAACAATCCTGTGATGGCCTTTGGAGTAATTGAAGAAATCTGGGAAGTTGACTATGTCAAATTTAGAGTTTCAGTATTTAAGTGTAAATGGGTTGGTAGTAACATAAGAGTGAATCTTGATGACTTGGGTTTTACATTAGTTGATCTCGCAAAGATAGGTTCTAAGGAAGAGCCTTTCATCATGGCTTACCTCCATTGAATGACAGTTACCTCCATTGAATGAGGAAAATGATGTTGATGAAGTACATGCTACACGGACAGATCACAGTGAAGGAATATAGGAGAACATTGTAACACTTCCATAATACAAACAAGTAATGTTTATTTATTTGTTTAGGCTATTTAATTTTATATGTTATCTGAATATTGATATGATTTAATTTGAAGATTTATTGTTGTTAATTTTGATATTATATGTTAAGCATATATTTTTTTTCATTTTCAGGTCATGGCTGATTCTTCAAAGAAGACCAGGGAAGCTACACGCTTGAGAGCTATTTCCATTAATCGTATTGGTGGTGTTAGAGTCCCAGTTTACATAGGTCCTCAGACTAGTAGGGCTTCAGGCCCTAATCAAGCCCAGTTTGCAAGTTATTTAGGTGTCTTAGCACGACCAAAAGTATCTATTTTGGTACCAGACTGGGATCATGTCACTGAAGTAGAAAAAAATCTGATCTGGCAAGATCTTTGTGTAAGTAACTCATTTATAGGTTAATTACATGATCAATTATTTTGTTCAATATTTAACGACGTATTTATTTAATTTTGCATACAAGCTTTGAGTTTGAAACATCCAGCTTCATCAGGAAGAAGATTATGTCATCCATTGCCATAAAATAGAGATAATTCAAGGTTACCTTGACCAGTGCATACATCTATGGAAAATACAAGGGCAAGTCCCCTTGTGAAAAATATGGAATTGATGAAGAGACTTGGACACAATTTGTCCAAAGTAGAGAGGATCCCTCTTGACATGTTTGTTTTTTACTTAATAAAAAATTAATTAAATTATATGATGTCACAAAGGGAATTATTTATTTTGTAGGAAAAAAGGAGGAAAGCGCAAGACATTGCGCATATGAATGTCACCCCCTACTAATTGTCTTAGGGGGGGTTATGATTTATTATAAAGAAGATGATGGAAGAAAAGTTCAAAAGATTACAAGATACTTTATCTTCAGATGATGTCATTTCTCCTCCATCCCCTCCTGGTTGACATGAGAAGTGGAAGTTGGCTAGGACTAAACCAGGAGGGTAGATGACATCTGCAAAGTCTCAGGAGATTGCCCATTGGATTGTAAGTTATTATTAATAAATTGAGTACCAAATAATGTTTTCGTTTTTATTTCTTAATGTTGACATATATTGTATTATTTTTTATAGGATGACCTGGTGCAGCAGAGCTCATAGGGAAGTTTTGTGAACCAAGGAAGACAAGATATATTGACAGCGGAGAGAAGAGCACCTAGGTCGTGTCCGGACTGCTGGGTATGGTGTAGGGGTGAGACAGTATTTTGGCTTAGCTCCCCGGTCTTCTTCTGCGACTCCAACAACAAATGACCAACTAGTTTGTTAGTACTCTCACAAGACTAAAGGATTTGATGAAGTCAAGCAAGCCAAAGCAAGCAAGAAGTTGGAAGTGTGTCTTAGGCTTTGTCTTAGAGTGAGTGAGTGTGATTGGTGGTGAAAGAGAACCTATGAACATTTTAGGAGAAATTCACTAGCACATGGTCTAAAATGATTAAATCAAACCATAAAGTATAAGGTAAAACTTTGGTTAAAAGTAGTTTTGGAAAATAAGGTACTGGACGGAAATAAGTTGATTTCAGGTTTAGTTAAATCAATTTATTCGTACCACTGGACAGAACTGAATAACTATTTTTTCAAAATCCGGTTTGGGTTTTTCTATTATAAAAACAGTGGGTTTTGTAATGTGCGCCATAGGGATACGAAATTAAGAATCAATTGAGAACTACTGTGAGAAAATCATTTTGAGAAAACCTAGAGTTTTTCTTGATCATTTGAAAGGGGCTTTTTACTTGAAGAATCAATCTTGACCAAAAGTACTGTGCTATTGGATCTCTTCAAGACTGTGTACAGGCCTCTTTTGCTGCGCTAATCAGGGAGTTTTTCTCAACCTTTCTTGAACCTGTTTGATTCAAGATTTGTGTGTGTTCATTGTAATTTTGTAAAATTCTTGAACAATTGCATTGAGTGTGGGCTATAGGATTTAGCCTTGTGTTTTTGCTGAATTGATTGGGGTTGCAGGGCGTAGTTTCAATAATTCAGTGGTGTTTTTGGTTCTTACGGGGAGTGAGAACTATTTGATTAATTGTAATTGTACAATTGATTGATGTAGTGGAACTTTCTTTGCTAGTGAGGCAAAGAAGACTGGACGTAGCCCTTGAGGAAGGGTGAACCAATATAAAATTGATTGTGTCTCTCTTTCTTGACCCTTCTCTTTATTCTTGATCTGTTCTGCACTTGTTACTGAATTTTTGTTCATACAATTTGGTTCTTTTCTCAATTGCAGCGTCCTATTTGTAACTCTATAGAAATTTATCAAATTGTGCATTCATTTGTGATTTCTCTGTAGAATTTGTGTTGCTCTTTAATAACATATAAGAACACTAAAATTGTGTAATTCCTGTTCCTGGTTTGATCAAGTGATTATTCACATAATAGACAAACTTTTCTGCATAATCCTTGAACCTGAACTGCTGGATTTTGTGGTGTTTTTTAAATCTGGTTTAATAGAAACTTTTTAGCATAAGTACATTGAGTCTTTTGCTTAATTACATACTAGCCATCTTTTTAAATTTGTCGTGTGTTTTGAAAGTCTTTTAACTGCTATATTTGAATATTATTTGTGCTTATTCTTGTTAAAGATCCAAGCATTTTTACTGCATATTGTTTTAGTGATTATTGACTGTCATATACCTGGTTTTTCTTAATTCGATTTTGAGATTGAATCTGAACTGTTTGCTTAATTGGTTCTGATTTTATTCTAATTTGGTTGTTGCTATAAAACTATACTTGCTGAAATTTTAGTATTGGTTCAAATTGCAGTTTTTGAATAGTGCCTTTATGTGAGTACTTTGATTGTTATATGCATTGATTCTCAAATTGTGTATTAATTTTGAGAACTTTGTTTACCTTGTTGAAGATTGTTCTATTTCTATCTGCATATATTGCATTTTGTCAATTTTATTTGCAAGGTTTCATCCCTGCCATATGTTTATAAGTATATTGGTGTAATCAATAACTTTTGCTTGTTCTGCCAGGAAAATAAATCACTTTATTCGTGCTTGAAATCAGTTTATTTTCCACTGCATCATCCTATATCTTTCATCATTGTGATTCATTAAAGATTTTCAGTTTCTAAAATAGTTTCTTCTAAGTGATTTCAAAAGCAAAATCTTTTAAAGTTCAATTCACCCCGTTCCCTCTTGAACTCAGCCAAATACATTTTCATAGTTGAAATGAGAGAACAATTAAAATGAGAATTATGATAAGAATTAAGACGAGAATTTGAGCAGACGCTTGAATCCATGGGCATTTCACAACAACACACTCCTATGTAGCAAGAGGAAGTATTACCTACACCTAGGAGAGTTAGCACAAAGGGTATTTGCGCTGCTGAGATGGAGGACGAGTTGGACACAAACACTGATATTTCATATCGGTGTAAGTTGTTTGTTGGAGATACTCCTTGTTTAGTAGCGATTGGGAGAGTGTATGGTACAGGTTTGATGATCCACACAGTGCCACTTGGAGACGATTTTGCTAGAGTGGTCGTCGAAGAAGTTAGACATGCAGATGCCGAGTTGCCAGTGCCCACATTAGAGTTTAGATTTGTAGGGGAAGCACTTGGTACTTTTATTGTTTGGCCTACACATCTCCTCAAGGCCATTCATAAAAAACATCAAGTATATTGTCATCATATCTCTTAATGTTATTTAAATTTACACTTAATGTTATTTAAATTAATACATTTTGTATTTTTGGTTACAGGACTGTGGGAGGAATCTAAAATCACCAAATCTTAGTGGTTTAAGTTCTGAGCCCCAACCACCCCAGCAACTCCAGCCAATTGTGAATCCAATTCAGGAGTTGCTTAAGCTTTCCCACGACATGTTTGATTCACCTTGTGCCATTGAGTGGGATCAAACAATATTTGGTGTGGACAATGGTGGTATACCATTGTACGTATCCATACAAGATATAATTGATGTCGTGCAGGGAACCCAGATGGTAAACATTGCAGTCATTCAGTTATGGATGATGTAAGTATGCTATAAATATAAACATTTTTACATTTCTTTTAATAAAATTATGTTTTTACTGATATTCATGATATTAACAATGCAGGTACATAAATAATTTAGCTTATAACACAGGGAATCCTGTTATTTATGGATTCCTTGAGCCTCAAAGTATACAAAGGTCTGGAAATAAAAAAAATGGACTGCGAGACTTATATATAGAGATGGATTCAAGAATCCAGAAAGAGGATTTACTTTGCCCCTATTATTCATGTGTAAGTTACTTTTCTTTATATTTTGATCTTAAGTAATTTAGAGAAAATGACTAATGGATTGACTATTTTAGGACCCATTGGCATCTAATGCTTATTTGTCCTGAGGATAACACTGTGGTTTGGTTCTATTCACTGCATAAGAAGCCAAATTTATATATGAAACAAATAGTACAAGGATATGATTTAATTAACTTTAAATAATAGATCACTCTTGTTTGTATGATATGGAAGTTACTAATCATTGTTGATTATTTAGTGCAATTAATGTATGTAATATACTTGGCGGAAGATCTACATCCACATCCCAAAGCCTACGTTGGATATTTCCTAAGGTATTCAATTCTTAATTGAACCTATTAAATTCGTTTTGGACTTGTTTAATAATTTAACTTTGATGAAATTGTAGTGTAACAAGCAACAAGGAAGTTGGGAATGTGGATACTACATCATGCATTGGATGAAAACCATAGTCCGCATCAGTATCACTGACTCTTGGGACCAGGTATAAAAGTGCTCAAATAAGATAAAATTATGATTAGTTACTAATAAAACTATCTTCCTATTTCAGTTTTTTTCACAATAACACCATAAAAGAACTTCAAAAAGAATGGGCAACATACTTCATTGAAATGAGAAGTAAATACTCATAGTAGCTTGTAGTGTAACATAATGTATAAGCTATGACTTGTACATATTAATTTCTTGTATGGTTTTGGTATAATGTATACTTTTGCCAATTGTAAATGTAATTTAATTTCTTCCATCCTTTTATAACGTATATAGTTTTGGGATTGATTATGTAATGTGCTTGGGAATATATGTGGCCTTTTGAGTATATGCAGGTTTTGGGCAGCAGCTATTCACTACTACATTTTAAAAAAAAAATGCTTTCGCTACATTGGTTAAGGACAAAACTGTCGTAGTATAAATCCCTTTTAAGGCGGTTGTGAGCCAGAAACCGCCTTAATGGTGATCTTTACACTCTGGTTGTGTTGGTTGCGCATTGTGACAAATTTCTTACTACGATTTCTGATGAACCGCAGTGGTATTTCATATATACGACGGTGGTTATTTAACCGCAATCGTATATCACGTATTTTCTACAACGGTTAAATCTACGACAGTTCTAAAACCAGCGTCGTAGACCCTCCTAAACCGCGAGGTTTTTCTATTAGTGTAACAATTACAAATTTTATTGTTTAACATAATTAGTTCAGTGTGCTGTTAGACAATACTTTTAATATGTATAATGTTAGGGATACTAGTCATAAGCTTTATATATGTGCTATATATTATTTATAAATTTTAGTACCATCCACTCTTTTAGACAGAAAAAAGGAAAAAAATGATAAAAAGATATAACGAATTCAACTACTAAGAGTTCCTTAGGCCATTGCATATCTAATGAATCATGACACACCCTTTCATATGTGAATGATTCTTAGTGAAGTTATAACTAATTTCTATCTTATTGTTCATGCGGGTGTTAGTTTTCCATAATCTGCTCGGTATTTCTCTTTTTCTCTTCTATTGCCATTACATATTTTTCATAATAGTAAGTTATTTATTTTTTTCATGGTCAAATATTATACCAGGCATAAATTAATGATAAGAAATAAATATGCCTCTTTATATTTACACACTTTCTCAAATTCGGATCCGATTGAAATTTCTCGGTTGAAAGAGAAAGTTATTAATTTAAGAAAAATTAATATAAAGATATTTAAAAATTTCATATTTTGCATACATTCAAATCAAGAAAGGACATATTCATCCTAAGTTAGGTGTCATGTTTGACAGTAGAAGTAATGTACTTATAACTACTTTAAATTTTATATGTTAAATAAAATTATATTTTTAAATACTTGAATACAATTGAATCATGTGTTTTATTTTTAATTATACTAACCTAATATGAGTTTGATATACAGGATGAAGAGAGTGTAAAAGATGTGTCAACATTACGGGGAAAATTTTTGCTTGATAATAATTTTCATAGAATTTGAGACATATATTGCAATATTTCAGTAGTTACTTAGACTGATTTAACATGTATCTTTTGAAATTTTTATATTAGTAAATTGATTTAAATTATTTTGTGATTTAATTTTTATATTGTGATATTTCTAAATCTAGTAATTTGATTTCACATTATTTTGTTAGAAACAATTTTATTAATAAAGAATGTGTGATTATTTATAATATATTTAACCAAACATTTTTAAAATAATTACTTGATATAATATACCATTATATTATTAATTTTTTTATGATAAAATTATTAATATTACTATCAGTATCTTTTAAAATAATTTTAAATGAATTAAATAATTTAATTATTAGTTATAAAACTATTGAAAATAATTAATTACTTTTTTTTTGGAATCTTAAAAAATATTTTCAAAATAAAATTTCACCGTTTTAATATTTTAGTAAATGTTAAATGATAACAAAATAAGATATATTTTACGACAGTATTTTTTTTTTTCAAAATATGATGTAAAAGATCATAATATGATGTAAATTTTGTGGCGATTTTCAACTGTTAGAATTGTTTTTTCTTCTCTAGCAACCTTTAAAGTATATTTTTGTCACGAAATGTTTTTGATATATGTAATTCTGACAGTTATTTTAATTGTTAAAAATTTCATATGTAACGGTTTTTAATTGCTAAAACTTGCAATCTTCACTTTTACAAATATCATATTTTTTTTTTGTAATGAATAATATTTTAAAAAAATAGTTACACGTATCAATAATAATATTTATAATTTTCGGGAATGAAAAAAAACTCTTTTCTTATTATTTTAAGAAGTTATAGATTAATAAATTAAAACATGATGATCATAATAGACAAATTTCATGATGTTAATTTTCTGAAGTTAACTTGCTCAAAACTTTGACATCACCGAATTAAAGGTAATGTCTTTAAAATAATTAAAGAAATCAATTTAAAATATATATTTTAAATAAAATAGATATTTAAAAATGATTAACTATAAAAGCATAAAATTAAAGTCTATACATATAAACGTAATATTCAAAATAAGAAAAATAAATACTCAAATTTAAATAGTTAAAAGTTTCTATTTATTATATTTTTGTAATTTATATATTATGTACAGGTATTACGCCATTATTATATTAAAAATACAATATAATAACTTTTAACACACTTATAGCTTTTGAACAAACATATCTTTTATTCATTAAAAAAGTAATTAATTGTATTTAATATGTTATTAATTATTTTAAATTATAATTCATTATAAATTATTTAGTAAATATAAATATGTAATTAACTTAATTTATGAATTAAATAAATTCATAGATAGTCTATCAATTTAAATATATTATATATATATATTGTAACGCCCCTTAAAATAAAGCATCCATACAGCTAAGGTATTCTATATTCATCACCATATAGTCATCCTTTGATCTAAAATATTTTTAAATCATACATTCAGAATTCTAGTCAGACCTATTTACAATACATTTCTAAACATTGTTCAAAATAAGTCCTATCATTATCAACATTACTTAGCTCAAGTAATCCTCCACAGATCCATCTGTAGCACTATTTGCTCCCGTGTCAAAAACACAATATCATTACAAACAGATATGAAAACACAACCACAACAAAACAAAGGGTAAGCTAACCAATTCAAAGTCATTCAATCAAATGCAAGGTTTAACACAACATAAACACCTCATAATCTTCCATCTCAGTCAATTTCATGCATCATTACAAGACACTGACACACTATAAACTTGACTCTGACACACTACAGATTTGACTCTACTTCCGGAAGACTCGTGCATTGAATAGACCCCCAAGATATGCACCTGTCATACATCTCCAAGTTGTGAATTCACATAACCTCCACACAAATGAATCCTCAATCATGTATGATAGGATTAGTCCCCCTGAGACTTTTCTGACCAACTACGTTTCAAGTTCTCCAATCACCCAATTCAGACCTCCTTCGACTCTCACCACATAGTAATGATCATCTATTTGATTCCTATTACTAATAGAGTCAGGATATCAATTCATCAGATCCTTAGACAATGCACTTCCTAATTGATCTAGACACTGACGTTTTCTTTGCTGAAAACATTATACCTAGATCTTGACCAACTCCATCAACAATTTAATAATATCACATCTCAATATAGATCTCAACGCATTCATTCACTTTTCAATCTCAATCTCAACCTGAATCTCAAAAATGAAAGAAATCACTAAACCATCAATACAATTACATTTAAATTATCAATTAATCTATTTTATTAAATTCATACATTACATTACAAAAGAATAAAACAATCAAAATAGAAAGCCCAAATAATATCATTATCATAATAATAATAATAATAATAATAATAATAATAAAAGTAATAGTAATAATAATAATAATAATTATTATTATTATTACTATGATAATTACTTTTATTATCATTATCATTATTATTATTATCATTATTATTGTTATTATTATTATTATTATTATTATTTTGTTATCATTATTATTTTTACTATTATTATTATCATTATTATTATTTTTAATATTAATATTATTTTTATGTTATATTATTATTAATTTTATTATCATTATTAATATTAATATTATTATTATCTTAATTATTATGATAATAATATTGTTAATAATTTTTGCTATTCTTATTATTGTTATAATTAATAATATTAATAAATTATTATTATTATGAATTTTATTGACAAATAAATTGATAGTCAATTTATTAATAAATTTTATTGATGGATAATTTAATAGTCAATTTATTGATAATTTTGAATGACGGATAATTTAATGATCACTTATTACTAAATTATCCGTCTTCAGTATTAAATTTTTTAATAATTCTAAAAATTCTTATAATGAGTGGCTAAGTTATAACAAATGGGGGACTGACCTAGTTTTGTTGGAAGAAAAACTTAAAAAATTAAAACATGTTTTGAGTATATTAAATAAAGAGGTATTTGGAGAAGTAAAAAAAAGAAAAAAACAACTATTAACGGAGAAGATAGGAGAGATAGATACAAGGATGCTGAAATTGAAATTGATAATACTTAAAGAGAAGAGAAGAAAAAACTCCTAACTTATTTGGAAAAGATTAATCTAAAACAGGAGAACTTGATCAGACAAAACTCTAGAGTTAAAAGAACTTTCCATAACACATTTGTGTTTCAGAAAGAACTATCCGGAATGAGAGTTTTTTTTTTTTTTTTTTTTTTTTTTTTTTTTTTTATATGCGACAAAAATGGTGGTGGGATGCAGTAAGGGAGAAACAGATGAAGCAATTAAATCATTTCAGCCATTTGTAAAGGCGCATGTTAAAAATGGGGTGCAGGAAGTAATTGCATATAGGTTGGGTTTATAATTTCAATACCATGGCCCAAGACCGAATCTAATAAGTAATGGATAGATTGAATTAAGTTAAATTTAACACAAATAGTCAAAATATTTAATCCATGGTTTTGAATTCGGTGGAATCAATTTTTTTTAGAATTATACCTATAATTAAAATTATGCTTATATTTTGCAACCTTTATAATGGTATATTTTTTATATAAGGAATTATAAATATGTAAAATGAATTTATATATTTTATTAAACCTACTTTATACTAACACATGATTTATATAGGTTTAATTACGTTTTAAATATATGATATTTAGGACATTTTAGTTTTGGTCATTCAAATTTAATTTTTTTAATTTTTTAAAATCAAAATAATATGATTTTAGTTTTCAAATAGAAAACTTAAATGACTAAAAATATTATCAAATCTTAAATAATAAGCCATAAATTTCAAACTTAAAATCGAATTCCTTAATTTAATAAACTTATTATATTCTATTGAATGTAATATTTATTCAGTCACTAATATCGTATTTTTTTTTTTAATTTTGAAGAAAATTAAATTTAGGAGATCAAAACTAAACTTATTCCAACTTTCTTTGACTAAAAATATTATTAAATCATTATATTATTTCTAGAAAGAAAAAAGAAAGAAAAGCTAGGCAGAAGTGGAAACAATCATGTTATTTCTGGGACATGATAAAACCAACGACAAAGTACTCTGAAAAAGCGTTTCCCACTATTCTCACCAACCCCACTAAGGTGACTCCGTGTGTGAATGTAGCACTTCTTCTGAGATCAGTGTGATTTCTCTCAAACAGCTTCATTGCATATAAAATATGAAAACACAATGAAGATAGTGCATCTGGGAAGAAACATCACCTTCCAATGCTTAAGCTTTTTGATTCGTCTCTGAGGCTCTGTGCGGTTCCTTTATCTGTGGCAACCATATGGATTACTGTCACTAACCAGCAGGACAACAGCAGCTATGGAATGCTGAAATATTACAAACTCTCTGCTCTCAAGTGAGAACCATATTTACTCTCCACTTTCTAGGCACTGATTCTCATGAGTTTTTTCTTCTGCAGATTAAAACACTTAATTTACAATTTTTGTTGACAGGTATATGGTTTTAGTCAGTGCCCTCTGTGCATGTTATGCTCTTGTTGCTGCTGCTTGCTCATGGGTCAGATCCTGTGCATCCAAAGCTTGGATTTTCTTTGTCTCTGATCAGGTTTGGTACTTTTGTTTTCTACTCTTAATTCCATTCACTAGAAACTTAAGGAAACAAGCATTGAATTAAGGGACCCCAACCTCAGCCTATTTCTCAGTTTCAGTTTAATTCTTAATTTAATCTCTCTAGCTCATAATTTAAGGAACATTCACAAGTTATTTTTTTGCACAGTGCTCATAATTCTTATGTAATTATATAGTTAAAAGAGATTTATTTTAGATTTTATATAAATACAGCTTTGAACTCATTTTAGTTCTACATATCAATTTTTTAATCTATTCCTTTTCCAACGATTTTAGATAAAACCACTTTTTAATAAAACCTAAAACTTCATTAAAAAAAGTAATACTGATTAAACTACGTCAATTTCAGTTAAAAGACTTCTAAAAAAAGTAAAACGAATTTGTTATCACAAAATTTACTCTTATACAAATAAATCAATTAAAATGTATTTTTTATTATCCAACATTTAATAATTAAATGAATAAATAATCAGTTGTCTACTCTGGAAAAGGAAAAATAACTGATTATTTTATTTTAAAGAAAGAAAATATAACTAATGAATTATTTATTGAGTTTTTTAATTGAAAAATATAGTGAAATATCAATTATTATCATTTGGGTATATATACTAAGCCAACTATATTTAGCAAGAACTTACTTCGTCGTGGTAAATTAGTTAAATTTTGGCGGATATTAGTATGAAAATATTTTACATTTATACGCAAAACTAATGGTCGCCCCTTTTTCTTATATATTGTCACTTTTTTTATGATGGTAAAATTGATATTATTCAAGCATTTCACCTTAAGGACATGGAGAAAAAACTATGATAATGACTTGTGACTTCTTTCTATAATTTGTTTTTCTAAGATAGAAAAATATATATTGTATGGGGCATTCTATTAAGGTATCTACAATTGATCGTTCTCACAGATTGTGGCATATTTAACGATCACATCAGTTGCTGCAGTAACTGAGATCTATTATCTGGCTTACAATGGTGCAAAGGAAGATTCTTGGAGCGAAGCCTGCAGTTCCTATGGCAGGTTTTGCGGCAAAGTGAAGCTGGCTTTGATACTACATGCCATCACATTTTGCTGCTTCTTTGTTTTATCTGTCATTTCAGCTTTTAGAGCGTTTAGTGTCTTTGATCCTCCTTATGTCAATTCTCAAGAGGAGCAGGGAGATTAATTGATTAATTACGATCATACTAAGATCTCAAATATTACAATGTATGGAAAAAAATGTGTACCACTAATATTAACTTTTGCTTCTTTAACCTAAATATTAATGCTATAATTAATTTTGGTATCTCTTTTGTTTGAAGTATTAGTTTTGCGGTTATGAAAACAAAGAAAAGAACAGGGGATAGGCCTTATCTTAAACATATACGTGGGTTTAATAGACGCAAGGCTCTAAACTATTTTAATTTTTAATTAGGTTGTTAAATTAGAAAAAAAATACCCTTTTATATAATTTATTATGATTTTTTACATAAATTTTGGAACCGACTTGAAAAATAATAATGTAAAAAAGACATCAAATTTTTGACCAGTTTAGAATTAATTTTTATAATTTAAGAAATTTGACGTAAAAATTTTTTTGTTTTTAAATTAGTTGTTATAAAAAACGATTTAAAAAACTAAATTTATAAATCAATTTTCATGAAAAAGAATGTCTTACGTTAGTTAGTATACGTCAGTATGATGAGATCTTTTCATATTCTCATAATTTTTTAAATTTTTATGGGTTAATAGGAGTATAACCAAGAGTCTATACAAGAATTACTACAAAACGCAAGGTTAACATAAAATAAACAAATACAGAAGTCCAGACCCTAAAAGAATTGAAGGAACATCTTAAAAAGGTTGGTCTATAAATTAAGTCTCAATTATGGAAAAACATGTAAAAATTATCTTTGTTTTAGTCCATTGTATCTAATCTCATGTTTGGAATAAGGAATAGCTCGACCTAGCAAGGAATAAGTGTTGGCACATGCAATCCTTGGTTTAGTTTTCAAGTCCATTCTTGTATTAAGGGAAAGCAAGCTCCCGACTTATTCCCCTGTATATAAGTACATCTAAATGAGTTTGTAAATCACAACATGGTAATAAAAGAGGCAAATTTTCCATTATGGTGCAATTTTGTTTGGAAATTTTAATTTTGTTTGGAAATTCCTAGAATGAGTAAATTTTTTTTAATTATCACCGTGGATAAATTGTGTCATATCATAGCGATATCATAACGAAGAAATCGTGTCATTGTTTTGTTTAGCAGTCAGTGAAATCGTACCAACATGGCACGATTTTATGGGTTAATTAAAATTGAGTTGATGTGACACGATTTCAGGGTACTTTTTTTGAGCTGAAATCGTGCCACCTCAGTACAATTTCAATTCTGAAAAAGTACCCTAAAATCGTGCTACATCAACACGATTTCAGTTCAAATAAATTACACTGAAATCGTGTCACCTCGACATGATTTCAGTACATTTATAATTACCCCGAATATTTGTGATTGGTGTACATAAATGAAGTAGTGTGGAGTTTATATAAACTCGAGGAAGCCTTAATAAAATGAAAAAGGGTTATTTTTGTATTATTGGAAGAGTCTCATATATAAATATAACTATACTTTTAAACTAATATTTAATTATTTGAAAAGAGTTTTTTATTTCCTTCTATCAATACCTCGTAAATTTATGGAAATTGATAGAAATTTAGAGTGATGGGTATGGTTAAAGTTATTAGAATATTTAAAAATAAAAATGATTATTCACAAACTAATCCATGAAATGATAGACAAATTAAAAACTGTAAATGCTTCTTCATAGAATAAAATTAATTTATACATGAATTAAGTAATAAAAATAGTAATTATTAAAAAGAATACTGTGGGGAGAATCCGAGGGGGAAAACCAGTGAGATCTCACAAGAATAAGAACTGAGCCAACATATAAAGAAATGACACCACCTTCAACCCAAAACCTTAAGGCATTAGGTTTGCGGGTCTTCTTTCTTGTATGTTGCTCAACTTTCTCATTCCTACCGAATGTGGGACTTAGACTCACACTTGAATACCTAACAAGTACAATATAAAAGTTCATTAATATGATTACAAAATATAATAAATTATTTATGTGACGACGTGCCACAATGAGGTCTTTTTCTTTGCCTCCTAGGTCTGGTATGGTGTGATGGAGGTGGTATTGGATGAGGGTCATCATCTTCATCATCATCATCATTATCATTATCTTCATCGTCATCATCATCGTCATCATCGTTTTGTGGCTCGGGTACAGGCATTTTGGGTCGATAGTATTGTGAAGATGATGATGGATGGAATGCAGATGGTGGAGTGAATGACGACGTTCCAAATATATTTGACGGAGGTGAAAAACCAAGCATTTGAGATGGAAACATGTTAAATGTAGATGGAACCTGGTTCAAGAGAGATTGGTATGACATCTGTGGATGATGGTCCATGTATGTGGATGGTGGAGGTGGAGGAACACCATAGTGACTTGGTTGACCAAATGTGTAAGGAGGAAACTGTGAATGGAAAGAAGAAGACCCAACATGTTAATATGGAGGTTGATGCTGGGCTTCTTGAGGCATGTCATACTATAATGGAAAGAAATTAGTCAAGTGAAAGAACACAATGAAAAGAAAAGGTGTGTGAACTTACATTGTCGGCGGGTGCACGTTGTGGAGGCGTAAGGTATCGGATAGCGTGGCTAATATACCATTGCATGTCTGACGTGCTATCACGCAAATGGCCATTACCATTAAAGTGGACTCCTTGAATTAGTCTATTGTGTCGATCGTTCCACATCGCTATGCAATTTTGATGGTATTGTGGCCAATACCGGTCAGTTTTGCCCCTCATATCTTGTTTGTGCACCTCATCTAAATTTACTGGGTCAACTAGAATGGGTTGACAAAAGCCAAATTGTCGCATGACCCTATCAGCTTGCTAGAATTCAACAGTGGCGAAGCATATGAGAGGCACCACTGCACGACTTACAAGAGACACGTCACTAACAAAGAGGGGAGTAACATCAAGCTTACTATATGGAGTCCAAAGGAACTACAAAGAAAATATTACATAAATTAGTTTAGAATTTTGGATAATATTATACGTAGCCCATAAATGTCAAGAAAATACCTCATGTGGTTGTAAGTCGTCCAGAGTTCGCCTGAGAATAGCCACAGTATTGCTTGGTGCGTGCTGTCTTTGCAATGTTGCTCGTGACCACCTTTAAAATATAAACACAATTTTCAAGGTTTAGGGTTACAACAAGAAAGAAAACAAGGTTGAGGTCAATTCAGTATGTTACCTTTTAGCAAGTGGATAACCAACCCCAACGTCAATTTCTTTTGTGGATAAGGGAGGAAATGATGGGGATAAACATTTAATGCGGTCCCAAGCCTAACACTGAAGCAGAAGCATACATCTACCAATTTTTTCTTGGTTGTAGTCAACCCTGTGGTCTAGAGCACAGTATAGAGATGCCAGAACAGTTGAACCCCAACTAAAATTTGAGGCATTGTTTAGATAAACCAATAACAACAAATACATTAAATGCACTCTACTGGCTAATACAAGAGTTGTATTTTGGTATATTCAATTAAATCATACAATTAAGTATTAAGCATGATTTAAATTACATATTTGAAACAATTATTAAAATAAAGTATCACACAGTAATTAAAATTGTAAGTTAATACAATCATAAAATTAATGTAACTACATAAAATTATTAAAATAGAAGATATAATTAGGATTTCATTCGGTACGTATTACATTGTCTAACACAATAATTGAGTAGCTATTAAAAATAAAATAAACAATAATAAAGCATATTATGTACTATTTAAAGAATATTATCGCATGGGAAAACGACAAATACATTGAAAGAAATTTCTTAATGCAATGCACACTGTGAAGACTTTGTCACACTTGTTCAAAGATAAACTCCGCATGCGTACCAAGAGTTACAGTTCCAATATGCACCTACCAAGTTCACTACATAAATCCTACATAAATGTTCATACCATTCGTAACCAAAAGTTACAGTTTCAATATACACCTATCAAATTCACTACATAAATGTTCATACCATTCTTAACCAAAAGTTACAATTCCAATATGCACCTACCAAATTCACTACATAAATGCTACATAAATGTTCATACCATTCTTAACCAAAAGTTACAGTTCCAAAATACACCTACCAAATTCACTACATAAATGCTACATAAATGTTCATACCATTCTTAAATATTTACCACAACATCCAAAAGTTACAATTCCAATGGACATACCACTCTATACCTCTCTAAATAAAGATCACGTATAAAGGTGGCTAGTTTAAATCTGAAACAATTTAGCAAAGTTCACGTATATTTGAAAACCCAACCAAGTTTGTTGGAGTGACAATAATAAAGAATATTAAATTAAGAAAATGTCACTTAATTTTGTTATAGAAGAGAGAGCCATAAACATCTTAGTTTAAATTTGGAAGAATTGAAAGTTCACCTGTATTTCAAAAATCAATCAAGTTCACCTTAGACAATCTGTGTTTGAAGTAGGTATCTCTGTAGAAACGTTTGCTCATAACGTTCACTCACTATGAACTGTGATTGAGGTGATGAGTTATATCTCTATAACAATGTTCACTCAGTGCAAAATCAAAGTAACAAAAGCACGGCTATGGAGATTCGTTTGTCCAAAGAAGGGATGAACGAAGGTGAGAAGACACGAGTTTATAAAGCCGAAAAACCCTAAAGCAGGGTTTCTATTCACTAGACATGCTTCTGAACTGGGCACGCATCACGCATCTATTCACTGGACACGCTTTTAAACTGGGCACGCATCACGCATCTATATTGGGTACCTTCTACATTCTTATACCATGCCACATGCATTATTCAATGCAAGGTAAAAGCATTCAGTAAAAGCATTTAAACCTGTGAAGAATTATTGTGTTGAACGAATTGAAGATTCCTGCAGAATTAGAACCAAAGAGATATCGTTGCATGCTCCCACGATGTCTGTGTAAGAGAAATCGTGCCACATCAACACGATTTTAAAAAATCATGCTGATATGGCACGATTTCTATTACACATACATCGTGGGAGCATGCCACGATAGCTCTTTGGTTCTGGTTCTCCTTGCCTTTCATGCATGCTAGGGTGTTTTCAGTGTTCAAACAATATGCATGCGTGAAAGAAAAATTGGTGCATAATGAGTAAATTGCTGCAGACCTATACACAATTAATATTCTTCCCTACAACAATTTTGTAATGTAACATTCAACATCCATAAATCAAACTATTTTAAAAATTTTCAAATCCAAAAGTACTGTGTTATGCATTTAAAATAGTTCAAACATTGCATAATATGTGACTTAAATTTCACAATCCAAACCCTCTTCTAGCCCTCTGTTCACAATAAACAATTTCTTTGATCTTCACTAAGACATAAATCCATATCCTCTTCTACTCGTATGTTCACAACAAGAAATTTCTTTCATCTTTGCTAAGACATAAATCCATATCCTCTTCTACTCGTATGTTCACAACAAGAAATTTCTTTCATCTTCGCTAAGACATAAATCCATATCCTCTTCTACTTGTCTGTTCAAAACAAAAAAATTTCTTTCATCTTCACCGAGACATAAATCCTTTTTACCATGGATTAACGGAATGCTGGAAGCAGTTCCTATATAACTTCGGATGAACCATTCATTCCGGATATCGTTGATGATATCTCAGATGACGATGACTATGAGGAACTATTGTCAGATGAACCATCTCTACCCAATTGTTCTTCACAACAACATCATTCTTTCAGTCGAGCAACACAAAATATTCAATTTGATATGGAAGAACGCATGTATTTTCAAAGTAAAGAGGCTACCGTCAGTACAATCAAATAATATCATATTAACCAAGGATTTAAGTTTGTGGTCATAGAGTCAAAGATAGACAGATACGTGGTACAATGCAGTAATTATGGCAATGATTGCCATTGGCGACTTAGAGCATCTTTCAACAAAGTTTGCCAATGGGAAATAAAAAGATAGAAGCACCTCACACGTGCTTGTCAACTACTCTTTAACAAGATCACATTAATTTTTACTATTCTGAAATTGCTGCCATTATCATAAATTCAGTGAAATCCAACCCCTCAATACCGATAAAGAGTTTAGTGGCTGAAATAAAAAACCAATACGATTATTCTGTCTCCTATAAAAAAGCTTGGATTGCAAAACAAAAGACACTTGCGATGGAATTTGGTGATTGAGAGGACTCATATAACCATCTGTGCATATGGTTACAAGTTGTCCAAGAAGCTATTTTGGGGACAATTGTACAATGTGCAGGACGTCCGAACATTGTTGATGATGTTGAAGACCACTCCAGTTACATCTTCGAGCGCGTCTTTTGGTCTTTTAAACCTTGCATTGAAGGCTTCAAGTACTACAAGCCTATTGTGCAAGTCAATGGAACATTTTTGACTGGAAAATATCACGAAACATTATTAACCACCATTAGTCAAGATGGAAACCGAAACAGTTTTCCTCTAGCTTTCACCATTGTTGAAGGGGAGACAAAGGAAGCACTGATCTGGTTTTTCCAATTACTGCACGAGCACGTCACACCTTAAGACAATCTTTGCCTCATAATTGACAGAGGAAGAGCAATCTTGTTTGCATTGCAATCGGAAGAAGTTGGATGGGAAGGAGATAGGTTGTCCTCAGTCTATTGCATCAGACATATTGCATCCAACTTCAACAAAAGATTCAAGAATGCTGAGTTAAAACGCAATTAATTAACAAGGGCACTTTTTTTTTTCTCATTACTGTCATTATGTCTGTTGAATATATACACATAATTCTATGTGTCACAACTGTTTTTTACATTGCCACAACTTACGAGATGAAACAACCAACCCTTATAGCCAAATTATCTGCCATGTGTTTAGAATTCCAGCAAGCAGTGTCTTGGATAGATCAAATATCGCTGGAAAAGTGGACTCAAGCATATGACGGGGGTAAAAGGTTTGGGCACATGACAACAAATCTAGCGGAATGCATTAACTCGGTTCTAAAGGGTGCATGATCGCTTCCTATATGTGTTATTGTCAAGACTACATTTGAACGAGCAAAAGACTGGTTTGTTGAACGAGGCACAAAAGCGGAGTGCATGTTACGAGCAGGTCACCTATATCCGAAAGACATTATTACACAACTATGCAAAAATGAACAACAATCAGCTATGTGCATTGTGCAACGCTATGACAGACAGACTCATAGTTTGAAGTCCAAAAATTACCCACTCCCCAACTTCATTGCCGACCTATGTCATACAAAGTCAAATTAAATGAATACTGGTGTGATTGCAGACAGTTTCAAGCCCTGAAGTTGCCTTGGCCACATGTCATAGTTGTTTGTTGGTTTTCTCATCTACAGTTAACCACATTCGTTTCTCCCGTTTACAACCTCAACAACATTTTAAAGGCCTATGAAATTCAATTCAATCCAGTTCAAAACCAAGAAAATTGGTCTCCTTACACAGGTCTAAATATGATACCTGACCCACATGAGAAGAAGCAAAGCTAGAAGACCAACTACAAACCGTATCCATAATGAAATGGATGACCCAATTCCCAATAGGCCTAAGAAATGTTCATATTGTAGAAATGTTCATATTGTAGAAATGAATGTCACAATAGAATAAATTGTCGCTATAGACAGTAATCTTTCAATGTAACCTATGTTTTTAGTTTAATGAAAAATGACACATTTAACTTTTTAATTTATTTATGCTTTTAGTTTAATGAAAAATAACACATTTAACTTTTAATTTATTTGTCATCAATTTGAAAAATTCCACACTACATCACTTATGTACACTAATCACAAATATTCTAAATGTACTGAAATCGTGCTGAGGTGGCACAATTTCAGTGTAATTTATTTAAACTGACATCGTTCTTAATTTCAGGGTACTTTTTCTAAACTGAAATTGTGCTGAGGTGACACATCAGTGATTGTTAAACAAAATCGTCCTGCTGTGGCATGATTTCTTCGTTATGGTATCACTATGACATGACATGATTTACCCACGGTGGTAATTACATTTTTTTTTACCCATTCTAGGAATTTCCAAACAAAATTGTACCAAAATGGGAAATTTACCGCAATAAGGATACTAAGAGTAATATTCTTTGAGAAGAGGTGAATTTGTCTCTTTCTTTAGGGAGCTTTCTCTGTTAGTTTTTGAAAATCAAGTAGTATTATTTCCTTCTTTCTTATATTGAATGTTGTTTAAGGATTTCCATTGTTAAGGTTGACTTAGTAAATTATTGTATAGGGCTTTTTAAACCATTTAATTGTGTTAAATTATCTAGTGTTTGATATGTAACTTATATCATATGTGGTAGATGGTCTCAATAATCTGTCTACTAAGATTTTGACTATTTGGTGAAATCTTTTAAGTGACTTTCCAATTTAGTAATTAGAAGCATTGTTCACATATCTTTCACATTAGTCTAAATGTGCTTTGTGCACTAAAGAAAAATCATATTTAATGACAACATAGTATGACGGTTCTAATCCACATGTAATAGTAAGTCACACGGTTGAAAAATTATAAAGATGAAGAGATTTACTAACCTAAAACCCTAAATTTAACTAACATAATATATTATTACATGATGTTAACCCATCATAATAAGTCTCACAATGACATATATGTGAATATGAATCAAACTTACTATGTGGGTTCCAAAATTTTGACTGACATAGAAAGTCTTTTAGAGGTAAAAGGAGAGCTTTTATGTTTGTAGTCGCGCTCCTTTCTCCTTCTTCTCAACTTCTCCTTCTTTGTGACATAGTGTGCTTGTCCTCTATAACACATTGTGCTCTTTCTCTTTCCTTCACTAGGACATAATGTCAACCTTAGGTGCTCATTTTCTTCCAACACAAACATTATTTTTGTCCAATTCACTTTCATCTTCATTTCCCAACAAGTACACCTTCATTTCATTTTCCAACATGTATGCCTTCATTTTTGTTTAAATTCATCATTAAATTTTGTACTCAAAATATATTTGAATATGCCTGTGGATGAATGAGACTCCCTAAATAGCACCCTAGATTGATATAACCTATTATTTCAGTTTGTTAGGTTAGAGCATCTTTTTTAGCTTGGTTGTGTACCTATGTATCAACTTACCATTTGGGTTAGGTTAGAGGTGGGGAGAGGGGAATTAAGGAGTCATTTTGGGCTAGATCAATCATGAAATATAGATTTTTCTTGTGTTTAGAAATCCAACTTCTTAGTGTACATGGTTGTTAAGGCAAAAGTCCAACATCCCAAAGTTTTAATTAGTGCTTATAAACAATTAAGTATAAAACATGACCATACTTAATCTATAAGATGATCATTTTATGAAAACAGATAATGTAAGATGCATCAAAATGAAACAATCTCTTTAAAGCTTGTCAAATGTAATTCGGACATGTACAGAAGTTGAAGTTGCTCAATGGCTATTAAGGACCTCTTAATAGCTACTTTCTTCCAAAGCGTACATAAAGCCTTTAATCTAAAACAAAAAGGAGTACTATGAGGAGATATCATGCCAAAATGCTACTCATCTCAAGAGCAATCCTCTAACTCAAGAGTTTATCTCGCTTTTATCTATGACGATACTACAACCGACATAGAAAGTTTATTTTAATCGTCATTAAAAGTATCTGCTATATTAGTGACGTATGTTAGTTATTATAATATTGTTGTATAAATAGGACCTTTGTATCATCAATTAAGACTAACATTTGAGTTGTACTTGAGTCATAGTTTATAATGTGAGAAACTGTGAAGTTGTAATACCATATTATAATGAATTCTTTCATGGAATGAAATATTCATCTTAAAGAAAGCCTCAAACCTCAAGTAATAATGAAGATTGAAGATAAATATGTTGTAGATTTTGTATAGAGTATTGGCTTTTTGTGTAATTGTTGTTTGAGCCTTTCACACAAAGGTATGCACAAGATCAACACAAAGTCATTTTAAAATGAGCTAAAATGTATTTTGAAAAGAGAAAAATTATTTTAAAATATTTTAAGAACAATATAATCAATTAAATTTGTTATTAATCGATTAAACTATTGTTGATAAGGTTCATAAGGGGATAATCGATTCCCTATTGGTAATTGATTAACATAGAAAGTTGGGAAATTTGATCTCAATACTTTAATTGATTAAAAGTTTTCTTAATGAACTAAAACAAAAAAAAAATTCAACTAATTGTCAAAGGATAATAGATTAAACACTTATATAATTGATTAAAAATGTGAGTCTCAATTTAATTTTTGATTTCAAAACTCTATGAATAAAATACATGGCTTAACAATTTCAATGAATACCTTTACAATTAAAAAGCAATATTGATGGAGTTTTTCAAAGCTTTTCTTTCACACTTTTGTGCTTTAAATAAGATTTTAATATCAAGGTTATGCAATTGTTGATTCTTGTGTGGCTTCTATTATGGAATTGTGGTAATATTTTTATGTGCTTTTCTTAGTTGTTATAACTGCATTATTCTAATGGTTTTTTCTTGGAGATCGGGAGTATATTAGTCATATATTCTCTTTGGTTGTAGGACTTGATAGGGCTAATATCCTTTTGGTGTCGAGGTTTGTTATCCTCTTGAAATTGTTCAGGAGTTGATTCTTTGTAATAATTTTGAGAAGTTAATTTAACCAACAATTCTAAGGTTGAATTATTGAGACTGCATATAGGATATTGTTGATCTAAACCAATACAAAATCGTTGTTGGAATCTTATCTTCCTTATCTTCTTTTAATTCTATTGCAATCCATTCTTGTATTAATCTTGCTTCCATTATAATTACTTTTAGTTTTGCATTCTTAACTAATTTTTAAAAAAACTTAAAGAAGGAGAGATTTTTCATAAAAAGATTTGAAAATAATTCACCTCCCTCTTGGTTTAATGAAGCCATTATTTCTATGATAATAATTGGTAAGAGTTCCTCAAAACAAAGATCTTGAGATTTTATAAAATGGCTTTGCTAAATATTTTTTCTGAAGAGGCTGAAAAAGGAACACCCTTGTTTGTGGAGAAAACTTTTTTAATAGGAAAACTAGAATGAAATTATTTGCGAAATCTATGGTCGTAAGGATTGGAATTTTATTGTAACTAACAAAGTGCAAGTTGAGCAAGTTGTAGATTTTTGGTCTGAAAACAAAGCACATTCTGAAGCAAGGGTAAAACATGTCATTCTTTCTATTGTAACTATGGATATTTGATGAAAATATTTTCTTGCAAAAATGATACACCAATGACAACAAATTGTTACTTAAATGCAAATGGAGGAGGTAAATCAATCGATCAAACTATGTAAAGGAGAATGATTGGATCCTTACTCTTTATCTCATTGCAAGTGGAGCAAATATTATACAATATGTGTGCGTTTGTGCTAGGTTTCAATCAAATTCCAAAGAATCACATTTATCTATAATAAAAAAGAATTTTGACATATATAAAAGGAACCATCCATTTCGGATTTTGGTACCCTAGAAGAGCTTCACTAGGTCTTCTAGGTCTTTAACTCAAAATTTGGTAGTTGCAAAATAAATAGGAAAAACATCAATTGCACATTGCATTTGTTAGGATGGTCTTAATCTCATGGCATTCTAAGAGATAAGCTTGTGTAGATTTATCTACTACGGAAGCCAAATATATAACTGTTGTGCCTAAACACTTTGGATGAAATAACAACTAGAAGATTATGAAATCTTTCTTGATACTTAGATGTGATAGTACTAGTGCAATAAATCTCACTAAAAATTCAATTTTGCATTCTATAAGTAAACATATTGAGATTAGATATGATTTTATAAGAGATCACATGATAAAAGTTGATTGCATAATAGTGCATGTCAATAGAAATAATCAATTATCTATTATATTCACCAAACATTTGCCTAGCGATAGACTTTAGGAAATCATTAGATGTTTATGAATTACCGATGAAACTTCAGTTAATTAATTTGATATATGGGATTGTATGCTTACACATTTGCATAGTCTGGTTTAATTCATATTCAATGTACATATTTTGAGTTTTCTTTATGGTTTAATCTATTAAATCCTAACATAATTGATTAGCTTATCAATTTAATGGATTAAAATCTGGAATATTATATTAAATGCATTTGTTTCGAATTTTATTTTGATTTATGATAGAAATAATCGATTATCAGAGGTCATAATCGATTATTCTAAATAGTTTAATCTTGGAAAAGTATTTTAGCTCCATGATAATTGATTATTAGAAAACAAATTGCTTTCTTAGAATTATGTTAGCTATAAGATAATTGGTTAACTTATTGCTTAACTGATTATTAATATTCTGATGTAATATTTTTAACATTTGTTTTCTAGCACAGGCTATATAACAGTTTTTTATTTGTTTATGTTTTTGATAATCTTACAAGGGGGAGAAGTATGCATGTTGGTTGGAGTATTAAAAGTTTTATGAACTTAAATTTTCTTCATACTCCTAATCTTGGTTCCTTTGCCTATTTTGGTTTTCTTTGTATCTTAAGTAGGGGGACCATGAACCAAGGGGGAGCACATAACAAGGAGGAATTTCTTGTTATGTCTTTGTGTCTTGTGTGATGTGAAGACTCCAACGAAAGCTTTCAGTATCATCTCCAACATATAAGTTTGGAACATGTATCAGATATGAGTCATTCACTATTGTAGAGACTTTTTATATCGATTGTGCATGACATTTTATGATAGTTCTACAACTGACATAAATACCGACAATATAAAAAGTTTACACTTTTTATATCAGTTAAAAACCGTCATAGTAAGTCCAACTTATTATGTCAGTTGTACACAAATTGTTATAGAATGCATGAAAGTAATGTAAAATATGATTTTTGTACACCACTTTTATGACAATTCTCATAAAAATCATCATAGAAAGTCTAACTTAAGAGAGTTTTGATAATAACTATCATAATATTTTCAATACATATAAAAGATAATATCTATATGTCACTTTTTATAATAGTTAATGCCACAACTATCATATTAAGTCATATTTTTTTTATGATAGTTATTGCAATAATCGTCATAATAAATTAGTGTTTTTTTAAATCTATTTTATTTGTTAAGTTTCCTCCATTCATAATAATAACATGTTATGGTTCATCAAGCTCTTATTTCATTAAAATTATCTAGTACTAAGCACATGATGTAGGAACTAGGTGAAATTACTCGTCATCAAGCATATTTCTCATTCATTCATCCATAGTTACCATTCTCATTCATTCATCCATAGTTACCATAAGGAACAGGGAAACGTTTGAGAAGGTAATATTCCACAGCAGCCATAGATGCAGAAAACGCCATTGCCAAAATGGATGTATCACTTGCAACCTTTGTGGAAAATTTCCCAATCAAATTGTTTCCAAGAAACATCTACATTGAGAGACTTGATGATAGCAAGAAGAATGAAATGTACTTAAGGAGGGATTCCTATTCCAGGGAAAAGGGGTGCCAAGATGAATCCTCCACCAAGGCCTAACAAACCAGTAAATGTGCCAGCAAGGATGTCACAACCACAAATAGATTAACTGCCACACTCGCCAATGTTTTTGTTGATCTCCCTCTAATGCTATGATTCTTTGTATAAATGACAAGAAGAAATAAACAAGTGAATAGAATATTCACCGTGATAATGACATTGTTGATTTCATTGGTCCTAGAGCCAAAAATGTATGAACCTCTTCGCTTTTATGTACTTGCCGCATTCAACAATGAGGCCATATTGGCTTCATTAATGAGAGTTAAAAAAAGCTATAAATTAACAACTATGGTTTCCAGAAATTTAATTCTCGTTTAGTAGTTCGCACTCGGAGTAGATCCAATGCCCAATATGCTCCAGAGCAAGTTGTTGTGCAATTCTGTTCCGAACCAGAGGCATATATTGTCATCATATTATGTTGCTTAATGACCCCCAATGCAAGAAATGAAAAACTCAATTTTTGAGTGGAATAGCCCATTTGGTACCAACTTTTCCAATCTCTAATGTAAGAAGTATCATGATCCAGACAGGGAAAAGAAGTCCAAGTTTCTTCCAACGTATGTTCTCAGCTATAGAAACCAACATGACAGTTTAAGATTTCATTAGAAAGAATAGACATTGCACATATATGGAATCAATAACTTTTAGTATAAAATACTACTTTTTTCTTTGGTTCGTTAGTATCGTCTTTGAAAGGGTCTTCTGTTTGAATATAATGTGCAGCATCTTCAGGAGTTGCAATGTCTTATTAGATCCAAAAATAGCATGCCATGTCTAATAAACATTTATATATACAGAAAGGTAGAATAGAAATAATATCGAACCACTTACCATCAATCAGTGAATTCTTCTTAGCTTCCTGGAATCATAACACGGAGGTAGGCATAATGCAAAACTTGAAAGAAATTTAAATATAAAGGAGGGTGATGTTTAATAAAGCAATTAATTAACCTTTTTCATAATGGTTTCTTTCTTCCATGTATCAACAACCTTAAAAAAGGATTTAATTGAAATGCCTGTTTAACGTTCAGATCACATCAAATGAAAGAAATTAATTGAGCAAATCAGTAGTTTCTGAATTTTGAAATTTGATTACTAATTCTTTCCAACGAAAAGTATTCTTAGCAAAACTTTTAGCATCCACTCAGGAAAAATGACATTGGATCCAATTCCAAGCACCAACATTGGTTGGAAAAGAAGTGCAATCACGACAACTCAAGTGTGGGGTGTCTTTGCCTCAAATTGTAGAAAACAGTTACAAGCATTTTACATGAGTAAGTCCTTGGTGAACTGTATGTATCTAAAACAAACATTGTACTATATAAGATGAGTAGTGAAAACATAATTAGTGAACAATTAGATAAATTTAACAAGTTGATTCTTGATTTAGAGATTACTGATGCGCAGATTGATGATGAAGATTAGACACTTTTGTTGTTGTGTTCTTTGCCTAAGACGCGTGATTATTTCGAGAAAACCTTGTTGTATGGAGGAGAGACTATCTCTCTTGAGGAGATTCAGGTTACTCTGAACTCGAAGAAGTTGAAAGAGAAGTTTGATGTTAAGGTGTTTGGTGTTGGAGATGGCCTTGAAACAAGGGGTAGGTCGTCTCCAAGTGAAATCAGAGGGTAGAAGGAAATCAAAGTCGAGGACTCGAAATGGTGGAAATATATCTTCTATTAGACATCACCATTGCAAGAAGGAAGGTCATACTAGAAGGTTCTGTCCAGAGAGGCAGGAGAAGGGTAATAACCTTGATAGACTATCTAGGTCTGGTAAATAGTTTGATGAATTGTCTATGTCTAGTGAAGCAACTCTGGTGGAAGACGATTGAATCATTAGAGGTGCTCATGGTATCGAGCAATATTGATGATACCAAATGGATAATGGACTCAGAATGTTCATTTCAAATGACACATAAACGTCTATGGTTCCAAGAGTTTACAGAACTTTAAAGAGATTAAAGTTTCCTTGGTGACAAAAAGTCATGTAAGAAACTGGAGTTTGAACCATCATGTTTCATTTACATGATGGAACTGAGAAGGTGCTTGAGAATGTTAAGTTTGTACCTAGCTTGAATGTAACCTAATATACCTTTGTGAGCTTGATAAGAAGGGATATGTGTTTAACGGAGAGAGGGGAATGTTGAAGGTATTGAGGGAATCCATGGTTGTGATGAAGAGTGTGAGAAAGAATGTCATGTATGCCTTATAAGGTGTTGTAGTGTCCAGCTCAACGTCTACTATTAAGTAGATTGTCTTATCTAAGATTGAGATATGACATAAAAGATTAGGTTATGTAGTGATAAAGGTACTCGAGTTGAAGAAGTAAGACTTATTTGGCAATTACAAAATTAAGCATTTAAGATTTTGTTAACACAATGTCCAAGGAAAGTCCTACATAATTTGTTTTAATGTAGGGAAACAAAAAACAAAGGGAACCCTTGAAGACATTCATGCTAACCTGTGGGGACCATCTTCAACTCCATCACACTTTAGTGTTAGATACTTCCTATCAATAGTAAATAATTACTCGGGAAGTTTATGTATCTATCCTTAGAAGACCAAGGACAAAGCCTTTAAGAATTTCAAGAGTTGGAAGCATCTAGTTGAGAAACAAATCGGTAAGACGGTAAAGAGGCTTAGAATCGATAACGATATTGATAGAGCAACCTTCATGATGCTTTCCTTCTAGGCTCTCCACATGAAATTGTAGAGTGTTGTGGAAACTTTGCATCGAATGGAGGGTTGGATGAAGACTCCTTAAGCAAGTAGTAGTAATGAAGATGATAATGAAACAATGAAGTGGAGTGAAAATGCAATGGAAGAGGATAAAGTTTGCGTTGGAAGCTTCAAGGATTTGGCGAGCTAGGTGATAAAGGATTTCTTGGTAGAGGTTGGGCCAACCACCAAGAGTTTCTCTAAGGTTTATCTAGAGAAGAAAACTCAAAGAAGAGCTTAACAATGTGCTAGAAATTCATTACTTCAATCAAGCTAGTTTTACACTTTGCCTACACATGTATTTATGTATGAAGAGTAGAAGAAGAAGCTTGGTAGAAGCCTAATGTGCATGGTGGTCTATCCCTAACCGTAATTACTTCACACACTACCATAACCCTAGCGTGTGGAACAAGTTTCCTAACCCTAAGTGTCACAAACCTCCATCAATGTCGTGTCGCCATGTGGCACTCTTCTAGAAGGAGTTGCCTCCTATAATGCTAACCGTAACCCTAGACGCATTCTAACTCTAATGCTCCTAGTGCTTTTATTTTACAAAGAAAATTATCAAAACTATTTTTACAAATTTTACAATGTTTCGCTGGTATTTCTAACTCACTACAAGAAATTATTGATTTACGTACAGATTATTACATAAGCATTTTACATACAGATTTATTACCTACGAATCCAAATTTGTATGTAATTACATATCGATCTAAATCTGTATGTAGTTACCTACGGATTTTACGTACGGATTCATTACATACGAATTTTATATATAAATTTATTACATATGATTTTTAAATACGAATTTTACATACGGATCCAAATCCCTGTAATTACCTACTGATTTTTTTGTAGATAATATTAATAATTAATTTTGATCAAAATTATAATTATTATTAACATTATTATTATGTTTAATATTATTACTAATTATTATTATTATTATTAATTACATAAACATTATTATTATTAATAAAAATAAATAATATTATTAAAATTGGTATATATATTATTAACTTAAATAATTAATAATATTATTATTTTAATATTAATATTAAAATTTTTAAGAAGAGTAATTTTAATATTATTAATATTATATTATTAATATTACTTTAGATATTATATTTATTAATATTATTAGAATTATTATTCATATTAT
>Ga0209700_100269_pt1 | contig 91293 bp, 31 predicted proteins | sample SiratroredBW_FD_187528 | JGI IMG/M metagenome (GOLD analysis project Ga0209700, IMG submission 187528) | Root nodule microbial communities of legume samples collected from California, USA - Siratro red BW (SPAdes) (version 2) | ecosystem: Host-associated > Plants > Roots > Nodule | place: USA...
AATTTGAGAAGTTATGTATGTAAATATTGAGGACACAACCCAAACAAGAACGTATTCTTTCAACGCAAACACTAAAACTTTTCACACAAACACAAATTCAATCAGTTTCTGAGAAATACTGCATCTTTATTATACCCGTTCAGCTTATGCTACGTGTATCTTAAAAGCAGAAGTTTCCAGAAAGAAGACATTAAATAAAACTTATATATATGTGGTGAAAGGACTTAGAAGATCACACAACCGCCATAGAAATTTTATTGCCACCAAGATACATATTAATATGGGTTAAGTACGTGTTAGAGTTTTACATTAAAACAAAAATTAAAAAAAATGACTTACCAATTAGGTATCTTAAAATTATGAATTAAAATGGTGTCATGGAACACCATCAACCTTATTGGTACGGTTATTTAGAGTGATTTCATAAAAAAATAAAAATAAAAAATAGCAGAATGAGCATATCTATATTTACAGTAATTTCACAAAAAAAAAAGCATTACCCGAATGAGCACATTTTTACTTCATATTAAAAAAGAATCATATTTATGGAACTGTACTTTTAACTTTGTTTGTGCTAGGAATATTTTGCCATTGTTTCCTCAATTGGGCATTTTTATTGCATTGTTGACACAAGTAGATAAGTCAAATTCATGAATTTTTGAAGATTTTCACATAAGAACGTCTTTAAGCTTATTTGTTATTGGTTTTTGGATTATATAAAAGCTAGATGGAATTTTTATTTGAATACGGAAATTACATTTGAATGACACTAAAAACAAAATTCATCTTGAAATTGGTTACTAAATATGGAGGGGAGTACTCAATCTCATCTTCTTATTATTACAAAGTTTGAATAAATGTTTAGTATTTGTTCAAATTCTTAATTTATTCCTGTTGTTAGTATTATAACTTTATATGTTATATTTTTCTATTTGAATAAGTTATGTCAAATACTATTTTTGTAAAAATTTGTATAAGAGTTGAGACATTTTAAAGTGTCATATTAATTTTATTTATCTTTTGCCGTTTAAAAAAATATTTTTAACTTTGTTAGATAAATAGTGTTTATAGGAATTATAATGTGATATATTTTTCCTTTCACAAAAGTTGTGTATATTAATGATGATTTTAATGTAATTAATATTTCCATAATATATTTAAATTGTGTAAGACAAAAGTGATTTTTAAGTTTTTTTATTAAAGTTATGCGTGATAAACTCAATTTATTTTTAAAAAAGTTAATAATTAAATGTGTATTTATCATGCACAACTTCAGTTAAAAAATTGTGTTTATTATGTACGATTTAAATAAATATATATATATATATATATATATATATATATATATATATATATTTATTATATATGATTTTAATATGTGAAAAATTAATCAAATTAAAGACATTTTCAATAGACATAATATGTGAGAAAATCATAAAAAAATCTTTTGAACTGATCTGATTCCTTCACCTAGGTTGAATTATATTTGAATTATAGTGTAAATGCTCGAGCTACACGTTTTTCATGCATCGTGAAGAAGAAAGTGACTGGAACAATAATTGTAACAATCTCTGATAATAATATGTGGGAGTTACTTTTCATTGTTTTATTTTATGGAAAAGATAGACTAAACATCTTCGCTGAGTCATGAGTATCATAGTTATTCATTTCATCAATTAGAAAATAATAATTTAGTACGTAGGTGAGAAAAGTAGAAGAGACAAAATAGTAAGTGAGATTTTCAGTATAGTTATTACTTATCAAAATTAATTATTTCCATGCAATTTGAAAATTAAGGAGTAAATTAAACGTTTTAGAACTTTGAATTAACATAAGAAAAATGTCTAAAAGTTAATAGTGTTGGGAACAAAACAATAAAAGAGACGAGAAAGAAAAGAAATCACACAAGATTTGATCCTAAGATTTTTGAAGAGGATATACAATAAATATTTTATACTAATGAACTATGAATTAATTTATATAAAAAATTACGATATTTTTTCCACAAGAGTTTTTAATCTTATTTATTATATTTTTACTTAATCTCTAAAATTCAAGCTCAAACTACTTAAATTCTTAAAATAGTCATAAAAAATTAAGTAATATACATGTATTTAAAATTTTACAACCAATAAATTGTTTATTAATTAGTTAAGCTCCTCTTTTATAAAATATGTTAAAGTAATAGTATTTTCTTTGAGTTTAATTTTTACATATTATTAGTATAAAGACTTATAGATTATGAACTAAATAGATCCAGTTCAAATATGATTATTAAATAATTAATTTAAAAATATTTTTAATCATATATAAAGGATGATTATATAATAATATAGAATACTTTTACAAGTCACTATACTACAATTAAATCCATTACTCATTTAGATTACAAAGTCTCGAAGTAATATGCATAAACATGAGTAACATATAATCACTCTGAAACAATTGTATAAATTCACTAGATATATATAACAATTATTAAATTTATGTTTTTATATTAACTGGGACCAAGGTAATACCTAACTATTAATAAACTATATAGTATTAGACAATGTGATTCAAACCTCTTGAAGATAATTTCCTGACTAAGAGTGCGAGATATTTTATACATAATGTCATTTTCCTCTCTTGGTCATTGGGGACCTGTTTTGCTTAATTAAAACTCTTAAACGATTATTAAAATTATTCCCAAAAGAACGAAGATACAAACTTTCTTCGGTCTGCATGCTATGAATAAAACATTATATTTTTTTACAGCAACTTTAGATTTCTTTCTCTTATTATATAATTTAAGATAAGTAGGAAAAAATCCATGAAGAAACCAAAGAACATGAAAAAAAACGAGGGATTGTCATATATATATATACATCATACTCAGACAACTAAATACAGCCAAATAAAAAAAAAATTGACGCATCAGAAAATGTAAAGGTGATAATTATACTATTAGTGAGGAAGAAAAACATTTATCTTGAAAAAAAAAATCATATTTAACAAAGTTGACTAATCTAACGGGTTTAAGATGAGATTGTTAGTCCACACTTCGCAGAGTTCTTAGCATTTGGTATTGTTTGCAACAAAATTCGAGTTCTAGTACTATTTTCAAGAAATTTTTAATACAATGTAATTTTGTAAGTTTAAATGAGAGAAATTAAATATGATAAAGAATAAATATTTGAATGTTTTAAGTTAAGAAGTTGTGTATTATAAAATTGATTATTTTTTATTTATTTAAAAAACTCTAAACTTACTTTTTTTTTCTTTATTTTTTTTACTTTTTTAACTTCACATTTCTGGAAGTTATTAAGTTTTTATAATCACATTTGTTGAAGGACACATTACAAAAAAGAATTAATCTAATGTATTTATGAACAAACTTTTAATTGAATTCTTTTTGTGTTTTTCTTGTGATATCGAATACAAGAACAACAACGATGAAACTCGGAAATTCGGAAGCATAATGTCATGGGAGCATTACGATACAAAAATGATAGTATCAAAGTGTATTGTTCGTCAACGATGACAAAAGCCAGATAAACAACTTCAAAAGAGGCTTCTCTTGCAATGTCAAACATTAGAACAAGGATGGTAGTGGTTGTCAGCAACAACGAAAGCTGGAGGCACAACATTATTGAAGACTAATCTTAGGGCTGCAGACACGGAACACCAATGACACTCTTATTGGTAACGACAAAGGTCAACAACGGAAGAAGTGGTGTAATGTCACAAGAGGCTTGCCTTGCGACGTCAAACATAGGAGCACCAACAACACTCCTCTTCAAAGGTGGAAAAAGTCAGAGGCACAAAGTGAGAAAAGAAGAAGAATAACACAACGTGAGGGAGAAAAGGAAATAAAAGGGGCACAAATATTACATCGACTAGGATAGAAGTCAATGTAAAAAGTATATATTACACAAGTTCAGAGAATAATTAATGTAATATATACTTTTACATTGATTCTCACTCTAACTAATGTAATATCTCTCTATTTATATACCAAAAATAACATCATATTTTTATTTACAATGGATGCATTTAAACCAATGTCATTTGTCGTTGTAAAATATGAATTTTCCTCTCTGATTTGAGATTTCTCATGTTCATTATATATGGTACATCCATGTATAATTTGTTCATAAAAGATAAATTGATGTCAGTCAAAATTTGTAATGTTCTATTTAGCTTTTGAATTGAGTTATGTTGTAGTAAGTTAAAACTTTCTTAACTTTTCTTTTTGTCAGTGTAAGTTTGGAATAAGTGGTAATAGGTAAAAGAATTTAACTAAATTATTAATTATATTTGAGATGGATCACAAACCCTAACTTAGATACTTATGGATGAATTGGTATAGATTTTTTTGGCTTTTATGATGTAAGGTTTTGTTGGATTAAAAGGGTATATTAAAATCCTTAAGTTAAATTAGAATTGTATTGCTAAGATTGATATATATATATATATATATATATATATATATATATATATATATATATATATATATATATATATAAGCAAATATGTTGTTGGTATTTGATTGTGTGAGTTTTTGAATGGTGACTTAGATATGGATTATATAACCTTTAAATATTATAATCCTTTAGTAAGAATAGTTAGTTAGTATCTAAACTTAGCATATTGCTAATGGATGAATTGAATGTTTGATTAGTGTTGAGTATGTGTTAGATCCATGTTCAACAGATCATTTATTTGTGTTTAAATAATAAAGTGATAAAACATAATTTCTTACGAGCATCAAATCATGTCGGATGCACGTATTCTATTTATCTCAACAAATGTAAGTATGTGATTAAACAAACACGGACAATGTTGATTGTGTGCTTTATCTAACAAATGCAAACACAATGCATATGGTTTTCATCTAATAAGTTTTTGCTTGAACAAACACAAATGAATATACTTAGTTTATTAAGATTTTACTTGAAAAGGCAATAAGTATACTTCATCAAGCATACATAAGCCTTGAATATTTCATGGTGCATGTCAAACTCAAATGATCATTTTATATTTGTAAAGAATGTAAGATGTTTCATTCTTTCAAGAGGACCTCACAATACCTTATCAACATCAAGATCCCTTAAAGAACATTTCAAAAGTTGTTTCATGCTAATAATTTTTTTCTAAAAAAAGCATAATGTTAGTGATGGAATTAGCAAGCTATATCAAGCCTTCTGTTTTGCTTAAAAGGTGGAAGGAAGCGACCTTCCTAGGCATGTAAAGCTCTATCTTGTTCTAGAGGTATTGTGAGAGAATTCACACACATTTAATGCTTAGTTAAAAAGTGTTTAATTTATTTTGAAGCTTCAAAGCATGCTTAAATGCAAGAAGAAGCAATATTAGAAGAAAACCCTCACATTGACTATAAAGGTTTACAATGACTTTTTTCTTCTCAAGCTTTATATAAATAAGATCTCTATGAAGAAGAAATACTGATAAAACTCTTGCAATAAGAACAAACTCTTGTAATCTTAAGCATTCTTGCCTTTGTATTTGTGAGGGATAACATTATTTGTCTTCATAGATGTCTTAAAGAATGTGTTTTATATTGTATCAATTGTAAGATGTTACCCTCTTTTTAGTAAGCAATCGGGTGATCTTTTATATAATTTTCTTTGTAAACTTTTTGGTTTTAACCAGGAGTAATTGCATTCCAAAAAATATTTAGGTTTAGCCATGAGTGGTTGTGTTTAAAATAATATTCAAGTTTAGCCAAAAGTGGTTGTGATCCAAACAATACTCAATCTTAGTTAGGAGTGACTACATTTCAAATAATAGTTTAGTTAAGAGTGGTTGCAATATAAAACATACTCATTCTTAGTTAAGAATGATTGTGTTTTAGATAATACTTAGGTTTAGTTAGGAGTGATGTGATTCAAACAATACCCAGTCTTAGCTAAGAGTAGTTGTGACCAAATAAGACTTTGGTTATTTTAGCCAGGAGTGATTGATGTTCAAACAATACTTGCTTGTATCTTTGCAAAGTTAGTCTACTTAATGGAACTCAATCAAGTTGATTGAGAACTAAAAGTAGTCAAGTGTTTACAAACAATCCAGTATAAAACCATCAAGAGTTAATATTTCCTTTCCATAACCTTTGTTTTCTTGTAAGTTATTTAATTGTGATTGATCTAAGAAGGAGAATTTTATAATAACAAGTTTTTAAAAAGTCTTTTTATATACTTCATCTGTCAGCTTGAAGTTGCATCTAATGACCCTTCATCAAACACTTTTCTTCGGAAAACTTCTGGAAAGATCGTTGTCAAGTATAACTTCGTTTGTTATCGTCTTTTAGATGAAACTTTATCAAAAGTTTTTAAAAGTTTTAAAACACAATTCAACTTTTGGAAAATAAGAAAAACACAAAAAGGGAAGGTTGAGTTGTATTTTATTTATTTTTTTCTATTGTTTTGCAAGTATCATATCTAATACTAGGTGGTTAGATAATATGTTTAATATTGGTAAGACAAATTGACAAAGACGTTTCACAAACTTGGAAAAACTTCACCTCCTTAATTTAGTTGCCAAAAATAAACATGTAATATACAGAGGGAGGGATAAAAGGGATTTATGCAGTATTTTTATAATAGTTTGTTTGATAATGATTGCTACATCCAGTTCTTGACTAACTAGTTAAATTTTGCCAGGTAGACTACTTTTGTGAAGTATAATTGAGGATTTTTTTAGATTGCAGCCACTCCTGAGTGCTTCCGTACAAGTATTCTTTCGAATCATATCCACTCCTAGCTGACCTCGCCAAGTATTCTCTGACACTTAGTCCATCTTAGCTAAAATCCTGATTATTTTCTCATATCACAACCACTCTTAACTAACTCCATTCAAGTATTTTTTTCACCAAGTTACTTTTGGTTCAACCTAAGTATTCTTTCAACAAGCCTCTTATGGCTTAAGCCAAATAAAATGTCTTTATGAAAAACATATCACTGGCTTTGATCATGGATTGCGTCTTTCGAATTTATAATGATAGGCTTTCTCTCCTAATTTGTTAAAAGGTTGAAGACAAAATGTGTTCTTATAAAGCCTTATGGGCGCAGAGAAAAATTGACAGATTTTTCACTTCCAAATAGTGGCTCTTATTCTTGTTGTTCTCTTCAAAGCATGTCTTTATATAGGCCTAAAGAAAGTAGTTGTTATATTTCCTTTTCTAGCCATTAAGTAGCTTTGAATTTGAATGTCTTATTCTTCTATAATTTGTAGAGCTTGAACTTTTTGAACCATTGAATGTGTTACTTTTCTTGACGCAACATCTTGGTAACTAGCAATACTTATCTTCTGCGGTAGTAGAACATTTGATACCAAATTGTGGTAAAAGTTCACATCGTACTGAATAATCAGGATTGAAATGCACTTGTATTAGGATTGTTGGCAAATAGTGTAACTTTAGCTTAAATTTCAAAAGATCTTGATATTGACTTGTCTTGAACATGGATCTTTTTGGCGATATATATTAACTTGCTCAATAATAAATTTCGAAAGGCATTATAGTTTTCTTATCTTTAAATCAAGGAATAGATACGTGAATGTAGTTGTTTTTTTTTAGATTTGTGAAGATAAAGTTTAATGAATATATATATATATATATATATATATATATATATATATATATATATATATATATATATATATTTCTATTTATCCAATGTTTATGAAAATTGGGATTTATGGTTTACAAAATTTATGCTAGTTTATCCTTAAGTATTGCTTTATATATGATGACTATTATAATGATACTTAATACAAAAATAAATAATGTTCATATTTAGAAATACTTTTAGAAACCACAAGGATGAAATAAAAAATAAATTAAGATATTAAGAAGAAATATAAATTATCAACCATGTGTATCTGAAATGATTTAACACAAACATTTATAAAAACATGAATATAACGGATGTTCATATAAACATTTCCACCCTGATTTAAAAAATATACTATTACTAGTATATTCGGACCCAATTGATATAAAAATTTTCCACCAAAACGGGATAAATTCCGACCCTACTATATATCCATTGAGTATAAATTGTATTTTACACATATTTAATATTATCTTATAAAGAGTAACTTAAACGTTAAAATCACCAGTAATGTAGCATAGTAGAATATTAGAATATCATAGTAGAGTATTAGAATATTTTATTCGTTGTGCTCGATATATTATTATATATCTTATTCATATCCAAATCTCAATCGCCAAGGGCAAATTGGATAATGCACATAGAAAACGATGAATCGGCGAATTTGAGTTTTGTAGTGCACGTGACAAGTATCTTATCCGATTCACTGTTTCTATCGTACAAAAGATAATGGATAATTAAATATATAATTTTAATATTTAAACTTTAATTGATGTTACTAATTAATCATGATTTAGATGTTAGCTGATATTTTCTGTTAAAAATGGGAATTAATTTATTTTTAAAGTAATTTGAAGCGAGATAGCTTTTTTTCTTAATTTAATAATTTCAGATAATTCATTTTTATTCGTTAAAAAGAAATAAAGTGTAGAATGAAAATTAAAAACAGTTTTCTTGAAATAATTTTCAGAATTATTTACAAGTGTGAATAAATAAAAGTGATACATAAAAAATATAAATTTTAAATTTTATGACATATTATTGACTAATAATAAAATATAAAAATAGATGGAAAATTTAATTTCAAAACTATTAAGAGATTAAAAAACATGTTAAAAAATTTTGATTTTTTAATTTCCTTTAACATTAATTAGATATATTTAAATATTACTTTTACTAAAAGTTTTGTACTCTAACTTAAAATATGGGAATATTTTTATTAAGGAAAAAAATACATGTTATTAGTTCTTATTCTATAAAGTAATTAATCTCTAACTTTTAGAAATATGTAAAATTAATTATTTTTATGTTTAAATTTATTAACAATTTTTTACTGTTACAAAATTGAAAAAAAAAACTGAATTCACATTTTTTTCTAAATTTCGAGTACTAATTCACTAATTTAAAAGTATAAGAAGTAAAATTAAATTTAAAAAAAATATAGAACTAAAAACTCATTTTAATTTTTATATTAATTTAACCCTTAAAATAATGCTTTGTTGCAAATACTGTATAAACAGAAATTACGTAAGAATAATATAAATGATTTTTACTTATTTTTATATAACATTTATAAATGAGTTGTGAATAAATTCAGAAGAGATCAAAACATTGCTTTAAAAATAAACTAAAAAAAATATATATTCACAGATTTTATTATTATATGTTGTTTATTTTAACCTTTTTTATGAAATGTGAAGTTCAAAACTCCTATTAAATTTCTAATTTCTTATATCAAATTATTTAATATGCCAAAAAACTAGCTCTTTGCGAAAACTAAAAAAAGGGTTTTGGTTTTGTGTTCCTAAAGGCTGTCCCACACCACACCCTGCTTTCACAAATGTTGTCTGAATTATCTTTGAATTTTAGGCACATTCACACTGGTTTTTTGTTATGTTATGATACTCTCTTCCAAATAACTCTTCATCATGTCATGAATGGCCCCTACGCAAGCCATGAACAAAAACTTGTGAGCATTTCATTGGCTTTCTTTTTTTCTCTCCTTATCCTCTTTAGTGCAGTGAATAGCTCTATCTTCTTTACTAGAATTCAAGAAGAAAAATGAACGTACTGTAACTTAGTCTTCTTCATGGACCCCAGAAGGAAGGCAAATGAAAAATTTGATACGGTTGAATCAGGAAGCAAACAAGGTGGAGCAAATCCAGGACCAAAATTACACGTGGCAGCTAATAGGATAATGTGACATCATGATATGCCATTAGGGTTTTTTTCTTCTTAATGATCAGAAGAATTAAATTGTATTCATAAAAGAAAGTTTACTATTACTCTAGCATGCCTTTTCCCTTGATCTATGAAGTGACTAAGCACATTCTAAAGTTCATTAATTTTTACTAAAGAAATTTTCATTTATTTTTTAAATCAAGAGTGAATCAGTTAATTTTTGACTTTTTAAAAAAAAATATTTTCTTTTCTTTTCTTAATTTAAAATTTTTAAAACTTTATAAAAAAGGATCTGAACATATCTTAATCTCGAAAAATCATATCATTAATTTATTTGTGTTCTACTAATCTTTTTGAGAATGGAGAAGTCAAAAAATCTTTGACAACATAGTTTAGAAAAGTTGACTCGTTGTAAGAAACAAATTCATATCTCATAAAAAAAATGCGAGCTTGATTAAGGTTGTAAGGTGTTGTTAATCAATGAATAATGTTTAGATGACTTTATTCATAAACATTTTTAAGTGAAAAAAAATATTTTACAAAATAAAATTAGATTATTATAGATAATTTGTAAAAAGAAATTATATTTTTTTTCTAAATTTTTATTTTTAACATATAAGTAAGATAATTTTAATTTTTTTTCTTTAAAAGTACTTGTAGAAAAACCATCCAAAAAGATCCAATGTGTATGTGATTATTTTATCTTGGTGTTTGCCCTAAATCTAACTAGTTTCTGAGAACTAATAAATGATAAAAAAATATTTAAAATTTAAATACTTTTTTAGTATATATATGATATATTGAAATTTTTTTTCTATAATTAAAAATTACTACTTTAAATCTTTAGCATTTTATGACACTGGAATGTTAAATTATCACCAAGTGACAAATAGTAATGTTACAACATAATATTATATTATCTAAAAAACTCTTAAAATATGTAAAATAAATATTATCAAATTATCTCGAAATGAATATTAGGAACTAACTTTTGGAAGGACGAAATAAAAAATATTTATAAGGACTAAAATAAAAAAATACATACTTAATGAAATAAATAATTTTAAATTTTATATAAATACGAAATATAATATAGAGAACAGAATGAAAACTCATAAGAGGATTATAAACTCTCAGTAATCAAGACCTATCATTTTTGTGAATCACTTTCTCAACAGGGTTCATTAATTTTCAAATAAAATTGGAGATATAACCCATGCAAACCCCATGTTAAATAACTTAGTCTGGGAAAATCTAAAGTAAGGAATTAATTAACCAAAACAAAACAAAAAAATGTCACACTCTGATTTGGTTTCTTCATAGATATGAACACTGAAAACTTGCCATCTGCAATGCAACAATGGTTTAGGAATCTATAACAATAAATTAAACGCCACTTGGGCTTAGTTTTAAGTTGTGGGGTGTCTGATGTTCATTCATGTGAGTAGTTGTACTCATGAGACATGATAACCACATTGCAGGTGCATGTCACATTGAAGATGACAAAATTTATATTTGGTACTACGATGTTTTTGTTTGTTATTCTTCAATTAAATTAAAGCTCTACTTTGTTAATCAGTATAATTTAATATCACTTTTTTATTCAATTTATAGAAACAGATCTCTAATTTAATTAAAAAATGCTAAAGCACTTAAGACCCAGAAAAAGGTTATGATGATGTTATCACTAACCATGAGACATGTTGCATCTAGCAATGTATTGAGAACCAGATAAAACTTGTAAAATCAAAGACCTAAAGTGGAGTAAGAACATAAGTGGGGAGTGACTTGCAAACAATGGCAAAAGAAATTGATTCATTAATGAATATGTAGTGAGATGTCAACATAATATGCATTTAACTGCTTTCTATATTTTAATGTAGCAAAGAAGGAAGTGGTTGGACACTTAGAGAAAACAACACAAACATCCTACATATCAAGAATGAGATGTGAACTTTACCTGCAATTGCCCTTTTCTCTATGCCTCATCCATGCTCTAAAAAGTTTTCATACTCAAATTAACCAATTAGATTCCAACTCAACACCTAATTAGTTATATTACTACATAAAGCAAAATATGGATACTACAAAAAGAAAAAACAATTCACCACAACCTTTTATCTATGTTAGCCCACAAATTCACATATATTCTTATATAGTCAAATGGGATGCATACAATTTTAGGCAAATAATTAGAACTTCTTCCTTTATATTGATGTCATAAAAATAGTATTCTTTTTTTATGATTTTAAACATTGTCTAAGGGAATTTCTTAATTGCGTTTTATTAACTATTGTTCTTCAAGCACACTAATATTTCGTCAAAAGTGCTTTCTAGGATAGTAATATAATGGATCAGAAATATAAAATTAAAAACAATCTATAGTGAATTGATGCAATATTTCCTTTGAAGTCAAATATGGATAAATTTTAGTAGTGTTTGAAGTTAAGAATATAATAGCTAGTCCATTCTGCCGACAAAACCCATGCCAAAATGTCAAAAATAGACACAACGAAGGCCATTATTCATAGTAAAAGTTGATTGGTGATGACAAAACTGTTGATACGATGTGGTTAATTGGTCAAGCTTTCGCTATTAACATGTCTTGTGTTTGTTAAAACTACAGAAAATTCAATAGCATAAACGCTTAACTTTAGTCGTTCTTGATGCCCAAAAGTCCCCAATCAAATCTTCAAGTTTTGTGATCATTTATTGTGCTTCTCATCGACCACTCACTAGTTAACCACTCACTAGTTAAGGCCCTTGTTTTGTGTAGTGTGTAAGCATAGTTCAGTCATGATTCAAATTTTCAATTGGATAAAGTCAATAAGCAAGTGGCAGAAAAAAAAAATTCTGGTGTTTGATTTCATTATACAAGAGTTTTGGTCTTTGTTGCCCATATTCCTCGCCACTAATTGGGTTTGTAATCTCTATTATCTCCCCAGTTTAGTGCTGAACGACTATGATAATAATTAGTGTTTTCCTCTAATCAAATCTCAGATTTTTTTTATTAGTAAAAAAAATATTAAATAGAAAGCACAAAGTTTTATTTAGATAATTTACATTTTACTAAATATACTATGTATATTACTAGAAATATAATTACAGAATATACCAACACTACTTATGGTATGGTTCGTAGTTTTCTCCATGGCTAAAAGTGGTAAGAAATTTGAGGTAAACGTTTGATTTCTTGTTGACTTATTATGTAAAGATTTGAGTTTTAACTGAGTTAATTGAAGATTTGATTTATGAAATTTGGAAGTACTAGTATTATAGATAGATAAAGTGGTAGGCGTAACACGCAAGAGTTTGCTTTCCTATTTTTGCCTATTAAAATTATGTCCGTTGAAAATGGACTACCAGGTTTGGACCAAATTTTTCAATGCTATAACCCATGGAATTGTAAAATTGTTTAATGAGAGTTACACTGAGTTATTATACTAATTTAATTTCTTAAAATTAAACTATTCTTAAATAAATATAACTAATCTACAATAATTCCATATAATTTAATTAACTCAAATCATGATATGTCAATTCATTTAAATGATTATATAATTCACTTCAATTCTTTCGAATATTCTAAAGTATAGTTTAATTTTCCGATTGTTCCGTCTAATCGCAGCTCTAATAATGATAAATGACTTACATGTTAGCTAGCTATTAATTATTATAATATAAAAGTTTAATTAAGGTTTAATTATTTAAAATATTTAGATATTTTTAATTGAATTTCTCTTACAAATTTTTACTATACCGAGTAATTAAAATATTTTTTATTGTTATTCAAGTATTCTGCAGTCTTACAAATTTTTATTTTTCATCGATCTTAATACTTCCTTCGTGATTTTATTATCTTAAAACTCTTGTTTGTTTTAGAGGCATTCATACAGCAACTCTAAGAGAAGTATATAAGAAAAACTTCTCACCAAATGGGAGAACTTGAATCAAAGAGTTCATCAGTTAAATGATGGAATTTGTGTGAAGCAGAAAAAAAGAAAAGAAGAAAAAAAAGACGTTGATGTGAGTATGGTTGTGATGATGGGTTGAGTAGTGAGGCCCAACACGTAACAGATAGTTTGATTGAACAACAATACGTGACATTGCAAGTTTCAATTGTTTCGGCTTAACGTTACATGTTGCGATCATGGGCTGATTCAGACACAAAACAAGCTTCAATGAAAACAAGGTTGTGGTTGTCGCCCTGTACGCCACGTCACTGCTGGCTCTTAGTGGACTCTGCCCATCAAATCCACCTCTTACTTTCCCAAATATTTAGGTTTAGGTTTAGGGTTTATGTATATTATTTTTTGACTCTTGGGTACAAATAATAAAATAATGGTTTAAAAATAAAAATTCACAAACTATAGAAAAAGTGAAAAAGAGGTGACTAGAGAATTATACATGCTGAGGACAGAAGAAGAGACGGTGTGTGGAATGTGTGAAAGTAATTCTCTTTTCCTATATTATTGAGTTCTTCATTCTCTCATATGCTAATTTAATCTTTTCTAACATCATTGCTTATTGTTGATTCTCATTTTCAGGTGATATCAGAAGAAGCAAATACTGGTTACTATAATACTTTTCGTTATTCTTTAGTTACTATTATAGAAACTGGTTTATTCTTAAAAAAAAATATATAAATAATAGTGCACTTGTTGGTATTTCTTTTTGATACGGATGGTATCACCCTTCTTCTACTTTCAAAAACTTTTGTTTACGTAATTTTAATTATTTTTGTTCTATTTTTAACTTCAAAAATATATTGAATTAAATAGTTATATTTGGTAACAATCTCTTATAGCTATTATCCTATTCAATCCTAAAGAGACATGAATACCATATCTTTCAACCTATTTGAAGTTAATTTGGCTTTGTAGTTGCTTCAAATAGAATTATGGCAATTCAAGGTTTTAGCCCCAATATGGATGAGGTTGGTGCCTTATGGTGGTTGGACTTTAAATTATAGTGCAAATTTAAGATGTCTCATAGCATCTATTTGCACCGTGCAATAACAATTGCGTGAAGGACTTAATACCTTCATATTTTCCATAATCAAACACTAAAACACACATACCGATATGGAATACATCAAGTGAGGTAGGGTTGAGTTTGATAGTGATATTTTAACTAGTAAATAAATTACGTTAGGAAGAAAATATTTATATTGTTGTAAATTTAAAGTTTCTAAGCATATTGGTCATTGATTCTGACCGTACACAATTTGTTCTCTTATTAATAACTATAAAAACGCTGAAAAGGAGAAAACTTGAAGAATATTAAAAAGTAAAGTTATGGTTAGTTTCTGTGACTTGATCAAATGAAATCCACGTGTTAAATCATATTAACACTATTAACTAATTAACTAAGTTAAAAATCAAGGATATAAGAATAAAGGAAATAGGAATAGTGACTAAGTCAATATTATTTTTATATAGAGAGAACCTACATATAAATAAGATTATTATTTTTACTATTATCCACTTGTATTCATACATTATCGAAGTATACATGTATCTCAATTCGAATTTAAGAAGATATTTAATTTAGAATATTTAAAAACAGACTAAAAAAATAAACCCTTATATATATATATATATATATATATATATATATATATATATATATATATATATATATATATATATATATATATATATATATATATATATATAACATTTTCTATTTATTGAAAAGTTCCTTGATCTATCCCTTAACATAAAGCTCTTCAGGGGAGAGAGAATAATTCCAACAAAAAGATTGGAATTGATGAACATCAAAATTTGGCAAGAGAAAAAAAAAGTTTATTGATTATAGGGATTTGATTTTTGGAAAGATATCTTAATGATTAATTTTAGACAAGAAAGTAGACCTCAGTTTTACGAGTTTAGATTTTTTATTGATTTTTTTTTAACTTTTCTTCTATTGTGTCAAATTATGCCGATTTTGATATACATTAAAAGCACTTTTAATATAGTTTAAAATATCAAAATCAACGTAACACACTAAAAAAGACAGATGAAAAGAATCATTAGAGAATTAAAATTCAATTTTACCCATTAAAGTTTACCTCTAGTTTTTCAAAATCCTAGAACATTGTGTTGCCTAAATGTGAGATTATGTAAGCTAGAATAGCACTACCAACAAGCAAGAGAGTTTTGCCTAAGGAAGCATGATGGAAGGAAAAATGTTGGAGAGGGCTTTCAATGGAGTATGCATAGGGGACACGCATTCAATTTTAATGGTCACCTTGTCGATTAGGCTTTAAGGTAATGGTTTCTTCTACTCGCATAATTAATGAAGAACCCATAGTGGGAGACCTTATAAACAATCAAACTAAAACTTTTGGTGGACACATCAAACATGGTGTAAGAGATTCATTTTTCTACTTTTTTTCGATGAGAAATGAAATGAAGGAAAAAAGGATAATGAAAAAGAAAATATACGTCCTATTATTTTGAACTTTTTTTTTTTTCTAAATGTAGATTGTTATATAGAATTTTGTTGAGTATCCTCTTTTTGTTATCATCATTTTGATTATTTGAGTGATTTGGTGTGCTTGTTAATGAAACAACACCTACTGAGTTTTTTTTTTTTTTTTTTTTTGAATGCGATTGATTTGGTTGTAACGAAGGAGATGAAGGTGGTCCAAGAAAGAAATAAGTGTAAGAATATTTGCAAAGGCACTGAACATCTAAGTCAATGTGTAAATGAATATAATAGTATATAAAAGGTGAACCTACCTAGTGTTGGAGGTTACATTCTCTTTTTATAGGGCCTAAGTACCTAGGTTTAGGTGACTCACCACCCTAATCAAAGAGCGCATGCATGAGGTAAAGTTGGTACAATATAATCTCCAAAGCTAATGGATATTTTTGGATCTTTTTCATATAAACATTAAAGTCATTTTGATCTTTTGATTTGGCAAGTACGTAGGGTTAAATTGGGTTGACTTCAATGAGTCTTGCATAAATTCTTATTTTATCGTGACAAGTATAATTGTAAGTAATAAAATGTAACAAATATTTAAATAACTTTAGTACATATCATATTAATTATGGAGTTCAGAAAATAATAATTATTTTTTTATTCTTTCGAATTTTTTCAAGTAAGCATCTTGATTTGTTGACACTTTATACATTGAAACACAAATGAATTATTTAAATATAATTATATTTTTTATTCTTTAACTCGTGTACAAGAGATGTGTTTGTGTGAGAAAATTTAATATGTCTAGTTATGTTTATTAATTTGTGGAGATGAGTCACACGCATGGTTGGTGGAGGAAGAGTTATTCTAGTGGTATAAATGTTTTATTATCAATTTTGATGAGGAGAAAATAAGTGTTAAAAGCAAAATAAAATTTTATTAGAAGAAACTAATAGAGAATGACTAATTTTGATATTTATGTTTTGAATTTTATTAAATATTATAATGTCGAAATTTTTAGACTTGTGAAAGTTAAATTCTATGGATTATTTAATATTTATCTAACAATATATAAATATACATAATCAAATTTCTTCTTCACTAGAGGCTTAAAAAGTCCTTGTACTTTATATTCTAATTTACTTTTTTTGATTAAAAAAAACAAAATTATTAATATTATAAACAAATTATTTAATATTATATACAATGTTGAACAGAACAAATATTTAATTGTAATGAAGTAGATAATAAAATTATTTATCAAAATATAATATTAAACCGTCATTTAAAAAAAAATAAGAATAGATGGATGTACTAATGAAAAAATATACAATAAAATCACGACATCAGTTCAAATGAAATTGTAAAACTTGATTTAGTTTGATTTAATTTTTTTTCTTTTATATTCAAATTGAATCAAATTGAATAGTATATAACTTTTATTTTTGGTGCAGATGTATTTTTTAATAAAAAGTCGAATTAAATCACACGACAATAAACTCCTCTAATATTAATAAGCAATTGCGTTAATTCATGTATTTTTGCTATGTCTCTATGGTTATAATAATACCTGTAAAACGTACTACTTTCAGAATAAAATATCATTATTTATACTCTTTTTGAACCAAAATAAATATAATTTTACATATATGACGCACACCACTCCCATGCTATAATGTCTATGAAGCATGATGGAAAGATATTAGTTAAGGCTAAAACCCAATGATGTTATCTTGCACTCCTCTTCTTGTTTAATTGCTCATCAACCTTTTCTAATAAACAAAACAAAGTCAATTGTGTCTTTTATTATTTTTCATATATATTAGATAATAAATGAAAACTCATTATAGAAAAACATTTTCGCAACCAAGTTTATGATGGGACGATCAAAAATTATTTTTAAAAATATTTAAATTGATATTAGAGTCGCTATCATAGTTTATTATGAAAAATCGTAGAAAAATTAAAAATAAAAATGTCTACGAACCAAATTCAAAGATTCGGAGGTCCTAAGACGATACCTTCAATCAAATGAATAGAAATAAGTGTGATTTTACAAAATTTCATTTTTTCAAATAATAACAATAATAATACGAATAAAGACAAATAAAATAACAAATATAAAAAACAAAACAAATGTATAAATAAGAAAAAAAAAGCATATTAATAAACATAATACAAATAATAACAATTAAGCAAATAAAAATAATAAGCAAAAATAAAACAAATAAACATATATCTTTTATTTTTTTGGGACCGACATGGATTGATCTTGGTCATACTTATCTCTATCATGATAGAAAATCAGAATTTACTTAGTTCTAATTTTGAAATTGGTTTGTTATGATTGTTGGTATTTATTTTTTATTTGTTTTGAAAATTTCATTTAATCTTGTTTTTAAAAGAAAGTTTTATGTTTTTTTTATTGTTAAAATTTTAGATTATTGAAGTTGTTTCACATTTTTATTTTTCTAAAAAGTAAACATTTTTACTATTTTTGAAAATATTTTATTTTTTAATTATTTTTAAAACTATTTTGAATCTAATATTTTTATTTGTGAAAGTTTATGTTTTTTATTTTTAAAAGTTGATTTATTTATTCTTTTTATTTTGGAAACATTTTTATATATTTTTAATTTCGAAATTTTGATATTTTATTAACTTTTGAAAAATATTTTATAGACTTTTTTGAAAATGATATATTTTATTTATTTTTGGGAAACATTTATTATTTTTTTTATTAAAAAATTGGAAATGTTTAATATATTTTTATCTTTACAAAATTTATTTGGAATAAAACATTATTTATTGATTTCGTAAGAAAAAAAAAGTAATAATAATAATATAAAAATAAAAATGGTTTAGAGTCTCTTTTGAGTACTCTGATATTCTTGCTTCTATGATTTAGGTTTCTTTTTATTTTGGGTCCTCTTAGACCGTGTGAAATAGCAGCCTCTAGAAAAATTAAATTAAACAAAGGGACATGTTTAGAGCAGCATCCGGTATATGAGACGTGCTTAGAGCAGCATCTCCAGTATAACAAAAATAAATATGAGACTTGCTTAGAGCAGCATATACTGTATAACAACAAATTTATAATGTAAATTTATTTACAAGCAATAAAAAAATACTAATATTCATGATATTGAAATTTGAACAAGTCAAGACAAACAAAATAAGGACAAACATAATAAGAACAAATGGAACAATTACATGAGGCTGAGTGATCAAGACGTACCAGTTGAAGATAAAACTTTAACAAAATTCACCCATTTTTCTAATTCCAAGCCTCTATATCTTCAATAATTTTTTCCCATTTGTAATTCTAGTGCTTTCTAAAGACGTGCTAAAGTGTGTGTAAATTTTATGATATTTGTAAATATGGGTGTAAAATACTGCTCAGAGTAAATCCTCCTTTCTCAGACCCCTCAATTGCTCTACTAGATCAATTCAATGAATCTGTCCCTGATTTCAGTTTGATGCTGAAGAATAAATCAAAATCAATATTTGCAATTAAACACAATAACCACCCATTATTACCATTATTTGCAATTAAGCAGAATAATATCTAATTAATATGTAATTAAACAGAATAATCACCAATTATTATCAGATTCTCATAGTCAATCTTTTCAAGTTTTCATTAATTAACTTTTTTCTTTTCAATTTTAAATTAATTCTTGTGCATTAAAAATGGGTTCTTGAAAAGGCAGTCAGATTAATTATTCAGTGGAGAGACAACACTTTAATAAGAAGAGGTGCAAAAAATCAATTTTATTTTCCTTTTTTTAGCACCCTTTTAATGAACTGGACCTCAACAAACTAATTTACTTTATTTTTTTCAAAATGAACCCTTTATTAATTTGGGCTTTATTGAAAGACAAATTATTTTCGGACTAAATCTCTTAATGGGTTTTATTTTTTTTATTGTTTTTCTGCAGTTTATTTAAAACAGACCCAACACTTCTTTTTCTTACTTTTCTGTTTATTTTTCTATACTTTTTTCCATTTTTTATTTTATTCATTACTTATTTATTTTATTTTCCTATTTTATTTATTATTATTTTCCTTTTCTTTTTTTATTTTACTTTGTTGTTTTTTTCTTTTTCTTTTTTTTATAAATTTTATTTCAAAACTTTATTCATTAAAATAAAAAATGAAATCAAAACTTTTTCTTCTTCTTTTATTTATTTAAATGACAAAGTATGATAAAAATTACATAACACAAATTTTTTATTTTAATTTTATATCTTTTTTATTTTAAAATAATTTTATTTGTCCGGACGAAATTGGATGTTGACAAACATATATTATACCCTCAGCATATATTTCATTTCTCAAAATCATATAAGGAATCTTACAAATTATAAATCAAATAATTCAAAAGCAATTTACCATATAGTATGATATAGTTTTGTTAAGAAAAATTTAATAATTAAGGCAATGATGAATAAATTAAATGATTGGATACTTGTTGGTGCATGGTAGTTGTTACTATATAACTGGTTAGCCCAAGTGATTATCAAGTCTTTGGTCGGTTCTCACTATTTCTTAACTGTTGTAGCTTCCTTTTATTTCTGGTTATGTTCACAGTTTCGAGAGGGGATCCGACGCTTAAGTCAGTTAAAGATCCAAGTATTAGATGGTGAATAGGATTAGAGTAGTAGTAAGATCATCTTTCTATTTATAAATTTCCTCATGGATCCTAGGCATTTGAGCCAGAGGCCTAATTTATTAAGGGTCCTCTTATGTGCTTCTTTGCATGTTTTGAGTAACAATTCACCACGTATTTCCTGTAGTGACACGTCAAAATGGAGTTCTCTAAGACCGACCAAGATGTAGAGTTCTGAACCTTCATTGGAGGAATTGCTCAGGTAGATGACTCTTCAGAATATACAATTCCAGCAAGAGACAGGAGCTTCCATTCAGAGTTTAACAAATCAGATTGGACAAATGGTCACTCAACTTAACCAGGCACAATCCCAAAATTCAGATAGATCACCTTCTCAGACAGTGCAGAATCCCAAGAATGTTAGTGTCATCACATTAAGAGTAAACAGATTGATGTACCTGTACCAGCTCCAGTACCTGCACATACACCTGAACGTGTACCTGAACGTGAGGAAGAGGATAATCTTGCGCCAACAAAGAGAAATATGTCTTTGGGAAACGGTAGATCTTCTTCCAATGCACCTTCTGCCAGTGGTGATTTGCAGCAACCTACCATCCCTCTTTCATTTCCTCCCAGAATAATTCCAACCAAAAAGATAGAAGAGTGGATAAGGAAATCTTGAAGACCTTCAAGAAGGTAGAGGTGATGAGCGGATCAACATGGGCAGAAATGTATCTGCATTGATAAGTAAATTTGTTCCTCACATTCCAGAGAAATGTAAGGACCCATGCACTGAATTTGATCATGAAGGTAAATATGCACCTCACGTATCCTCGCATTGTAAACCTTTTTTATCTGATCTTCATTCTTCTATGTCCTCATGCATTAAATTTGATCATGATGGTATACAGAAAGTACCTGGGTGAGGAACAAATTTACCTATCAATGCATATACATTTCTGCCCATGTTGATATGCTCATGACCCTTCATCTTTCTCTTGTGTGTCCACAATTCCTTCAAGAATTTTGCATATTTGAGAATCTGCTTGATGACATCAAGTAGAGGTATGTTCACCTCTATCTTCCTGAAGGTCTCCAAGATCTCTTTATCCACCACTTCCACCTTTTTGGTTGGAATTATTCTGGGAGGAAATGGAAGAGGGATGGAAGGTTGTTGCAAATCACCACTGGCAGAAGGTGCACTGGAATAATATCTACTGTTTCCCAAAGACATATTTCTCTTTGTTGTCGCAAGAATATCCTCTTCCTCACGTTCAGGTGTAGGTGCAGGTATTGGAGCTGGTGCATGTACATCAATCTGTTTACCTGATCTCAATGTGATGGCACTAACATTCTTGGGATTCTGCACTGTTTGAGAAGACAATCTATCTGAATTTTAGGATTGTGCCTGGTTAAGTTGAGTGGCCATCTGTCTGATCCGATTTGTTAAACTCTGAATGGAAGCTCCTGTCTCTTGCTGGAATTGCATATTCTGAAGAGTCATCTACCTGACCTATTCCTCCAATGAAGGTTTAGAAGTAGAAGATTGAAGGTGCAGGAGTTTTATTCTGTTGTCTCTGATATTGTTGCTGAATGGGTGGAGGCACATAAGGTCTACTGAGACCAGCAGAGTTCTGGAAAGTAGATGGTGACTGTTGTTGTTGTTGATGATGCTGCTGTGGAGAGTTTGACTATATAAGATTTGGGTGATTTCTCCAACTCGGATTGTACTTGTTGCTTGACAAGTCATAATTATGCTACTGTTGTGGTCTATTGTTGTAGATGTTCGCAGCATAGGCTTGAGGAGAATGAGTGTCAGAACCAACAGGTTGCTGCAAAGATGGACAGGAATTTGTAGAATGATCATTTGAAGTGCAGATGTCACACACTCTTGTAACTGATACAAATTTTTGATTAACAACAAGTTGTGTCACCAAGTTCACAAGAGCATCAAGTTTGCTCTCCAACTTCGTATGTGTGGACGATTCAGCAGGCACATCGTGAACTCCTCTAACGAAAATGACATCATTTCTAGCACCGAATTGCTGAGAATTCAAAATCATCTTCTCAATCAAATGTCTAGCCTCAGCAGGCGTCATATCACCAAGAGCTCCACCACTGGCAGCATCAATCATACTCCTCCCCATGTTGTTCAAACCGTCATAAAAATACTGAAGGAGTTGCTCAGAAATCTAGTGATGAGGATAACTTGCACATAATTTCTTGAATCTCTCCTAATACTCGTACAAGGTCTCTCCACCAAGCTGTCTGATGCATGGTATGTCTTTTTTTATAGTCGTGGTCCTCGATACAGGAAAGAATTTTTCCAAAAACATTCTTTTAAGGTCACCCCAGCCCGTGATGGATCTAGGAGCAAGGTAATAAAGTCAGTCCTTCGTCGCTCCCTCTAAAGAGTGTAAGAATGCCTTCAAGAATATGTGGTCTTCTAGGATATTTGGAGGCTTCATGGTGGAACAAACTATATGGAATTCCTTGAGATGTTTATGCGTACATTCACCTGCAAGACCATTAAACTTGGGCAACAAATATATTAGTCCAGTCTTGAGAATGTATGGAACATCTCATCAGGATACTGAATGCACAAGCTCTCATAAGTGAAATCAGGTGCAGCCAGCTCACTAAGAGTCCTCTCGCAAGGGCGAGGTGGAGGAAATTGAGTCATATTGTTCTTAGTATGAATAAAATCAAAATCAACAGTGTGCACAAAATTTAAATTTGCAGACACAGAAGGAGAATGCTCAGAATTATTTAAACTAACACTATCTAAAGGTAAAGACTCTAAGGATAAATTCCTAAAATGCCTAGCTAATCTATGAAAGGTCCTATCTACTCAGTATCACAGGGTTGCAGATCTCTTGGGTTACCTCTAGTCATGTACTATATGCAACATACCATGTATTTTACACATAAGCACACAAGTAGGTAAAGTTGGAGGTATACTCAAATGAAGTCTAAATGAGCTAAAAATTTGTGAGCAACATCCTAAAATTATGAAAAGACAACACGCAAAAATTTAGAGCAAACTTCAAATGATAACTTAATTAACTAGTAAAAGAAAGTTTAAAAAATAAGACAATTGAAAATATATTGAAAATATTTTTCGCAAATAGAAAACCTTTAATGATTTCAAGCACGGATAAACTGATTTATTTTTCTACAAATATTGTATACAAATGAAATCTATCTAGTAGCAGAAATCTAATTTCAATAATGTAACAACGCAAAACCAATACTAGAGCACTCAAATATAATACAGTAATCACCAGAGAACCATCACACAAGTTAATAGGCAAAATGCAAGTCAATCAATTCAAACTAATGTATGAAGTGAACTATGAATAAGGGAAAACCAAACTATACTAGTCAATTAAAGGTTTCACAAAACAGGTTATAGAGACAATGCAGCAGAACCCATATGACACTTAACCAGTGCACAAAAACAGCAGTTGAAGCTAGAATGGTATATCTCCTGGGTAGGTTCAAAATACAATCTAACAAGACTCAATGATAAAGCATGTAGGAGTTAAAAATAGCCTATCTAAGAATTGAAAAAATAACCACAGAACCAAATCAACAAGTGCTAAATATCTGATCTAATGATAAACAATTAGACCAAGATTGCTGTAAGAATTTATGTAGAATCGTTAGCTAAGACAAATTTTAAATCAACACCTAAGTAATGATCAAATGCTGAATTTAAATTACAATTATAAAAATAATGACTTATCATAAATATCTCAGTCGGTCAAGAATATTTTGTAGTATAAATATAAATTAAATATGTCATGAATCAACCCTATAGTACGTTAATAATTTATTAATAATTCACATTAACGAAAAAATTTATGCGATTGATTCAGTGAATTATATAAAAAATATATAAAATAGATGAAATAATTAGACCAATTAACTAAAACAACGTAATATAAAATAAAAAATGTTAAAAATATTTGCATATTTTTATCAAACCTTTTGATTAGTACGAACGATTTTCGTACATTAAAATTGACTCAAAAAGCTGTATTATTAAAAGAATATGTATAGAAGCTTTTAGTGAAAACGTCAATCATTTTAGAATAAGAATGAATGATGAAGAACACGAAAATAAATAGTTTATAAAATTACCAAAAAAAATATATTACACGCACATGTCACATCGCAATATAAATATCATAGAACAATATCAAGATACATGGATTATTCATAAGAATAGTTACGTATTCTATCAATAATTGTATTCAATTTTAGTAACTTTTCCTTTTTCCTAGTTTTTTATGTTAAAAAGGAAAATAATGGACCATTCACCTTCCACTGTCTTTTATTTTAAAAGGTAGAAATGAGTCAATGATTTCTTAAATTCTTGGATCCGCTCCTGTGATATACATGATTTTAAATTATTTAAAGATGAAAGTGTAAAATTTTTAAGAATTTAATATTTGTCGTGCATGTCAGTCATATGGCTATGAGAAAAATAGATAATGATGACGAAATATACTCAATATCTTTCCATATCAACTTATATTTAAAGGAAAAAGATATTGTTATGAATAAATATGGATTCAAAGTTTTATACCAAATAAAAAAAATAGTTATATATGATAAAAGTAAATATTTACAAACACTTAATCTTAACATTTTTTATTTAATATTTTTTTTATCAGTAAAAACAATAAATTAATAAGAAGTATAAAAGAGATATTTTAACTTTTACACAATAAAAAAAAAACTTACAACAGAAGTTTACAATATGTTAAACAAATAATTCCAACATATTATTCTTAAAAGAAAAGAAAAGAAAAGAAAAAACCTACATATCCCATATCTCTATAAGATAATTTAAAGACATAACTCATATCAGATAAAAACCATCAACTCATATACACAATACTATAAATAAAGATTAATCTTAAACTCCAATATATTTTTTATTTAATATGGTATCATATTTTCTTAGTGGAACAATTTATTGGTGGTGAATCTTTATAGTTTATTCTCCATAAAAAAAACTAAGAAAATAATAATTAAAAGAGGATATAATTTGAGTAGGTTTGAGGAAAAGTAGGAGGATAGGAAAAACCGTGACATAGACTGGTACCTAGAAAGCAAGATTGTAAAGTAAAGAAAAGGGCCAAGATTTTAGACAAATTGTTGTAAAGAGCATAAATAAAAGTTAAGAGAAAAGTGTGTAGAAAAACTGAAAAAGACTATGAATTCTTGCTACCCAATCGCATCAATGCAAAATTATAATGCTGGAAATTATTTAATAACAAATTAATAAAGGAAAAGCTAAATGGCATTATAAAAAGAAGGTGGATATCCGTGATGTGTCCACTTTATTCACCCTGAAAAGGACTGGGTGTCTTCATACATGATTCATTAACTAACAAGAATTGCAAAAATTTCAAAACATTACTTAAGTTGTGGAAAAATTAAATTATTAAAGAAATTACAAAGCCAAAATTCTTCATATGTAAAAGTAATTTAGTTGTTTGTTATTCATGGTCACAAAATCACATAAAGTTGAAAAAAATATTATACATGTCTAATATAATTAGATACATTTACTATAATAAATATTAATTTATAACATATAATAAACAAAAGTTTAATACAATGTAATTTCATAGTTTAATTTTCAAACATCATTATAGTCAAGTAGTTAATATCTAAAACAGATTTCTTAACAAAAGTTGAACAATACAGCTCTATCAAATAATATATATATATATATATATATATATATATATATATATATATATATATATATATATATATATATATATATATATAGTAAAATAAAAAATTATACCAAATTACTGAATTTTCAATTGACTCGATTCGATACAATGCATCCAATTTATTTATTGAGTCTAGTCAAATTTTCCGAGTGAATCTAGATTTTAGAATTAAACTTAGACGATGCATTAGCTTAAGAAAAGAGGTCCAAATTACATTTATGGGTATTCCACTACTCAATTCAAGAATAAAGTGAACTTAAGAGCATTAAAAATCTCTATTAACTTTGTAATGTCTTTTGGACTTTGGATTACTAAAATTTTAAAAGAAAAATAGAATGTTATATTCTGATTATTAAAATAAATATCTCAAAAAGTATAAATTATTAAAGTGATAAATATACAAGGATTCAATTAAATTTGTCTACGAATAAAAAAGTATAAATAATCTAAATGAGAATAAATTTGAATATTTTATTAATTAAATTAAAAATCTTATAAATACAATAAGTTAACTATTTAAATTTTGGTTTCACGAAAATCATAATTTCTTCAAAATATATTCTCTTTATTTTCCCTCTAAGTTTTTTAGTGATAATATCTTTTAAATTTTAAATCCACAATAGTGAAGCTAGCAAATAGGAGAATAATAGTTATTAATTAGATTTTTATTTATAATAAGTTTATCTTTACTCATTTTTTATTGGTTTGGTAGCGATTATATACTTAGTTTGATGATGAATCTTTATTAGTTTAAGATCGTAGTTTTATCTTTGGTTTGATGATTAAAGTTTTGTGAGTAGGTTTGAACATTCTATATTATGTGAAATAAGTGTTTATATTGGGACAATTTAAACTTGTTAAGAATTTTACAAATGATATAAGGTCATGGTTGAATTCCTTTTGTTTAAAGTTGAAATAATTTCATTTTTTTCTACTATTTTCGTTCAAGAGAGAATTTCCGCGTTAAAGCAAAAATGAAATAAAGAGGGTAGACTTTCTCTATCAGGCAAAAGAACAAAAAGAGGAAAAATACCAAATATTTTTTTTTCTTATTTCTCGCTTAAGCTACAAATCCTAACATAAATCATTTTTTCTTTTTATTATCGATCTTTGCTTAAACGACACCTTTGCACTTGAATTTTTATATTTAACTTATTTATTCTATGAAAAGTTTTATTTTAATTATACAATATAAATGATTATGATAATATTTATAAAATTATATGCATGTATGAAATTAAGCAAGTTGCTACACATTTTGGATGATATGTAAACCATTCTTGAAAAGTATATATTAAACAATGAAACCTATATATAAAAATATCCTAGATTCACTAACGATTTAAATCACATAAATCCAAATCTTAAGTGGTAAGAAATTAAAAAAGAGTTTATTGCACATTTGGAACCCATAAATTTTGTATATTGGATTTTTTAAACGGTTTGCTTAAATGGTTTAAATCTTAGTCTCTAATAAAATTTACTCAATATAAAGTTTTTTTAAAGATAGATCGATAAATAATTTTTAATGAATATTTTTTTATTATATACATGTATATGTGAGATATACTTGATAAATAATTGAAACGATTGAATTTGTTAGAGTACTAATGTGGTGAATTAATATGAAGTGAATTTTTGTATGTATAGTTTAATATATAAATTATTGTTGTCATTATTATTTTATTGCAATAATTTACCCTTATATTTATATTTGTAGCTGTTTTGAAATCCTCTTTCTGATTATATTATAAACAAACGGAAGGGAATAAATGCATGGTTGGATTTTTTTTTTAATTCATGAATTATATGTTCACAGATTATCTTGAAACAATCTTGGGTTGGGTGATTATACAAGTTAAATATAGGTATAATTAAGCAAAATTTATAAATTTTATATGATGTTACATTTTGTTTTCTTTTCTATAAATAAGATAAAGTATTTTGTTATAATTGTTTCTCAATTGAATATTTGTTTTTGGATAAAAATAGAAGTATTAGGAAAAGAAAAGTGCGCGGTAAGTATTTACTCCGAGGTTAATCTCTTTTAGTTTTATTCTTTTGCAACTTGTTCCCTTTGTGTATACATACCTATCTAAAGCATTACAATTATTAAAATGAAAATAATAAATTATGATCAAAAGTGTAGTTAATAAACTTAAAATTGTAATTAATCAAAACAAAAGAAAATAGTTTTATGATAAAAGTATTAAAATAAAAAAAAATGAGTTTGGTTAAATAAATTAGGAGGACAAAATTTGATTTAAGTCATTATCACATGTAAGAAAATTTAGACAATATAAAATTTTTGAAGGACAAAATATGGTTTACCCAACTTCAAAGTAGATCTGTGAAAAAGAGAAGGTGGTGAATTTGATCTATAGAAGTACTCAACCATGAATTGATCTTGAGTCCACAACAGTTTTGTTTTTTATTTCAAATTAAATATTTTTGTGGCATTTCCTTTCAAGCTTTTAATGGCGTTTGTTTCCAAATTGAAACTGTGTAAAAATAATGCAGAAAGAGTGTGCGGCTCCCTGTTTTAGTATCGATTATATTGCATTGAGCCCAACCCCGAGACCACGCGTTTCAAATTTCAACAATGGTCACAAGCAAAATTCAACATATTATACATAATTTTGTTGTTTTATACTCATACCTATTTACTTTAACATCCAATAAAACTTTTTTTTTTACCATGATATAAATAGTTTGTTTCAATTACTTCTTTTATCAATAATATTTTCAAGTCATTTTTTATCTACAAATATAAAAATTTTATTTAAAAGATACAGTTTCATCTCAAAATCATAATCAAATTAAGTTGTAATTTAATTCTTAACAAAATACTCACCACTACTTTAAAGAATAATATATAAAAAATTTTAATTTTTTAATAGCTTTATTTTAACTTTTATTTCAACGTAAGTTTACTAAAATAGTATTTTTAGAATTAATCACCATATTTAAAGTTTGATAGATTCATCATAATTTTGTTATTAAAAGATTTACTTAAATTAAAGAAAAAATGTGTATATAAATAGTCGTTCACTTCAATTCTTAAGTTATGTTAAACTTTTACACGTATTCGAATATAAGTCCTCTGAATCGAGGATTAAGAAGATAGTGTGTTTGCTTTTCAACCTTTTTCTCGTCTCCACAAGTAAAAGATTATTTATATACATATTTTTTTCTTAAGTTATCGAGACATCTTTTACAAACAAAATTGTGATAAAATTATCATACACCAAAGTAAATAATACTTCAAATACACTAATTGATTCTAATAATGTCAGCTTAAAACACTTCAGGTCGGATTAACTTTAAATACATAATTAGTTCTAAACAAAATTATGTTAATTTAATCATTAAAAATATATTAGTCCATTAAATATTTATTTATTTTACCAAATTTAACTCTTTATATTATTTTCTTTTCACTAAATAATCAGTTTAGTAAAATAACTATGGACATAGTTCTTCATTAATGCAATAAAAAAGAATAATCTTAAAGCTTTAATTCTATTATATATGTTTGAACGTGGTTAATGGTTGAGGTAATTGAACATATCTTTAATCTTTAGTAATTGTCTATAGTTTGACCTACAACCATAAGATTTGATCTCACTTTATCAAACATATAGATTCATATTTCACTTATAATGATTCACTCTGAACATAAAAAATTATTTGAGAAGTGATTAGGTAGTTGAATATTTCTCATAAAAAATATTGATACAATCATAATTATTTTTCTCGAGAATTCTGATCATCTGTCAATAAAAAAGATATATACTAACTACCTAACATTGGTGGTGCTAAGTATGTATCAGATAGTACCAAGTTTGGCATGTGAATATTTGAATCTAAGACCCTATTATGAACTATTGAGATATTCACCTACTTGGAAAATACTTCTTTAGACCCCACCATGGTCCCTCTTTTTCATCCCATAGTGTACCAAACTATGACTTTCCAAACACAAACACTCATACATTAGTCTGGTCTTAACTTAAAACCCATGACTCTTTCTTAACAAACAAACTCTCCACATTTTTAAGGGTCACATAAGGTAATAACTACTGAGAAATGTCATATTAATAACTTGTACATATCATTCAAACATATGCAACTGGTAAAAAATAATAATAATAGAGCATCTCTCTCTTTTTTTTCTTCTATAATTTTTGGCCAATTTTCACCCACCACTTTATTTATAATAATTAATTATATTATTATTATTATTATTATTATTATTATTATTATTATTTTAAGCTTATTTTATCTATTGCAAGTAATGCAGTATATTTTTTTGACTTATGCTTATCTCCTTGCCTTATATCTTTTACGAAAAGATAATCTAGTAATGATTAGATTCCTTTTTTTAATGGATGGTCTTCCTAAGCTTATGTATGAAAAAACCAATCTCCCAAAAGTCTGGTCTCCCAAAATCTGATCTCTCAAAATTCGATCACCTAAAGGTCAATCACCCAAATATGATCTTCCAAAATTTGATCTCCCTAAGTTCGATCCATTAAGGTTGATCTCCTAAATTGATCACCTAAAGATCGATTAACAAAACCTAATCTCCCTAAGTCCGACCCACTAAGGTTGATCTCCTAAATCTGATCTCCTGAAATTTGATCTCTTGAAATCTGATCTCCCAAATTCTACTATCATAGTATGGATGGATGAATATTTAAAGTTGATCCAATTAACTATTCACACATGTGTTTTTAAATATTCATAATTATATTTTATAATAATATTTATAAATCATATTATATATATATATATATAAGAAAATAATAAATAACATAATTTCAACGTGAAAATATTGTATTACGAATGTTCAGATGTTACATAGATACCTAAAGTGGTATTAGACCTTCGGCGAAAGTGATAAACATGATACTCACTTAATAAAGGTATCTTGACTTTATTCTTGTCTAGTAGTTACTTAAACATGACTTTAAGTTGCGAGAAACTAAAGAAGACTTATATCTTTGACAGTGTTTTGTGTCACCTTAATATCGAAAACTTGGTCCGATTCTAGTATGTGTAAGATGTTAGTCTCTAATGAAATTTATTTATCATAATTAGAGTATTCAGGAAAATACCTTATTTAAATATGACATGAGATGTAGCTAAATATGAATTTATTTGTATTTATGTACATGATCTCTCGACATATACATGACGATGATGATATTTGAGTATATTATTGATATTGTGTAATGATATGTTTTGTTTATATTAGTTCACTTATGTATGTTTGTAGGTATATTTGTAGAAGAACGAACTTTATTGTAGATGAAAGTAGAAGTAAGTAGACTTTCAAATTATATAATTATTATGTTTGGAGAGTTTATAATGTGTATTGCATTTTGAGGACTTCTAAGTCATGTTCATGAATACATTCATGGTTATATACTTGTTTAGAATAGGAAAATAATTGGGATTTCACATTTCAAATATATTTTAAAATATGTTTGCATAAACTAAAGTTTAAACACGTATTAAATTTAATTACTCCTTTTAAATTAATCCACACACTTATATTAACATACAACAATATAACTCTACAAAATTATCTAATTAAAATATAATAAATTATGTAAACTTAATATAATTTCGACTCATGTAATTTGTATTAATTATATGTCACCATTATTTTATTATATATATATGTGTGTGTATTATCTTGGGTAGTGTTAAAATGTTTTAAAAATTCAATCAGTCCACGAAAAAAAATGTTATGAGATTGAGGAGATATTTCAGATTCGATAGAAGGAATATATACTCCATCTCCTTATCTTACTTCTATTTCTTTCAATTTATTTTTATTTTCCACTTGACATCCTACCAAGCAAATTCTCTATGGTGAAAATTAAACTTTACTTTGAAGCTTTATCTTTATAGCAGCTATCATCTCATATGTATCCTATTTATATTACTAATAAAACACTATGGAATTAGAAAAATATGAAACTAGTCAACATGATCAACACTTTTATTCAAATTTTTTCATGCCAGTTATTATTTGGGTCGATTTTTATTTTTTGTATTGATAAATAATATGACAATAAATTTCATTGAACGTTATAATGCTGTTTTACCTCCCTCACATGCAGTGTTTCGTCCTCTACCCTAAACTTTTAATGAGCTGGAAAAAAAATCATACGAACCTTTCTGTTTTTCTTTTCCCAACAAACTATTAGGTTTACTTAAATTGGAAAATAGCACTCTGGCATGATGGTCTTATCAACAGCTAAAGGTAGTAAAAAAAATACACTAGGAGGAATATTTGACTAAGTGGATATAATAATGGTATTAAATCATACAAAAAAATAATGGTATATTTGACCCAATAAATAATACAAAGACCTTATTATTTAAAATATGAGAAAAAGAAAAGCAAAGGGGAACATGTAGACCATATATATTCCTTACGAAACTATTGCTGTCTCTTCTGGGACCCTCAGAAAAAAAAAAGAATAAAACAGTGAATGAAATTGACAAAATTAACGGGAAAGGTAAATTAATCACTTTGTTTTTATTTTATTTTTTACTTAATGAACATTTGTCCACTTTATCTCCTGGCCTTTACACACAGTAAATGAATTAATGGTAATTTAAGTGTAAATTTCTTTTGAAAATGGAAGAAAAACAGCATGTGCATGTGTGCCCCTGCCACTCCGCATTACTATGGTCACATGACAAGTCTTATGTTTGTTCAAGTCTGGATGAATTAAAGCTGAAAAGCTTTAAATGAAATCAACTTAATTTGGTTTTATTCAAACATTATATTAAAAATAAATTTTTTTTTAATTAAAATAAATAATTAAAAATAAAAATTAAAATTAATTTATTTAAATTTTGACAATTTATTTTAATTAAAATTTATTTTAACTATAATTTATATTTTTGAAAACTAATTTTTACATCAAATAATTTACTATCTTTCTACTACTATTTCTACTCACGCTAAATCTATACAATCCCATTTTTACTCTCTTTCATCTTTCTTTTTCTCCTTTTTCACCCACATCTTAATCCAAACAAAACTTTAGACAATTTTCCTCCATCAAAATAATTTCACTACTCAACCTATTTCATCTTTTTTCTTCACTTTTCTACTTTCATATTAATCCAAAGAAAGCATTAGGCAAGAAGAAGACTTAATTTTTATCAATTTAATTTGTTCACAAAAATTTGCATAGAATAAAACCAATCCAATATGGTAAAATAAATTGCATTTCTTAATGTTAATAAAAATGAAAAAGTCTATGTTTAAAAAATAAATACGCGTATACAATATTTCCATTACAAAATATAAACAATATGTTTTTTATTATTAGTTTGCATTAATTGAATGATAAAAACATTACTACTAAAATATATGCTTCCTTCAACTTGGATTTAATATGTTTTGGGCTTAAATTCATAGAGTTGTCAAAAGTGATTCTAATTTGACCTATTTAACCCATCTAATTAATTCGATTTAATATCCAATACATAATTTTTTTTCTCAAAACAATGAACACTCCCAACCCAATCTCTGAAACAGGATATATATGGAGGCATTCAAAGCCAGTAAACGTGTTTATTAATTTACTTAACATAGAATTAACAAGTAATTAAAAACCCAAAAGCGTGTTTCTTATCCTGAAGGAACTCTGAAAATGGACCAATTCTTAAACTGGTGGTGGCCAAACCTGATAATAGTTCCCAATTGTACTGTAACACAACATTACTGCAAACAAAATTAATAATAGTGGTACTATAACAGTTGTTGCAACATGTAAATGTTTGAGACAAAACATAGAACGAGACAAAACCATGAACTACAACCTGCAACTAACTCACTTGGCACATGTGTAACCAGATTTACATGGGTTTTATGATTACCGGACAAATTAGTAAAACAGGTTCTTCACACCTGTCTCAAAAACAATTAAACAGTTCACTGGCTCTATTTCTTTTTTGTTAAGTCAAATCAGTTTTCAATTATTAATTTCTTAGCACATTGTTTTCTTTTCTTATTCAACGTGTTTATAGAAATATGCACATTTATTTATGGTAGGTTTGTTTGGATGAAAAGTAAAGTAAACAAATGTGGATATGAAAAGAAGATATATTATTTTAACGAAGTGAATCCTTTTAAATGTATAAAAATAAAGTTATCCTTATTTTTTATATGTTTTTCTTTAGATATATTTTTATTATTATTTTTAGACAAAGTGAATAAGCTTGCATGACAAATCTTAAAATGTTTGAAATAATTCTATTTTTTTAAATAACAAATAATTGAATTAATATATATATATATATATATATATATATATTAATTAATTAAATAAAATTTTAGAGTTTAGTGTTCAAGAATAATGGAATTGATAGTTAGAAGGAGGATATTAAAAAAGTTTAGAATGAAATAAATTTAGATTTTCATCAAATACTCTAAATCGAATTTGTTCAGCAAGTAAAATAACGAGTTTAATGATATGAGATGTTAGAAAGTTTATTTGAACAATTTCAAATTTAACAATTTTTCTTTTTACAATCTGATAACTTGAACAACTTTAAAATTGATATTTTATCCTTTTTATTTATTTGTTTGTTGTTCTCTATATAAAGAATTAGTATTGTGCATAAATCATCATTGTAGGAAGCGATATCAATAACCTATTAACTTATCAAGAGGATTTTTTTTGACTAATTTTTTACTAATAATTTTTATTATTTTGTACGACCTTTGAGGAATAGATGCATTTAATGTTAACCACTCAAGACGACTTTTGTAAGAGGATAAAAAATTTTCATTTGAGTAAGAGTAGTAAAAGTAGAATGAACATTTAATTATTTTATTATTAAATTAAAAATATATATTTATAGAAAAAGATAGTACACAAGTTTCATTTTTATTTGAGTCACCACTTCTCTATATCTTTACCTTTTCCTTTCTTATGACTTATCTCTAAGTCTCCGCGTCCGTCTTTCATCAGTTTTTTGACTTGAACGGAGCTTACTGTTGGACTCATGAAAGAAGGATAACAAAGTAAGTTTATCCAATTAGAACTTCTGTTAGAGTAAGTTTGTTTTTTGTCATTTTTCTTTAGAACTAACTTTAGGATTTTATTTTTCCTTGCTGTCTGAGCTTGCATGTGACCTCTAAGCCATCAGATGGCGCCTTTGTGAGTTCAGTGTCTTAGCGGATTAGTCTGATCGTTGATCAGAATTCCTTTAATGCAGATTTAAATTCTTAGAAATCTTAGAGTGTTAGAACTTGTTGAGAAAACTCACAGTATGATTATAATATGATAAAATAGTTATACTATATACTTATAATTTGATTATTTGATATGTTTAGTTAAGTGAATGCTAGTCAACTTTCCATTATACTCATGTCGACATAATTGACAATAATTTTAAATAATTATTTCTTTTTCAACGCAAGAACACATTTTATTAATTTTAATATATATATATATATATATATATATATATATATATATATATATATACTACTACAGTCTCATGCATTTAAAACAGTGAGTCCAATAGGTGAAGATCGAAGTTTTTTCTAACAAGACCTTTTCGAAGGAAGTGAAAATAAATATAAAATAATATTTTTTTCTATTAAAAATGCAACCAGCACCTTCTTATTCTTCTAATTTACGTATTAACTCATATGTGAAATTTATTTTTTACAACAAATACCTTAAAAGGTTGTAAAAAAATAATTAACCATTAATTATCAATATAGAAAATTGTATAATGTAAATATACAAATATTAAACTCTTACAAAACTAACTAGAAAGCTAGTTGAAAGTTGGTAATCAATAATTAAAAATTGTTTAACTAGTTTATCAAATCATACGTATTTGATGAAGTATATTAAAGTAGTTGAAAGTGTAATTTTTTTATATAAGAAAATTGAAAACAAGATGAAAAAAAATCCTGTTATAGAACCTAGAACATAAAATAAAATATTATAGAACGAAGTTTGGGTGTTAGGATTTGAATCTTTAGGATGTATAGTAATCCATAATAAATAGAGTTTTGTAGAATAATTATTCACTGAAGTACTTTCTTATAAGATAAACTTAGTATATCTTGTATTGGATGCTGTGACATCTTCTAAGTATTCACAGCTATAACTGCGTTGATTTATTGTGTATATTTATCGATTATGATTTAAAGTCCTTGTCATGTTATAGTATGATATTTAATAAAAGTATATTAAAAATGAAAAAGAATTAAATGACATCAAGTATTAAATTTTTATATTTACATTTCTTAAATAACGTAGACTATAAAATTAATTAGCTTAACAGTTAAATCATTCCACATAATTTAAACATGTGATTCATTATATCTAAAAATGTGCATTTAATTTAGTTTTAAATGCAATGATTGCATAAGGTTTGTCCTAATTGCATTTGTTCCACTTAATTAATGAACTAACGTGATAAAATATAAACAAATTTGTATTTACATAAAAAAGTTATACATTAATACTTTCTCATGAAAGCGGATAAATAAACGGCTGGATAGATTACTTTAATATTCTAAAAAAGTTATTAATTGATAATATGTACAAAAGTTAACTTTATGATTTAAATTAGTCATGTTCCATTAAAAGTTAGAGATTAATTATCAATGCTAAAGTATTTTCCGTTTTTTTAAAAAATTAGATGTCTCAATTAAGAAAAAATAATTATTTGTATAATTTTTAAGTAATTATTATAAAATTCGGAAATTTTATATAATATTTTATAATTAAATGATAATATTAGTTTTTGCACTATAATAATATACTATAAAATTTAATTACCCATTTTATCACTAAATTAGATTAGTTTCATTAATTTTACCATTCAATTTTTTTTACATATTTGACTATCATATTTTTTAATTTTAGTATATTTTTACTTTTAAACATATAACAAAGTGTTAATAAGTCTTTGAAGAAACAAGTTTGTCCTATCAATATTTTACGAAATGAAATTGTTTTGTAACTAATATGATGATGAAATACATAAAATTAAAAAAAGAGAGTTAAAAATGTCTGAAAAAAGCTTTAAAAATAAATTGTATAAAATGATAACAATTTAGCGATAAAATATAACGTAAAGACAATAATCCATTTCATGGAAAAGTTATCTTTACTTTTAAAATGATCGTTACAAGAATTAAATATCGTGCTTTCTTTTTAATCCTCTATTTACATTTTCCGTATTTACTCTTATGTAAATCTCAAGATAACATTGTTTTTTTTTTCTAATTATGCTTTTAATTTAATTAATATAGAAAGATAAAATTATAAAAATAAAAACATACAAGTATATATTAAAATAAAAAATTGAAGGAAATATAATAAATAACTCCCTTAAGATGAAATTAAAAAAATAAAAATTTAAATGTTTTTCTTGAATTGGTTAAAAGACTAATAAATGCTAAAGGAAAAGTGACACTACAAAAGTATGAAAGTAACATTATCAATAAATATAGTTATTATTTAAACTAATTCTATGAATAAACAAAATTTATTATGTTAGTTCTTAAGTTTGTTCTTTGAAAAATAAATAAATATAATAAATTTTTAAAACTTTTTATTTTTAAATATTATATGTTTGTATCCAAATTCATTTATACTACTACTTCTGAGCAAGTTTACTTTCTCTTGTTCCACCCTGCTTTTTATCACCCTCTTTCTCTTTCTTTGTGCTCTTCTGTCTCTTCTGCTTTTGCAATCAATGCAGCACCAACACACTCATCATCCACATTACCTTTCCTTATTAATACTCAAACGCTCCTTCTCTTTTTCTCCCTTTCTCTTCTCCCTCTCCCTCTCACTCCATCTTCCCTCTTCCACAATCTTAACTTTCTCTCTGCATTCTCTCACAAAGGTGATGAATTTTCTACTTCCTACCATTTTCCCGCAATTTAGCTCCCAAAATCACTACTTTCCTTCATTGCTTGTTTAGTTGAACTTGTTCAGCTATTGGGTATGACTTTGTTTTCTTGCTTGCTCAGTCCATCTAGCAATGGAGGATCTGCATCTCTGCATGTTTAGTTTTCTCTGTTTTTTCTTATGCTTTTACCTTTTTGGTTTTAGGTTCTGTCTTCTGGCTGAGTTTTTAACAACACAGACGGTTAAAGTGTTTTTTTTTTTCTCTTTTTGGCCATGTGGTTTTCAGTTTTGTAACTCACTTACCTTTTTGTGAATCTTACTACTACCTGTAAAACTTGGTTCAGCTTCTTGGAGTTTCTCAAAATTCAAGAATACTTTAGGTGGAGTCATGTCAGATGGGAGTTTTTTTTTTTTTTTTTTTTTTTTTTTTTTTTTTTTTCCATGACATATCCATCTTTTTCCTACTTATATTTGGGTTGCTTTACTCACATTTCTCTGATTTCCTCTGCTACATTGCTTTATTTATTTTTGGTTGGTTTGACCCTTATTTTTTTCATGGGGACAATTAGTCATTTGTTATTTTACTATTGTTTTTTTATTGGGGGTGTGCATGAATATGATAATCATGTATCGTTTACTTGATTTCGTATGCTCTTTTTTGGTCTCTCTTTGATTCTTTTTTGACAAGATCGTAGTCTCTTTCGTCTTTTTCTGCTTTTGGGGTTTTCACTTTATCTCTTCTCGTATTTCTGTGTAGTGGGAAACCGGACTTTTTTGCGTAGTTGTACTAGTTTTCTTGCTTTATACTCACTTTTCTCCCTCCCCCCCTCTCTCTCTCTCTCTCTGAACTGTCCACTCCCTCATTTACCTAGTTTTTCTTTGTGGTTTCATTGGCAAACAAGGGAAAGGGCGTGTAAACATGCCATTGTTCTTGTTGATTCATTCCGTTTCAGATTTGTGAGTTGAAATACATTAACTGTGTTTTCTCTACTTCTCAGATTTTCTTATTTTTCTTATGGTTTTGGTGGTTTTAGCTAGAAAGCCTTTTCTATTTAAATAATGTTCACTACTTTTATGTTGTTACTTTCTTATTCTGGGGATGTTTTGCGTTTGAGAAAGTGAAGGCTAGAGAGGAGCTTTTCAGATGCTGCTTCTGCAAGAGATTTAATATAAAATGTGTTGCGGCGTTTAATTGAACCTTGATATTATTTGATCTAACAATGATGTATCTTTAATGAGAAAAAAAGCACAGAAATTTTAGGTTTTTAACCGTTTGAAACAAGAAAAATGCACATGGTTTATTGTGTTCTGCCTGTGTTCTTCTTTTGCTTCAGTTTTTGATGCTAAGTTTCTGGATTAAATTATTTTAAAATCTTCATGTTGGTGCTATCAGTGTTGGGTCAGGGTTTTTAGTATATTCTATTCCTTCTTCACATGTTGGGATGTTTTTATATTCGTCTGATAACTTGTTTTGCTGAGTTATCTTTCTTCTTTTTCCTTTTAGTTTGTTGCAAAGGCTAGATTTTAAGAGACCCTTTATTAATTATTATACCCACCTGTTTCCTTGTGTTTCAGATGGTTTCATTATCCATTCAAATAGCTTCCAGCATGTTTTGGCTTTGATTGTTGAGGAAAGACCCATTTTTCTGAGTTGTAAAGTGGTTTGTATTTTGAGCTGAGAGAATATCTAGGAATCAGGATTGTGTATGGTTGGTTGACCAAACTTGCTATCCCAGCAATTGATGTGAGATCTAGAGTGAAAAAAGGAACAACTTGACCTTATATTCATCAGATGTCAGCATTCTGGAGTTGAGCAAATGGGTTGTTGTGTCTCCACAAGCAGTAGAAGTACTTGTAGCAGCAAGAGCAATGGAGACACGGTCTCTCCCTCTTGTTTAGAAATTGGATTCTGTGGGCAGAAGAGAACAAGACGAACATTCTCTGATCATGTTATTTCTCTCCACCATTTACCATCCTTACCTAGCAGAATTTTCTCCAATGGAAAGAGCCGCGGTTCTTGCATCTTCACGCAGCAGGGCCGAAAGGGTATTAATCAGGATGCCATGATTGTGTGGGAAGTAAGTATGTTCATCCTGTTTCATGTTGAGCTGAGATTAATTTTGGAGAAGTAGTTATTTTTTGTTTCAAAATGTCAAAAAAACCAATTTTTTCTTGGAAACAAAAAAAAAAGCTTAAGCTAAACATTTGGGACATGTTAATTTTAGACACTGAATCCCATTTGGGATCTGTATTTGTGCAGGATTTCATGTCTGAAGATATGATCTTTTGTGGTGTTTTTGATGGTCATGGTCCGCACGGTCATCTTGTTGCACGCAAAGTTAGGGATGCCTTACCGGTTAAACTGCTGTCATTTTTGCATTCTTCTGAATCAAAGCGAAACGGGTCTGGTAAAACTTGCTTCAAAGGGAATGTGAAACCTGATAGTGCAGAATTTGAGAAGGATTGCTCCACAGAGGATAAAATGAACTCTGTGTGGAGGGAAGCTTTCATGAAGGCATACAAGGCTATGGACAAAGAGCTTAGGTCTCATCCAAATTTGGATTGCTTCTGTAGTGGGAGCACTGCTGTGACTATAGTGAAGCAGGTAGTAGAAGAGCACCATTTAGTCTTATGATTGTTTGTTTCCGATTCTTTTTCAGTTTTCTTAATTTGTTATCTTACCAGGGTTCCAATCTGTTCATGGGCTATATTGGGGATTCTCGGGCAATAATGGGATCCAAGGATAGCAATGACTCCATGGTGGCTATTCAGTTGACAGTTGATTTGAAGCCTGATTTGCCAAGTGTGTCATATACCATCACCATTTATCCTCCTCTCTGCTGAATATATGCTTTTGTGTAGATATAACCTAATTGAAAATTGGTTGGAAATTCTTATAGGGGAAGCAGAAAGAATTAAGCGCTGCAAAGGTAGGGTATTTGCTTTGCAAGATGAGCCTGAAGTGCCTAGGGTGTGGTTGCCCTTTGATGATGCACCAGGATTAGCAATGGCCAGAGCATTTGGAGATTTCTGCTTGAAGGAGTATGGTGTGATTTCTATTCCTGAATTTTCCCATCGCCAGCTTACGGACAGAGATCAATTCATTGTTCTTGCCTCAGATGGGGTAAGAAATTGTTTTATTATCACTTATCCCTATTTTACAAGGAAATTTCAACAAATATAATTTCCATTTGAAGTTAGTTTCTGTTGGTTTGTGGTACATTGTGATTGCCATGAAGAAATTATCTTACCTGGTCGAGCATTGATAGTGAAATAAAGAGTGATTGGTGTAAAAAAAGTTCGTAGTAATTAGTAGTACATTATGGCACTGCATTGGCGTTATGGTGATAGGAAGAAAACTGTGATGTGACTTTTAGAAACCTGCCATTCAGTAGAATAGATTTTTTAACAATCATGACAGATCTAATAACTTGTTTGGCCAGTTGTCAATTAGCAGTATAACAGATAGATTACCTGGCCTCTTTATCACTCAAGATGTAAAATTTACAAAATCTTATGTTTGAAGTGATAAGCTTTCTTCAACATGAAAGAAATAACTAGTCAAAATATCTGTTCTTAGTTCCCTTTACCTGCAATTTAGCATTCCTGATTCTGTTTGGATTGGGAAATACTCACTTAAGAAGGGTTTTAAATTTGATACTCAAGTCTTATAAAAAACTTCCATTGGAGTAGTTAAACTTTCATCATTAGAGCAAAACTTGTAAAAATAGTGAGTTGCTTAAAGTGATGATGCAAAGTAGGGATCTATTTAAAGTGGAATGGAATAAGAACCATTGCAGGTTTGTTAGATTTTTATAAGCAGATAATGGAACTAACTGTCTTAAATTTTGTGCAGGTGTGGGATGTTTTAAGCAATGAGGAGGTGGTTGAGATAGTATCTTCAGCACCAACAAGATCATCAGCAGCAAGGATTCTGGTAGATTCTGCTGCCAGGGAATGGAAACTTAAGTATCCTACTTCAAAGATGGATGACTGTGCTGTAGTGTGCTTATTTTTGGATGGGAAAATGGACTCAGAATCTGATTATGATGAACAAGGCTTTTCTTCTGCAACCATCCAGAGCAACCATTCGGGTAACCCCATTGAGTCAGATGATGGACAAAAGTCTGAGCCATCATTGCAGAGGAACTTCACTGTGAGATCCTCAGAAGAAAATGAGACTAATGGAGCACTAACTGTTGATGTGGAAGATGCAACATCATCAGCTGATGATCAAAACTGGTCAGGTTTGGAAGGGGTCACTCGTGTAAACTCACTTGTCCAACTTCCTAGATTTTCTGAGGAAAGGCCAAACTCTTGAATCTATTTGTTGATTTCATGGAGACTGTTATTGTAATACTTGGCACAACACTGAATTCAAGAAAGAAAATTTTTCTGCAGGGGTATCATTTTGATGCTCTTTGGTTGGCTAATCACTCTTGTAGAAAACTTAAGCTTCAGAACAACTTTTAATAACCTTGTTCATATAACTCATTACCACATGTTCTACCAGTGAAATTTCACAGCATTTAGTTCTTAGATTAAGAACTTGATAAACATTTTTCTATTAAGGTCACAAAATAATTGATTTCAGCATGATGCAAGGCGTTAATAACGTGGAACTTTCTTTGAGACATATTCTTGCTCCAAGTCTAAGATATTCCAGCAAATCTTGGTTGAAAATGGTATCATACATTTCTAGATTCAAGCTGTGATATTTGTGTTGCCAGCTAATGATTGTGAACTAATTAATGAGGCAACACTTGAGCTTGAGACTTATGATTGAGAGGCTCATACACTGAACCATGACCAATGATGGAAAAAGTTGCCAAAGGTCATGATTTGTTTTAGTAAGAGTAAATGGGAAGAGATTAACTTAGAAGTAACTTTACCAATAAGATTGATTTCATTCTTTTCCTTTTTGAAAGTTTGAGTATTCCTAAGGTCACGAAAATCACTGTTATAGTTCCATAAATTTGAATATTAATGTAAGGTTGTGCATGCTTATGATGCAAGCATTTGTAATGACATAAATTCCAACAGTGAGAGTGACAAGATGAGGAGGACCTGTCTTGTTGAATTTGAACCAGTTTATTCAGATTCTGTCTGCCATTGTTTGTGATGTGGTCTAAGCAAATCCAATGATGAAAGTTTACACTTTTGACTGTGCACAAAAGCTCTTCCACTTCCTCCATTCTGCTTCCAATCATGTTCTTTAATTATATCCATCACCAAACTGCTTCAAGATTCAAGAGCCCCACAGAAATACTGTAATAATTAAATAATATTAGAAATTATATTGTCATAATCTATAATACTGCAACAAAAGAAATCATAAATTTATAGTTTTTTAGTATTTACAAAAATATATAAATTAAAAAAATTATTATCATAAGTAGATTAAATTTTAATAACATTTATAAGTAATAATAAGTTGACAAGTAGAATAAAAATAAAATGATAAATCCAGTAAGACCGATTTAATAAGAGAGTTCATATGCTTTGTACAATAATTCATGTTCAAACTTTGTTTCCATTTATACACCGAACGAGAGTTATTAGAAAAACAAATAGGCTCATAGGTTAAACGTATTGATATTTTTTTATACTTACTTGTAAATTTTAGATTTCATAATAAAATAATTCTAACATTTCAATTTCCATTAATGACACTAGGGAAAACACAAGCACATATATATTTACATTTTTATTATACTAAAATATATAATTTTATTAATTTTATGAATCATTAATTAAAAATTAAAAAACAATACAATTTAAAATATACACATAATTGTAAGAATAGTATTAAAAAAATTGGTAGCTAAAAGAGAATAAAATTTATTCAATTATTTATTTTATTAAATAAATAATTTTTTATTTATTAAAGACTAAAATTATCCAATTAAAAAGTTACATCAAAGGAAGTTATCAAATAATGTGTCCTGTTTATATAATGATGTAAATAATTGTTAAAATAAAAGATATAATTAAATTGTAAAAAAAAAATCATAAAAAGTAAAAATAAATATAAATATTTTTTATAATTTTTTGTAGTTAGGTTTTTTATTATAGGTAATTAATTTAGTTAAAGAAACGGAGGAGAAGCCCCTTTATAAATAAACTAACAAAACACGTGTATTTAATTTTTATAAATAATTAATTAAAAAAACAATACAATTTAAAATATGCATACATATATAATTTTACAAAAATAGTATTAAAAATTATGTAGCTATTATTTAAAAAAGTTATTTAGTTATTTTAAAATAAATATATTACTTTTTTATTTATTACGGGATAAAATTGTAAAAAAAGTAACAAAAAGGAAATTACCACATAACGTATCATCTTTATATAATGATATAAATAATTATTAAAAAAAAGGTATTGTTAAATTATGAAAAATTCATAAAGAATAATTATGAAATAAATATAAATAATTTTTATAAGTTTATTGTAGATAATTTTTGTTCATTTTGCAAGTTATAGTTATTTTAGTTTAAAAACAATTAGTCAAAAAGTAAAATGGTAAGAATTTTCAAAAAAAAAAAAATGTCAGAACTTCATTTTCATCATCAAGTTGATTCTAAAGTTAAACATATACATAAAACAAATAAAATACCTAGAATAAAAAATGTGTAATTCTGAACAGTTAAAACTAAAACGGATTTCTTGCAAAGGTTTGTGAGCCTAAATTTTAACATGACATTGAGATAGACAACAAGGCTTTTCAATGATTATCATAATCACAACTCTTTCCACAAAATTTAGATCCAATAAAAGAGAACATGAATGTTGAAATAGCAGTAACAAATGGTGAAACGAATATAAGGTGGTTACAGTAGTATAGTGCAAAATAACTACATATTAAGAATTCCTAAAGAATATTTAAGCATAATGTTAATTAATTAAGATATATTCAACATATTTAGACCTTTATTTGTCTACATCTTGCAAGTGATACAACCTATTAGTGTTGAAAAATGTAATACAATATCAACTGAAAAGTAGCATAAGGGTTGTCCTCCTCTATTTTTTACTTGTCACACAATACTTCTCCCCTACCTCTACCTGTATCATACACTCCTCCCATTCCACAACTCATAAACAACTTCCAACGCTCTCACAGCACACCCTAAATCATCTCTTGCTTTTGTTAATAATGAAACCTTAAATTCATTCTCGTTTCTCACCATTATAGTGAAAAATAAAAAGAAAAGACAAAAATTACCTACAATGTACGTGCAACAGAGTTGAACATCGAAGATGAAATCAATCGCAAGAGACTTCTACGGAATTGATATTGGCATAAAACCATATAACTTTTTTCGTATCTTAGTCTCGTCAAACCTAATCTTATAAAAAAAAATAGTTTTATACCCGCGTCTTTAGTTACGAGAGTTGAAAATGCTGGAGGTTTGGAAGCGATGAAGGTTGGTGGACACATTTTCGAACTCGATGGATTTAGGGAAAAAAGAAGAGTGATTTTGTGCTCAGATTTTGACCAGGTAGCAAGAGTTGGGAAATTTTAGGTTGAGTGAGATTTGGAAAATTTTAGATTGAGCGGGTGTAGGAATTTGGAAGATTTTCATCAACAATTCTCACGCGATTCAAATATACATAGAGAAATTCCATTATTGATTTAAGAGTAATATTAGAGTCAATTTAATTCATATTTACAAAATAGTGGTTTAAAATGTCTACACTTTTAAAAGTATAAAATGCTCATATTTTTTAAAAGCGTTGTTTGAAATGACTTTCACTTGTCCACATTTTTATGTGTTGCCTAAAATAAATAGGTAACAATTTTCATGTGTATCGTGGCCATTTTTAAAACAAAACTTCTTTTTAGGCAACACTAAAAAATGGTTGTCTATTTCTGTTTTAGACAACTTTTTTTTGGTCATTACAACAAAAGTGTTGCCTAAAGCAAAAAATGGTGTAGTGTTAGTTGTTTTAGCTGCTTCCTCTTTTAAAATGGAAGATGGATTGATTGTTGTCCTTCAGAGGGATGGTTTTTAACATATACACGTATTTTCTCTTCCATCTTCCTTTTATTTATTTTTTATTTTGATATATTTTTATTTACTTTAAATTATAAGATCAAGATATACCCTTATGTAAGTGTTCAAACCGGTAAGCGAGTTTGTACAAGAAAACATTCTAATGTCCAAGTCAAAAAGTAATAAATATGCAATATATGAAAAATGTATACTATTTTATTAAACTTTTATCTCTATGTAGGTAGGTAGTGTATGTATATTGACTTCAATATTTGATTATGTAATTAATCATCTCATTAGTAACTTAAGTGTTTTTTAACACAAAATCGAGGTGTGTTAGGACTTTAAAAAGGCTATTATCGAGGTATAATAGTAGTTTGAGATGTTCCTAGACTATATATTTGTACACTTATCCTTAAGCTACAGGAGGTATAAACAACATTGAGTTTGAAGAAAGAAAAATTCATTTCTTTAACTGATAACAAGTCAGTTCATATTGTACCATACACTATCGAGTAAGTGAGTGTGAGCGACAAAGAGTCTATGATGTATGCATGACATTGGGATTATGAGAATTTAATGGAGCTTGGCGATCTTAGGAAAATGGAAAAGTTGTATGTTCACGATTGTTCAATGGAAACAATGTAACGGTTGGTGGAGGTTGCAATAATGATGTGTTGTTTGCATTTGTTAATGAATAAGTGGTGTGAAAGAATGATGGAGGGGCCATTTCTAAAATTTTGTCTGAGTAGTATTACAAATGCTTGTAGCTTTTGTTATCCAAGTAGCATTACAAGCTTGCATATCTTTGAATACTTTTAGGTGAGAATGGATTCCTCAACAAAATCTAAGGAGTTTTTGAGTTTGCGAATGAGGTCGTTTGATGCATAACTTATGAGTGAATATATTTTGGTTGTTAATTCTAAGGTAGAACCTTAAGATTTAGGGGAGGATGAATTTTGCGGTCATAGTCATGACCGAGATGGAGAAGAGGAGTTAACACATGATGTAAATGAGGATTAAGTAGAGGATAATTTGAAGTTAAGAATGGGGCATAAGTGGATGGAGCCAAGAGTGAAGGATCATGGGAGTTCATAGATGTTGTGCAAATGACAATGTTTGCCTCGGTTAAGAAGGTTCTACTGAGAATTTTTTCTATTTTGTTCTTGTTTAATAACGAATGTGCATATCTAGTTTCCTTTGGATGATTTTACAACAAATGTTGCCCTGACACAACTTTACCTGAATAGTAGGACAATGCTGTAAGTCTTTTGGATTTTGTGTATGACTTTGAACCTAAAGGTGATGCCCCAAGTGTTTCTCCCTTTCTATAGTATGAGATTGAGTAAATTTGTTGAGTGGTTGTTGTTGGTTGGTTAGTCGTAGACATATATACTTTCTTTGTTAGTTTCTTATAAAAAAATTAAAAAGAGGATTTTTTAAGGTGTGGTGGAGCAAGTGGGTTGTCAATTCTTCTATTATGGTGAAAAAAAAAGTTCTCTTTTTATAAGACTAGAGATCTTGTTGGTACTATATGTGGTGAAGATCTTTGAGTGACTTTGTTGAGTGGTTGTTGTTGGTTTACTAGTTGTAGACATATGTACTTTCTTTGTTAGTTTCTTATAAAAAAATTCAAAGGAGGATTTTTTAAGGTGTGGTGGAGCAAGTGGGTCGTCAATTTTTCTATTATGGTGAGAAAACAAAGTTCTTTTTTTATAAGACTAGAGATCTTGTTAGTATCATGTGTGATTAAGATCTACGATGACAAATGAGGATGAAAAATCTAATATTGGTGATTTTAGATAAACTTTCCGTTAAATTGCCCAAAGACTTCTTAAAGTGTTCATGCTACCATATTGTCGTAACATCCCAAAATTGTAAAATTATATTTTCTGCAATAAATTATTTATAACTTTATGAGTTAATGATTTAATATTTTGAAAATAAGCTAACAAATTGTAGGATACCTTTAAAGTATTAAGTCTTATTTAGTAGATTAAATGTTTCATGATAGATCTTCTATATGCATTCGCATGAAAGAAGTGTTAGCATAATCATAACCTTACTTAAGCATATAAAATTACTTATAGTATTTTTCATCATCAAAACTTCAACACTCTTTATAATCTAGTATTAGACCATCTAGTGAGGTACAAACTATCTAGGCCTCAACAAGACATTTCTCTAAGTTTGTACTTTTTATCTTTTAAGGAGAGACTTGAATCCAAGTACTCTCAATTTTTGTTTGAGAGATCCTATAATCATTAAACCATAAAAGCTTTTTTTATCATATTATGATTATTATTATTCTTTTTATGAAAATGTGATTATTATTACAATTATAATAATAATAATTATTATTATTATTAATATTATTGTTATTATTATTATTACTACTACTAAATAATTAAATTCATCTAAGTTAGCACACAATATTTATCCCATATATAATTTGTCAATAAATTGATGGTTAATTTATTGACAAATAATTTGAGAGTAATTTTTTTGTCAGTAACTATCAATTGATTATCTATTGGTAAATTGACCCCAAAATTTTCTATGAAAAATAAAATTATATTAGTAATTATTCCTCTATGTTTTTCATGTACTGAAAATAGAAGAAGGAAGATGAAAAACTCTAAATATGTGTACTAAATATCTCCTTAGTTAGACCTCGTATCAACGAACTAACCATTCCAAACAAAAAATTAGGTGTTTTGAATCTATTGTCAAAATTTTTAGTCTAATCCAATTGTAAACGAATATGCAGTAACGGTTTTATAGTTGCTACTTTGTGAAAATTCTAGAATGACTTTCACTCTTCCTTATTCTCAACGTGTTAATGTTCTAAATTACTTGACATTTTCTCTTGCTTTAGGTCCCTCTCCATTCTTTTAAGACAGACATGTGGGCTTCTCAATTTAAGTCTTTTCTGGATATAGGAAAGAAACCCAGTAGTCAAGATTGAGTTCTCAAATAATAAAGAGTGATGTTATAATAATATAAATAAAATTGAAAAATTGTCTAACTTAATCATATTCGCAGTATTTTATTATTAAAATTGTGAAACATTAGTATGAAGAACGTGGGTAAAATTGATTCCATTCCAACATTTCTACATATTGCGGTGCATAAATCAACCTCATGAAGTCACCCTTTACTAGCCGCTCTGACATTGGTAACCTTCTTCCACAAATAGAAAGTAATAAATCCAAACCCAAAGAAATGTTCAGCTACCAAGTGACCCCATCACAATGCATGCATCTGAATCACATTAATCCTTGTTCAAGAACTACACTTAATTCACCGCCAAAGTTCACTCCACACAGTAGAACATAGAATCATATAAATAATGCATATCACTCCCTCAAGTCTTCAACACAAGTGATAAACAAACCGTTTCAAAGACACCTGAGTTATACCCTCCTCCTGGCTTCAACACTTTTCTTATCTCAGAAAATGGCTTCCAAAGCTTCCTCATTCCTTGCACTTGTGCTCATTTCCTATATCCTCATTGCCACAGCAGTTGTTGCACGCAGCATTGCCAAGCAAACCAACACACAAGACAAGAAAGAGCCTGAGTTCTTGTTCAAGTCTCATGATAGGGTTTATATTCCAGGCATTGGACCTGTAGGGTTTCCACCCAAGTTTCACCTTACACCTCACAATCCATTTACTGGCAATGGAGGAGCAGGAGCAGGAGCAGGAACAGGAACTGGATCAGGAACAGGAATAGGAACTGGAACTGGATCAGGATCAGGTTCAGGATCAACTGGTCGCAGTTATGTTCCAGGTGGTGATGACACTTTTGTCCCAAACCCTGGTTTTGAGGTTCCCATTCCTGGCAGTGGTGGCAGTGTTCCAGCACCAGTTCATCCATGAGTTAACTCGTGCATGTTTGCAATGCATTCATGCATGCATGCATGCTAGGGGTAGTTCTTAAGGTGGTTAATTATGCTTAAGATTGTCTTTTTTTCTATTTTCTAGCCATAGCAATCCATAAATAAGTGTGTCCATATGCACATTGGTGTGTGTGTGTATGGTGATCACAGTGGACTGCCAAGTCTTTCTGTTTTGTCCTTAATTGTATTGCTTTAAGCTAAATTAAGTGTGACGTAAGTTTATTTGTTCTTCGATTGATAAAGTAATTTTGCTTTTACGCTTCCAAATTATTGACACCCTCTTCATACCCCACACTTTGAATCCGTCTCCATTTATGTCTCTTGCCTTCTTATATTCTCTTTTAATGCACACTTTATCAGTACCTATAATTTCTTTTCCTATCCCATTATATCGCCTTTTATGTGTCTACACTTTTTTAGAATATAGGTGTTAATTATAGGTTTTTGTCCAATGCCCACCAATCTTTTTCCCTGTTCATTAGTTTGCCAGTGCGGATGTAAGGGTGTGAAATAATTATCAATGGAAAAAGCACGAATATAGGGTTCAAAATCTATATTTGTATACTTTAAAGATCAATAGGGGGCCATTCAGCACATGGTAAATCAATGCAGACTTTACATCTAAGCAACAAATCACACTGAACAAGTGTTGACACCGACGATAGCACAAACTGATATCAATTACAATAAGGACAAGATATTCCACATCACGCTTCAAACCAACCAAATGGTCTTGATTCACACAATGTACGGAGAACAAATTACAACCTTTGTTATGGCAGCAAACTCATTTATTTTCCTCAACATCTCACATCATATGAAAGACAGAATTTCGCAAATACGTAGTTGGTGTGCTATCAGCAAGCGAATAAACCAAACTACCACATGCAAAATAGTTATGCTTCTCTCATGCCAACAATGAGAAAGTAGAAGCAAGAAACACACACATACTCTTACTCTCTGCATTCTTAAATTTGCTTATTTTTCAGTGAAAGAAAAACATTTTTCATTTCTAAAAAGATTCTGATTCTGAACTATTTAGTATATAAAACAAGCTAATCAAAACTCCAAAGAGATTTATTCTAAATCCTATCAGAGAGAAATTAGCATACGACTTTGAATCCACTATATCAGTCTCAATCCCTATATAAAAAATAATTGAATTTTGTTAATTTTTGTTGACTAAGTTTCGTATAGATATTTATCAACACTATGTAATAATTTCTCTTTTCTGTGCTATGATTATAGGTTGCACCTATTGAGTAGTTGTCCTTTAAACCAGGGACCAAAAATATCAGCATTTCAAAAGGATCCCTCATTCCAATGTTTACCCCCAAAAAAATCATACTCTGAGGTCACCATCAGTTTACATCTGTACAAGAAACCCTACGCAATTTTACTAAGAATTTTAGCTGTCATCCTTCTTTATCACAGTAAAGGGTAAATAGATCAACGTATCAGAAGTAAGAACGAATCATATGTAACATTAAATAAATATTGAGTTATGTAAACATTGGCATTTTATATTCAAAGTGCACCACTAATTGACATTAACAAGTACTGCATGGGATTTGGATTCTCTACAATTTTTTTTTTTGAACTACAAAAAGTCTACACTCTTTTTTGTTTAACAATTCAAATTTAATGAACTTATCTAACTGCAGCGAATCGTGGTCCCAGCATGTCAGATGTGAAATTCAATCACATTGGTTTTTGGATTCTCTTTTGTCTAGGTTGGTAGTATCATAAATTTTTTCATCTCATTTATATATACATATCATTATCTTTTATTTTCTTTCTGTTCCTGTCTTTCCTCTATTCATACACCCTAAAACTGTACATACACTTACCATTTTCCATTGTGAATTATGATAGTGTTACGAGAGAAAAACATAAAGTAAACGTGAGACTCTGAACAAAAAATAAAATGGTCCTACCATATATAATTAATTCTATATATTTCTCAATGGTAACTTGACAATTCATGTTGATAAATAACATGAAAGAATATATATCAACTTAGGTAATTGTTACAAGAGCTGCAACTGGGTAACTAATTTGATCATATTTTATGCCAATTCACCTGAAAATATGAGTATACTATAGGGTATTAAGGGTATTGTAGAATCCTCCTTGTCCAAGTATGACATGCTAGGATCAGATCAAAACTGAACATGGCACAACCTTCCAGGTTTGGAATTAGATCTGCCACACGACATGTCCTTGTCAACTGTCAGAATAAAAGGAAACGAAGTAGATGTAAATTAAAAGAAGCATACTTAGCAAAGTAAAGAAATCAATAGTATAGCACCATACAAAGTCCTGGAATGTAACTGCAGTAACAATTTCAAAAACAAGAAAAAGTTCTGAAGCCTTTAAAATAATGAATTTTGATGATTATTCCTTCAATGTGATCAATAAGATTACCAAAAATAGCATTCATGGATCCCCAATGAAGCAACATTTCCTATTCATTAATCAACAATACCAGCAAAATTGCATTATAACTGTTCAAAATCTTCCATTGAGAGGGACAATCAAGCATTCTATAAGTCATTCCATTATGTTCTATTTATATTGCAAGTGCAGTATAAGAAAAGAAACAGAAGTCATAGAAAAAAAAACAAAAGATAACGTAACATGGAAAATACACAATACAACAAGAAGCAAGCTGTGTATAGGTAATCATTATTGGAAAAAATTGATAATAATTAAAATTGAATAAAAAAATGGAAGCACAATGACATATTTGAAGGATGAAGAAAATCTGATAAAGGGATACTCACAAAGTCTCATATATTCAAAAATTTGAACACGATTAACATCGTAGCATCTATATAATGAAAGGAGAAATGCAATTTTTATGGCATAACACCAAATAAAAATGAAGTGGGGTAGGTACCTGGTTCATTAAAAAAAAAAAGGTTGGTTTTGGAGGAATCAAATGTTCAAAATTTTGAAGATGATGAAGCATAGGAAACCCAGGAAAATCAAGAGGAAAAGGTAATCAACAAAGACAAAGAATCCGGTGGATCCATGATTCCTCTTCTTCTTGTTTTTGGCCACGGAATTGTCCATTTCTTCGAGCTTCGCCATTGATTCGAATTACAGCTTTGTGTCCGAAGAGAACTATTTATTGAACCTCATAAAAGAATCACAATAACAAAGAAATACCATATATTCTATTTTCGTATCCCACCTTCATTCTTGGTGTGCACTGTCCTCATTGTACAATTATCACACTATTTTTGCATTTTGCTCCAGTGTTTATTTTCCTATGTTCATTAAATTGTTAATCATGGTAATAATTAACATGATTAATGTTAATTACTTTATTCAAAATTATTTACATTATTGTTAATTATCAGAATTAATCTTCATAGTTGCGGTAATTGTTATTATTAAATTATGTATAATGCAGTAATGACATGTTTTTTTTTTTCCATATCGATGACTTGTGATAGAACGGTTATTTATGTATGGTATATAGGACCCTCCTATTTACATCATTTTGTTCCTATTTGCACCACCTATCTTTTCTTTTATATATTTTTAAATATTTTTCATGCAAATATTTTATTTTTAACCATTTTCATCGTCTATAACTGCACAAGGAAGCCTAAGGTTCCGGAAAATAGTGCAATAGTATAATTAATGAAAACTAGATTTGGTTATGTTTAGTAAGATGTCAATTTACACTGCACAATGAAAACTAGCAATTGCCATTGAATATTGTAAGAATTACATTTCGATTACAATTTATAGATGTGTAGATGACATGCAAAGTGTCTTGACATCAATAAAATCTTAATTATATGAAATATAACGTCATTACTATACTAATATCACAAATTCATATTTTCTAATTGGAAATGAAGACATGAAATGGGCTTTATCACGACAATATTTGGGCTATTGCAAAGTCTCGGGAGATAATAAAGCCTCATCCTTTGAGAAATATATAAGAGGAAGTAATAAATAAACAAATTTATAAAATCACACAGAATGAAAATTCGTATGTAATTGCTAAATAAAAGGATTTAACATAAAATTTATAAAATCACACAGAATGAAAATTCGTATGTAATTGCTAAATAAAAGGATTTAACATATTTGTTTTTGGAATGATCATTCACTCATCATAACGTACATTTATACTATTAACATCTAAAGTTGTTCTTAATTAAATCACTTATTTTCTAATGGGAAAAAGTTCTACATCTGCAATATGTCAGTAGTGAAGTTTTTTAATCAAATCACCACAAATCTGAACCTAAGATTCGTCGCTCTTATCAACCAATGTTGCAATGACATGTTAACAATAAAATTTGTCTACTTTAACATCAACAATATGATTTTGACGAAGAGCTAAATAGAAAAATTTGCTTTATCAATTACTCAAATCTTGTGCTTAGAATGTGTGACAAAATCTTAAAATTTATAACAAAATGAAAACTGTTTTCAATGTTTTGCTGAAAAAATTAAATAGAATCTAGTTTCCATTGTGTGTCAATGTACAATAAGGAAATAGTTCTCCTGAAATTAATGATATAGAGTTAGAGAAAGAATTTGAGAAGAAGAGAAAAAAAAGGTGTGACAGGGAGATAAGAGTTAAAAGAAAGGGGGTATACCACTAAGAATAGAGTGAAAGTGAAAATGGAGAATAAAAGATAGTAAGAAATTATGTAAAGAAATAGGTAGGGGTTGGTGTGGCTGTTAAGAGAAAAAAAAGGTAAGGGTTGATGTTTTGTGAATTATATTATGAGATGTATTATATAAAATAATGTTTTTTTTTATAAAATTTATATTAGGTATTATTATTAACTTTGACATTTCAATTAAGTTAATATTATCAACAATCATATAAAAAAATATATAAAAAAATAAATTTTGTATAAAGTATCAATTACACAAATTTGTTACGTAGTTTTTGGGTACTTTAATTGTTAAACACAAATTCTCAACTAAGATATGTGTTTATCAATTTTTTTGTAAGAGTTGGAACCATTTTTAAAGTATTTTGTTTTATTTAATCTATTATTTATTGATAACAAAATTTAATAAAAACGAGTAGAATAATAAAAATTTCAAAAATAAAAAATAAGTGAGTGTTATAAATATGAAAAAAAGATATCAATAGTCATATATATATATATATATATATATATATATATATATATATATATATTTTAACAATTTCCTTTTATTATCAGACAATTAATTGTTACACTTATGTTTTATTATTTCTTATTTCTTATTTCTTGACAAAGTGGGCTAAGAACTCATCTTTTATAAAATAAATTAGACTTATTCATTTTACTTCACTATAAGAAAAAGGTTATTTAGAGACCAATTTTTAACTATCAAATAAAATTGTTACTAATTGTGACCAAAATAATCATCATATTAGAGTTTGATTTCTAAATAACTACCAAATAGGAGGAATGATTGAATTTAGTGACCAATTAAATCAAATAATTGGTATCTAACATTAGCTACCAAGGTTTGAGTGACCTATACTATTAGATTTTAAATTAGTCTCTAACTTAATTAGATATAAATTTAAAATCTAATGACATAGGTCACTAAAACATTGATATCTAATATTAGATATCAATTATTTAACTTAATTGGTGAGTAAATTCAATCATTACTTTTATTTTGTAGTTATTTAGCAACCAAAATTTAATTTAGTGAGTATTTTGGTCACAATTAGCAACCATTTATCTGGTAGCTAAATATTGATCTCTAAATAGTTTTTTTCTTGTAGTGGTTATTTATCTGTAAATTTTGTTTTGTTTAGGTATTTGTAAAAAAGGTTATTAGCTTTAATCATTCAAAAAGTAAAATAATATTTTTCGTTTTAAATGAATAATTGATATTATTTTAAGAATTAAATACTTTTTTAAGATATCTAATATTGATATTGTACCATAAATATTGTAGGTGTTAAAAATTGGAAATATAAGTTTTAATACATGAAGCATACTATAGATGAGAGATGAATTGATTTGGATATTTTTGTTATTTAACTGTAGGTAGACCTTAGTTTAATTATTTCGTGTTACTGTATATTTTGATGTGTTTTATTATAATTTGACATCTAAAATTAGTTGTAACGTGATTCTTATTTTGTAAGAAAGCTAATGAGACGAACTTATAGTATGATAATAAAATTAGAGATTGAATCTTAAAGTCAAAAATCAAAATTGTACTTAAAGAGGAGTAAAAGAAGGCAAATACAATTTGTGGCTAGCGTCAAATATTTGGGTCATATCTCCATGTAAAAATATCATATTGAACTTAGTTATAACATTTGAAAATTAATAACTAAGGTTTTTTTAACTCATCTTTAGACTATGAAGTCAAGTGGACATATATTCATTGTCAAATTATAGGAGCAAATTACGCATTTATTTTAAGAAATTATGTGGTTAATATTGATTATGATATATTTTTTTTCTCTAAAATTATAATACTTTTTCAAATTCTAGATTATGCGTACTCTACTTATTTTTCTATAAAATATTTATTTAATAGAAAAATAAGAAAATTGAAATAAATATTTTTGAAAATGTATAACTTCGTTTCACTTATAAAAAGGTAATTTTATTTATCAAATTTAAAAATTAATGTAATATTTGTTTAGAATAGTATTGCATCAAATGGTCATTTTTGAGATACTATCTTAACTGCTTGTTTCATATAAAATAACTAGGCTTGAATTGTAAACAACCAAGGATTAAAATTTAATTTCAGTATCATTTCATAAGGAACAATGTGATAAGTTTGATGAAATTTCTTTATAGGGGAGAAACTAAGAAGGTTCACCGCTAATGAGTTAAAGCAAACCATATATAAGATTATGACAATACCTAAAACCCAAAATATTAAGATTGTAAGATTGTGTGTTTGTGGGTCATTTTTTCTTTATATGTCACTTAACTTTTTCATTTCTATTGAATATGAGACTTTCATCTTGTACTTGTGTGAAAAACTAGGAAATCACAATAAATGTGCTTTAATTAAACAAAGAAGAAATTTCCCTAATATCATTTTGATTAATGGTATTAAGATGATGATTTGGTTTGTAAAAGAATTAGACTAAAATTCTTTTATCATATGTAACATGTCAAAGTAGCTTGGTAACTTCTTTGAATCATTCGTTTGATATATTTTCTCATTGATTCTAGCTAATGATCAAATTATAATATTTAGACTGTCTAATAAAATCGTCTAGCAAAATCATCTAAGCAGACTGTCTAGTTGATTGTCTAACAAGAAGAATAGAGTAAACAATAAAACCTGAGCAACAACAAAGGTAACGAGAAATCAGGACACAATAATTTATACTGGTTCACCCAAACTCGGGTTATATCTAGTCCTCTTAAGCAACTGCTTAGGAGCTTCCACTAATCAAAACACTTTGTTATATTAAGTAGTTTCGCCTCTCCAGGTTACAATGAGTATAAGAACCTCTCTAGATTACAAAAAAGTATTCTCACCTCTTTAAGTTAAAAGAAATATTCACATATCTCCAAGTTATACCTTTTTAACATTCTCCTGAGATTAAGAACTCTCAAGATAACAAATAACACTATCAAAAAGAGTCAAAGAAAGCTCACTACACGATCGTTTAGTATTCAACCTAAAAGACTAGACACTCTAATAACTAGATTTGACACTCACTACAACTATTGCATTTTTAGCAAGATCACTTGTAAGGCTTTTGTTGCTTGGCATGCCCTTTTTTTCTTGTTCTTCACATTCAAACCCTTTATATAACTTTTCAATTTTGTCCTTTGATACTTGAATTGGTTAAGTTCGGATTTGCAATATAATCATAACTTCATTTTTCTAGTGATAGACACTCAAACAAAAAGTTTTCATTTGGAATCTTTCAATTTATTTTTGCTTCAAATATTTTTAAGAAACTAATGGAAAGTATTTTCAATATGGGTTAATAAAAAACAAATTAAAACATAATAAAAAAATCTTTTCGTGTTCTAGATAATATGTAATGCTAAAAATAGAATACTTAAGATTTTCAATTATTCAATCTGTTTTTGTTTAAATAAATTATAAATATTTGCAATATATTAAAAAGACATTTGTAAGATTTAATTTGAACAAATATGTTTAGGAAAATATTTTAGAGATATACAAAAAACAAGTTCAAACAGGGTCATTCCACAAAATATGCAGATTAAAATCTTTTCATTTTTTTATATAATATCTCTTTGATTGAACATGTTTTTAGTAGACATATGTATTCAAAAGATTTTGTTTAACTTTTATGATAAAAAATATGTTACTCATTCAACACATTCATCAAAAAGTTTAACATGAACAAAATTGTAAATAGTCAAAGGGTATATTATATAATGTAGCTTACACTAACTGTTAGATCACTTTTGTTGTAGGTGATATCAATTGTCATGTGGCAAAGATTGGTCGGCCAAGTCACAATCGAATTGTAGCGTTTGAGTTGTTACGCTTTAACTAGAAAGAGTTGCGTTTTGACTATGAGATATAATTTTTCATCTACTGGTAAGCGATCAAACAATTAGTATCATAGTCAAGGTCACAAGTTCAATTCCCAATGAGACAATTGTTCAGGGAGAGATTATTATAGGTTGCACAATGTCCTGTGACGTAGGCCAGGTGGGTCGAGTTCTAGTGAAACAATTGTTGAGGGGTGACATCAATTGTCCCGTGACAGAGGCTAGGTGGGTCAAATCTCATACAAATACAAATTTAAGGTTTTCTCTCTTAGTACAAATCATTTTGTTGTCTAAGGAGGGTAGTATCTTTCGATATATACAATATATAAGCTCTCTCTCCTAGGTAGTTAGAAGCACATTCATAATGTTTTCCTAGATCCTAGTACTTTAATAGTGTTTTTACTTTAAGCTTGAAGATCTTTCTAAGAATTTGTGAGGTTCGTTCTATCATTTGATCAACATTTTGGTATAGCGCAACCTCTAGTCTCTTGACTTAGAAGAGCACTCTTAAAATAGAATCAATTTTGGCATGGTGTGTCCTCTCTCTTGTTTTCATCTTCTGGATGGAAATATTTAAATAGACTCTACAAGAATGTGGTCATTAAGAGGTCGTTTATTGTAGTTGAGCAGCTTTAATGCATGTCTACTTTATGTGCCAACTTTAATGTGATTGTTGCATTTAATGCAACATCTATTTGTGCTCGTTTTTCTTCTTAATGGCCTTGATAATTGACAATGCCTATCTCCTTACCTAGCATGGTCTTTTATACCAATTTATGGTTAAAGTGCATTACAGTGCAAATAGTTGAGTCAAAGTTAAAAGTCAAAAGGTTGATTGAAGAAAATAAGTGTTGAGAGATATTCAATATTTCTTTTAGATATAATTTTGAATGGATCTCTTTGACAATCAGACATTCCCAAAAATCACTGAATAAGCATATTGATATTTATTGAAGCACTATGTTAGCTTAGTCTATACATATTGTCTTACGTTGTGTGTGTGTGTGTTTCATTTGTTCTTGTATGTGTCTTATCAGATTCGAGAAGTAGCATAATGTTGGATCGTATGTTAAATGAAACACTTACGTCTTACATTATCAATTATTTTTATAGAACTATCATATTACAAACGAAAAATAATAATGTTTTATACTTAGTTATTTTAAACACTAATTAAAATCTTGAATATTAGATTCTTGCTTTAGAATTTTAAAAGAGTCGTCTTGATGTTCCTCAAACATGAGAACTTTAGAATTTAATTAAGTTGTACCATATAATGATTACGGACCATACAATGTATATATGAAAATTTGCAATATCATAAATTTTACTCGTAAACTCTAAGTAGCCTCATATTTATTATGCTTCCTTGATATCTTCACTTATAACTTCACATATTTCACTTTCAGAGACTCTATGTGACCTAAACTACTTGTGCATTATGTAAATCATTTTCAATTTCATCTGAATTGCAAAGGATCTTAGAATTTTATGACTCTCACATAAATATAAATATAGAAGAGAAACGTACCCGGATCCATATTCTTTAATGATCTCTGTTAATCTTCAAATGCTCTTTGATGATCTTTGTTAATCTTAGAATTTTCCCCTCTTTTCCTTTTATCCCTTATTCTTTTCTTGATGGTGAGAAAAGAAATTATACACATCCAACAGTCAAAATGTACAAACGTATATTTTATTTTTTATATTTTGAAGAGGATGAGAGAAATTTATTTTACATCATAATAAAATAAACCCTTACTGACTTTATTAACCTCATAAGATAACAATCATCACATTGACCTTTCTTTTACTAAAATCAACCCTATAAATTACATGGACCATAATTATAATAATATTTATTTCAAATATTCTTACATATTAACCATTCCCTTATTTTATATTCTCTTAAAACTTCACAACTTATTAAAACAATTTAGACGAGAGGAAAAAAGTTACTTCAGAATAATTTTAATATTTTATTTGGATTGAAACTTACACAATTCTAAAATTTTAAATATATTAAATTAAATTATATATTTTTCAAATATTTGGTTGAGATAAACTCAATTCAAATTTATTAAATTTTAATTCTTTATTTGGATAGGTATTTTAATTACCACCAAATAAAATAAGTACTAAATTAAAAAATTAGTGCTTCAACTCTACAAATATCAAGACAACAAAATAATCATTACAAACTTTAACAGAAAAATATAATTGTACTACTGAAAAAATAGTCTCATTGTTATTAATTAAGAAAACATTGACAAATATCAACTAAGAAATAATTGTAGTCTACATCAATTGATAAATAGTCCTAACATTGACTAAATTACTGTGATTCACATAAGTCAGAAAATAGCATGATTAACATCAGTAAAAAGTTTCTGATCGAAAAAAAAAAAGAGTATCAATGTTAGTTGCGAAAGAACTTTTTAATGTTAGTCAAAAAATATATTTAATCTCCATTTTTATTAATGTCGATTGAAAACAACCTAGACTGAAATCAACAAAAAATTATATATATTAATATTAATTGAAAAATTGAGTGTGACATCAACCAAAAAGCATTATTGATGTTAACAAAAATTATCTAAGATTGATACATACGGACGTATATTGACAAAAAAAATATTATTAATGATGATAACCAAAAAGTAATTATAATCAATACCTGAGAAGAAAAAAATTCTACCGACAATGCCTCAGTTTCAATTTAACTAAGAACTTTCTAATTGAAGTTGAGTTAATGATATCTCAACTGAGGTTGAATTGAATAAAGAATATAAACATAAAAATAGATTTGAGAGAAAGGATAATAGCATTTCCAAATTATTATTTTTAAGATAAAATTTGAAATTATTTAATTATAAGTAATAAAATTATTAATATAATTACTTTTAAATTTTTAAAATTTTTAAATTATCTGTCTTAAAATTATATTTTGTTACATACCATTTTAACTTCTTCTTTTTTTGTAAAAATGAATTATCTTCTAAAGCTCTTCCATCTTACTTCTCAATCAAATATATTACTTTTGTTTAATCAAATAGTTAAATGTAAGTTACTTTTAACATCATTAAATTAGAAAAAGGACGAAAGATTAGAATGGAAAACAACTTTTTTAAATTGTTCTTAAAACAACTTACTCCTCCTCATTTTTTGGTTTTAGATTTTATTTTAATTTAATGTCTACATGTTTTTATGCATTTTATAGGTTGAGCATTTAGTCTGGTGACTACTAGAGGAATCATTATTAACAAGAAACTCCATCCACCATACATTTACTAAAATCTCAATTGTTTTCACCACTTCTTTTCAAATGTTTATTGCAGCTATTTCTCCATTTTCTTAGTTAGTTTAGATAGATTTTTTTTTTTTTCTTTTGACTCAATAGCTATATACTCAAACAGATTTTACATCTTGATTTAGAAATAAAAGTTACACCTCTTATATTTTCACCCTTTATATCAAACTATACATAATTCATCTTAATTATTTACTATATTTAATAACTAATATATCTTCACATTCCTATCAAAAACTTATTGGGCACAGAGGTCATAAATTCAGAGGACTCTAGACGATGAAATCTTCCAACTAGTCTGAGGACTAGATTTGGGACCAGAAAGTAGAGTCTCACCAAGAAAATGCAAATCAATCACTAGCTTGGTACCATCTAGGGTTTATGTAGGTTGTTCCCACTACTGGACCAGTTTATATTGGATACTTCTATAGCACATTCACTTGTCATTTTTTTGAGTCCAAACCCAGTGCATCAGGATATTTATTGTTAGTAGTTTTAAATTCTTCTATGGCTTTTATTTTATTTTATTTTCTTATTTATTAGATTTTTTTGCAATATTGCATATATTTTTATTTAATGTTTGTATATAATAAAAACGTATTTTTTTATCAATTATAGTATTTTATAAAAGAATTTTCTGTTGTTCATAAATACATATACTAAGTGTCTAGGTTGAGTAAATTATGTTGCGTGAAACTTACTTTTGCTTCCGTAGTATAAAATATACTTAAAAATCAAACAAGAAAAAAAAAATCAACAAACTTTGAAGTTTTAATAAGTAAGTTTAGGGTTTTACATAGTACGTATGCCTAGAATGTAGAAACACGTTATGAAAGATCTCTCAAATGAAATTACAACTATATTTATAGTATTTTTTTAACTAGCATTTATTAAAAACATATAATTATATTATTTGAATTTTATAATTTTAAAAAGTAAAGGCTAAATGAACTTTTAGATTTTTAATTTGACAAAGAATAAAATTGATTTTTCGATTGTCTTTCCTTAATTAGTCTTCATGGTCATGTATTAGAAAAATTACTACTCTTCAAATGATAAAAGATATTTAATATTTTTTCATTAAATAAAAAAAGATATAGCACTTAAAAACAATATAATGTTTTTCGAAAAAATTCATTCATCACAAAATACTTTCAAATTTATCACAAAAATAATAAAGAATTTTGTGATGAAATGTGATGTCATCACAAAAATAAGTATTATAAAAATTTTATAGCATAATATTATGACTCTCTTATAAATTGTGACATCAAGTTATATTGTATTTTCTTTTAAGAAATACGATTGAAGTGACGCTAATGAAATTAATCGTCTCAATGAAAATGATGTTTAAACAACTATTTCTAACAATATCATTTAAGACAGTACCATGTTCTTAAACAATTTAAAATTACTCAATAATAAATTAAAAATATTTGAAATGACGATATAAAGATTTTGATCAAACATATTAAAAACAAGAAACTTTTTATTGTTTATTTTTTAATAGTTAAAAGCTATTAAATTTAATACACGCTTGTAATGGCCTAGTTAAGGAGTAAATGTTACGATTAAACTGGATTTCCAAACAGAAAAGGATTAAATTGAATTAAATATACTTTATTAACTATATTTTATTAAACACTTTCAATAGCTAATCTTTATTTTTACTTAGTTGAAGTGCTTATTGAAAATTTGCTTTTTATTTTTTATTTTACTCAATTAATTTTCTTGCTTTCACTTCCCTAACTCCATAGAAACCTCTTTAACCACTTCAAAAAGGATAAGCTTCTAAACTCTTTCTTCTCTTGTGAACATTTTTCATTCTTATGCTTTTAGTTTGTATTTCATAGGATTCTAAATGAAATTAAGTTGCATGCAAAAGGAAAATATTCCCAAATTACAATACAACACAAAAAGAACATGGCTTACGACAACTAAATTTCATTATTGCTCCAAAAAAAAAATGTCCAAGTAAAATTAAAACACTTAAATAATAAGATTTCGCGGAGAAGAAAAAATAAATTTTACGAGTTAACAACTAATAACTATACAAATAAATTCTTATAAAAATATGTATGATATTTATTTTTTAACTTTTCGAAATATCTTTTAAAAACAAAACTTATAATGGGACAATATCTCAAATGCATCATGTTAACTTTGATTATGTTATTTCAACAAAGGTGAAATCCGAAAATTATTTGAAAGTGAATCTAAATTCCGACCAAATCTTATCCAGTAAAAAACTTTAGATTTCAGGTACCAATCTGTTCTTGTGTGGTATGATCGAAATGATTTTGTGAAAAAAAGGATAATCTTTATTAATTTTTAACCTTTTTCAGGAACAGTAGGTTTGGTGAGCGACTTAAAGTTGTCATAATTTGTGGCCATATTGATCACTGAGTTATTCTCGTAATCTTATCTGTTTGCAGGGCAATGCAACGTTGTCATTCCATTATTTGTTATCGTGCTTGCTTTAGTTTAAGTTGCAAGACCTTACCTCAACTCTATTATTTTGTTTGATAAACTATTTTATATGGAATTTTAGAAAATTAAAAATTAAAATAAACTTTTACTAGATTAAATTAGTCTATAAAAAATTATATATGTATATATTAATACAAATTATTTTATATAAAAAATAATTTTAATTTAGTAAAAAGATATATATTTTTTTTATCTTAAACTTTTGCGGATAAATTTCTCGATTGAGACCTATCAACCAAACCAAACCTCACATAAGTGTTGCAATAGTTATCACCGTATCAAAGAATTTATAAGTATATACCAATTTATCTATATTAAATTATTATACGGATAAAATATATAGTTTTGTTACTTTTACAGTATATTTGCTTCTACGGACGATTTGGCGAAGACGATAAAGAAGAAATGCTGAAAAAAAAAATAATAAAAAATTGAGAGAGGGAGCGGAAGACTTTCGTCGTAATACTGTAAGGATTTAAGAAGAAAGTTATTTTTTTATTATACTTTTATATAATTAAACTTTAATATTAATTTATTTATATTTATATTTATATTAAAATAAAAGAAGAAGAAATAGGCCAAACATATATAAGGAAAAAATACCATTTTTAACCTAAAACCTTAAGGCAGTAGGTTTATGGGTTTTCTTTATTATATATTGCCGAACTTTCTCATTTTTATTTAATGTGGGACTTAGACTCACACTTGGATACCCAACACCAAGAAAGTCAATTGTGATCAACTGCCTAATGTTATATGCACTATAAGTAGTCCACAAGAATTGAAAATGTACGTTATTAGCATGAGTATGACAAGAAACATATACGTACAATTATGTAATAGTAGAAATTAGGAATAACCTTATTTAACTGCACATGGTCAAATGTGCTTCGTAAAAAATGAAGCTCATATGTAGGTGTACGTGTCTTTTAGACTGGACGAGACCACCTATGATAAAGAATAATTTATTTATTAAGAAATAAACATAAATATAAATTATAATACATTGTGAAGGGTATAAGAACTAATACTACAAGAAAAAAGCTATTTAGAAACCGATTTTTAGCTACCAAATAAAATGGTTACTAATTGTGACTAAAATAGTCACCAAATTAGATTTTGGGTTCTAAATAACTACAAAATAGAAGTAATGATTGAATTTAGTGACTAATTAAGTTAAATAATTGGTATCTAACATTAGCTACCAAGGTTTTAGTGACCTATGTCATTAGATTCTAAATTCAATGTTAATGTTAGATACTAACTTATTTAACTTAATTGGTCACTAAATTCAATCATTACTTCTATTTTGTAGTTATTTAGAATCCAAAATCTAATTTGGTGACTATTTTAGTCACAATTAGTAACCATTTTATTTGGTAGCTAAAAATTGGTCTCTAAATAATATTTTTCTTGTAGTGTAACCTCATAGCCAATGAAAGGTCATGCCCTGCTTTAATGTCTTCATCACTTAATGTCTCAATAGTGGGGAAAATACAGGTAACTCCATACTAAGTCCATGATTGCAGGAATAACATGTAACCTCCAATATTTTGTTGGTTGAGTCGACCTCATGGTCTAGAGCACGATATAAACATGCCAATACAACTTATGCAAAAACGTGTATGAAGGAATAAAGGTTACCCCTTTTTTCTTCCTCTCAACAATGTGTGTGAAGGAAGGTGAGATCGGTGAAAATTATTGAAAGAGAACCTGAGAGAATTCACGATGAGTGTTACGTGGTGAGGTTTTATGGTGAGGTCAGAAGTGAGGGTGAGCATGGATGGTTTCAATTAACTATGAGGGTTGTGGTTAGAGCTGACTACGAATGTCTATAGTAAGGGCTTGTTTCAGAGAACATGGATATAAGGCTTCTTTAAGGAAACTAATATCAATTATTTGATTTTGTATTTATGACATAATCAAATTATCATCAATTCTGTTTATTCTTTTTATTACAGTATCAGATTGTACTATTTTTATTTATTTATTTTTTCTATAACTATACCCAGAATGGGTATATTATTTGTATATATTCAATCTTTTGTTTTTATCTTAAAATAAAACAAAAAGAATATTTTCATTCTCATATCTTTTGTTTATTTTTGTTCATCTCTTCATTTTATAATATGATATTTATTTCATAACATGATATCAAAGTCTATCGTAGTAAGGTTGTTGGGCCTAGCGGGCCACCCGTTATTGGACCATCCTTACATATATAATTTTACACACAAGTTAAAGAGTCTCAACATGAGAGAAGTTGTTGGAAATCTTACATCGACTAGAGAAAAGACCTTTCCATAATTTATAAGTGAATACAAATGTTACCTTATAAGCCGATTTTATAAAGTTTAATTAGATTTAAAGTTATTTTTGATAATTTGTGATAGAATTGATGGTGAGAGTTTGGGACAGTGAGTCTCGACAAAAATTCACTTTAACAATAGTTAATAGTGATATTAAAACCAATACTATTAACGTAATTTTTTTTATTAGTGTTTATATCTATTTAGTATATAGCTAGAGCACCTTTTCAGTGATCTTTAACAATGATTTATTTTATTTATTATGTGAGGAAATGATCTCTTTACTTATATATATATATATATATATATATATATATATATATATATATATATATATATATATATATATATATATATATATATATATAATTAAGAAGTTTGTAAAATAGAATATTGTATTACTTTTTTATAAGTAATCGTTTAAATAAAGAAAATTTATTGTATTTTTTAAGTTTACATAAAAATAGTATTAAACAATTAATATAATTTTTAAAATTATTATTATAAAAGTTAATAATTTTATTATACTAATTTGTAGTATATCCTGCAGTATTTTATCTTTTGAATTATCATGCAATAATTTTGATGACATGACAAACCTTTTAAGTGTGAACACGAGAGCATTTAGCAGCCACTTCCAAGATGGAAAATTGTTAAAGTAACATCAAAATGATGTTTATGTTGAATGTTTGAATGTAATTATGTGTGCGACCGACGAAACAAAAGGGTGTGGTAGAACCGTTGGTTGGTGATAAGAAAAATATTCTGACCTAAATTCTTATGGGCATGAAAAAGGTGCGGAATTAAACAAAACACTATTTTGTTGAATATAAAGCCAATACACTTTTAACAGAAAATTTAAATAAAGATTGAATTTTTAAAGATCCAATAATAAAAAATTATACATCAGACGAAACGAAAAGTTTGGCTCACCTTACAAATTGAGTCCTTTTGTCAACAACTTTTGGAGTTTAAATTTTTCTGTGTGCAATTGTGGTTAAGGTCAAATGAAAACAAATAAGAATATTTAAACAAACAAACACCTTAGAATCTTTTAAAAAATAGCTAAAACTTCATTGAGGAATTCAATAATAGTTTAACTCCTTTATTGATAAACTTTTAGCATCATAAATAAAGAGACGAAACCTTACTTCCATTAGATTTTGAAATTCAAGCTGTTCTAGATCAAAGAATGTATTTAACAGCAATACTTTCATATATTCTTAATTATTATCTTAGTACTATTTTTTTTTATCAAAACATCAATAATATTTTACAAGCATTTAGGATCTTACTGCCCTTTTCTTTTGAAGATTTCACTACATGAGTTCATCTAGTATTTTGCATTGATTTGTATGCAAAACCCCTCTTAAGATCATTACCACTACGTGATCAATTTCCTTAACATTATTAGTAAGAAATTATTGCTCGTTTTCTTAGTCAATCCTATCCTCATTCTCCTGATTATCATATTTGTTCAACACCATCTCTAAATTGACACCTGAAAACAATGGTGAAGGCTCAAATGAGCATTTTTCTTGAATTTTCTTTGAGATAGAAGGAAATGAGTCCAAAGAGGCTTGGGTCACGATGAACTTGTGAGTTGTATTGATTTTGTAATTTAGTGAAAGTTAAATCAAGGGTCATGTCTTTCTATAATTTATTTGAAACTTCGTATGTCTTGTTGGTTTACTTCCTAGCGCGAAATAGAACTTTAATGTCAATATAATGTTGTGGAACCGCTATAAAACGAGAGTGGTGGTAAAATTGTAATATTCCATTGCTTAGAAGAAAGTTTATGTAATGCACTATTAATAACACTAATTATTAAATGTTACAAATGTAAAATTTGCATTATTTAAATGTTATATTTTTCGAAGAAGATTTTATATTGGATATATGGCAGCACAGATGTAATACATTCTTATTTCATATCTTTTCTCTAATTTTTCGTTTATGCATCTCTTTTCTCTTTTTATTTGTTCTGCTCTGCTCCTATTTCGTCATTGTTTGTTAATTTGTAGGTTTTCTATGGTGGTTGTTGTTGTCATCAGTACTCGATATGAACCTGGCTCCACTTTGAAGGTGCTGCTCCTCCGACACGCGAACCACATCAAATAAAATTTTAATTAAATTAAGATTAGTAGAACTTTTGTAATTATTTTTATTAAATTTTGAAATTTAAAGAACTATAAATTAAACAACTTTAATTAAAATATGAACATAGTTTTATTTATATCTTTTTTATATGACTTTATATTCTTGATTGTTATATGTTGAAAGTATTGGTATTGGTAGAATGGTGTTCCACACTCAACACATGTATTTTTAATTTTAGAAGTCTACATTTTGAGCATTATGATGTCAACAAAAATAGTGTCTTGTGCTATATATTGCATTTAAGTAAATTTCAGTTTCCCATTTGAAATTCAGCATAAAGATTGAATATACTACCTTCAATTTGAATTATTGATAGATTTTCTTATATTTAATAAACAAAAGGGTGAAATAATGACAATTATCATATTTAGCTTGAATTGTCTGCTATGATAGTTTAGGAAGATTAAACACTTTTTCATGGTTGCTTTGTACGTATATTTAATCACATTAAGTATATTTTGTGAAAGTTATACAATGTGGACCTGATTGTTGAATAAATTGTTATTCACGTTTATTTGACCTAGTCTTTTGTTTAGTCTTTGATTTAGTTCCTAATAATTAGCAGATTTTTTAGTTATTCAATTAGTTCTTATTTCACTATTATTTCTCATTGTAATTTAACTATTTAAGAAAGTCATATTTCTACTAAACAAAATAGAACTCTAATCTTCTTTGCTTCACATATCTTGTTATGTTGTATTTAATTTTTCTATTAGTGGTATCAGAGTCAGGTTAGGAGAGTTAAATACGTGAGGCTTGAGCTAAACATCTAAGAGAGAAGATTCGAGAGTTTGTTGCGGCAAATGGCAACACAAATTTTTTCTGCAACCTACAATTCCTCACTTTGATGGTCATTATGATAATTGGAGCATGTTGATGAAAAAATTTCTAAGATCAAAAGAGTATTGGCAAGTGGTTTCTAAGGACATTTCAGAACCAGCGCCAGACACAACAGTGTCTGAAACACAAAAAACAGAGATAGACAGAAAAGACCTCAAGGTGAAGAATAATATTTTCCAAAGCAATTGATCGTTCAAACTTAGAAACTATTATTTCTAAGGAACCTCTAAGTATATATGAGTCTCCATGAAGAAAAAAATATCAAGGATCAACAAGAGCAAAGAGGCAACATCTTTCAAGACTTTGTTTCGAGTTTGAAACAGTTTGAATGAAATCTAAAGAGTCAGTTGCAGACTATTCTTTGCAGCTGATGGCAATCATCAACAAGATGCGAATCCATAATGATAAGAAGAGGAGGAGGAGGTTACAATTGTTGGAAAGATCCTCCGTACAATGACAACAAAATTTAACTTTGTGATTTGTTCTATTGAAGAATCTCATGACATTAATAAACTTTCAATTGACAAACTACAAAGTTCTTTGTTGATTCATGAACAAAAAATTGCTCAACAAGATAAAGAAGTAGCGTTGAATGCCTCAACTAACTTTCATGAAGCAAGACGAGGAAGAGGTAGAGGCAATGGCAGAGGCTGTGGTAGAGTAGAGGTCGAGGCAATGATGACCATCCAATGATGGTCGAGGCTTTTGGGTTAGTTCTTGATTATTAGTAGAACTTTTTAGTCATTCAGTTAGTTTCTATTTCACTGTATATCCTTGTTGTAATATAGCTATTTAAGCAAGTTGTATGCTACTAAATAAAATAGAACTTTAATCTTATTTGCTTCACATATCTTGTTTTACTGTATTTAATTTTTCTATCACTAACATGGTGAAGTTGTAGAGCTTTCAATTATATCTCAACCTCAACAATCTAATATACATTGCAAGGATTATATAAAAGATATGATTCGTGATATTGGACAAGAAAATTTCTAACAAGCATAAATGTATGGCTCGTTGAAAGGAGATTCAGAAAAAAACTTTTGTATCCCAATTTTATAACTTTCACATGTTAGTTAGAAAAATTAAGATTAATTAATATTAAGACAATTGATTCTTATCTATCCTACAAAAATACTCTCATATGATTATGTTCTTTACATAAAAAGTGCAAGTGTAGAAATGAAAGTGGTAGTACAATGTATGTTTTAATTATGAAATAGCATGTTTTTATAGTTCATATAACGCATTATAAATTACTAATGAATTTTCTTTTTAGTGTTATTAATGTGTACAGTATCTTATATGATAAATCCACTTCATTGTCACATAATCTTAGTTGGATTTATCCTACGGTTTTTAATTCTTCATTAAAATTATTCAAATAATTTTCTTTTTACTTTGAATAAATTAAGTATTGTGGATTTTTGGGAGAAAATATTAAAATACCTTAAATATTTATATATTGTGGAAAAAGACTAATATTTATTTTGTATTTTAGTTTTTTTATCGATGATGAGTTATTGGACACAAACACAATTGAATAGATTTATCATGAATAAACAAGATATTTCTTATGAATCAGAAATTAGTACTAGTTAGGGTTTAAAATTATCTTATATACTTTAATCGGACAAGTTTTGGTATTCATTAATTTAGATCAATATTGAATCTTCTTTTGTTGGTAATCAAGTATTTGTGTGAAGTATATTTATAATTACGGAGTGAGAAAAACACAAAACCAGTGAAGTTTGAAAAAATTGAAACATATTAAATTGATTCTTATTCTAACATGTATAAAATGATACATATTATATCGGTAATTGTTAGGTATTCAAGTGTGAGTCTAAGTTCCACATTGGGTAAGAATGAAAAAGTTTAGTAGCATATAACAAAAAAGACCCGCAAACCTAATGCCTTAAGGTTTTGGGTTGAAGGTGACGTCATTCTCTTATATGGGTTGACTCATTTCTCATTCTTGTTAATTTTCTCAATGTTTCGCTTAATGTTACATCAGTTAATATTTATTTTACATTAATTTTTTAATTAATATAAAACATGTCTCACTTGCTACATTCATTCATGAAGTCTACATCTTTATTTTAGTTTATGTAATTTTTTAAAAATAACTAATGTAAAATATGTTTTTTTAGTGGCTATTACATTATTAAGGTAATGATGATCCGTTATCTTTATGATTAGATTTTATTGAGATATTGATGCTTTTTTATTTTATTGGCGATCAAAAAGTTAGTGACTTGATTATTTGATTTGAGTTTTGTGGAAAAAATATGACACTTGAAATCCTTGAGATTTTCATACCACTAATACTGATAAGACTTAATCTAAGGGCTTTAAAGTAATTGAACTCATTTATAGTAGTTAATGAAAAATGGCTCGAGACTAATACTTCAAAGCTTAGCCCAAAATATTATTTTACTCTCTTACTCCCTGCTCATATTGTAAAAAAATATTAGATGCATACAAATTTAGTCATAACTACCGTTAATTTTACAACTATTTCATCTTTTGCAAAACAGTAATTTCTTCAAGGTGGAAGTGAAGAAAATTTCTTAATACCTCTAAAAATAAAAAATATAAAATTAAATTAATTTTTCCATAAATTAATCTTTTCTTCTACATGAATTAAAATTACATTTTTGAGAAATCAACAAAATTAATTTTAACGTATGTAAAAACTAATTTTACTTTTTTTGCTTTATTTTTCTTTCCTAACTAGAACTACTTAGGAAAAAGAAATATCTAAAAATACCCTTAATTTTTTTTATCATATATAAAGCATAGTCCTTGAGATTTCTTTTTAAGTTAGTTTATCCATCAATACCTAAATAATTAAGAGTAATTATAACATTACCACTAATTATATGAAAAATAAACACAGAAGTAGTTGAAAATTTAGGGGATATTTTTTTATTAATTTTATATTAATTAAATATTCCTTGACTTCTGTGAGAACTGTGGTTGGAATTTTTCTTGTCTCTTTACAATTTAAAACTCTTAACTATATATAGGGGAAAAATAACTTAAAAAAAAAACTGAAAGCAGTATTGTTTTGAAAATAAAAAATAAAAAAAAGCTATTGTTTAAAAACGAAACAAACATGTTTTTAATAACTTTATTTTTGATGTTTTATATTTTGAAACTAATATCATTGGAAACAAATATTACTAAAACCCATAAGAGATAAAAAAAGAAAAAGAATATCTTAATCTATAAAGGAATATCTTATAACTTAGTTAATTAGGTTATTAAAATAATAGATGTTTTGGAGTCTTATTTGTATTCGTAATGAAGCAGTATAATTAATTATGAATATTTTTCCTTTATTTTCTATAATAATAACAATGAATAATTAAAAAAAATATAAGATTTAAAATTAATAATCTATACTTATATATGAAGGAGATTGTGTTTGGTAACTGCTCATTTGATTTTCACATTTTCTACCCTTATAAACATAAATAATAGAGATTATGTTTTGTAGCTGGTTTTTTGTGTATTGACTCTTTTATCATTTTTATTCTTACAAATATAATTGATTTTATTAATTACTTTAATGAAAAATTACAAATTATAAAAATTTACAAAATATAACTATTTTACGTTTATGCTTCTTTATTTTAATAATTGTTATAATAATTAATTTTTTAAATACATTTTTTATATAATAAAAAAAAGTACACACTATGCAAACAATTTTATTTTCTATCTGTATTTTCTCATTTTTTTTTCCCACTATATATTCAAACAAAATATAAATATAAGTCTAAAGTTGAAGGTGATAAATTATTTGAGTATTTAAGATAATACAATAGTTAGTAATGTGGTAATCTATATATTAAAATCTAGGGGGGGCATATTAATTCAAGTTAAATAATCTGCGATTCTAGTAATTAAATTCAATATTATGCAACGTTGATTTAATTAAAATCTTAGCAAATTATATTTTAATATTTAGTAATGCATTGGATTAGAATTTTGAAGTTAGAAAAATATATTTGATAGTGGACTTAATAATTGTGAAAAATTTAAACTTTTTAAGTGTTGGAGTTCTACCTCAACATTGGGATTAAAATAATATTTTAATTAAAATTTAACAATGATTCTGAAGATGAAACCATATATAATATACAAATTATATCAGAATCCCTCTTCACAAAGCTTATTACGTATAAACCAGAGAAATTATCTTGATAACCTTGGAAAATCACTAACACGTAAATAACCTAATCATTACAAAACATTTTACTGACTTCAGAACGAGGATCTTCTTACAAGACTCTGGTTGTGAGAACGCATGTTGATTAGAACTAGTATAGCAGGTTGGAGGAAATATAGTCAAGTGATATAGAAAGAAAAAAGCAGAAGAAAATTTGGAAACTGGAGAAGCTAAGAAAAGAGTTGTTGATTGATGAAGATGAGATACATCAATCATCGTTGTTCAAGTGTTGTTGTAAGCTGTGCTATGAAACCTTTTGGTGGTGCACGTGTTAAGGATTCTAAGGAGGACACGATTATTGGTGCACCTGGGGGTTTTGAACTGGCTCAAGGCTGCCCCATTTGCAATGAAGCTGTCCAAAATCTTCTTGAAAGTCCCAGTCTCCAGAATGCAGAGTTCCAAGGGCCCTATTGAGTTGGTTTTTCTTGACACCACATAGCCATGATCCATGAAGAGTTTGTCCATTTCAGTGCAACATGCACCAAGGATCTTGTCCTCTACCTTCCCTTTGATCTCCCAAAAAATCACGTAGTGCCCTGGCTGCTTCGACACATCTGCATAGCTTGTGAAATCAACCAGCTCGGCTTTTGCTTTGCTCAGAATTTGGGACCCCCTCTCTACCACTAGTTGAAGGTCCTTTTCTGTGTTCTTGTCTATATTTACTGTCAGAATTAGCTTTCTTCTACACACAAAGTTCAACTTTGGGGTCCCATTGTGGAAGCCAGCCACTTCCACCACATCCCCTAACCTGCACCTGTATAGTCCTGCAATCAATCTTTATCACATTACTTCCTTGCCTCCTCCAAAATCACCAAAACCATAATTAACAACACCTATAGCTATCAGCTACACTATTACAAACAACAAACAAAACCATCAAGCTTACTTTTATATTAGTTTGCATTTCCAATTCAGTAATTTTAAATAATATCTCAGTTTTGCATAAACACATGATTGAAGAAAATTCATATTTTAGTGACAAACTTATAGCATGCATGATTGAAAAAACACTAGGACAAAACTTGTTAAACCAAAAAAAAAAAAAAAAATACTGTACGTAAATGTGATCCTGAGGCTGAGATGATGAAGCATCCACAAAAAGTAACCATGGAAATGCAGCCAAGTACTCCCAAGTGTGACCAACATAGGAAACGTGGGTAATTTAGTTTATGGTCGGTGACCCCCACATACTTTCCGGTTTTAAAATATATTTTATAAAATGATATTTTAATAAATAATTTCAAATAAACGTATACATTAACCTAAAATATTTAGTTGGTATAGTTTGACTGGCTAATTCATTTCTATAAAAAACGAAACAAATATATTTATATATATATATATATATATAGATGCACTGTTATCCATTATTGGTAACGTCCATTATTGGCATGCATTTCAGTCCACGTATTGTACATCTCTCATGATGCCATTTGTATGCACTTCAATCATATATCGGTGTCCGTTTAGTGCATATGGCTATTTCAACCAAAACTTTTTGGCTTGATGCAACTAGCTACTAGACATGTCCATGTTCATGCTGCAGATAGCTTGCACATGTGGCACAGATGAAGCCCGATCACTACTTTCTTGACCTGTAACTCTAGGCGTTATTTTATGTAAGAGAAAGTGTCAATCAAACGGGCTTGCGGAAAAATGAACACTGTACTGGTTTACACATATTAGGTAGATAAATGCATTTACTTGGCAAAAGTCAAAGATGCTGCTGTTGGTCCAGAGATATTTAGTAAATTCTAACATGTGTCATGTTCACAATGCAAGTCATAAAACTGAGAAAAGATGGGACGAGAAATCAGCAATGATAAAGGATGGGAGATGTGCTATGCAACAGAAACTTAATGATTTTGGTACCCTTATCTTTTGGGTTAATTATTGAGTAGCTTCCAAAAGGTCTTAAATGTGAGACTACCATAGAATTAACTTTTTTTTCTGATATGGAATAGAATTAAGAAAAATGCATACCTGTGAGAGTTGTGAGCACAACTTCATACTCTTGTCCTACTTTAACCTGAGATAGTGGAATTGGCTTATCTTCCGTGAAATCATCAGCTCCTGAACTGAAATTTTTTTCATGCCTGTGAAGTGGTATGAACTCAAAGTAAGAGAAAGTAGGAACCACAGCGAATGTTACATCTTCTGGTGGTGAGCTAGGATCAACATTAACCCCTATCCAGCTCTCAGTTGAGCCATAATCAGCACTAACCAAAGGCAACCCATTTGCATATTGCCTAAGTTTTTTCAAATATGGCTGCATGGACCCTGTCATTATGGAGTAGACATACTTAGCATTTGGCCAGAGTTTTGGAATTAAACCAAACCACTCTACCACTTCTAGCTCACGGCAAGCACTTTCCAACTTTGAAGCCAAATCTGGGCTTGGAGAGATGATCTCCAAAACAGCCTTTCTCATTTTCGGTGACTTGATTCTTGAACTGAGAGTTCCATCTCTGATGTCATTGCAAATTTCTATCCATTGTTCTTCAAAACTGCTGAAAGCTTGCACCATGCTGTAGATAAAAGCTGAGGTGATAAATTCCACTTGGTCAGAGAAGAAGAGGCCAAGAAGGAGGTGGCAATACGTGGATTGTTTGTAGTCTCCGCCAGAAATCACTTCTTGGGGGCTGCAAGTAAAGGACTTGGTCGTGTGCTGCTTGATTTTGAACTCTTCACTTTCATAGTAGTGTGTTGTGGCTGTTCCGGCTGTTAAACCTCCCTTTGTTTTGAACCGGTTGCTGCTGTATATGAATTCAAGAATCCTTCCACCTTCCCTTATAGGATAAACCCTGTAAACAGTGAAAAGATAAGGACGAATATTTCAACGTGCGCTTTACAGTAATCGTACATATATAGGAACACACAATAAGGGTATATACACATTCAAATAGGAACACATACAAAAATCTAAAGGGAAAACAAGGAGATATTATAAAGATGTACACCTTGATCTATAGGCTGCTGCTAGGGTGAATATTTGAAGCGTGGTTTGTGCACTATGGCGAGTAAAGGGTACGAATTTCTGCCTTCCCTCTGTTGTTCCAGAACTGCGTACCAAGAAAACACAATATTCAAAGAAAAAGGAAAAAAATTATCAGAAAGTGGCAGGTGTCCCTTCCATCACTTCCATCCCATATATTATTATAAGAGAAAGAAATACTTTACCAAAAAAATATTAAAACAATATTACTTAATGAATAAATAAAACGTGTTAAAGAACTTTCATGGTTTATTAGTAATTACTTTTTCAAAGCTTTTCTTCATAAATTAGTACAAAACACCAATAGTTAGACCTTGTCATGAATAATAAAACACTAGAACAACCATGGATTGAGCGTATATATACATAACCAAATAAACAAAGAAATCTGGCAGAATAATAGGTGGCCTCTATCCGAATGTCCTGTATTCTGATTCCTTATTGTCATGAACATGACCATAAAATGAAAGAAAATTCAGCACTATAATGAATCATAGTTAAAAAATTAGAAGAAAAAGGTTTTAGAGAAAAAAAAAAAAAAAGAAATAAAGGTGTGATTGTACCTTAAGGAAAGAGTGGTTATGGGTTGTTGAGTGAGTAAAGGAGCTGTGTCCCCATCAGCAATCCTTTGGATAAATGGCTCAAAGTCAGCATGTGAGGCAAGAGGAACCACAGAAGAGAAAAGGGATTCCAATGCACATGCGTCCATCTCAAGGATATTGTAGTTCCCCAGCCATTTGCTGAGATATTCCACCCCATAGTTTTGCTTCAGAATCTGGCTGAGCAACTGAGTCTGAACATAACCAGCATTCTGGGATACTTCTTCAAACCAGCTTATGACATCACCGTCATAGTTGGCCTTGCCATTGCCGGGGTTGTAGCTGAGAAGAGGTTCCATTAAAGCTGGTTGGTGCTGCGGCATGAGGAAGTGAAGTGCTAAGAGTGTTGGTGGTGGAGTTGTGTGTGAGTGAGGGAAATATATGAGGAGAGAAAAGAAGGGAAAGGCTCTATTTTATGTTGGTGTTGAGCTTGAATGTCCCCTACTGAAAAAGTTGAAGGGAGTTGTGATATTTGCAGAAGTTTCATAGATATGGTACAGTACAATAGATATAGACCACATGAAATGCTATTATAAGGGGAGAGAAAGAAAGAAATATTCTTCCATAATGTAAGGATGATATGGGGACTATATTACTAATGGCAGGGACCAAACAAACAGTTCATCACTCTTTCCCTCCAACTTACTGTGAGCCATCACATTTGAATACAGACCATACCTCAAGTAGATTATTCATTAAGTTTAATTTCACATTTTACCAGTTAAAGCTTTTGTGTTGTAAAATTTTAATTACTTTAAACATTCACTTTTCATCAATTTTATTGTATAAAATTTAAAATTATATGTTGTATATGTGAGTTGACTTTCAATGTTTTAAGTTATAAATTTTATTACAGGACTTGTGAACCTTTATATTTAAACTAATATGTGTCATATTAAAATAATTTCATTATAATTTTTAAAATATTTTTATTCTATTTTTTTATTTAACTATTTTCCAAAATCTATAATATATTGGTTATGTGATAAAACTTGTCTTTATATAATCTCAAAACTTTAAATGTTTATATTTAATTTTCTTAGACAAAAAAACAATGTTTGATTTTTTTTTTCTATTTTTTTTTTCTCATTTAACATCATTATATAGTTTTTATAGATGAATTAGTTATTTTACTCAATCTATATAAAATATTAAAAATAGTTAGGTCGGGTTTTAAACATAAATATAATTAATGAAATCAAATTTTTGAAGTTTTAAATTGGTTTCCTAAAATGAATACAAATAAATTAGACAGGTATTTTAATATTTAAGAGTATTTATTCATCATAGTTTCTAAGCAATACAATATCCAATATTTTTATTTAATTTATTTCGTCACATGATCAAACATTTATTTATTTTTTACTTTATTTATTGGTCACATTTTCGTAACATTAATAAATTTGCTTAAAATTAAGGTAAAAAAGTTAAATGTGTGTAATTTTAAAATTTATGAAATTTAAAGCTCAGTGAAAAAATTTACAAAAATTGAAAACTTAATTCTAAGATTTGTAAAAGAGCAAAAGTTTAGTGATAAAGTGTATAATTTAAAATATAATACATATTTTATTCTGGAGGTAAAAGTGACTATAGATAAAAGTTGTATAGTTTTGAAATTTAAATAATAGAATTTATTAAATTTAAAGTTCAATGACAGTGGTAAAATATATCCCTTAACTGAATGGATTATTTAGACTAATATCCTGATCTGAATTAACATTTTAAATTATATGTTACTCTCCACAGTGAGATGATTAATTCTTATTTTGCTTTCTTTTTCTCATGAGATATTTGATATTAATTAGAAGTTAGAAAATTAATATTTATGTTTTTATTTGACTATACATTGTGTGTCTAATTTTTTTTCATCATCAATTAATCGAGATGATTTTTGGTTTAACTATTAAGATGCGTTCTATATTTTTTTCTCCTTATTCCAAACAGCAAAGTTTCCTATCCTTTTCTTTATTTTGGCAAAAATGATGTTGATTCATTTAAAAAATATATCTTTTTTATCAGTCATAATAAATGAAATAAATTAAAACACTTAAGTTGAATTCTAATCCTTTGAAAAAATATAAACATATAAACTATAGTCCATCATTTAAAAAAAATGAATAACCATTTTTATTTTTTTTTACATAAATTTTATCTGTTTACATTTTTTTTACTGGGTTATTTAAATAAAAAATAACCCCCTCCAATAATTTGAAATCGATTTAGAATTAGACCAAAATTTGAATAGAAATAAAAAATAACAATTGAATCAATCTAGTGATAATGAAAGATATTTACTTTTTGAAATAGGTAATAAATAAAGGATCCAAAAAGATATCCTATGATAATTTTCTTATAGTGGGATGATTTGATGTATGAAAGGTATTTTACTTCTATTTTGATTATTAAAGTTTTTTTCTAAAGGAAGCTAAATAAAGTATTTTTAATATACATCATAGATTTAAAGTAGTCATTCTAAGAAAATTGTATTGAAACTAGGAGTCTTCAAATCTGAACTGATAAAAAAAATAACCAAAAATCAATGATAATTGACTAAAAAATCATTGGATTAATTTCGGATTCTTTTTTTTTTTTTTCAGTAGCACTTTGATTTTCAGTTTGACACTTTAGAATAAATCCAAACCAAAACGAATTGAAATTAATTATTAAATATTATTATATATAATAATTATATGATATATGTATATAAGAGGAAAATATAATATGTTTAATTTGATTCATGTGTGGAAATATGATAAATAAAGTAACAGAGTATATTTAGTATAGAATGGAGTGAAGGATGAGTTCTTCTAATTATATGAATACTACATTATTAACCTTTCAGGATACAAAATAATAAATATTAAAGCAAAACAAAATATCAATAGAAGAAAACAATTAAGAAAGTCTGATTATGATAATATGGTTTTTTAGTTTCGTGCAACAATTCATAGACATACAAAAAAGGGTTGTTAGATTATGGGAATAGATCTTAGTAATTATCTAATATTTATGTCACAAAGTAAGTATAAATGCAACATAATTACTTGCACTCATTATTTGACACTTGCATTCATTATTTGTCATTTGCTGTAAAAGGATAGAAACGATTGTGTCTTTATATGTATTTTATTTTAATTTATTTGTTGATTAAAAAAGAATTTTTACTGTATGTCAACAAATTACTTTAATATTAAACAAAATGCTGATGATAACAAATTTATAATTATACTAGAATTACTTAAATACTATATTATGTAGGTAAATATATATATATATATATATATAATATGATATCATAAAATAATATTTTTTAAGGATTTATATATATATATATATATATATATATAAGCTAAAAGGATTTCTGAATTTTCTATACTAATTCTTAAGTTTCTCACGGTTGAAATTTATTACATGTAGTTTCTATTTTTGTATAACACACTGTCAAGTAAAAAATTAGGATAATCTAATATTTTTAAAACTTTAAATATAATTCTATAGTAGTTAAATATTCAATAATTATCTCATGTCTCATAATTCACACTATAACACATTAATCAACAATTAAGTGTTTATTAATATTCATAACTCGTGTCAAAAATTCATACTTGACTCTATTTTTGAAAATCCTATAAACTGAAATTAAACTTAGAAATTTGTACATGTCATATAGCTAAATTTTTTCCACAGCAAAGTCTCAACGTCAAGAAAATTCATCCTCATATGATAGGAAAACTTTCGTATAGCCTACTTAATATAGTGTTTTTTTTCATATCACAAGATAGGCAATAGAAACCTTCTTCGACTCTCCACGTCTTTAATCTATATGATTCTAGTGTATCAAAAGAGTGAGAATCATCTCTAGAATCCAAAAATCAATACACCTTCCTAATATCCATTCCTAGGAATAACTATGTTTACAACGTAATACATATGATGAATCAATCAAAATATCCAATATTTTCATCTCAATTCATGAAGTATCTCAACACAACATTCATATATATATATATATATATATATATATATATATATATATATATATATATAATCATCAATTTATAAAAGATTCACTGAGTATATGTTTCATGACAACATCTAATTATAAGGAAGATCTCTTAAAAGCTTTTAAAGTTACTCAAACATAAAATGTTAAAAGTACAAAACATGCATTCTCACTCAGCAAGTAACAGTCCAATGAGCTAGTTAGGGTATTTTTTGTCTTGCCCAATGAAGCTCTCTCTCCCAGCTACCAAAACTCTTGAGTTTTTAGATTAAATAATTCCTTCGAATGAGAGCATGGCTCGTGCAGCAATCAATTCTCAGGTTTCCTAAATTATGAATTTCGTCCACAAGTCTTTATAATTTTATAGAGTTTTGAAACTAGCTCAAGTAACTCAAAAGGGTTTTTCATATCCTTTCCTACTTGTCTTTGAAGATTAATATCCACACTCAAGTCACTTGATATTATTTAGAGTTTCTACAACTACTCGGATACTCATACATGTTATTCAAACAATTCAAACCAACAAAATTCCATATCAAATAGCCAAAGATCACAATAAAATCATACACCTTATTGAATTTATTTAACTTAACCTCTACATGCTCAACAATACACTAAAACTTACTGCACTGATAGTTCGTTCATAATATCTATCAATTCCAACAACATTTATTTCTCTCAACGGTTCAATTCTTGAAGAAATTTCAACAAACTGGTCAAGTCACTTCACATTCAAATCTTCTAACCTAGGATACTATTTAAAGTCAAGTTTAACTTTCCTTACCTAATTATATGACTAGGTATCGAAAAGGAGTTCAAACTCTCAAAAGTTATAGAGATGACCTAACATGCTCTACAAAACCCTAATCAATAATCAAATTACAATAGTAGAACTTGAACTAATAGAAATTAATCATATGATCAATTACATCACATGCAAGAAAAAAGATACTATTCAAGAAAACACAAAACTGACCTAAAGAAAAATATCAAAAGAGAACTTGCTCTATTCAAAAATCTAATAAAGTAGTTTAACTTTAAAATCATTATCAAAAGTCCAACAATGTTTTTCGATCGTTAATTTAAGTAAGGATAGAGTCAAAAATTTAAAGAAAAACCAAAAAAGAAAGAAAAACATTTTTTTTCTGAAAAGATGGTGATAATATTAAAATAAGATTTGAATACCTGATTTTTTATTTAAAATTTTTTTTCACCTTAATAATAAAATACTCAACTTTATTTCAATTATATCACTTCTATTCTAAAACTATTTGCTTTTGTTTAGTTAAAGACAAATTTTTTAGTCAAAATGAACCACGTGAACTAAACTACACTAAGAACACACTTAATTGAAAGTGTTGAGGTTCTAGGGCTTCTTTGATTTCCTTTATAACTTTTTTAATTTTTCGCTTTAGCAATTGTTTTCTAAAATAATTTTACTTTACTCCGTGAACTAAGTCAATATCAAGCAAACTAAGTACCTAACGGAGGTAGATTACCACTAAATTATAATAATGCAAGTTAGTGAGGATAGGAGAGAAGTGTAAAACAGTAGAATTAGATTCATAAATGATAAATGAGTCTAACTTATATAATAATTGTTGTTCAATTATGTATGGATTTATCAATTACAGAGAGCCCATGCACGTATAATTGTTTTTATTCAATAACGATTTATATAGTTAGTATATTTATTTGCTTTTATTATAATTAATCATTTTATAAATTCTAGTATAATTCTTTCAAAAATTTATAATATAATTTGTGAACCATATAACTTTTTATACTCGACAACTGGACGATTAAACTTATTATATATACATACATGAAATCAATAACCATTTTGTGAACATAGTTGTTTTATTAGTTATATTAAAGAAAATATACGTGTGATGTTTGTATTTGTATTTTTGAAAATTTTAAAATTTTAAATTATTATTAAATATTATAATTAAAAAGTTATAAAAATACATCAATTAAAATATATTTTAATTTATTTTCTTTATTGGTTTGATATAAGATATATTAGAAAATAAAAATTGAGTATGGGACAGTGGCAGAAAAAGTTAACGAATAGGTGACTTTTATAGAAAATAATCAGTTATATTTAAGAATAACTACAAAAAAAAAAAATAAGTATATCAGATAAAAGAATGTATTATACGTTATGTAAGTATTATATGTTTTTACTTTAGGAGTGGCTAATTGCAACTAATGTTTTGTTCTAAGAGTACGTTTGAAGGAAATAAGATTCTTTATATAGTTTTAACGTGAATAATAAAGATATAATCTTCTTTTATTCCTTGTTAGCCTATAAAGTTGTAGACCTTATTTGATTTATTTATTAAATAATAAAATTGTTGAACTAAAATATGTTAAAAAAACATTTCATTTATATAATGGTATTAAAAAAATGCATTCTTTTTATACAATAATATGACTAATGAGTGATGGTAGTAGTTGCCGTCTGATCTATTATCTGCATTGAGTGGCTATCTGTTCTACTAAACTACTAAAAGTAATATATAAAATTGATATTATATTTTAAAAATTTTAAAAACTGAAGAATGGTATTTATTACTTGTTATTGAGTTGTCTGTTGTTCCATTTAAATGGCTAATATTAATAAACAACTAAAATTAATTTAAGAATAATTTTAAAATAAAAACTTTATAAATTAACTGATATAAATCAATTTTATATAAAAATAATTTTAATTTTTATACTATTTTAGGAAACGTATAAAGAAGCTGTTTCAATCAAACCCTTGCAGATATGAGGTAGGAGGAAGAACTTTTCCACATGTTTTTCTAAATTTTTTTACATTCAATTGACCTTTTTGTCTATCCACCGTCCTCGTGGTCCCAATAATTTTCTAGAAAAGATGACCCCGACCTTTTCATCTTCCCCCAGTTCATAAATACAACCCATGTGCACACAGGAGACCTACATAAAATAAATAATCCATCATGTTGATGATGAAATAATGTTGATAAAAAAATATTAGGATAATTTGTTGAAAAATCCTGTTTGAAATTATCTGGTGGAAAATCCATTGAAGAATCTACCCAAACCCTTTAATATAAACAGAAAAAAACAACGTTGTGAAAAAATCTTGATACCTATTTATATATATCAATTTATAGAATTTTTTTTTTTAAATGATGTAATTTTATCAAAGATTTAGCTAAATGGACACATTTTGAAAAAATTATCTATACGAGTAAATCATATCAACATGATTTTTTTGTAAAAAAGTAATGCATGTATCGTAGATTTTAGATTTGGTGAAAGTGAAATGTGTCAATATTAAAAGGTGGAGTTATTTTAAGCACACGTGACTTTAATTAACGTTAATTTTTTATATTTTTTATTTTAAATAAAGTGGTAACATGTTAGTACAACTTATCTTCCTTTTAAATTAAATCGAAGTAAACCATCTACATGACTTCTATAGTATTATGTTTTATAAAAAATGTTTGATATTTTAGCATAAATTTTGTTATATGAAAATATTAATTGTGAAATTAAAAATTAATATTGTGCAATTGGAAAATAAATAAGAGTAATAGGTAACTTTTTATAAATTATAACTAAAAAATGTATAATAAAAATATATAAAATAATAATTAAATATGGAAAAATTGGAAAAGGTTGAAGGTATAAATTTGACTGCAAAATGAAGTAATAGGAAAAGTTAATAATGCAAATTGTAATTAAATTATAATATGAATATTATTACATTATATCAAGTAACTTATCTATTAGAGGAAGTTTCACAAGGTAGTTTTCTTACTTGTCATCTAGGCCTTCCTAAAGAGTGATGGTTGGAAGGAGGAGGAGGTGGATCATTATTATTGTCTTTGTCGTCATTGCCATCGTCATCTTCATTAATGGGTCTTGGTGAGAGCATTGTGGGCTGATAATAGTGTATAGATCATGTTGAATTGTATGCAGGTGAAGGGGTGAATGTCGAAGTTTCAAACATCTTTGTTTGACCGAAAAACAGTCCTAGTTGACTTGGAAAATTATTATATGTGCAAGAAAATTGTTGGTGTGAAGAATGAAAAGACAAGTGGTGATGATGATCCATGTATGTGGACATCGATGGTTGTTGGAGAACGGACTCACTAACATGAAATTGTTGACCACAAGAAGAAAACAACATGCTAATAAGGAGGTTGTAGTTGCAGTTGGTTAGACTCATGTGGCATGTCGTATTATTGGAAAACAATGTCAAATTTTAGATAAATAAAATTACATCATGAAAAGTAAAATGAAGTGAACTAACATCATTATCTGGTCATCGAATGTTGCTTTTGGAGGTGATATGTACTAGATAGTATGGTTAGTATACCATTTCATGTATGTTGTCGTGTTACGCAAATGGTCATTACATTTGAACTTAATACCTTTAATGGGACAATTATGTTGAGCAATCCACATTACATTTACCTTTTATGGTACTCTGGCCAATATCTGTCTATTCTGCCTCATATATCTTATTTTTGTAGTTGATTTAAGTTTAATGGTTCTAATGGAATACCTTTTTGAAACTCAAATTATCACATTACTCAATTAGCTTAATGAAAGTCAAAGGTGGCAAAACATATTAGAGGAACTATTGCCCTACTAATAGGAGAAACCTTAATAATTATTGTGGAAGTGATGTTGTTCCTACTATAAGGAGTTCACAATAACTGCAATTATTGTGGAAGTGATGTCGTTCCTACTATAAGGAGTTCACAGTAACTGCAAAAATTGTCGTTAATATAAGACAATAAATGTTGTTAAGCTTTGATTTAAGTCTCATTTGATTAAGAACCTATTTTGGGTTGTAACTAGTATAACATCTTTCTTATTAAACTCATTGTACTAATAGATGGGTGTTGTCTTTACTACAGTGCATAAGACCATCTTGTATAAATAATATATGTATTATAAAGAAGAGAAAAGTTAATAATGATTAGAAGTTTCATTTGTGGAAGTAATTGTGGAGATAAAAGTTTACCTTTTTGTGAGTGAAAAATCAAGTCCAATGGCAATGTCTTTAGCAGTTAATGGCTCAATTGATGGAAACGACATTTAATTTGTTTCCAAACCCAGCACTACAATAGTAGCATGCAACCTCCTATCTTGTCTTTGTTAAAGTCAATTTTATGACCTAAAGTATGATATAAACAAGTCAAGACAGCCAAACCCAATTATAATTTAGGACATATTGAAATCAACCAATAATAAAAGATATGTGAGATGCACTTTTCTTGTTGATGTATCTAACATTATTAAACTCCCAATCATTGAAAGAATATGCGTTTGTGCATGCTGAGAGATCACATCATCGGTGGCGCCATCAGGGAGTTGTCGAAAGTTATTGTTCAACCAAGATAATTTAATCGTCTTTTCTTTAATAACATTTGAAGGAGGTAAGGACCCCAATAATTGTTGTCGTAGTGGAAGCAAGTCACCACTACTAACTATAGTGATAGGTTCGCCATCAATGAGAAGATCCAATTGCAATGTCATATCTTCTAAGGTCACTATGGACTCTCCATGTGGAAGACGGAAGGTATGTGTCTCTGTTCTCCACCTCTCCATTAATGCAATGATCAAGTGATGATTAATGTCAATATTTGGAATTGTTAGTAACAGCCAAATCTACTTACATATATCAAATCTATCACTCAGGAATCCAGGAACTCAACATGTCTGGTTACCTAGATGACATGTCGGAGTATTATTTCATTACCTTTCCATATTGTCTTAGTAATATGTTTGTTTTACAATCGCAATAACGACATATCATAAGGAAGGCACTGACCAGAAGCCATTGATATTCAAACCTAATCTACAATGATAAAAATCATAATGTAGGATAAATATAGTGCATGGATTATAAGGTAAAGTTATCAATCAATCAGGACCTCGAGACTTATTTATGCACAAACATACCCTCCATTGAATACATGGTTTCCATTGAGGAACGAGTATAAAAAAAAAAAATCCTCTACACTGTATGTTGGTATATTTACAATAGTGCATTCAGAGTTTACATCTTTTCATATTCACTATGTACACCTTTTTTTTTCCTTTTAAGTGTATATATTTAAACAACACATAGAGGTGATGTTGTCATTTTTTTATACGTGACAGACGGATTCGTTGTATGCCAATAGAAGTTCTAGGACTACCAAGGAAGAACATATCATAAAAGATATGGTTAAAGAATTCAATGAAGATGAGGAACAATATGAGTTCATATCGTAGGAAGATGTCTTTTCGACATCATCTAGCCAACAAGTTCAATCGTTTAGTTGAGCATGCCAAAATATACAATTCGACCTTTCAAAATTGATGTGTTTCAATACAAAAAGAGGCAACTTTGAATGTGACCAAGCATTACCATATTGACCAGAACTACAAATTTGGGGTGTGTAATCGAATACAAATAGATATGTAGCATGTTGCATTCATTATGACAACAATTGTCAATGACGTCTCCGAGCCTCTTTCAGCACAATCCAGCATCAATAGAAAATAGAAAAATAAAAAATTGAAGCATCTCACATGTGTTTGTCAATTGTTTTTTTCCATTGATCACATAAATTTGGACTCAACCCAAATAACTTCCATTATGATCAATTCGGTTAAGGCAAATCCTTTCATCACAATAAAAAAGTTTAATTGTTGAAATAAAGAATTGTCATGGTTATTCAGTGACCTACAGAAAATACTGGATAGTTATTCAAAAGCCTCTTGCAATGAAATTTGGTGACTAGGACAAATCATATAATCATCTTCCAATATGGTTGCTAGTTGTATAAGAAAATGTTTCAGGTGCAATTGTTCAATATATTACTCATCCATATGTTGTTAATGGCGTTCAACACAATTGTAGCTACATCTTAGAACATGTATTTTAGTCATTTAAGCCACACATTCGTTAGGTTCAACTATTGCAAGCCAATAGTTCAAGTTGATGGGACATTCTTGATCGAAAAATATCACAGAACTTTATTTACTGTAATCAGTCAAGATGGCAACCAGAACATTTTCCTACTAGCTTTTGCCATTGTTAAAGTTGAAACAAAGGATGGTCTCATATGATTTTTCCAGTTGTTGTGAGCATATATCACGTCCCAGCAAAATGTAAGCATGATCATCAAGAAACAATAACACTATCAGCATTAGAATCTTTAAAATTTTGTTGGGAAGGAGATTATTTGGTTTGAGTCTTGTGCATATGCCACATTGCATCCAATTTCAACAAGAGTTTCAAAAATTTAGAGTTGAAAAGACAAGTAATAAACATAGGTATCTGCATTCCTTAACTTCCAGTATACAAATTCACTACATATTCCACTAATTTCATTTATGACAATGTCACAGGTTATGAGATGAAATAGTCGACTCTACAAACAAAGTTATCGGAGATGAGATAAGAATTCCGACAAGCAGTCTCTTAGATTGATCAAATATCATTGAAAAGTGGACTCAAACCTATGATGGAGGCAAGAGGTATAGGCACGTAACAATAAATCGATAAAAGCATGAACTTTATTTTGAAGGAAGCACGATCCTTACCCATGTGCGTTATTATTAAGATCACATTCGAAAGAACAAAGTCTTGGTTTCTTGAACAAGAGACCAAGATCGAGTGAATGTTACCAACAAAGCATCAATGTCCTAAGAATATAACTGTCTTAATAAGAAAAAATGAACAACAATATGATATGCGTCATGTTCAAAGATATAACTGAGAAAATTTAGAATTTGACGTTCAGGAGATAGTCACTCCCTAACATCGACTCTGACCTATGTCATACATAGTTAAATTATCTGAATAGTGATGTGATTGTGGGGAGTTTCAAGTTCTTCAGTTGTCTTATCTCTATGTCATTGTTGTTTGGTCATGTTGTCATTTACATATAACAACATTTGTTGTCTCAATATACATTATCCACAATATTTACAAGACATATGATGCCCAATTATTTGTTTCAAAATGAGGATTATTGATCTACTTATTCGAGACCAAATTTGATATTTGACTCATGATGTGATGACATGAATTAAAAAGACCAAGTACTCAACATATCCATAACGAAATGAAAGAACAAATTTCAAATAAGCCAAAATATTATAATAAAGATCATAATAGAAGCAACTATCCATGATAATAAAATTTTATTTCCAATTTTCATTATTAATTTTCTTTTTTTTTATTTTACAATATTGATTTATAGCTTTATTTTTTTACCACTATCACACAAAATAATAAAAAAAAAATATTAATATACGAGGGTATAAAACTAAAAATCTAATTTTCATACTATCCCTAATCATTACCTTATAATAATTTATAGATTTTTAACATATTTTATTTTAATATAACTTTTTTAAAATTATTTATTGATATTATTTTTTAATAATTGTGTACGTAATATTTTTACATTTCACAAATAATATTTTTATATAAATAATTAATATTAACATATTAATATTTTTATATAAAACCATATATATTAATTTTAATATAAATAATAAAATAACACATACAGAAATCGTGTAAAGGTATACAACATGTTATTGTCATGCTCTATTCATATATTTAAAGTATATTAACTTCAATGTCTCCATCCACTTTAATTTTTTTTCCCTTGTTTATACTTGTCGTTAAAAGATGATGTGATACACTAAGATATCTTTTCTTTTCTTTTTTTCTACTGGTGAATTACATTTATTTACTTTTATCTTGACTATTTAAGAAGTTTTTTTTTTTATCTTTTATTTGTTTTTCGAAAAATTGGTGTATAAGTCTTTAATAATAGTGTTCTTATACATTTAAATGGGGTCTTTTAATTCTAAACATTCATTTTAACAAGGGCAGCATACCAGTAAATTATTTAATAAATATCCAAACACAAATTATATATTTAAAAATGGTTACTTGTAATAAATTATACATTCAACAACTAATTTACTATTTTCTTTTATATTTGGTTATTGGTTGGAGTATCCATCAGACTTTGATAGTGACACATTTTTATCATAAACTTGATCAATCATTTTAGTGAAGCCTCCTATTCGAATCACATTTTTTTTTTCATCCATAAGACATCAACTTAAAATCTTAGTTAAAGAAAATTGAAATATCTTATTTAAAGGAAATTGAGACTATGTTGGTATCTTGTTAGTACCCTACTTAATAATTTAATCAAATATGTTAGTTAAATCTATTTATCTGGTTACGTTAGTTAAAGTAAATACATGGGAAAAAAACTTCATACATTTACATAGGGTCAATTTGGTATGAAGGCACAGGAAGATAATGAAAAAGAGAAAAAAAAAAAAAAAAAAAAAAAGAAAATTTTTTTTAAAAAAAAAAAAAAAAAAAAAAAGGTCACAAGTTTTTAAAAG